>OGHJ01001592.1_pt1 | contig 23539 bp, 21 predicted proteins | sample 1571351 | NCBI WGS metagenome assembly OGHJ01 (sample SAMEA2582037, study PRJEB24529) | metagenome | biome: Human gut stool | place: China | collected 2011 | reverse complement strand
TGAAGGCATCCTTCTCCCGCTGGATTTGGGCGGCCTTTTTCTTGGAGATGGCCCGCCGCACCATATCTGCCTGCCCCAGAGAGTAGCCGCCCAGCTGCTGGAAGATTTGAATCACCTGCTCCTGGTAAACGATGCAGCCATAGGTGACGGAGAGAATTGGCTCCAGAGACGGATGGCGGTATCTGATCAGTGAGGAATTGTGCTTACAGGCGATAAAGCGGGGGATCGAGTCCATAGGACCCGGCCGGTAAAGCGCGATCCCCGCGACGATATCCTCGAAGCAGGTCGGCTTGAGGTTTTTCATAAACTGCGTCATGCCGCCGCTTTCGAGCTGGAACACCCCGCCGGTATTGCCGGCGGCGATCATTTCGTACACACCCGGATCGTCGTAATCCATCTTCGAGAAATCGATTTTGACACCATGATTTTTCTCGATCATCTCGAGTGCGTCGCGAATGACCGTCAGATTGCGAAGCCCCAAAAAGTCCATTTTGAGCAGCCCCAGCTCCTCGATCGTCGTCATCGTAAACTGCGTCGCCGGACCCTTATCTGACAGGTACAGCGGCACATATTCATCGATCGGCGCCTTGGAGATCACCACGCCCGCCGCGTGGGTGGACGCGTGACGCGGCATGCCCTCGATCGCCTTCGCCATGTCGATAACCTCGCGCGTTTCCACATCGGACTCGTACATCTCAGCCAGTTCCGGACTGGTCGCGAGCGCCTTGTCGATCGTCATGCCCAGCTCAAACGGAATCGCCTTGGCGATCTGGTCGGTCTTGGCATAGCTGACGCTGAGTGCCCTGCCGACGTCGCGCACCGCCTGCTTGGCTTTCATCGTACCGAAGGTGATAATCTGCGAAACACGGTCCTCACCGTATTTGCGCGTCACGTAGTCTATAACCTCCGGCCTGCGCTCATAGCAGAAGTCGATGTCAATATCCGGCATGCTGACACGCTCCGGATTGAGAAAACGTTCAAAAATCAGATTGTATTTGATCGGGTCGATGTCCGTAATCGCCAGACAGTAGGCGACGATCGATCCCGCCGCCGAGCCGCGCCCCGGCCCGACCATGATCTTGTTTTGCTTCGCGTAATTGATAAAATCCCAGACAATGAGGAAATATTCCACGTAGCCCATCGACTCAATCGTGCCGAGCTCATACTCCAGACGCTCGATCAGATTCTGCGCCGGATTATCTCCGTAACGCTCAATCAGTCCGTCATGGCAAAGCTTGCGCAGATAGTCGCGGTTCGTCATACCCTCCGGCGGCACGAATTCCGGCAGGTGATATTCGCCGAAACGGAAATCAAACGCACACGCCTCGGCGATCACGTTGGTGTTCTCGATGGCTTCCGGCACAGCCGCGAAGATTTCCCGCATCTCCGCCTCGCTCTTGAGATAGAACTCATCGTTCGGGAACCGCATCCGCTTCTCGTCATCGAGCGTCGTCGCTGTCTGAATCGCCAGCAGCACGTCATGCGCCTTGGCGTCCTCCCGCCGCACATAATGCACGTCGTTGGTCGCTGCCAGCGGGATCGAAAGCTCCCGCGAGAGCTTCAGCATATCGTCATAGATCGCGCGTTCCTCATCGAGACCTTGATCCTGCAGCTCCAGATAAAAATTCCCCGCGCCGAAGATGTCCAAAAGCTCCTCGGCTTCGGCTTTCGCACCCGCGTAATCTCCGTTCAGAAGCCGGTGCTGCACATTGCCCGCCAGACAGCCCGAAAGCGAAATGATGCCCTCGCTGTGCGCCCGCAGCACCTCCTTGTCGATGCGCGGCTTATAGTAAAATCCGCGGATAAAGCCCTCGGATACGATCTTGATCAGGTTCTTGTACCCCGTCTCATTTTTGGCAAGCAAAATCAGATGCCCCTGCCCCTTATCCTTGTCGGATTCCTTGTCGGTCATCCGCCGCGCCGCCGTATAGACCTCGCAGCCGATGATCGGTTTCATCCCCTGCTTCTTACATTCTTTATAGAAATCGACCGCGCCGAACATCACCCCGTGGTCGGTGATCGCCAGACTCTCCATGCCCAGCTCCTTGGCGCGTGCGACCACGTCCCGGATGCGCGCCGCCCCGTCCAGCAGACTGTATTCGGTATGTACATGTAAATGCGTAAATGCCATTCTCTCTCCTTTTCTCGTAACGCTTTCTGCTCTGCTGCCGCCCTGCGCGGCGCGTTCTTTTTCCATTGTACAGGATTGTCGGCGTAATTGCCAGTGTAAATCGGTCAAAAATACGCATAGCGCAATACACCTTTCGTTCATCTATACCTGTTCTTTCCCCATCGCTGCTTCTATCATACCACATTCCTTCATACGGAACAATCGTTCTTTCCGATTTTTATATCCTGCATGCCTTCCCTTGGTTCTCCTGTAAATCCCCCTTGGATAAACGCGCAGATTATGGTAAAATGAAAGCAGATGATAAAGGAAACTTTCGGAGGAACTTCACATGAGAAAACCGTTAAAAATATTGCTGCTGGTGCTGCTGGTGCTCGTGCTCGTGGTCGGCGGCTATGTGATCTACGTCTTTGCCAGCTACGACCGCATCGAAGACAATCAGGTGCTGGACGTCAACCGTCCGGAGCAAACGGCTGCCGGGGCATCGCAAAGTGCGCAAACATCTCCCGCGGAGGCTGCGCAGGTGCCGATCGGCGAGACGCTTTCGCTCACCTCATGGAACATCGGCTTCGGCGCTTACACCGACGATTATAGCTTCTTTATGGACGGGGGAAAATATTCGCGCGCGTTCAGTGCGTCTGCCGTCGTAGAAAATCTCACCGCCATCGGACAGGAACTCGCGGATTTTGATACAGATTTTTCGCTGATCCAGGAAGTTGACATCGCCGCGACGCGTTCCTATCAGGTCGATGAGCGTGCCATGCTGGTCCGCAGTCTGGACGCAGACCATACGAAATACTGGACTTTCGCGGTGAACTACGACTCGCCGTATCTGTTCTATCCGATTTTGGAGCCGCACGGCGCATCCAAAGCGGGTCTGCAGACCTTCAGCAATTATGCGATCTCCTCGGCGCTGCGCCGTAGTCTGCCGATCCAGACCGACATCGCAAAAGTGCTCGACCTCGACCGCTGTTACTGCGTCAACCGTCTGCCTGCCGCAGACGGCAAGGAACTGATTTTGATCAATCTGCATCTCTCTGCCTATACGACCGACCCGACCATCGCCGATCAGCAGCTTGCCATGCTCTACGACGACATGGTTAAAGAATACGAAGCAGGCAATTACGTCATCTGCGGCGGGGACTTCAACAAAGACCTCTTAGGCGACAGCCCGGAGATCTTCGGCATCAGCGGGGAGGCATACTCCTGGGCGCAGCCGCTGCCGACGGCGGATATCCCGGACGGCTTTCGTCTGATCGCGCCGCTCGACCCGAACAATCCGGTGCCGAGCTGCCGTAACGCGGACGCCCCTTGGGACCCGCAGACGAACTTCCAGGTCACCCTCGACGGGTTCCTCGTTTCGGACAATGTTACCGTACTGACAAGTCGCGTCGTCGATACCCAGTTCGCGTACTCCGATCACAACCCGGTGCAGATGGAATTTCGCCTTTCGTAATTCCCTGCGCAGCGCCCGCAGAATCGCCGCTGGCTGCGCATTCATTCCCTGCGCACCGTCCGCAGAATCGCCGCTGGCTGCGCATTCATTCCCTGCGCACCGTCCGCAGGACCGCCGCTGGCTGCGCATGCATTCCCTGCGCACCGTCCGCGACATGTGCCGCGCGTTAGGTCCTCGCACTGTGTGATTTCGCCAAGTCACTCGCCGTCCTTTGGACATTTTGCAGAAGCGTTGCAAAATGTCTGCAAAGCACGTTGCTCGCTCGTTTGGGAAATCCCATACAGCACTGCGGAATCACTTGCGGCACATGCCGCGAACGCCGCTGCTTAGATAAAATGACATACAACCTACAACAGAAAGTAAAGGAAGAATTTATGCGCATACTCGTAATCAGCGATACCCATGGTGTTTGCGACCGTGTCTACGAAGTGTATCGCAAACTCACAAAACAAAATCCGGTGGACTACATCGTCCACTGCGGCGATTACTGCAAAGATGCCGAGGAGATCCGCATGCGCCTTGGTGTGCCGGTCGCTTCGGTCCGCGGCAACTGCGACGGCGGCTTTGCGGATACCGACTTCTCAATCCTCGAAACCGAGGCTGGCAATTTCCTCATCACCCACGGTCACATGCAGAACGTTGACCTCAGCATGCAGAACCTCTATTACAAGGCTCTCGAAAATGACTGCGTCGGCGCGCTGTTCGGACATACGCACCGCGCGGTCTACACCCAGACTGGTGACGTATACCTGATGAACCCCGGCAGCCTCTCCCGTCCGCGCGACGGCTCCGGCGGCACCTTCGGCCTGCTGATCACCGACGAGGAAGGTGTATGGGGCAAGATCTATGCATATGACGATTTTATGCAGGAAAACGATCAGGGCGGCGCTGTCGCCCCGCCAACCGACCGCAAGCCCAAAGTGAGAGGGGGGCATCTGCGTGAGCTGCTCAACTACAGCGACCGCTTCTGAACTGCCCAAACGGCATTTAAAACTTCACCGCCCTGTCTCGTGTACGCACACTTAAAGCGCATACACCGCAGCGCAACAGAAAGGAGATCATCTCATGGACATCAACCAACTCATCAAAGAAAAGCCTGTCATCCGCGATATGGCGGACTGCAAGGAAATCTTCTGGATCAACCCGCAGAGTGATCAGCCTGCCAAGCTGCCGTTCACGATGGCAGACATCGAGGACGCTGAGGCAAGATTGCAACGCTTTGCACCATATATCGCGGCGGCTTTTCCGGAAACCTCCAAGTCCGGCGGCATCATTGAATCCGAACTGACTGAAATCCCGCGCATGAAGGAACGCCTTGTCAAAATGACCGATAAGTTTGACGGTCGGCTTTTCCTCAAGCGCGACAGCGATCTGCCGGTCTCCGGCTCGATCAAGGCGCGCGGCGGCATCTATGAGGTCCTCAAATTTGCCGAAAAAATTGCGCTCGAAAAGGGTATGCTGCATTTAGATGATAATTACGCAATCCTCACCGAAGCGCGCTTCCGCGACCTTTTCTCGCAGTACTCTGTCGCGGTCGGTTCCACCGGCAACCTCGGTCTTTCGATCGGCATCATCAGCGCGAAACTCGGTTTTCAAGTCACTGTGCACATGTCCGCGGACGCGCGTCAGTGGAAAAAAGACCTCCTGCGCAGCAAAGGCGTGACGGTAATCGAATACCCAAGCGACTATCAGGTCGCGGTCGCGCAGGGACGCCGCGAAGCAGCGGACGACCCGCGCTGTCACTTTGTCGATGATGAAAACTCCGCGGATTTGTTTCTCGGCTACGCGGTCAGCGTCAAGCGCCTGATCGGTCAATTTGAAAGGGCTGGCATCCATCCGGACGCGGCACATCCGGTCTTCGTCTACATTCCTTGTGGTGTCGGCGGCGCGCCGGGTGGCGTGACCTTCGGGCTTAAGGAAGTCTTCGGTCCGTATGTCCATGTCTTTTTCGCTGAGCCAACCCATGCGCCTTGCATGACACTCGGTTTGATTACAGGTCTGCATAACCAAATCAGCTGCGCGGATATCGGTGTGGACGGCATCACCGATGCCGACGGGCTCGCAGTCGGCAGAGCCTCCGGTCTGGTCGGCAGCATCATGGAAACTCTGCTCGACGGCTGCTATACGGTGGACGACGCCAAACTATATCCGTACCTTACTGCACTGGCAGACAGTGAAAATCTGTATATCGAGCCGTCCTCCTGCGCGTCGTTTCCGGGTCCTGCGCTTGTGCAGCAGGCGTCAGATTATCTTGCGGTCAAAGACCTGACAGACAGTATGGCAAACGCCGTACACATCCTCTGGGCGACCGGCGGCAGCATGGTGCCGAAGGAGGAAATACAGCGTTACTACGAACGCGGAAAGGCTGCACAGGTATAAACTTATGAGCTACTCCGTTTTATGTACTGACCGGGCGGAGGTCGAAGCGACCTTCCGCCTGTTGGAAGAAGAAAACCGCAGCAACCCGCATATCGTCAACGGCATGATGGCGCCGCGCTATCTCAGCTATGACATGGACGCGCAGAGCGTTGTGATCGAGTATGACGTCAAAGACTGGGAAATGAACCGAGTCGGCATCCTGCACGGCGGAATTTTGTCCACCATGCTCGACCATGCCGCGGGAATCACTGTCGCCGCTTTTGTCGGCGGCTGGGCGCCGACGGTCGACCTGCAGGTGCACTTCCTGCGCCCCGGTCAGCCCGGCGATACCATTCGCGCGGAAGGCAGGATCATTGCCGCCGGACAGACCCTCGTGCACGCGGAGGCTTCGCTGACCTCCAAAGCCACCGGCAAGAAGCTGGCTGTCTGCACTGCCACATTTCTGAATATGGCAGCCAAGACTTCCGCGCTGTAATGCGGGATGCGTGAGGCTTTGCGGCACGCGCAGCAGCTTCCCGGCTCCGCATAGCAACGTGCTGCCTCGCAAGACCATGCGCAGGCAGCAGCAACGAGTGAAACCTGCGCGCTCACACACCATTCCTTGCCATGCATACTGCGCGCCAAAACCACGTCCGCGCAGCAATGCCAATGTCATCCATGCTAACAAAGAGGAACAATTATGTCGCACATTTCCAAAGAACTCATCAGCAAGGCCGCCGAATTTTTCCGCGTGGTCGGCGATGAGACCCGTATGAAAATCTTATGTACCATCGCCGGCGGCGAGCTTTGCGTCAACGACATCGCCGCCGAGGTCGAAATGACAAAATCGGCGGTCTCCCACCAGCTTCGTCTCTTAAAGAGCGAAGGTCTGGTCAAAAGCCGCCGAGATGGTAAAAATATGTTCTATTCGCTGGACGACCAGCATGTCGTCGATATCATCGACATCGCTTTCATCCACATCGAACCTGGTGTCGTTGAGTGGTTCGGATGCTTCTGGTCCGGGGTGCTTGCCCACGACCCGCACTGCAGCCACGAACGCTAGCGCCGCGATGCCGCGTGCAGCCTCTCACACTGCAAAGCGACCCGCGCTTCTTTCTGTACACCTACTCCAGATTCAGCTTCAGGCTGAGAATCCGTTCGCTGACCACATGGAAGATCGCGATCTGCACCGCGAAGCACACGAACGCTGTGCCCAAAACGGTCTGGAGGATCTGGTGATAGTTATCAGCAAAATCCGTAAAAATCCGCTCTAAAATCAGCATAATCGGATCTTCGAACGCGGTCAGCAGGATTGATCCAAGCAGGGTAAACGCGACCCCGATGCCGATGTACGCCGCGACACTCCAAGTGATCCGATGCTTCGCCATGAGCTGCCCGATAGAAAGCGATGCGTAAATTTTGTAAACTTCCGTCATAATACTGACAAGTACCACGAGAAGGGCTTCCAAGGCGTACAGGAAACTCTCCGGATGCTTTCGGCATGCCTCCCCTACAGCTTGAAACAATTCCCCGATTCCGGATAGATTGCCGACCAGATTCAGCAGAACGATGGACACCGCCGCCAGCACCATGCTGATCAGCACCGTCACCGTTGCGGTCACGCCCTTTGACGTGATCAGCTGCCATTCCTTGACCGGCAGCGTATGCATCAGATACCCCTCTTCCTTGAGCAACCCTTTGTAGAACCGCATCACAACGACGAACAGCGTCGCAACCACCAGTGCGATAAAAAGTCCCACATACAGGAACATCGGTATTCTTGCCAGCAGCGCCCCAAGCAGCTGATCGTTTTCCTGCGCCAGCGCCGACCTCGCATAAATCCAGCCTGTAAAGCTCGTCAAAATCGCCACAGCCGGCAGCGCCGCCCAAATCACCCCGATCTGCTTAAAGACCGAACGAAACTCGTACTTCATCAATTTCCCTGTCATCTTACTTCCCCCATTCTGAATTCCTCACGAAATACCTCATCTACGGATTTTCCTTCCTGTGCTTTCAGCTCATCAACCGTCTCGTGTCTGACGATCCTCCCGTCTTTTAAGAAAATCACCTCGTCCAGCACTCTCTCGATGTCTGCGATCAGATGCGTCGAGATGAGGACTGTCGCGTCATCCGCGTAATTGTTGATGATCGTACCCATGATATAATCTCTGGCTGCCGGATCGACCCCCGCGATCGGCTCATCCAAAAGATACAGCTGGGCGTTGCGGCTCATCACCAAAATGAGCTGCACCTTTTCCTTGGTGCCCTTGGACATACTCTTGATGCGGTCGCCCTCTCCAATGCCCAGCGAATCACACATGCGAAGCGCTTTCTGTCTGTCAAAGTCCGCATAAAAGTCACTGAACAGGTCAAAGATGTCCTTGACCGTCATCCAGTCGGCAAAATAGTTTTTGTCCGGCAGATAGCTGACCTGCGACTTGGTGTAGGTTCCGATCGGTGTCGCGTCGATCATCACGCTTCCGAAGTTCGGCTGCAGCAGTCCGTTCAAAATCTTGATCAAGGTTGTCTTGCCGGAGCCGTTTGGTCCGAGCAGCCCGACTACCTTGCCCCTGCCGATCTTGAGATTCACATCGTCCAGCGCCTTCTTCCCCGGAAAGATCTTGGTCAGATGTTCACATTGTACTAAAATTTCCGATTTCATATGTCATAATCCCCTTTCGTTTCCTCATTTTTACCCTCTGCGCCATCCGAGGCGTCCGCTGCTTCTGCAGCGCCCACAGCATCTGCAGTGCTTGCAGTATCAGCATCGTCTGTATGACGCATATCGTCTCCACAATCTGCGCTGCTCACGTCGCTTGCAGACACTGTACTGCCGATGCGCGTCTCACTGCTCGCGCGCGCTGCCGCCCCTATCCGCGCCGCGACTTCTGCCAATGCCCCTTGCAGGCTGTATCCCAGAGATGCCATCTCCTGCAGGAAAGTATCCACCTGCTTCTCAGCCAGTTCCCGACGCATCTGCTCAATCAGCGGCAAATCGGTCGTTACCGTACGGCCTGCCGTCCGATTGGTGATCAGAAGCCCTTCGTTTTCCAACTCCGCCATCGCGCGCTGCATGGTATTGCGATTGACTCCCGCGTCACTCGCCAGCTCCCGTACCGTTGGAAACGCACTCCCCGGCGCGTACTCCCCTGCGATGATGCCGCGCTTGATCAGCTCCTTCAGCTGCGGATAAATCGATCTGCTGTCGTCCAGCTCCCAATCCATGTTCTCACCCCCTTGTTTGCTTTTTTACTCCTTGCGCGTCCTGCATGCGGCTTCCCGCGACTTACCGACTTGCCTGCTTTGTCAGTTTTGTCAGCTTTGTCAGCTTTCATTCGCGCTGCGCGGGCAAGCTTCCTGCTCTGCCTGCCCTTCGCGCTGCGCCACGCAGCTTTTATCCTTGCGCACCGCATGTTTGTCTTCTCTTTTTGTTTTGCATATTGTCCTAAGCACCTAAGACAATATCACTTTTTCTTTGCGCTGTCAAGCCCTATTGCAAAAATATTTTTCTTTTTTTGCCTGTTTTCTTACCTGCAGGCACCGTTCCCTCCACCGTTTCTCGCTGTCGTGCCAAGCTCTTCACAGCCGCACACGCCTCCCCGCTGCTGCTCACTGCTTCCACAAGGTATACCAGCTCCGCCTGTCACAAACATCGTCCGGTGCATAACCCCACTTCTCTCAGCTATCTATCCAATATTTCCTATTTTTAATGATTTTGATGATTTTATGGAAATCATTCTCACCTTCCATATGACTGCCGCTGTGATTCTCCTCGACGAACTTTGCTTTTCGTGTCGAAACACCACTTTTGATAGCACACATGTTGCTCACGCATGCGCGACGCCCCGCAAGGTGCTTTTGGCGTGATTCCGGAAATATCGCTATGCGATATTTCCATGCATAATAATAAAAAGAGGACCGAAGTCCTCTGAAAAATCATTTTGATTTGCGCCGCACCAACGTCCGGCACAGGGTCAAAACCATGTGCTTTGTTTCGTCCCGCTATCCGGCGCAGAACCTATGCAAGATAGTGATATAAGCTCGAAAGAATGAAATACAGCAAAAATCCAGAAATAAATATTAGCGCAAGTGACATACTCTTTTTCATTTCACAGTCCTCCCTCTTTCTTCTCTTTTAGTATTATATCATAAGTTCTAAGCTCTGTCTACGCCCTCGTCTTGCGCTTCTCCCTCCGTTTCCGTCTCGATCCGAAACTCCAGACCACCCTCTGTGCAGTCCTCCGGCCACGCCTCCTCCGGCGCCAATTCGATCTTCACCTGCGCGCCGTCCGCTTCCTCGCCATATTGCAGCTGATAAGAACCATCCGCCTGCTTCGTGAGCTGCCCGGTCGCATCCTGCCCGTCGATATAGACCCTGACCGCAGTCACAGGATTCGCCGTTTCTCCGTCAGTCGCCGCGTAGGCCATCATCGACATCATGCACAAAAGTGCTGCAAGCAGCATGCAGGTGAACGCCAGACGTCCGACCCGCACCCTTGCCGGTTTATTATGTTTCATATAAAAATCCTCCCTCTTCAAGCTTTCGGAGGCATGCACCCCCGCAAACGCCGCGCGGTACAGACTTTGTTCTCTGCGTCTGTTTTGTTCGTTTTGCTCTGTGTCATACATCCGAAAAGACCTCCTTCAAAATTTTACGGCCGCGCGCCAGTCTGGTCCGCACCGTCGCCTCGTTCATCCTCAAAATCCCCGCGATCTCCTTCGTGTCATAATCCTCATAATAATAGAGGTGTATAATGAGACGATATCTCTTCGGCAGCTTCAAGATCGCCCGCAGGATCTCATTGCGGCGCTCTGCCTCCTCCGCTGCCTGTGCCGCATCCACCGCGCTTTCCGCATCTGGCTCCGCCTGCAGACCCGCAAGATAACCCTCCAGCGAGATATTCCGCCGCCGCCACGCCGAAAGCGAGATCTTCTTGCATTGGTTGACAGCCACGCGCAGTAGCCAGTGCTTGAGATGCGCCTCGCTCTCAAATGCGGTATCACTTCGGTAGAGCTTGAGCAATACCTCCTGCACGATATCATCCGCGTCGTATGGATTTTTGAAATAGTTCAGCGCAATTGCGTAAACGCGGTCCGCATACCGCTCCGCAGCCGCCTCGAATGCCGCGCCCTTCAAGACTCGCATACCTCCCTTTTGAAATGCATTTCACTTATGATACCTCGTAGCCCGGCAAAAAGTTTCACCACCGGAGAAAATTTTTCAAAAATATCGATTCTTGCCGTCTCAATCATCTTCTCTTTTTATCCTATCGCTCTTTATAAAGTCTTTTCCTTTTTTCGAGCATATGTTATACTACATTTAAACAATCAGTCAATCGTAGCTTCGGAGCTTATATCGTGCAGCTGCAATGCTATTAGCCTTTTTTTCTTTTTGATCGTATAAATAAACAGAAGGCGGAAGCAAAGCGATAAACAACAAGGCACAGCAATCAAATTTGAGCGATCACGCACAGACAAAATAATATCGGAGGGACATGATATGAAAAAAGTAGAAAAGGACAAGACTGCTATCCTTAGCGAGGACGAGCTTGACAAGGTTTCGGGCGGTAAATTTGACGAAAGGGGAGGCGTGGAGTCAATCCCGGGTCTGAAATGCCCGCACTGCGGCAAATTTATTCCGACAACCATTACGGAGTTACTGACGCAGGGACATCTCAGATGCCCGTACTGCCTGTCGATACTGAACCTCGAGTCGAAAAAAGCCTGAAGCAGCGAAAATATACTGCTGCAGCTGCCGACGCAGCAAAAGCCTTGAAATTATCAAAATTTCAAGGCTTTTGTTGTGAGCTGCAAGCTTTTCGAAGCCCTAAGCTTCGTATCGCTATCATTTGGTCCATGTGCGCACACCGTATCTGCATTGCTTCAATTCACTTTCCGCTATTTTGAAATGGTCGTTGCCGTAGCGGACATAAAGAATCACTCGTACTTTATAATAATACTTCTTTCCGCGGATTCCCTGCTTGTTGACATATACATTTTTTTCATGGGTACGCCAGGTAATGTAACGCGAATGTTTTCTTACAGATCGGCAGAACTTATAATATATCTCGTATCCCTCTGCCTCTGCTTCATCGATGAGTGCCTCCAGTTCAGCACTCGGTTGAACGACTACTTTAACGTTCTTTTTCTTTGTTTTCATGGTGCGTACGGCGAGTTCAAGATTCATGACTTTTTCTGAGAGCGCGATCTCCGTTTCGTTCAGGATCGGCTCGTCCGCATCAAGCGGAAACTCGAATCCGAATGCCTCATTTACTGCAAAGCCAAACGCGAGAAGTAAGCTCAGAACCATGCACAAGCATCTTTTTTTTAGGCGTTTCAAGGCTGCTGATTTTTCCATGTGCAAACACCCCCTATTACAGATATTGTAACGCAAGTGCCGTTATAGTTCAAATATTTTCTTTTAACTTTGTTTCATTTCTTACCCTGTGTGTTATAATCGTCATCGTTTCGCCAAAAAACCGGTAGAACGGGAATATCCTCAAAATTTCTCCGGTCATTTTCCGGCTTCCTGTGCCTTTTGCTGCATGGATTCCAAAATCGCGTCAGCCAGCGCTTCGAGCTCACCGGCCTTATCCGCAGACAGCGCGGAAGCCATCGACAAGCGTTCAGTAAGGACGGTCATGCGCTTGAGCTGTCCGTCCAGGAATTCCTGCATCAGATCGCCGGATTTTACCGCCCAGGAGCCATTCTCGATCAGCGCAAAAGTACGATTCTGCACATTTAACGCTTTCATATCCATCAGATAGTCGTGAATCGCCGGATAGATTCCCAGATTATAGGTAACGGATGCCAGCACCACATGACTGTATTTGAAGGTCTCCGAAATCAGTTGGGATTTGTGGGTTGAGGAAACATCATAAACTGCCACACGGTTCATGCCTTTATCGCAAAGCTTCGCCGCCAGCGCCTGTGCCGCAGCCTCCGTGTTCCCGTACATCGACGCGTAGATGATCAGCACGCCCTCCGTTTCAGGCTCATAGCGACTCCACAGATCATATTTTTGAATAAAATACGCCAAATTATCACGCCAAACCGGACCATGAAGCGGACAGATATAGCGGATCTGGTCCAAAATGCCTGCTGCCTTGCCGAGCAGAACTTGAATGTGCGGACCGTATTTCCCTACGATATTGGTCAGATAGCGTCTCGCGTCATCAAGCCAGTCGCGGTCAAAATCCACCTCATCCGCGAACAGTTTGCCGTCCAGCGCGCCGAAGGTTCCGAACGCGTCAGCTGAAAACAGGACGCCATCCGTGAGATCGAAACTGACCATCGCCTCCGGCCAGTGAATCATTGGCGCGAAAACAAAGGTGATGGTATGTCTGCCGAAGCAAAGCGTATCGCCTTCCTTGACTTCCACACAGGTATGCGCGTCGACAGCGAAGCCGAACTGGCGCATCATCAGAAAAGCTTTTTCATTGCTGACGATCGTAACCTCCGGATAGCGCAAAAGCACTTCCTCGATGCAAGCCGCGTGATCCGGCTCCAGATGGTTGACGACCAGATAATCCAGCGGACGTCCATGCAGTACATATTCTAAATTTTCCAGAAACTGTCTACATGCAGACCAGTCGACCGTATCAAAGAGTGCGGTCTTTTCGTCTAGCAGACAATACGCGTTGTAGCTGACTCCGCGCGGAATCGGGAAGCAGTTTTCAAACAAAGTCAAGCGGTGGTCGTTCGCGCCGACCCAATATAAGTCCTCCGTTACTTTTCGTACACAATACATAATTCTTTTCTCCTTTCTCGATTCCGTTTTTTTATGCTTTGATGAACTGCTCTTTGCCCTCGCCGCATTCCGGACACACCCAATCCTCCGGCAGCTGTTCAAAGAGGGTTTCCGGTGGAATCTCGCTCGCTTCGTCACCCTGCGCCGGATCATATTCATAGCCGCAGCCGCTGCAGATGTAAGCCGCACCGATCGGCTCCGGCTTCGGTGGCTGTGGACGCTTCATCTTGACCATCGGAGGTGCCGGTTCTTTTGGTTCTGTTCCCAAGGCTTCTATGAGCAGCGGAAGAATCTCCATGAGATTGCCGACAATACCGTAATCGCAATTTTTAAAAATCGGCGCGTTGCCGTTCTGATTGATCGCGACGATCGTGGACGCGTCTTTGATGCCCTTGAGGTGCTGCGCCGCCCCGGAAATTCCGCAGGCAATATATAAATTACCTCTGAATTTCTGACCGGACATGCCCACATACCGGTTCAGCGGTAGATATTTGAGTGTTTCCGCGACCGGTCTGGAAGATCCGATAGCCGCTCCGGCAGCTGCGGCAAGCGCTTCGATCAGCTTCATATTTTCCTTTTCACCGATGCCTTTCCCTGCGGAGACTACCCGCTCAGCCTGCGAGATCGGCGTGTCCGCCGGAATCCCTACGCGAAAGTCATAGCCGTCTTTTTTGAGTGCCGCGACCAGTGCTTCCACCTGTTCCTTCGCGTCGCCATCTGCAAAAATCATCTTCTTGCGGATGCCTGTGATCGGCGCCGGTTTTTTCGCTGCCGAACGGCTCTCTCCACTGCGCTCGCGCGTGATTTTTCCAAGGAGATGCGATGCGATGACCACGCGCTGAATCTCGTTGGTTCCCTCATAGATCGTCGTGATTTTTGCGTCGCGGTACGCCCGTTCGACCTCCATTCCCTTGAGGAATCCTGATCCGCCGAAAATCTGCAGGGCATCGTTCGTCACCTCTAGCGCAATATCCGACGCGTACATTTTGGCCATCGCGGATTCCATCCCGTAAGGTTCATGCTGCTCCTTCAGTTCTGCCGCCGAATAAATCAAATAACGCGCACAGCGCAGTTTTGTCGCCATATCCGCCAGTTTAAAGGAAATGATCTGCTGTGCGCCGATCGGTTTGCCGAACTGCACGCGTTCTTTCGCGTAGGCAAGCGCGTGTTCAAATGCGCCCTGCGCGATGCCGAGAGCTTGTGCTGCAATGCCGATACGGCCGCCGTCCAGTGTCGCCATAGCGATTTTGAAGCCCTCCCCTTCTTTGCCGAGCATATTTTCCTTCGGGACACGGACATTATTGAAAATCAACTCCGCGGTAGTGGAAGAGCGAATGCCCATTTTATCGTAATGATCACCAAAAGTGAATCCTTTCCATCCTTTTTCAACAATGAACGCCGAAATGCCTCTGGTTCCGATATCCGGCGTCGTCACCGCGAAAACAACATAAGTATCCGCTTTCGGCGCGTTAGTGATAAAAATTTTACCGCCGTTGAGCAGCCAGTGGTCTCCTTTGTCGATCGCTGTCGTTTCCGTCCCGCCGGCATCTGATCCGGCATTCGGCTCGGTCAGTCCGAATGCACCGATTTTTTCCCCTTTTGCCAGCGGCACGAGATATTTACGTTTCTGTTCTTCTGTTCCGAACGCAAAGATCGGCCAGGATCCAAGCGAAACATGCGCAGACAGGATGACACCCGCGCCGCCGTCAACGCGGGCAAGCTCCTCTACCGCAATCGCGTAACTCATGACATCAAGCCCGGCGCCGCCATACTCGTCCGGATACGGAAGTCCCATCCACCCGCGCTCACCCAGTTTACGGATCGCCTCCTCCGGGAATTCATTGTTCTGATCCATCAAGAAAGCCTGCGGTCTGATTTCTTCCTCCGCGAATTGGCGAATCTGCGCCCGCAATGCTTCCTGTCCTTTGGTTGTCTGAAATAGCATAAGCGTTCCTCCTTTTCTTTGTGTTTCCCTTATTTTACCCTTTTTCAGGTCTAATGAATCATTAAGTGCAGCAAAAGCGTGTTTGAAGCGGGAGAATTATCTCTCCGCTCCACACTCTTTTTCAAACAAATATTTGAGGTAGCCGTAACCCTCCGCTTCCATCTTTTCGTACGGTACAAAGCGCAGCGCGGCGCTGTTGATACAATACCGCACGCCATTTGGAGATTCAGAATCTCCGCTAAACACATGCCCCAGATGAGAATTTCCCGCCCTGCTTCTCACTTCGGTTCTGCGCATGCCATGACTGTTATCTTCCAGTTTTGTTATCGCCGGTTCCTCGATTGGTTTGGAGAAGGCCGGCCAGCCGCAGCTGCTCTCGAATTTGTCGGCAGAGGAAAACAACGGTTCTCCCGTCACAATATCCACATAGATGCCTTTTTCGAACTTATTCCAAAATTCGCCCGTAAAAGCTCTCTCTGTGCCGCTTTCCTGCGTAACGTGATATTGCTCTTTGGTCAGCTTTTGCCGAATCACCTCCGCAGCCGGCCGTTTGTAATCGCCCGGATCGACGCGAAGCTCCGAAAAAAGCTTCATTTCTTCCCTCGGAATATGGCAGTAGCCGTTCGGATTCTTTTTTAAGTAATCCTGATGATACGCTTCCGCCGGATAGTAGTTTCTTAGAGGCGCGATCTCTACAAAAAATTTCTCGCTGCGTTGGCGCTCGATTTCCGCGATGCGTTCTACCGTTTCTTTTACCTTGTCATTGGTGTAATAGATACCGGTCTGATACTGACTGCCGCGATCATTACCCTGACGGTCCTTTACCGTAGGATCAATGACATAGAAGTACGCGAGAAGCAAAGCGTCAAGGCTTACTTTTTGCGGATCATACGCAACCCGCACCGTTTCACGAAATCCGGTGTTTCCTGCGCAGACACTGTGATAATTTGCGTCCGCTTCGCAGGTGCCGTTCGCATAGCCGCTTTCCGCGTCGATGACGCCCGGAATGGACTGCATCAGCGCTTCCAGTCCCCAAAAGCATCCGCCCGCCAAATATACAACGTCTTCCGATGTGTCCTGATACATTTCTTCTCCCTCCTGCATGGCAGCATCCTGCCCTGTCGTTTCCATCTCTCTGCTGTCGCTGCCTTCCTTGCTCGCTTCGTCCTTGGATAAATAATTCCACGCGGCGCAGCTTGTCAGCAGCGCACAAATGGTAAGCATCATCACAAGAAGGCGCAAAGCTTTCTTTGACATGGTGTCTCCCCCTTTCCGCGGCAATCTGCCCTTTGCGAAAAAAACAGCTTTTCTATACTGTATCAAGCAGGCTATAAAATTGGCGTTAAGAAGAAGTATACTATACCCATAACAATGGACACATAGAAAAGTGGGTTGCCCGCGCGCAATGTCCAACCGCGCATTTGACAGTTTTCCCGCGCAGCCGGACACTCGCTTTTCGACGTCAAAAAACGCTGAAACCCAGTTACAGACTGGGTTTCACGACCATGCATCCGAAACGGACGCATTCCTTGTGTATATCGTCCATGCGGATACCTATTTGGCATCTTGGTCTTCTTTAATAGGGCGTTGAGCCCATCTCATTTTCACAACATGATCACAGCAGGCACTGATGAATTCGGTATCATGCGTGATTACCAAAACGGTTCTGCCGCTTCTTGCTGCCTTTTTCAGTTTCTCCGCAATCAGCCGCATGTTCTTTCCATCAAGACCACTGGTTGGTTCATCAAGGATCAGAATCCCGCGCTCCGAAAAGATAGCGCAGGCTATGGCCAGCCGCTGCTTTTGACCGCCGGACATGGTCGATGGGTGTGTATCCCTATACGCATAAAGCCCAAACTCCTTCAGTAGATGCGCGGCGCGCTCTTTTCCGTTTTCTGTAAAGCCGCTCTGCAGCAGCAGTTCCTCCCATGCGCTCGCTGTAAAAAACTGCGTTCCCGTATCATTCCCGCAGTAATAGATTTCTCTCAGGCGGTCTGCCGGTCTTGTGTTTTTTCCCTCTAGCAGGATTTCTCCCTTTGTTTGTTTTACCAGCCCGCATAGAATCTGCGCAAGCGTGGTTTTTCCCGCGCCGTTTTGTCCCGTTATCGCGGTTATTTTGCCTTTGGGAAAGGATAGCGAAACTTCATCCAAAATACTTTCTTTGCGTATTTTCTTTGAGATCCCTGCTCCCTTTAAAATAGATGGACTTTCGTCCGACACAGAAGGAAGAGAAAATTGCTTTCTCCTATGCGGCGCGCGCAGGCCCATGCGAAGTATATCTGCCTCCGGCAGAAGAAGTAAGTCCTTTGGGGCATATGCGTTCTCTATTTTTCCGTCCCGCAGATACAAAAACCGGTCCGCGATCTCCATGAGCCAGTCAATCCGGTGCTCCGCGATGAGCAGGGTATATCCCTGCGCCTTTAATTCTTTTAGCGTTCGCGCGAGCTGTCTTGTTCCTGCGGCATCGAGGTTGGCGGTCGGCTCGTCGCACACAAAAACTTTTGGTTTCATAGCATAGACAGAAGCGATGGCCGTCCGCTGCTTTTCTCCGCTTGAGATGACATCGAACGGTCTGTCTCTCAAATAAGAAAGTGTCATTTCTTCTATGGCGTTGTCTGTCCGCGTCCGAATCTCCTGACCGGATAACCCGTAGTTCTCGCAGGCAAAAGCGACTTCGCCCGCAAGCTCGGAGGAAAAGAACTGACTTTTCGGATCCTGAAAAACGCTTCCCACCAATCTCCCGATCTCCCATGTGGAAAGGCCGGATATCTCTTTGCCGTCAATCCTCACGCTTCCGCTGAAAACTCCGGGATAATAGGACGGCGCAAGTCCATTGACGAGCCTTGTTACAGTGGTCTTTCCGCATCCGGAAATCCCTGTCAGCACGACACACTCGCCGCGCTTTACCAAAAAGGAGATGTCAGACACGCCTCTGCCTGAATTCTCATATCGAAAAGAGGTGTTCGCAAACTCAATCATATCATGCCCCTTTCCAAAATCAAATAGGACGCTGTGGCCAGTGTCCATGCGGCAGCCACGATGTATTCCCGCAACTTGATCTTTTTCTCATAATAGCTGCCGCGCGCGCCCGGGTGCTCTGCTCCTCTTGCAATGGCAGAAACAGATAGCTGATCCGCAAGCTGCAATGTTCTGAGGAGAAGCGGTGTCATCACAAATTCCATGCTCCGTACGGGATGCGCCAGCAGCTGCCCTGTCCTAGTCAGCCCTCTGTTTTTCATCGACCTGCCCACGCTCCTCAGCTCCGCCCGCATGGTCGGAAAGAAGCGAAAGAGGACAAGAAGCCCGAGAATGACAGATGTGGGCATGTGGACACGAGAAAAAAAAGCAGAGAGCATTCCCGGCGGGGTCGTAATCAGATCCCATGACAGCAGAAATATCGGCGACAGCTTCCAAAACATCAAAACATAGAATTCTGAGAAGATTGGCATATGCAGTCCATGAAAGCGGATGCCATACAGCAGCAGTGCCAGCACCAGGTAAAAGCATCCATACGATACGGCAAGGCGAAAGTGCTGCTGCAAGAGAAGATAAAGAAACGCCCAGCCGGTCAGGATACAGGTGAGAAGCACGTCATTACCCAGATTCACTCCGACAAACACGCACAGCAGTGCCCACAGTTTGACCGGTACCGCAAAGGACGCATCCGCTCTCATAGAACACCAGCCTTCTTAAAATGTCTGTGGATCAGATGCCTGCCGAGCATGCAGCCTAAAAAGCCCATCAGCGTGGTAAACAGCAGGATAAAGGCAATCCAGCCGTATGCGGTGTAGTAATGCACATAGGACTCGATGTAACTCTGCTCCATGCCGCTTGAAATCGCGAAATCATAGTAGGTATCCCAAAAGAACCAGATGGGCAGCAGATTGATCCCGTTGTACAAAAAGCTTGCCACCGTCCAGGAGACCGTCATGCGATTGAAATGATCGCAGGAACCCTGTTTCCACAGAATCGCCTCACAGAGAAAGCCCACGACGATAAAATAGGGAAGCAAAAACCAGTTGCCCATCAGGAAAAAAATTGTGCCGAGAAGCGTCATATAGATCAATGTCACAAACCGCTTTCCGATCCGGCTGACCATGAGCATGTAGACCGGCGCGCAAAGAAAAGCGGCAATCCCTACGGACAGTACCATGCTTACAAAATCGTTGACCATACAAACCATATTCACAAGAAGCTGTATCACAATCAGCACCGCCGAAAGCAGTACCGTCGTAATGACATCTTTGACAGACCATTTCTTTCTTTCTTTCATAAACTCCTCCATATTCTCTGATTATTCTCTGATTTTTTTCTAAAATAGCATGCAGCATACCATTTCCGGTGTTGTTTTGCTACGCCATCCACTCCATGCTCTCACTTTGCAGCTGCGCCATGTGACGGAACAGGCCGTTCTTTTCCAGCAGATCGGCAGGCCTTCCTATCTCTGTCACGCGCCCGCCGGAAAGCAGAACAATCTGGTCCGCATGCATGACAGTGCGCATGCGGTGGGCGATGATGAGCACCGTCTTATCCCGAATGAGTCCGGACAGCGCCGCCTGCACCGCTGTCTCGTTTTCCACATCCAGCGAGGCAGTTGCCTCATCCAGCAGAATCACCGGCGCGTCCTTCAAGATGGCGCGGGCAATGGAGATGCGCTGCCGCTCACCGCCGGAGAGCCGGGAGCCGTTTTCCCCGATCAGGGTATGGTAGCCGTCCGGCAGCCTGGATACAAAGGCGTCGCACTGCGCCGCCTTTGCCGCTGCCAGCACCTCCTCGTCGGTGGCGTTCCGCTTGCCGAGGCGGATGTTTTCCATCACGGTGTCGGCAAACAGCACCACATCCTGAAATACGATGGCGTAGTTTTTCAGCAGTGCTTCACCGTCCACCGTGGACACGTCCACGCCGCCCAGCCGCACCGTTCCCTCCGCCGGATCCCAGAAACGGGCTGCCAGCTTGGCTGCCGTGGACTTGCCGCCGCCGGAGGGGCCCACCAGCGCCGTCACCTGCCCCTGCTTCGCCGTAAAGGAAACGTTTCTTAGCACGTCCTCTTTTTCCCGGTAGGCAAAGGTCACATGCTCAAAGCGGATGTCGTAGCCGTCGGGATCGTATTCGGTCATACCGGTCATGCGCTTTTCGTTCTCAATCTTCTGCATACGCTCGATGCGTACCTCGCAGGCGAAAACCGCGGCCATGTTGGCAAACATGGAGCCGATGGGGTCATATACCCGGGTGGCGGCGATAAGGAACATCAGAAACGGGATCAGCGCCAAGTCGCCGCGGCTCATCAGCAGCACCCCCGTGAGGACGGTGGTGGCGATGCCCAGCTTCAGGAAGGACTGTGCCGCCGTGACTACGGAGCCTGTGAACAGCTCGCCCTGGATGGTGTCCCGCTCCGCCTCGTCCAGCCTGCGGTTCAGGTCGGCGATATACCGCACCTTTTGGTTGCACGCCTTGATCTCCGGCGCGCACTCCAGCACCTCCTGCATGGCGTCGGTGGCCGCGCGGCGGGTGACGAGCCCCTTCTTTATATGCCGCTTTTCCATGCGCCGGGAGAGATATACCATCAGCAGCGACGCGGGCACCACCCACAAAAGGGCCAGCGCCATTCGCCGGTCGTAAAGCAGCATGCCTGCGGAAATCAGCGCCGTGGAGATGAGCGCGCCGTGCATGGCGGGGTAAAAGTGGGAGAATGCCTTTTCCAGCGTCTCCGTATCCCCCATGATGGTGGTGGTCAGGTCGGTCAGGTCCCGGTTTCCGAAGAAGGACAGCGGGAGCTGGCGCAGCACCTCCGCCAGCCGGATGCGTCGGTTGGCGCTCTCCCGGTAGGTGGCTTCGTATAGGGCTTTGTACTGGATCAGAAAGGTCACAAAGAGCGCGGCGAGGGCAAGGACGCCCGCGACCAGAAAGCGCGTAAGTCCCGCCCTTGGGTCGGTACCGTTTGTCAGTGCCTCTACGATGCCGGAGAGTGCCGTGGCCAGCACGCCCACCGGCAGCATTTTGCTGATGTTGACCAGTACGGACCAGAACACGGCGGCCACATAGTCTTTTGCGCCCTTCTCCGTCATGGCGTATTTTTTGCTGATGCGTTCGATCATGCGGCACCTCCCACCTTCCACTGCGCGGCCTTTTGGTATTCCTCCCACATAGCGGCGTATACGCCGCCCTTTTCAAGAAGCTCGTCGTGCTTTCCTTCCTCGGCGATCTCGCCGTCCCGGATGACGAGGATGCGATCCATGTTCCGCACCGTGGACAGGCGGTGGGCGATCATCAGCACGGTCTTGCCCTTCATCAGCGCCTCAAAGGCCTTTTGTATCTTCGCCTCGTTCTCCGGGTCTGCAAAGGAGCTGGCCTCATCCAGCACCACGATGGGTGCGTCCTTTAAGATCGCCCGGGCCAGTGCGATTCGCTGCATCTCGCCGCCGGAGAGGTACACGCCCTTGGCGCCGATCACGGCGTCCAGCCCGCCCGGCGTCTTTTCCAGAATATCGCTGCACTGGGCAAGCTGCGCCGCGTGTAATATCTCCGCCTCGGTGGCGTCCGGCCGAGCGGCGCGGATATTGTCGCGGATGCTCTTTTTGAAGAGCCTCACCTCCTGAAAGACGAAGGAGATCTGCTCCATCAGCTCCGCAGTGGGGATGCTTCGCACATCCCGTCCGCCCAGGAGCACCGCCCCTGCCTGCACGTCGAAAAAGCGCGGGATCAGCCGGGCGATGGTGGTCTTGCCGCCGCCGGAGGGGCCCACCAGCGCCCACGCCTCCCCCTGCGGCAGGCGGAAGCTCACATTCGTCAGCGCGGGCCTGTCCGCGCCGTCATAGGAAAAGGTGACATTCTCAAAGGAAATGCTGCTGTCCGCGGGCTTGCTTCCGCTGTCCGACGCAGGCTCGGGAAGGGGGGACTCCTTCAATATCGCCTCCAGCTTGTTCACTGCCTCGGCGGCCTCCATCTGTGCGTTGACCGCGTACATCAGCCGCTCCATCATAAAGGCCAGCTGGGGCGCGAAGAAGATGTAAAACACCAGATCGGCCAGCACCGCCCAGCCGTCTGCCGCGCCGCCGATGAGAACCATTCCCAAGGGCATGAGAAGCAGGAACATGGCGTTCAGCACTACCGTAAACAGGGTGTAGGGCATACGGCACATCATGGCGTAGCCGCTGGCAAGGTCGCGGTAGCTGAGGATGGCGGCATGAAAGCTCTTGAAGGAGTAAACCGTCTGCTGGAACACCTTCACCACCGGGATGCCCCGGACATACTCCGTGGCCTCGGCGGAAATGCGCTCTCCTGCCCGCTGGTATTCCTCAAAGAACTTCATGCTCGTCCCAGTCATCATGCTCATCAGGCAGACAAGCCCGATAATCATGGGGATCAGGCAGGCAAGCCCCATGCGCCAGTCAAAGACGAAGAGCAGCCCCACCGCCAGTATCGGCGTTACGATCCCGCCCACCGCGTCGGGGATGGTGTGGGCAAGGAGCGTTTCTGTCAGCGCCGCGTTGTCGTCGATCTGCTTGCGCAGCCGCCCCGTGAGGTTGGCGTTAAAGTACCCCAGCGGCAAGTCAATGAGATGGGCGACCGCCGCCTTTCGCATATTCGTCGCCACCCGGAAGGCCGCAAGGTGCGTACACATGAGGCCGGCGAAATAGACCGCTGCGCTTATAAGCGCTGCCGCCAGCGCGTACCAGCCGTAGCGGGCAATCCCTGCCGGAACGCCGCCTCCCGGCGTTAAAATGCCCCGGGCCGCGTACCAGACAAAGACGAACGGGAAAATGCCGGCCGCCGCCGAAACGCCGGACAGCCCGCAGCCCAAGACGGACAGCCACTTATGCCCTCCGGCATACGCCAGCAGCCTGCCCAGCACCGGCGGCTGCTTTTCCTTTTTCTGTTTGCTCATATTCCGTGTTCCTTTCT
>OGHJ01001588.1_pt1 | contig 23617 bp, 22 predicted proteins | sample 1571351 | NCBI WGS metagenome assembly OGHJ01 (sample SAMEA2582037, study PRJEB24529) | metagenome | biome: Human gut stool | place: China | collected 2011 | reverse complement strand
ATTAGAAAAACAGACTTGAATTATTTTAAAATTGGTATACGATTAAGGTGTAGAAAACTATAAAAATAGCCTGTTAGAAAGGGGGTTAAAATAATTAATCAGGCTATATAAAATTGGTGATTGGTAATTAATGTTGTAAAACAAGAAAGGAAAAGGTAAAAAATGCAAATACATAAAAAAATTTTTATAGTAGCGCTGGTTTTATCCATTTGTATCTCACTTTATTTTCTTATCAATCCGTCTAATATCTTCACCTTTCCGATCCGTGTGCATGAATTTGATGACACATTTAAATATTACATGTTTGTGAAGATTGGAATTGTATTATTATTTATCAAATTCCTACTAGATATATGCTTAGAGTATATCAAGAATTGGTTTAAAAAGTTTTGATATATCTTCACACAAAAGAGTCTGAGACAGCGTTTTGTCCCAGACTCTTTTGTGAGTTGTGAGCTCTGTTTTATAGATTCCACTGCTTGAGGGAGATTTCTCCGCTATTGAGCCAGATTTCTTCTTGCTTGTCTAATTGGACCAAGAGTTGGCCGGTATCAGAGATGTCTTTGGCGAGGCCTTGATAGGTCTGCTGGTTCTGCTCAAAAGTGACAGTTCGTCCTAGGACCAGGGAGCGCTCTTTATAGAGGTAGACCAGTTCATCGACATCTGTTTGGAAGAATTCCTTCCAGATCTCACTGATGAGGTCATTGCGGGTGATGGGACAAGGCCCTTCAAATAAGGAACCAGCCTTACTTTCTAGCTCTTCTGGAAAAGTAGGGATGGCTAAATTGAGACCGACTCCGATAATGACATCTGTGACAAGACCAGTCTCGATGGACGTGATAGCTTCGGTTAAGATTCCCCCAATTTTTTTATGGCGGTAGTAAATATCATTGACCCACTTGATATCGATATCGATCAGGGTCAGGTTTTTAATGGCCTTGTAGATGGCTCCAGCTACCATGAGGGTATATGGGGGGAGCTCCGCAGGGGGTAATTGTGGCTTGAGATGAAGGGACATGTAGATGCCCCCTTGATCAGGGCAGTAGTAGTCACGACCAAAGCGGCCCTTTCCTGCGGATTGCGAATTGGCCAGGTAGAGCGCCTTGCCTTCTTGATGGCTTTCTATGCCTAATTTTGCGTCCAATTGGGTAGAATGACATTCTTCATTCAAAGTAACGGTCAACTGGGTATTGCTTGCGATGACTTCAGGAAGAAGAATATCGCCTGAGACCAGTCTATAGCCCTTCTTTTTTAGGGATTCGATGACGACCCCATCTTTTTCCAGGCGCTGAATGGCCTTCCAGATGGAGGTGCGGGAAACACCTAGTTCTTGCGCCAGCTGCTCCCCGTTGACATAATCATCTGCCTGAGAAAGGGTTTGAAAGAGGATTTCGTGTGTTTTCATAGGACCTCCTAGCGACTGCTGTCTCGAATCGTGAGTTTAGTGGCTAATTTGACCATATAGGGAACACTTGGTTGATTCCCTTGAAAGGTTTGTCGCAACATCTGAATGGCTTGCTTGCCCATTTCTTCCGTGTAGACGGTCACTGTAGAGAGGGCAGGAAAGACATACTTGGCAATCGATGTATCATTGAAGGAAATGAGACTGACGCGATCAGGAACTGCGATTTGATGCTCCTGAAGGGACCGAAGAGCCCCGACAGCTAAGGCATCACTGGCCATGAAAAAGGCAGTTGGCAAGTCGTCGCCCAATGCTTGAATCAGTTGCTCCATCATCTGATAACCCGACTCGGTCGAGAATTGACCAACAGAGACAAAGCGCTCCTCATAAAGTCCTTTTTCCGTGAGAAACTGTTGAAAGGTTCGTTGACGGGGATCCATCTGAAGTGGTGTCGCATCTGCTGTCTCTTCCTGCCCGACCAAGAGCCCGATCTCCTTGTGGCCATGATCAAGGAAATACTCGAGAGCGGTGATGACAGAATCTTCTAGATCGGTCGTCACACAGGAATGCCCCAAATAGAGGGTATTACTATCGACAAAAATAAGGGGTTTGCCGTAGCTTTCTAGATTTCGAATGGTCTTGGGACTGAATTTTCCAAGAGCGATGATGCCGTCTGCCTCTTGAATCAAGGACCAATCGTCATTATTAAAGATACGAAAGATCTCATAGCCTATTTCCTGGGCTTGTTTTTCTAAGCCCATCCGAATGGCATAGTAGTAGAGGTCATCTAATTCTTCTTCGCGCGTGTACCATTCAAAGATGACGATTTTATGAAAATCCTCAACTGGTTGAGGCGCTGTTTTGCGGCTTTTCTTTTGGTAATGCAGTTCCTCAGCGATGCGAAGAATCCGACTGCGCGTGTCTTCACCAACCGATAAGGTCGCATCCTGGTTGAGGACGCGAGAGACCGTTGCCTGAGAAACGCCTGCTTTTTCCGCAATGTCTTTAATCGTTGCCATAGTTCATCCTTTATTGATTTCTACTTCCAGTATACTCTAAAAATTAGTAAAAAGAAATAAAATTTTACTAAATTTTATGTTTGTTGCGATATTGGCTAGGAGTCAGTTGGCTATAGGCCTTAAAGGCTTTTGAAAAATAGAGGGGATCTGAAAAGCCCACCGAGTAAGCTACAATCTTAATGCTTTCGTCCGTATTGGTCAGTAACTGTTGGGCACGCTGCATGCGGACCGAGTGCAAGAATTCCTTGGGAGAGATCTGGTGAAACTCCTTAAAAATAGTTGTCAGATAGGAGCGATGGACATTGAGGTCATCAGCGATCTCTTGAATACTCAAGTGTTCTTTGTTGTAATGCGTCTCAATCACATGCTTGCAGGTCAGGTAGAGTTGATAGGTTGGAGATGGATGGCTCCGATGGATATCGGGAGCCACTTCACTGATAAGAAATAGCAGTTCATAGATCTGCGAGAGAAGGTGGAGTTGGTAGTGAGAAGTCATTTTTGAAGCCTCTGCTTTGTGGACGAGTCGCTCCATAAACTGGCCGATCTTTTCTGTTTCCACCTCTGTTTTCTTTAAAAAGCCTTTTTCATGCAGGGTTGAAAAACGCATGAAATCACTCACCTTGGTGCCACTGATGCCAATCCAGTAGTAGGACCAAGGTTCTTCTGCATCGGCCTTGTAGTAGGTCACCTTATTTTTGGGAAGAAGAAAGAGATCCCCGGTCTCTAGGTGGATTTCTTTTTTATTGAAGTGGAAGACTCCCTTTCCTTCTGTAATAAAATGCAAGACAAAATTATCTCGGACGCTAGGGCCAAATTCATAGTTTTTTGGACAATCTTCATAGCCATAAAAATCAAGGGCTAGGTCAATGGTATCGGTTTGGTATTCAGAAAAGACTAACATAGGGAAACCTCCTACCTAACATTTTACCATATAAGTCCAACAAAATTCTATTTTCGAAAGCGTTTACATTATGTAAAATAAAGACATGCTAAAAAAGAAAGTTATTGGAACTGAATATAAAAATACATAGTGATTTTTTAGGGTCCAATGGAGGAAGATATGGCAATTCGTATCGAACAAAATTTGTTCTATGTAGAAAGTAAGGGACTGAGCCTGATCCTTGAAAATCGAGATGGCTACCTGATGCTTAAGCATCTGGGACGTCCGATCCCGTCTTATCATTTTTCCAATACGGTGCATGAGAAGGATCATGCTTTCTCTGGAAATCCAACACCTGATAATCGAACCTTCAGCTTGGATACCCAGCGTCAGATCCTAGGACAGCACGGGCTTGGAGATTTCCGAAAGCCGTCTATTCAAATCCAGCACGGCGCCACAGAGGTGACGGATTTCCTCTATGTCGGAGCCAATATCTACTCTGGCAGTGTCGAGGCAACTGGTTTTCCCAATCCACATACACTAGATAGTGCTGAAACCTTGGTCTTGGTCTTTGAAGATGATCAAGCGGCTCTTCGTTTGACCCTCTATTACACGGCTTACGAGGATCGAGCAACTATCACCAGTTTTTCAAAAATTGAAAACTGCAGTGATGAAACCGTCGTGATCCACAAGGCCCTCAGTGTGATGGCCGATGTCCCAGCAGGTGACTATGATGTCATCACCCTTCAAGGCGCTTATGCGAGAGAAAAAACAGTCCGCCGTCAGCAAGTGGAACAAGGAATCTTCTCCATCAGCTCCAACCGTGGTGCTTCTGGACACGCCCAGACTCCTGCCCTTATTCTAGCAGATCATGAAGTGACCGAAGATGCCGGTTCAGCCCTTGCCTTCCAACTGCTCTACAGTGGGAATTTTGAAGGATTTGTTCAAAAGAATCAACTCAATGAAGTTCGGGTTGGATTGGGAATCAATCCAGAAAACTTCTCTTGGGAGTTAGCGCCAAATCAGCTCTTTGATACGCCGGTAGCCATGATCAGCTACTCACATGAGGGATTGACTGGCCTCAGTCAAGAAAGTCAAGCATTTGTCCAAAATCATATCATTCCTAGTCCCTATGCTCATAAAGAACGTCCAATTCTGATCAACAACTGGGAAGCCACCTACTTTGATTTTAAAAAAGAAAAATTATTGGAGCTAGCAGATGAGGCTCAAAAAGTGGGAATCGAACTCTTTGTTCTTGATGATGGCTGGTTTGGCAATCGCTATGATGACAATCGGGCCCTTGGTGACTGGACTGTCAATGAAGAAAAATTAGGAGGAAGTCTAGCAGAATTGATCCAGGGCATCCACGACAAGGGGCTTCAATTTGGCCTTTGGGTGGAGCCAGAAATGATTTCTGTTGATAGCGACCTCTATCGGGCTCATCCGGACTGGGCTATTCAAGTCCCAGGCTACGAACACACCCATTCACGGAATCAACTGGTGCTCGATTTCTCCAATAAAGAAGTGGTGGCTTATATCAAGCAGGTCTTGGATGACATACTTGGAAAGCATGAGATCGACTATATCAAATGGGATATGAACCGCAATATCACCAAACTTGGAAATGGTAAAACCTACCTTGAAACCAAGATGCAATCTCATGCTTATATCCTGGGTCTCTATGAAGTGGTTTCATACTTAACAGAGAAGTACGAGAACATCCTCTTTGAGTCTTGCTCCGGTGGTGGTGGCCGCAATGACCTTGGTATGATGCGTTACTTCCCACAGGTCTGGGCAAGTGACAATACGGATGCCATTGCCAGACTTCCGATCCAGTACGGATCGAGTTATCTCTATCCTACCATTTCTATGGGGGCTCACGTTTCAGCGGTTCCAAATCACCAGATGGGACGGATGACACCGCTTGAAACGCGAGGTCATGTAGCCATGATGGGAAATCTAGGCTATGAATTGGATCTAACCAGTCTTCCGCAAGAAGAGTTGGATAGGATCGCAGCTCAAGTCGCTCATTACAAAACGATTCGACCACTGGTTCAATTCGGAAAACACTACCGCTTGATCAATCCAAGTCATGGTAGCAATCAAGCAGCCGTCCAGTTCACTTATCAAGACCGCACGGTTGTAACCTATGTACGGGTCTTATCAACGGTCGAAGAGATCGAGCCGACTCTGAAACTCAAAGGGTTGGAAGAAGATGCGCTCTATCGCTTAGAAGGGACGGACCAAGTCTATTCAGGAGCTGAGCTCATGTATGCCGGCTTAACCGTCGTTCTTCCTCAGGGAGATTTCCTCAGCAAACAATATGTTTTTGTCAAAAAATAAAAGGAGACAGCCAAATGAAATGGTATAAAAAAATCGGACTTCTTGCGACTACAGGCTTAGCCTTGTTTGGGCTTGGCGCTTGCTCCAACGATGGTAAATCTGCGGATGGCACAGTGACCATCGAGTATTTCAACCAGAAAAAAGAAATGACCAAAACCTTGGAAGAAATCGCGCGTGATTTTGAAAAGGAAAATCCAAAGGTCAAGGTCAAAGTTGTCAATGTACCAAACGCTGGTGAGGTGTTGAAGACCCGTGTCCTCGCAGGTGATGTACCAGATGTGGTCAATATTTACCCACAGTCTATCGAACTGCAAGAATGGGCGAAAGCGGGTGTCTTCGAAGATTTAAGCAATAAAGACTATCTGAAACGTGTGAAAAATGGCTACGCTGAAAAATATGCTGTCAACGGAAAAGTCTACAACGTTCCTTTCACAGCCAATGCTTACGGAATCTACTACAACAAAGATAAATTCGAAGAATTGGGCTTGAAGGTTCCTGAAACTTGGGACGAATTTGAACAGTTGGTAAAAGACATCGTTGCCAAAGGACAAACTCCATTTGGGATTGCAGGAGCAGAAGCTTGGACACTCAATGGGTACAATCAATTGGCCTTTGCGACAGCAGCAGGTGGCGGAAAAGAAGCCAACCAATACCTTCGTTATTCTCAGCCAAATTCCATTAAATTGTCTGATCCGATTATGAAGGATGATATCAAGGTCATGGATATCCTTCGTATTAAAGGATCTAAGCAAAAGAACTGGGAAGGCGCTGGCTATACAGATGTTATTGGTGCCTTCGCGCGTGGAGATGTCCTCATGACACCAAATGGGTCTTGGGCCATTACAGCGATCAATGAACAAAAACCGAAATTTAAGATTGGGACCTTCATGATTCCAGGGAAAGAAAAAGGACAAAGCTTAACTGTTGGTGCGGGAGACTTAGCATGGTCTATCTCAGCTACTACCAAACATCCAAAAGAAGCCAATGCCTTTGTGGAATACATGACCCGTCCAGAAGTCATGCAAAAGTACTATGATGTGGACGGATCTCCAACAGCGATCGAAGGGGTCAAACAAGCAGGAGAGGATTCACCGCTTGCTGGGATGACCAAATATGCCTTTACGGATCGTCACTTGGTGTGGTTGCAACAATACTGGACCAGTGAAGCAGACTTCCATACCTTGACGATGAACTATGTCTTGACAGGTGATAAACAAGGAATGGTCAATGATTTGAATGCCTTCTTTAACCCGATGAAAGCGGATGTGGATTAGGAGTAGAGAGACGATGAAAAAAGTATTACAAAAATATTGGGCATGGGCTTTTGTGGTCATTCCCCTCTTATTACAAGCAATTTTCTTCTATGTGCCAATGTTCCAAGGAGCCTTTTACAGTTTTACCAACTGGACAGGTTTGACCTATAACTACAAATTTGTTGGCTTGAACAACTTTAAGCTCCTCTTTATGGATCCAAAATTCATGAATGCGATTGGCTTTACTGCAATCATCACGATTGCCATGGTAGTTGGTGAGATTGCCCTTGGGATCTTCATTGCGCGTGTCTTAAACTCTAAAATCAAAGGGCAAACCTTCTTCCGTGCTTGGTTTTTCTTCCCAGCAGTTTTGTCCGGCTTGACAGTGGCGTTGATCTTCAAACAAGTCTTCAACTACGGTCTACCAGCGATTGGGAATGCACTTCATATCGAGTTTCTCCAAACCAGTCTTTTAGGGACTAAGTGGGGAGCAATATTCGCGGCTGTCTTTGTCCTTCTTTGGCAAGGAGTAGCTATGCCCATCATTATCTTCCTAGCTGGTCTGCAATCTATTCCAACCGAGATTACAGAAGCAGCAAGAATCGATGGAGCGACGAGCAAGCAAGTCTTCTGGAATGTTGAATTGCCTTACTTGCTACCAAGTGTCTCTATGGTCTTTATCCTAGCCCTAAAAGGTGGGCTTACAGCCTTTGACCAAGTCTTTGCCATGACTGGTGGTGGTCCAAACAATGCCACAACCTCACTTGGGCTCTTGGTTTATAATTATGCCTTTAAAAACAACCAATTCGGTTATGCCAATGCCATTGCCGTAATCTTGTTCTTCTTGATTGTAGTGATTTCAATCATCCAATTGAGAGTATCTAAGAAATTTGAAATTTAAGAGGAGAAGCACGATGAAACAAGATGAAAGAAAAGCCTTGATTGGCAAATATATTCTATTGATTCTAGGATCGGTTCTGATTTTAGTGCCGCTCCTTGCCACCCTCTTTAGTTCCTTCAAACCAACCAAAGATATTGTAGATAATTTCTTTGGATTCCCGACGAATTTCACATGGGACAACTTTAGCCGTCTATTGGCTGATGGGATCGGAGGCTATTATTGGAACTCTGTCGTCATCACTGTCTTGTCTTTACTTGCAGTAATGATCTTTATCCCCATGGCAGCCTACTCCATCGCACGTAATATGAGTAAGAGAAAAGCCTTTACCATCATGTACACCCTCTTGATCCTTGGAATTTTCGTACCTTTCCAAGTCATCATGATTCCGATTACAGTTATGATGAGTAAACTCGGTTTGGCTAACACCTTTGGTTTGATCTTGCTCTACTTGACTTATGCGATTCCACAGACCCTCTTTCTCTATGTGGGGTATATCAAAATCTCTATCCCAGAAAGTTTGGATGAAGCAGCAGAAATCGATGGGGCTAATAAGTTTACAACTTATTTCCGTATCATCTTCCCAATGATGAAACCGATGCATGCGACAACTATGATCATCAATGCTCTTTGGTTCTGGAATGACTTCATGTTGCCACTCCTTGTCTTGAACCGGGATTCAAAAATGTGGACCTTGCCTTTGTTCCAATACAACTACGCAGGACAATATTTCAACGACTACGGACCAAGCTTTGCTTCTTACGTTGTCGGCATTATCAGTATCACCATTGTCTATCTCTTCTTCCAACGCCATATCATCGCAGGAATGAGCAACGGCGCAGTGAAATAAGAAATAAGATACAAAGGGACGATTCAGCTTGCTGAAAATTTCTGTAGAAAAATAGGAAATCGACGTAGTGTGCTTGCACACAAGAAGATTTATCTTTTTTCCTAAGAAATTAGTCCCGTGTTCAATTCTGTACACAAAGTAACGATTCAGCTTGCTGATTTAAATCGTATCCTAGGAAGCAATTTTAAAATAGAAAAACTCAAGAAAGCCAGGTCTCTTAAAACTTGGCTTTCAAAAAAGAAAAGGAAACCATTATGCCAATTCAAAACAAAACCATGTTAATTACTTACTCAGATAGCTTAGGAAATAACCTGAAGGACCTCTATGAAAATCTGGAGAAATATTTTGGAGATGCAGTAGGTGGGGTTCACCTCTTGCCATTTTTCCCATCAACTGGTGACCGAGGCTTTGCGCCTGTGGACTATGACCAAGTGGATCCAGCCTTTGGAGATTGGGAAGATGTCAAACGCTTGGGCGACAAGTACTATCTTATGTTTGACTTTATGATCAATCACATTTCTCGTCAATCTAAATACTACAAGGACTACCAAGAGAAGCATGACCAAAGTGCCTACAAGGACCTCTTTCTCAACTGGGACAAGTTCTGGCCAGAGAATCGCCCAACTCAAGCAGATGTGGACTTGATTTATAAGCGCAAAGACCGAGCTCCCAAGCAAGCCATCACTTTTGCGGATGGGACGACCGAGCATCTCTGGAATACCTTTGGGGAAGAGCAGATTGACCTAGACGTGACCAAGGAAGTGACCATGGACTTTATTCGCAAGACCATCGAACACCTGGCCAGCAATGGCTGTGACCTCATTCGTTTGGACGCCTTTGCCTATGCGGTGAAGAAATTGGACACCAATGATTTCTTCGTAGAGCCAGACATTTGGGATTTGTTGGATAAGGTGCGCGATATGGCGGCCAGCTACGGTGCTGAGCTCTTGCCAGAGATTCATGAACACTATTCCATCCAATTTAAGATTGCTGATCACGATTATTATGTCTATGACTTCGCGCTTCCAATGGTGACCCTCTATAGCCTCTATAGTTCAAAAGTGGAGCGCCTTGCCAAGTGGCTGAAGATGAGCCCCATGAAGCAGTTCACGACGCTGGATACCCATGATGGAATTGGGGTGGTCGATGTCAAGGATATCTTGACAGATGAAGAGATTGACTATGCTTCAAATGAGCTTTATAAGGTTGGGGCAAATGTTAAACGCAAATATTCCACAGCAGAGTACAACAATTTGGACATCTACCAAATCAATTCGACCTACTATTCAGCGCTTGGAGATGACGATCGTAAGTACTTCCTAGCCCGATTAATTCAAGCCTTTGCACCAGGTATTCCACAAGTTTATTATGTTGGATTCTTAGCTGGGAAGAATGATTTGGAACTCTTAGAAAACACCAAAGAAGGCCGCAATATCAACCGTCATTACTACAGTAATGAAGAAATTGCTCAAGAAGTGGAGCGACCAGTCGTGCAATCCCTTCTCAAGCTCTTTAGTTTCCGGAACAACTCGCAAGCTTTTGACCTAGAAGGAAGCATTGAGGTGGAAACACCAGATGATCATACCATTGTCATCACGCGCCAAAATAAAGACCAAACTTCCACAGCAGTAGCCCGAATCAATCTTGCTGATGGCACTTACCAAGTGACAGAAAATGGTCAAGACATTGTGTTTTAAAAAAATATGAACGAACTAAAGGATAAGTAAAAAATGCTTATCCTTTTTCTGTTTTATACATTGCAACCGTTTACAAAACTATAAAATAATGGTACAATATCTATTGAAAGAAAGGAGGTCGCTTTATGAAAAAAATCATTTATCCATCTGCGGCCCTATTAACGGCTTTTGCTCTATTATCCGTTCAAACAGCAAAAGCAGACACAGCTCAAGCGTCGGATCAAGCCAATGAACCGGCGGCAACAGTAGAAGAGGTGGTGGCTTCTCCAACGCCAGAAAGCACCACAGAAAATCAGGGAGAAGTGGCCGAAACACCGACGACAACAGACCGTGCAGCTGTTCCTGCTGCCTCCCCAACGGTAACATCGACAGAGACGGCATCTCCTGAAGTGGAAAAACTGATTGAAAACATGCCACTCAAACAAAAAGTGACCCAAATGATCATGCCGGACTTCCGTAAGTGGCAGGAGGCCAATCAGGAGTCGCCACAGGATCTCACCAAGGTCAATGCTGAAGTAGCAGATGCGATTGATAAATATGATTTTGGAGGCGTCATTCTTTTTGCTGAAAACGTCAAAGAAACCAAGCAGACTTTGGCTCTGACGCAAGACATGCAAAAGGCAGCGATTGAAAACAAAGCCAACAATGGCAAAATTCCGCTCTTGTTAGCCATCGACCAAGAAGGGGGGATCGTCTACCGCTTGGGTACGGGTACAGCCCTTCCCGGTAATATGGCCATCGGAGCTACCAATGATCCCAAACTAGCGAAAGAAGCTGGTCAAATTATCGGACGTGAACTTTCTGCACTAGGCTTGAATGTGGACTTCGCTCCGGTGCTAGATACCAATAACAATCCTCAAAACCCTGTGATTGGGCTTCGTTCCTTCTCATCTGACCCGAACCGGGTTGCCTACTTGGGTATTCCGATGATGAAAGGCATTCAGGACTACAATGTAGCTGTGGCAGCCAAGCATTTCCCAGGTCATGGAGATACAGCGGTCGATTCACATACAGGTTTGCCATTGGTGGATAAATCTCTTGCTGAACTTGAAAAATTGGAACTCCTTCCATTCAAAAAAGCTATGGATGAAGGGGTAGACCTCTTGATGACGGCTCATATCCAATACCCGCAGATTGAAAAAGATCAGGTCGTGTCAAAAGAAACGGGTGAGAAAATCTATGTTCCAGCGACTCTTTCTGATGATATTTTAACGGGCTTGGTACGGAAGAAATACGGCTATAAGGGCGTGATTGTCTCCGATGCTATGGGGATGGATGCTATCGCCAAGAACTTCGGTGAGGTGGAAGCTGTGAAGATGGCCATCAAAGCAGGGGTTGATTTGGTCTTGATGCCAACGACCCTTCGCAGTAAAGCCGATTTGAGCAAGATTGATACCATTGTCGATGCGGTGGTAGATGCTGTGAAAACCGGTGACATCTCAGAAGAGCGCTTAAATGATTCGGTTCGCCGGATCCTGACCCTCAAAGAAAAACGTGGGGTCTTGAATTTTGATCCAAGTGCTCGAACAGCTGAAAAAGCAGAGGAAGCAGTCGGATCTAGCCTCAATCGTGACTTGGAGCGTAAAATTGCAGCGGCAGCGGTGACGGTTGTAAAAAATGAAGAAAATACTTTGCCATTTAAGGTACAAACAGGGGACCATGTCTTACTCTTAGGAGCTTTTGAAAACGAAGTTCCTGGACTAAATTTGGGTATGCGTCGCTTAATTGCTGACGGAGTGCTTCCAAAAGATACTTCCTTTGTAGCCAAGAATTTCACCAAAGAATCCACCCTTGATAGTCTAAAAGAAGACCTAGAAAAAGCGACCCACATCGTGGTGATTTCAGAGATTGGATATGAAGGGCATTTGGATAAAAATTTCTGGCGTACCAAGATCCCAACTGAAATCGTCAATTATGCTAACACCAACCATAAAAAGGCAGCTGTCCTTTCCATCTCTAAACCTTATGATGTAGCCAACTATCCAGCAGCCAAAGCCATTTTGGCAGTCTATGGAAATAAGGGAATGGATCCAACGGAATCCCTCAAACCAGACAATGCATTTGGTCCTAATATTCCTGCAGGAGTGGAAGTCATCTTCAATGGCAAGGAACATCTAGGTACCTTACCGGTTGATATTCCAAAAATTGTAGACGGAAAAATGTCGGAAACAGAGTACGCCTACCGCATTGGTCACGGTCTCTTCTATCCAGCACCTGCACCATTGCCAACACCTGAAACCCAAGTTCCAACTTCACCAGTTCAAGATCCAACCCATCAGACACAACCAGTAGAGGTTGGTCACACTGGAACACAGGTCCTTGTTAGCAAGCAAGAAAAAGCTAGCACTCTTGATCGTCCACAAGTTACTCCGATCGCTGTGAAACAAGCCACTGATCAGGCTCCTGTCAGCGTGTCAGCAAGTCCTGCATCATCTGTATTGCCAAAAACTGGTCAAACAGAGAATCTCCTAGCTCTCATGGGCATCAGCCTCTTAACCTTCCTTGGATCTTTTGTCTATCCAAGAAAGAAACACTAAAGGATTCAGAATCTCAATTGGGTCACTCCCAATTGAGATTTTTTGGTAAACTTTTACTAAAATTAACTCGAAATAGCAAGAGTGAAATAGAAGTTATAATCAGAGGAAAAACCTTTGTTATAGCCTTTTTGGACATAAAATAAAAAATTAATAAAATTTTACTAAAAACACTTGAAGTTTTACTTCTGATCAGATATAATACAAGTATAAAAACGTTTACAAAACTAAAGGAGTTTCTCATGACGACAACAATCACATCTCAAGATTTACAAGCAAAATTCCAGGCTGTCTTTGGGGAAAAGGCTGACCACACTTTCTTTTCACCAGGACGGATTAATCTGATTGGTGAACACACGGACTATAACGGAGGCCATGTTTTCCCAGCGGCTATCACACTTGGTACCTACGGAGCGGCAAGAAAGCGTGAGGATAAGGTCTTGCGTTTCTTCTCAGGAAACTTTGAAGACAAGGGGATTATTGAAGTTCCACTTGAAAATCTCCACTTTGAAAAAGAGCACAACTGGACCAACTATCCAAAAGGCGTGCTCCACTTCTTGCAAGAAGCTGGTCATGTCATTGATAGCGGTATGGACGTCTATGTCTACGGCAATATTCCAAATGGATCCGGTCTTTCTTCTTCAGCTTCGCTTGAGCTCTTGATTGGCGTCATCGCTGAGAAACTATATGATCTTCAGTTAGATCGTCTAGATCTGGTCAAGATCGGAAAACAAACCGAAAATCACTTCATCGGAGTTAACACTGGGATCATGGACCAATTTGCCATCGGTATGGGAGCGGACCAACGGGCTATTTATCTCGATACCAACACCCTAGAGTATGATTTGGTACCGCTGGACCTCAAAGACAATGTCGTAGTCATCATGAATACCAACAAACGCCGGGAATTAGCGGATTCAAAATACAATGAACGTCGTTCAGAATGTGAAACTGCCGTTTCTGAACTCCAAGAAAAATTGGATATCCAAACCTTAGGGGAATTGGATCTCTGGGCTTTTGATGCCTACAGCTACCTGATCAAGGATGAAAATCGCATCAAACGGGCTCGTCATGCTGTACTTGAGAACCAACGGACCCTCCAAGCTCGTAAGGCACTTGAAGCAGGTGATTTGGAAGGCTTTGGCCGTCTCATGAATGCTTCCCACGTATCTTTGGAGCATGACTACCAAGTGACTGGTCTAGAATTGGATACCTTAGTCCATACAGCCTGGGAACAAGAAGGCGTCTTGGGCGCTCGTATGACAGGAGCAGGCTTTGGTGGTTGCGCCATCGCCCTCGTAAACAAAGATAAAGTTGAAGCCTTTGAAGAAGCTGTCGGCAAACGCTATGAAGAAGTTGTTGGCTATGCGCCAAGCTTCTACATTGCAGAGATCGCGGCAGGGACACGGGTGCTTGATTAAAAAGGAGATAGGATGACAGAACAGGTATTAGATGCATTTGTCACAGCCGTCATTGCGGCAAGTGACTATGAAGAGATGGATCGGATTTATCTAAAAAACCGCGTTATGAGTCGCATTGGAGAAGAAGGGCTAAACGCCCCAGCTCATCAGGCTGACTTGATCGCACTCAAAGATCAGCTGGTGGAAATCGCTGTTGCGAATAGTAAGATCCAAGATAGCATGGCCGCAAAGGACAGCTTGGGAGCAGAGTTGATGGATTGGATCACCCCTAGCCCTAGTCAGGTCAACAATCGTTTCTGGGAGAACTACCGTCAGTCCAAGGAAGATGCGATTGCGGATTTCTACGCTCTCTCTAAGCGCAATGATTACATCAAGGTCAAGGCGATTGCACAAAACATTGCCTTTGAAGCAAAAACTCCCTATGGGTCTCTTGAAATCACCATCAATCTGTCAAAACCTGAAAAAGATCCTAAAGACATTGCAGCGGCGAAGCTGGCTAAAGCTAGTCATTATCCAGCCTGCCAATTATGCTTTGAAAATGAAGGCTATCAAGGTCGCCTAGACCATCCTGCCCGTGCCAATCATCGGATCATCCGCTTTGACATGGACGGTCATGATTGGGGCTTCCAGTATTCCCCTTATGCCTACTTCAATGAACACTGCATTTTCCTCGATAGCCAGCATGTTCCCATGGCCATTAGCCGCAAGACCTTTGAACGACTTTTGACCATTGTAGAGACTTTCCCAGGCTATTTTGCAGGCTCCAATGCAGATCTGCCCATTGTAGGGGGATCCATCCTGACTCATGACCATTATCAAGGCGGACGCCACACCTTCCCTATGGAGCTGGCAGAGCTTGACCAAACCTTTACCATTCCTGGCTTCGAAGAGGTTCAAGTGGGCATCGTTCGTTGGCCAATGTCAGTCTTGCGTCTGCAGTCAGATAACAAGGAAGAGCTGATTAACTTGGCAGACCATATCTTAGAAAGCTGGCGAGGTTACTCGGATCCAGCTGTGCAAGTCTTAGCCACATCTGACGGTCAACCCCATCATACCATTACCCCCATTGCACGAATCCGCGATGGGCATTATGAACTGGACTTGGTGCTCCGTGACAATCAAACCTCACCAGAGCATCCCGATGGCATTTACCACCCGCATGCGGATGTGCAACACATCAAAAAAGAAAATATCGGCCTGATCGAGGTCATGGGTCTAGCCATTTTGCCACCTCGACTCAAGGAAGAGCTCAAGCAGGTTCAAGACTATCTACTTAGACGTGAAAGCAGTGTGGCTAGTTACCACCAAGACTGGGCAGATGACTTGAAAGCTACTCACCCATCCATCACAGACGAAGCAGAGGCAGAAGCTATTGTTCGTGAATCAGTTGGTCAAATCTTTGCGCGCGTGCTCGAAGATGCCGGTGTCTACAAGCGAACAGCAGAAGGCCAAGCAGCCTTTAGACGCTTTGTTGCGACACTTTAAGTGTGGAGAAGAGGCAGAAATTTGGTACAATAAGAGAGAAAACAAAGAAGCGAAAGGAAAATAAATGGCAATACTCGTACTCGGAGGAGCTGGCTATATCGGTTCCCATATGGTGGACCGCTTGGTTAATGAAGGACAGGAAAAAGTCGTCGTGGTCGATAGCCTGGTCACAGGCCACCGTGCAGCGGTGCATCCAGATGCCGTCTTTTACCAAGGAGACCTGGCGGATCAAGACTTTATGCGCACTGTTTTTAAGGAACATGCAGATATTGACGCCGTCATCCACTTTGCGGCCTATTCACTGGTTGCGGAATCTATGGCAGATCCATTGAAATATTTTGACAACAATACAGCTGGCATGGTCAAACTCTTGGAAGTCATGCATGAATGTGGAGTGCACTATATCGTCTTTTCTTCAACGGCTGCCACTTACGGTATTCCAGAAGAAATTCCGATTCTTGAAACCACTCCACAAAAGCCGATTAATCCTTATGGCGAAAGCAAGCTCATGATGGAAACCATTATGCGCTGGGCCGATCAAGCCTACGGCATCAAGTATGTGCCTCTTCGTTACTTTAATGTAGCGGGTGCTAAGCCAGATGGATCGATCGGAGAAGACCACGGACCAGAGACCCACCTCTTGCCAATCGTCTTACAAGTAGCCCAAGGCAAACGCGAGAAGATCTCTATTTTTGGGGATGACTACAAGACACCAGATGGCACCAATGTCCGGGATTATGTCCATCCATTTGACTTGGCAGATGCCCATCTGCTTGCCGTGGAGTATCTCCGAAATGGCAACCCATCGACCGCCTTTAATCTGGGTTCATCGACTGGATTCTCCAATCTTCAAATCGTTGAAGCAGCCCGCAAGGTGACAGGACATCCGATCCCACTTGAGATTGCTGATCGCCGACCAGGAGATCCAGATACCCTGATCGCATCATCTGAGAAGGCGCGTGCAATTCTTGGCTGGCAACCAAAATTTGATAATATCGAAACCATCATCCAAACAGCCTGGGCTTGGCATTCCAGCCACCCAGATGGCTACAATGATCGATAAGGAGGGGACTGCAAACATCATTTTTGAGGCTTTTCTAATAACATCTAAAACGACAGTTGATCTTGCTAAATGACTCATTTCAGAAATCAGTCATTTCCTTAACCATCATAAAATAGTGAGGGATTCAAAATGAATAAAACCACAAAATTGTTAGCCGTCTTCTTGACTGCGGGTCTTCTTTTAGCTGGTTGCGGACAAAAAGAGAGTACGAAATCTACTAGTCCATCGTCCACTAAAGCGACGAGTAAGGCAACAGGTAAATCATCCGCTAAAGAGAAGACAAAAGAGTCATCAACTGATGAAAGCAAAAAAGAAGATGCACTAGCAGGTGCACAAAAAACCGTTCTTGAAACGAGTGATGAAGCAGGTAAGTCAACCATCACCTTGTATTACAAGGGAGATACCTTGTTATTACAAGAAAAAGTTGATGATTACGATGTCTCAAAAGTTCCTGGTGAGAACCCTCTTGAAACCATGAAAGAAGCCGTTGCTAAGAGCCAAGAAAAATTTAAAGATCTGATGGGCCATGGATTTGAACTGACATCAGAATACAAGGACGGAATCTTTTATATCCGCAATACCATTGATTACACAAAAATCGATTTTAATAAATTAAAAGAAATCGTCCCAGGCTTTAATCCGTTAGATGACAAAACAGTTAGTTATTCAGTAACGAAAGACAGTCTGATCAAGGGTGGAATGGTAGAAAAATAAACAAAATAGAGAGCAGCTCAGTTTGCTGCTCTTTTTTGTTTTGGTATGAATTCATGGGCATATTTTGGTAGAATAGGATTTAAGGAAAAGTAAGATTAAAGAAATTTAACTTTACTGTTGTATGCAAAAATAGCAGTACTTAATGAGGTTTTTTTTATATAAACATTAGTAAGAAAGAAACTTTTTTAGAAGCGATTGATCATTTGTTGTCTATCATTGACAAATATAATATTAAAACTATTGCTCAACAGGTAAATCAGTTACAGATTTTGAAAGAATATGCAAATACTAATAGGGGAATGAGTTTAAGAGATAAATTGACAATTTATCAAGCCCTTTTTCCACCACATGGGGGACTTTCTGATATTTACTATTGGAATAATGATGTTGAATTAAGCAAACAGATTAATGAGACTATTACCGAATTAAAAATGGTTATTGCTAATTATTTATTGGAACGTGAAATCTTTTGAAGGCTAAGCTGGAACAAGATTCTGGTTGAGTAAAGAACATGCAGATATCATTGAAAAGGTATCTGATGGAGATAAGTATAAAATGAAACCAACAAGACTACAATGGGAAGATGTTATCCAATTTGAAGAGGTAAACTTACGATCGTGAATATATTTTACGAAATATAGAAGAAAGCAAACTTGCGAGATAATTCAGTAACTTTGACCAATATTTGGCGAAGGAGAAATTCCAGAAAACCTTGATGGGTATGGAACCGATGGACTGTCAAAGCTATCTTCAATGGCATGAATATGCTGAGTCAGGTCTAACAGTTCAAGAGCGTGTAAAACTGTTAGCTTGGGACAGGCCTATTAATTCAAAATTATTTGCAAAAAGAGAATGCAGGACGTGCCTTGACACATACTGCAACAACGACGGCAATGACAGCAGTAGGAGTGTCCAGTTTAGATGCTGGGGTATTTGGAGTGGCTACAGCATTTGGTACAGAGGCTACCATGTGTTTTGCTTCATCCATAGCGCTTGGAACAACTCCTGTAGGCTGGTCTATTGCGGCGGGTATTGGGGTTGGTCTGGTAGTTGACTATGCTTACGACAATAACTTTTTAGGAATCAAAGATATAGCTAATGACATGGGAGATAGTCTTAATAAAGGAATCAAAAACGTTGGTTATGCTATTGATTCAGGTTTTAAATCAATTCAGAAAGTGTTTGGGTGGTAAATGTGAAAATTAATTTTAGAGGATTAGATGTTGCTTATTTTGATGTGTTAGAGATGGGAGAGAAAAAGTATGTTCTCGATTCCAACTCCACGACACCAAAGAGTTATTATTGGGGACTTTCCCCTGAAACTCTTGAAGTGGATTTGATAGAACTTGATAGTCAGAATAAAAATTTTGACAAAAGAATTAATATGGGTCCTTCAGGAATGAGTATGGTAGGTGGTTTTTTTGGCCTTCTTTTGTATAGAGTAGCAACATCAATTTTTAGATATTATGATATTAGTCATAATCTGTATTTAAAAGTATCTTTATTTCTTATATCTATTTTGGTAGCTTATATTGTCTATCAAAGTATTTTAATGAAATCGAGGAAGGAGATTTCAAGTCGTTTATCGCAGGAAAAGAAGAGGTTTAAAATAGTCTTTCAGAATAATAAGAAAAAAAGACAATTCCATGCCTATCTGTTTATTCTTTTACATGCAATTGCTTTAGCCATTTATATGGGAGAAGATGATGGAACAGAAGCTGCCATTCTAGTGTTGAATGGTATGTTGGCTTATGTATTTATTTGGATTGAATCTGGCGCTATTCCATTGATTTATGATTATAACAAGAAATACTTAGAATTTAAAGAACTGAAAGAGGTATAAAATGAAACCAACAAAACTAGAATGGGAAGATGTTATCCAATTTGAAGAAGTTGAAGGATATGGGAAATCTATCTGGAAAAATGAGGATAAATATTATTTAGTTTCAGAAGAGGGAACTGTGGCTTCTTGGTTAGTAGTCTATGAATTACCCCAAGAATTATTCTCCCTATTAGATAGTGGAGAAAGATCGCTACTCGAAATATCTTGGAAGATTAAGCACGATCGTTGGCCACCGACGGAAGAAGAAAAGAAAGCTAGTGAGAAACAATTTATATTAAAAGGCTTAACTCCTTTAATAGCTAATCCTAAGAGTTGGGAATTATTTACTCAGGAAGAGCTTGAAAGATTAATTCCGCTTGCTGAACAGAAATGGATTGACTGGAGAGGCAAGCTTCCAGATGATTATGTATCGCCATTGAAATAGCTTGTAAGGATTTAGGCAAGTTCCTGTTTTCACTTTAAGTGGACTAAATGAATCGCAAAATATTGACAGAATTCCAATGATGAAAAGAACGTATTCTATAGTCGCTTTTGAAAATGAGCAAACAGTTCAGATGCTGCTCTTGAAGTTTACTGATCCAAAATTTCAATCCCTGTCGAATTTTTTAAATTCGGAAGTTCATAATTTTTATCTGGATGTTCGCGAAGCTTTGGAGAATGTCATTTCTGGAAGTATGGAAGAGTACGCTTTTGATGGAAATTTATTGGGGATTGAAGTTGGAAAAGAAATCACAGAAGTTTACTTCCAATTTGAGGAAGAACTTTTAGGTGAACCTTGCTTTATTCCTACGAATGTACTGTATAAATTGGTTCTAGAGTGGAAAGAAATGGAAGAAAGAATGAAAAGAGGGGAAGATGTTTTCCAGTGACTTTAGAGGATTGACGTTGAAAATAATTCCAAGAATAATGGAGAAGTGATGAACAATAAAGAATTTGAAGATTTATTTTATAAAGTCCCTGAAGGGGTTGATTATGCAGATATATTGGAAGATGTTGATCTAGAGGATGTTCCTGAAGAAACGATTCAAAAGTTGACTTCGTTATTGTCTAGTGATGATGAATTTTTGCGTTATAAATCCTCTAGATTGTTGACAATTTGGGGAATCAGAGAAGGCTTTGATGTCTTGACTCAGATGTTCAGTCAAGGGCAATTAGAAGGGATGATTTCGCATCGTCTGTATGGTTATGATGATACCAATCGGATTTTTCTATATGATATCGTAAATTATTGGGCGAGCCGATATGATTTGGGCGAAGAGAAGATGGCTAGAGGAGAAATTTATCCTTATGTTTGTAAAATCATCGAACAGGCTGAGATTGGATATTATGATATTTCAACAATATATCGCTTGGTTAGTGAGGAACATTATACGGAATACATCCCCTACTTGAAACACTTCCTTTCAACCATTATGGACAAACCTGAGGGTAATTATTGGCGAATTCATGATACCTTGAAGCTATTCTTAAAAGTAGAGCCTGATTATGTGACACAATTATTAAAAGACAAGCAAAAATCCCTAAGAGATTTTGGAATCGAGGGTAAAGGTGAAAGAAATTAAATTTTATAAAGTAAATGATGATTATGGTTTTATGTCCAATTTTGCTCCCTACCCTTTTTCAGATGGTAGCAGAATCTGGCCAACATCAGAGCATTATTTTCAAGCACAAAAGTTTTTAGTGCCCCATATTCAAGAGAAAATTCGTCAGATAGTTTCTCCAATGGATGCTGCTTTAGAGGGACGCAATCGACAAAATCCCTTGAGACCAGATTGGGAAGAGGTCAAAGATGAGGTAATGCTCCAGGCCCTTCGAATGAAATTTAGCCAAAATCCAGAAATCGCGAAAGAATTGCTCGCGACAGGAGATGCCATCCTCATCGAACATACACGAAATGACGACTACTGGGCTGATGGGGGAGATGGCTCTGGAAAGAACAAGCTAGGCCTTCTCTTAATGCAAGTACGGGAAGAGTTGAAAAACTCTATCCTGTAAGATCTCTCCTCTAGCTATTCCATTTAACAGTCTGGGTTTGGTATAACAGTCAACTAGATAGTTACAATGATCAACAGGAGATATTCCTGAAGGTGTAATGTAAGATATTAGTGAAAAGATCGGAGAACATACATGAAATATAGTAAACTAGGCTGGGAAGAAGTTAGTAAGTTTGAGGAAATAAAAGGTTATGGACAACATATTTGGCGACATCATGAGAAATATTTTTTTGTTACAGATGAAGGGGGAATAGCTGAACAGAGGGTAGTCTATGAATTCCCATTAGAACTATTTCAATCACCCTACCAAGTTTTTTCTGAGTTACTTGAAAAGTCTAACTTAATTTGACAATTTAGGCAATAAAGAAATCCTAGACAAGCTTTTGAGCTATTCAGAAGACTTGAAATACCACTATAATCTCTATCAGCTCTTGCTTTTTCACCTTCAGAATAAGGAACCAGAGAAATTTTTTGGACTCATTGAAGACAATATAAAGAAGGTTCATTCTCTTTTTCAGACTGTCTTTAAAACATTTCTAAAGGACAAAGGGAAAATCATCAATGACCTTCAGTTATCCTATTCCAACGCAAAATTGGAAGCGACTAATAATCTCATCAAACTTATCAAACGCAATGCCTTTGGTTTTCGGAACTTTGAAAACTTCAAGAAGTGAATTTTCATCGCTCTGAATATCAAAAAAGAAAGGACGAAATTTGTCCTTTCTCGAGCTTAGCTTTTCTTCAACCCACTACAGTTGACAATGAGCCTAAAAAAGAGGAAACAGAGTTCCTCTTTTCTATTTAACTTTCAGAGCTTAGTTGTTTTCGTCTTCTTTTCGTTTCAACTGACCAAGGCCTAAAACTCCTACTAAAGCTGCCAGACCAAGATATGGCATGTAGCTTGAATCATTTGTACCTGTTTGAGGTAGAGTAGGGTTCCCTTTTGGATTTGGATTAGAATTAGGAGTTGTTGGCTCCTCTGGTTTCTTAGGTTCTGGCGTTGTCGTACGAACTGTATTTGAGGCGTAAGCAACTTTGTTCACAGTATTTACATAGGTATTTTCAAAGGTTCCGACAGCAATTCGTTTCATTTGAATATAAGTCTCAGCCTGGAATGGAGAATCCAACTGAATCTCTTGAAGGAATTCTTCCTTGAAGCGAATGGTAATCATTCCTTTATCTTGGTCATGTTCAACCTGTGTTTCAGCGGTTAAGTCTGTCCCTGCCTTGATAACACGACCGTCTTTCAATCGGATATCAACCTTGGCAAGAACTTTATAGTTTCCAGTGTATTGATCACCTTTTTGGTCATAATCATCTACAAAACTATAGTCATTCAAGTCCTCAGAATGATTTTGTGGAATCAAACCACCGATTAAACGATAATTGAAGTACTGGTTCAATGGAATTGTTTGGCCATCAATATTGTCACTGCTTGGATCCATACTGATTGTCACATCTTTTTTAGGTGTGATTTTCGGTACATTGTTGACAACTACTTCTGTAGCATAGCCATTTCCAAAATCAATTTGGTAGGCTTTGTTTTCATACTTACCACCCGTTTGACCAAATTCAGGTTTAACTGTCATCGGATCTGTGATGAGCAATGATTTTCCTGCTGCTACATAGTTCTTGTAGAATTCGGCTGGATTATCAGCTGAGAAGAGTTGGAAAGCACCTTTAACAGTGATGTTTGCTTTCTTCAACAGCTCTTGAATCTTCTTAGGAGCAGCTTCTAAACTATCATATTGTTGAACACTGATACCTGGTACAAGGTTGCCCTCTAGATCACGAATCTTAACCAATTCTGGATGAAGGGTTAAGGCTTCTTCTGGATAATCATCCACATAGTAGAAACCATTTTGAATTGCTTCTTTAGAAGATTTATCTCCCTTGTATTGGTCCAAATCCCATGTGAGTTCATAGTAGTTCGTTGAACCAGCTAGAACTTCTTTGCCATCAATATTCACACCTTGCTTGTTCTTGTTAACTTTCAAAGGCTTGATGTAGTTGTTATTTGGATTGTCAGGATCATTTGGTTTACCTGGAGTCGTTACACGAACAATATTTGACTTGACACCGTAGGCATCGTTAACTGTCAATGTAAAGTTATTTGTATAAGTTGCCCCATCATTCAAGACACGACCAACAACCGTTGGATAAAGAGTTTCAACAGGTTTAGTTAAATCAGCATTGTATGTTGCCAATGTCTCATCAGTAG
>OGHJ01001582.1_pt1 | contig 23679 bp, 20 predicted proteins | sample 1571351 | NCBI WGS metagenome assembly OGHJ01 (sample SAMEA2582037, study PRJEB24529) | metagenome | biome: Human gut stool | place: China | collected 2011 | reverse complement strand
CGCGGCTTTGCCGCGCCGTCAGCGACTGATATCCGTGCCTTTCCGCCCGGCGGCCCTAGCGCCGATGGCGGCCCAAACCCGCGGTGCGGTGTTTGGCATTAGATTGGCGGGCGTAGCCCCATAACAGGCCCCACCTTGCCGCGCGCCGCGCAGGCGTCCCAAACTCCGCCTGAGGGCGGAATAGCGTGCCCGAAGGGTCGCAAATCCCCCCCCTCGCCGCATAGGCCAAATCCCTCCCCCTCACCTCTGGGGAAATCCCTTAGTCATTTTTTCACAATTCAGGATTCTCCTGATAGCACCCAACCCCTTTCCAACCTACTTTGGGCTGACCGTAAATAAACTTGCGTCGGCAAAAGGCCGCAAGGGGGAAACAATGGCTTTTGATTTCCAAAGAACCTTGAAGAGCGGGGCTGAGAAATCTGTGGTGAAGTTCATTCTGCTGCCCGTGGCACTGTGTCTGTGGCTTGCCTGTCCGATGTCGGCACAGGCCGCTGAGGCCCTTCCGGCTGCTCAGGCCGCCGTAACAGCGCAGGCTGAAAATGTCGCTCAAACCCAGCCCCAGTCTTTTGTGGCCGTGGCTGCCGCCGACACGGCGGTTCAGGCCGCGCCCCCCGAAGCCGCTCCCGCTGCTTCGCAAGCACCTGAAGCGGTGGCTATAGACAACCATCCGTGGTGGTACTGGCCGGTTGCCCTGCTGTTCTTCTGTTTCATTCTTGGCGTCATCGCCGTTATGGCCGGTGTGGGCGGCGGTGTTCTGTTTGTGCCGCTGGTGAGCGGGTTCTTCCCCTTCCACCTCGACTTTGTGCGAGGCGCGGGCCTGCTGGTGGCGCTTGCGGGTGCTCTTGCCGCTGGCCCCGGTCTGCTGCGGCGTAACTTCGCCAACCTGCGCCTGGCTCTGCCTGTGGCGCTGATTGCCTCTGCCTGCGCCATCGTGGGCGCCATGCTCGGCCTGGCGCTGCCTACCAACGTCATTCAGACCTGCCTTGGCGCGACCATCCTTGGCATTGCCGTGCTGCTGCTGCTTTCCAAAAACTCAGTACGCCCGGTGGTGACCAAGCAGGATGCCATAGGCCTTGCACTCGGCATGGACGGTGTTTTTCTTGAACCCAGCACCGGCGAAGTGGTCGAGTGGAAAACCCACCGCACCCTGGCTGGCCTGCTGCTGTTCATCGCCATTGGCATTATGGCCGGCATGTTCGGTCTTGGCGCTGGCTGGGCCAACGTGCCAGTGCTCAACCTGCTCATGGGCGCGCCCCTCAAGGTCGCTGTGGGCACCTCCAAATTCCTGCTTTCCATTACCGACACTTCTGCCGCCTGGGTGTATCTGAACCAGGGCTGCGTTATCCCGCTGATGGCTGTTCCTTCCATCGTTGGCCTCATGCTGGGTTCTGTGGTGGGTGTGCGGCTGCTTGCCAAGGCCAAGCCCAAGTTCATCCGCTACATGGTTATTGGCGTGCTCTTCTTCTCCGGGGCCAAGGCCCTCATGAAGGGCCTCGGCTGGTAATCCGCATCGGATACGCTTGAACTGAAGGGAGAAAACAATGACCACTGATCTGAAGAACGACATAAAGGCCTCCCCCGCGCAACTGCGCTATGCAGACACCTTGTTCTACGGCGCGCTGCTGGGTTTTGTGGCAATGCTTGTTACCTACGCGCTCTATGTTTTTGGTGTGCTGACGCCGCAGATTCCTCTGGATCAAATGCCGCACCTGTGGACGCAGAACGCAGCCGCCTACCGCGCTGCGGGCAATATTCCTCAAGGTTGGGGCTGGCTTGCCCTTGTGGGTAAGGGCGATATATGCAATTTCATTGGTATCGCTTTTCTTGCGGCGCTTACTATCATCTGCTTTGTGCAGCTTGCGATCAGTCTTGTGCGCCAGAAGCAGTGGATTATGACGATTATTGCCGTGCTTGAAGTGTTGGTGCTCAGCCTTGCGGCTTCGGGCGTTCTGGTGGCTGGCGGCCATTAGTCGGGGTTTTGCCTTACGGGGCCGGGGAACGTGCCGCCGTGGAGCTGAACCGCACCAGCGGGCTTGACGGCGGCGCAGACCTTGGAGGGCACATGTTTGCCACGATAAAAAACTACTTCGCGCATTTGCTGGAAGTTCCGGAGGCGGTGTCTCCGGCCCGGTACCGCTCACTGCGGCGGCTGATGACAGTGCTCATGGTGGCCGTTTCGGTTACGCCGCTGCTGCTGCTTTCGGCCATCAGCCACGTGCAGTACATGCGTACCCTTGAGCGCGAACTGGAAAGCCCGGTATACGCCCTGGCCCGCAAGTCGCAGGCGGCACTGGAACTGTACCTCGGCGAGCGTGTCTCCACGGTGAGTTTTCTGGCCCACGCGTATACCTTCAAGGATTTGCTGGACGAGCGAACTCTCAACCGCGTGTTTCTGGCCCTCAAGAGTGAATATCAGGGCTTTGTGGATATGGGCCTGGTGGACGCGGACGGCCAGCAGGTTGGCTATGTGGGGCCTTACAAACTCAAGGGCGTGGACTATGCGGGCAAGCCCTGGCTGCGTGATACCGAGATAAAGGGGCGCTACCTCAGCAATGCCATTCTGGGCTATCGCGGGTATCCGCACCTTGTTGTGGCAGTGCACAGGCTTGAAGAAAACGGTGTTTCATGGACGTTGCGCGTGGCCACAGATACCCTGCGCATCCAGCAGGTTGTGTCCACCGTTGGGCCGGAGCATGATACTGACGTGTTTCTTGTAGACACGGAAGGCGTACTGCAAACGGATTCCAATCTTTTCGGCAAGGCGCTGGAGAAACTGCCCATGGATCTGCCCCCGGCCTCGCACGAAACAGTGGTGCGCCGCATTACAGACCCCAAGGGCAGGCAGCTCATGGTGGCCTCGTGCACACTGGCGGGCACGGATTTCATGCTGCTGGCCGTCAAGCCCACAGAAGACGCCATCCGCCCCTGGCTGGCCCTGCGCACGGAATTGCTGCTGGTCTTGTGCGGCGGCATTGCCCTGATATTTATGGTGTCGAATCTGCTCATGCAGCAGCTTATCAATCGGTTGCAGGCCAGCGATGAACGCCGGGTCGCTGTTTTTGCCCAGATGGAGCACAACCAGAAGCTTTCGTCCATCGGCCGGCTGGCTGCGGGCGTGGCCCACGAGGTCAATAATCCGCTGGCCGTCATTTACGAAAAGGCGGGGCTTGCCCAGGATCTTTTGAGCATGGGCAAGGTGTGCGGTGATGGCAAGGACAAGGAAAGGCTCTGCGCCCTGCTGGAAGGCATTGAAAGCACAGTGGAACGCGCGCGCGGCATTACCCACAGGCTACTGGGCTTTGCCCGCCGCATGGAAGCCAACCGTCAGGCCCTGCACATAGAAGAAGTTATTTCAGAAACCCTTGGTTTTCTTGAGCGCGAAGCCAAAAACCGGGGCGTCAAACTTGAAGCGGAACTGCCGCCCAACCTGCCGGAAATTGTGTCGGACAGAGGCCAGTTGCAGCAGGTGTTCCTCAACATCGTGGGCAACGCGCTGGACGCGCTGGCCGGTGGCGAGGGGAGCACGCAGGCACCGCAGGGCGAAGAGCGTTTTGTTAAAATACGCTGTCAAAGCCAGAACGGGCAGATGCTGGTGAGTGTGCAGGACAACGGCAAGGGCATGTCGCCCGAAGTGCTCCGGCATATTTTTGAGCCGTTTTACTCCACCAAAAAAGACAAGGGAACCGGGCTCGGCATGTTCATCACCTACGGCATCGTGCGCAAGCTTGGCGGCGAAATTCACGTGCAAAGCGAAGAAGGGCGGGGCAGCACCATAAGCATCACCCTGCCGCTTACTCCGCCAGATGTCGCGGTGGAGGTGTAGAATGTCATTACGCATCCTTCTGGCTGACGATGAAAAGGAATTTGTCGATACCCTGGCAGAGCGTCTTTCGCTTCGCGGATTTGCGCCCTATGTGGTTTATGACGGCATCAGCGCACTCCAGGCCGCCACGCCGGAAAAACCCGATGTTGTGGTGCTTGATCTCTTTATGCCCGGTTTGTCGGGCGATGAGGTGCTGCGCCGCCTCAAGGTTCTATACCCTGATTTGCCGGTTATCCTGCTCACAGGGCACGAGGCCGTGGACGACAACGGCACAAACCCCGTGGCGCAGGCCTTTGCCTGCCTCACCAAGCCGTTGAGCTTCAATGTTTTTCTGGAAACACTGCAAGCTGCCGTGCGTGAAGGCAAGGAATGCTCAGCCACCGGAGGCAAGTCATGAATGAAAGTCAGTGCATGGCCCGCTTGCTGGCTTCCGCCGTTCACGACATGCGCAACGTGCTGGCAGTGATACGTGAATCTGCCGGGCTGGCCCAGGATCTGGCAACTCTGGCAGGCGGCAAGACTGTTGCCGCGCCGGGGGCAGAGCGGCTTTCATCGGCATTGAGTGAAGTGCAGCGTTCCATCATTCAGGGGGCGGCCCTTTCCGAAGCCATGGACTTCATGGCGCAGGCTGGGGGGATGGAACCCGGCGGTGCTGGCCCCTGCGATCTTGCGCGGGTAAGCCGCAGTTTCTGCCTGCTGGCGGCGCGTCAGGCGCGCGCGGCACAGATACACCTGACCAGCGGCGAAACTGAAGAACCTGTGTGGGCCAATGTGCCGCCTTTGGCCGTCCTGCGGTCGCTGCTTGAAGTGTTTGACCTCTGCGCCTCGGTGGGCGGGCAGGTGAACCTGCGCCTCACCGCCGGACGGCGGCAGAAGGAAGAAGGCATTATAGTTGAGGCTCTGGAAGGGGCCAACCGTGAGATGGCCCTGGCGGCCATGACCGGCAGCCCCATGCTGGACGGCATGCGCCCAGGCTGGCGCGCCGTGCTTATGCCCTGGCGGGATGCCGGGCCAAGATTTTTCCTTTCCATTTCGGCCTGCGATAGCGAAGGCGAATAACTGGCACCGGCATGTTGCCGGGCCTTCAAGGAGTATTCCATGACCAAGGAAGACATCAAAATCCTGCTGGTAGACGACGAAAAGCAGTTTGTGGACACGCTCTCGGAACGCCTTGCCATGCGCGGCTTTGAGGCGCGGGTGGCCTATGACGGCCCCGAGGCCCTCAAGGCTGTGGAGCAGCCTACCGACGTTATCGTGCTTGACCTGCGCATGCCCGGCATGGACGGCTTTGAAGTGCTGCGCAACGTCAAAAAGAGCAATCCGCAGGTTCAGGTCATCATTCTTACGGGCCACGGCGGCGACGCTGAAGAGCAGACCGCCTATCGCATGGGTGCGTACAACTTCCTCAGAAAGCCCATGGACATTGACGAATTGCTCAACAGCATTCGCATGGCCTACCGCGACAAGCTTGAGAACGCCATGGTGGCAGTTTCCCTGGCCGAAGGCGGGGATTTTGATTCGGCCCGCGATGTTATGAACGAAAGGGACGTGCTGGAAGAGCACGGTAAATAAGCGCTGGTGCAGCTTTGGCCGGGGAGGGCCGGATGGAGCGCATCCGGCCTGCGGCAAGGGTATTTCTGCACGAAATGCTCTTGCAGGAATTCGCCCTAACCCCTGCCATAAAAAAGGCGTTGGCTGGTCTTGCCCGCCGCAAGGCGGCTGGTTCAAGCGTTAATTGTCCTGAAGCGGTTTTTTGAAACTGCCAGGGCGGCAGCGGTTCGCCATAGGAGTTCGCCATGCGTGTGCTTGTTGTGGATGACGAACCTGCCTTTTCGGAGCCTTTGGCCGAGCGTCTGGCATTGCGCGGTTACGAAACCGCAACCGCGCAGGATGCCGATGCGGCCCTGGCCGAACTGGCGAGCGGCCCCCGCGACCTCATATTTCTTGATGTGGGTCTGCCGGGTATGGACGGCGTGGATCTGCTGAAAATTCTGCGCGAGCACTACCCACAGACCGATGTGGTGATGCTTTCCGGCGCAGGAGATATGGGCAAGGCCGTGCAGGCCATGCGGCGCGGCGCGCTGAACTGGCTTTCAAAGCCCGTGGGCATGGACGGCATCCTTGCGGAATGCCGCAAAGCGGCGGAGCGCGCAGGCGCACGGCAGGAAGCAGCACGTCTGGCCGAGGCAGCCCGCTGGCGCAGCCTTGGCAGGGTAGCGGAAGGTGTGGCCCATGAGGTCAACAATCCGCTGAATATCATGGTGCAGGCCGCTGGCCTGATCCGTGACTGCCTGGAAGAGCCGGAAGCCAAAGCTTTGCCGGATATCGATGAAGTACGCGAAGCTGTGGACACCATCAGGACGCAGAGCCTGCGGGTGCGCGAGATAACGCGCAAGCTGCTCATGGTGGGGCACGGGCTTGACCCTCGCGTGGGCGCGCTTGATGTGGCTGCGGATGTGGCCCAGGTGCTGCGCCTGCTTCACGAACGCATGGAAAGCGCCCATGTGCGCTGCAATGTCCTTGTGCCGCAGGGCGAGGGCGCGCCCCGCCCCTTGGGTTCCGCTCCGGAATTGCAGCAGATATGCCTGCACCTGCTGGAAAACGCGCTGGATGCTCTCAGTGATGCTGAATCGGCATCAGGATTGGCAGAGCGCCCCGGCGGTCTGGTCACCCTGACTGCCAGCACCAGACGCGATGCGCAGGGGCAGGATTGGTATGACCTTGTGGTGCGCGACAACGGCCCAGGCATTGCGCCCGACATCATGCCGCACATATTTGAGCCTTTTTTCAGCACGCGCGCACTGCAAAGCCCCGTTGCCGCGCATGCATCCGGCGGCAAGACACTTGGCCGCTATGTGGGGCTGGGGCTTGCTGTAGCCCGCTCGCTGGCTCACGCCAGAGGCGGTGAACTTACGGCAGTCAACGCGGCGGATGGCGGGGCGGAATTCTGCCTCAGCCTGCCCTTGGCGGAGTCTTTGGGAGAACACCCAACGTCCAAGACTCAAGCATAGGATTTTGAAATTTTTCATATTGCGCGCAAGGTTCTGTATCTGACGTTTGCGCCACTCATCACCTCCATGCGCCCCAAGCGTTTACGGTGGAAGCCCCTTGCCAAGGGTTCGGCAAGGGGCAATTCTTTTATTGCAGGCCAACACAAAGCCCCTGCCGGAGGACAACCTGCGGCAGGGGCTTTGTGTTGATGTCGTTGTGCGCATTGCCCTTGCCCGGTCAGGATTGTGGGGCGGGGACTCTGCGTGATTAAAAAACAAATTAATCAGGCAGTGGTACGTCGGTCTGAAAACCGGCGGCAACGCACTTGGCAATAAGATCGCCTGAACCGTCGTAAATTTTTACGTCATAATTCAGAATATGCTTGCCGTTGCGTACCACAAAGGCCTCCGCCGTAAGGGGAGACACCTTGCCGGGGCGCAGGTATTCAATGGTGGTATTCAGGCTTACCACGCCGTAATCCTTGCCCGCATTGGCGGCAGAGCCAAAGGCCACATCGGCCAGGGCAAAGATGGCCCCGCCGTGGGCCATGCCCATGCCGTTTTTGTGGTTTTCGGTGATCGGCATGGTTACCTTGGCGTATTCCGGTGTGGCGCTTTCAATAGTCATATCCAGATAGCGCACCAGCTTATCGTGCTTTTCCACGTAGTTTTTCATTTCCATCTCCGCACGTATCCCTTGCTCTGGCGGCTGCGTGAGTTGGCTTTGCCTCAAGGCGCATGCCTTGTTGCCGTACCACCCCGCCAGAGTTGGCGTTTAAAAAACCTTGAGAATAGGTATTCTCAAGGCTGTTTTGCTCTTGTGAAAGAAAACGGGCTGAAGGCCTTGGCTCTCAGCCCGCGTTGCTAGAGCATTTTAACTTTGAAAAAGGTTAAATTCTCTAACGCTGCACAAGCGTGCAGCGCGCCGCAACGTGGCGTGGATTCTGCCGAAAATTGCATTTTTCGGCAGAATGACAACGTTGAAATGTGAAGCATTTCAACGTTGATCTGGTCTAGTACAAATGCAGATATGGTTTATTCTACCTGCTGGATGCCATCCAGTTTCCAGTTGCCACCTGTCGCAGGGCGCATAAAGTGCCACACTTCGCGCGCAGAGGACGGCGTCTGCTGGTCTGGGCTTTCACGCAGGAGCACGTCAAAGAACACCTGGGCATACTGTTCCTGGCCTTCATCGGTCACACCGAGAAGCTGGGCATTGACCAGCAGAATTTCTGTGGTGCTCGGCTTGGGGTCAGCTTCCATCTGTTCGCGCACCGATTTCTGAACCGCCTCGGTGGTGAACTGCGAAATATCGTTCATGTCGCGCTTGTCCCAGGCAGTCTGCAAACGGGTGTAGGCCATCTTGGCCCCGCGCAGAAATTCATCGGCATCAAAACCTGGAGGCATGGGAATCTGCGGGCCGGGGGCTTCAGCCTCGCCAGCGCCGCCCTGGCCACGCAGGGCATCCCATCCATTGCTCGCACCGTCATTACGCATCATGCCCGCTTCGGGCTGCGCGGCCTGTGCGCCTTGCGCGCCTGCGGAAGCTTGGGCGGGCTTTTGCGAACCGCGAAAGGCGGCAAAAAGCTTGAGGCCAAGGAAAATCATCAGGCCGATGAGCAGGATATCCATAAAGCCGCCGCCAGCAAAACCATGACCACCCAAGAGCGAACCTATGAGCGTACCGGCAAGCAGGCCGCCCATGAGGCCGCCCATGCCGCCGAACATACCGCCGGGGCGCGCGGCTGGGGCCGCCTGAGCCTGAGGCTGTGCGGCGCTGGGTTTGTTCTGAAAGGTAGTCTGAGGACGGGGCGCAGGCGTGCTCATAAAGGGCTTGCTGCCAAAAGAACCACCGCCGCCAAGACGAGCGGCAAGTGCGTCATCAGACAGGGTGAACATGAGCGAACAGCAAAGCAGAACAAGAATCGTCAAAAAAGCTTTTATTTGCATGAACATCTCCCATAAGGGCGGTGTTGGTCATCTCCTTGAGTGGCGATATGACCGGATAGTACTTTCTGTACAAGCCTTATCTACTATAATCATTATACAGATTAAGGCAAGTCTGGGGAAAACGCGGCACGGGGAGCAGTTTTTTGCTCCCTGCGGCGTGGCCGAAAAAGTATTGTGGCAGGTTTGAAATCAGCAAATCCGGCGGCTTGGGGCGTTATTTTTGCAACGAGGTCAGACCGTCAAGAATTGTCCACGGATTGGGCGGGCAGCCGGGAATATACAAATCTACGGGCAGCAGTTCGCTCACGCCTCGGTTGCACTGATCACTCTCGCGGAACAGCCCGCCGGAAATGGCGCAGGCCCCCACGGCAATAACAATGCGCGGCTGCGGAGTCGCCTTGAAGGTATCAAGCAGGGCCAGCCGCATGTTTTCCGAAACCGGGCCGGTCACGGCAATGCCGTCAGCATGGCGGGGCGAGGCCACAAAATCAATGCCAAAGCGGCCAAGGTCAAACACCAGTGTGGTGAGCACGTTGCTGTCGGCCTCGCAGGCGTTGCAGCCTGCGGCGCTGACCTGCCGCAGTTTGAGCGAGCGGCGGAACAGGGAAAACCGGGGCGGCGTAGGCTGCTCTGCAAATGCCTGACCGGGAACCACTAGCAGGCCCTCGCGGGTAAAGGACGCCATGCGGTGCTGCCCGGTAAAGGTAAAGGCCCTCTTGGGGCAGGCGGCACGGCATGCGCCGCAAAATGTGCAGCGCCCCATGTCCAGCGTTGGGGTGCCGTCATCCGCACCAGCGGTGGGCAGCAGGGCGCCAGCGGGGCAGGCCGCGTAGCAGGCGCGGCACGAGCCGCAGGAAATCTGTGCAAGCTCGGGTCGGCCCAGATACCGGGGCGAGAGCGCAGGCTGGCGTTTGGGGTAATCCAGCGTGCGGTATTTCTGGTGCAGGCGTTCCTTGATAATACGCAGCATGTCAAAGCCTCACAGATCGTGTCCGCAGTACGAGAGGTTGAAACTCTTGTTGCAGAGCGGGAAGTCGGAAATCTGGTTGCCGCGCAGGGCCATGGCAAGGCCGGACCAGTTGTGGAACGAAGGGTCAATGACCTTGTAGGCCAAAAATTTGCCCTCTGGCCCGGTAACTGCCACATGGCAGATTTCGCCGCGCCAGCCTTCAACCTGTGATACGGCGAGGGTATCGGGCGGGAGGGACGCAAGGGCCTCGGCGTCTGGCTGTTCCGCAAGGGGGGGCAGGTTGGCGAGGGTGGAAATATCCGCCTCGAGCAGGCGCAGGGAATCGTCAATCTCCTTGCTGCGCACAAGTGTGCGGGCCAGAACGTCGCCCGTGGCTTCAACACGCGGCGCGCAGTCCCTGGTGGGCAGATCGGCAAGTGGAAAGTGAAAACGCGCGTCAACCTTGAGTCCGCAGGCCCGCGCGGCCATGCCCACCAAGCCCAGATTCTGGGCGCTTTCCCTGCTGACGTAGCCTGTGCCAGTGAGGCGTTCGAGCACGCTTTCGGTATGCAGCATCACATCCACAGCGCCGCGCACGTCGCGCCCTGCCGCCTTGATGCGCGCAAGCATGTCTGCGCAGCCTTCCGCGTCAAGATCGTAGGCCGTGCCGCCGGGGCGCAGCAGCCCCCGGCCAAACCGGTTGCCGCACAGGCAGGCCGTGGTGTTGAGAAAATCACCGCGTATACGGCCATTCCACGAGGCAGTGGGCAAAAAGCCCGTATCCCCTGCAATGGCCCCAAGGTCGCCCGTGTGGTTGGCAAGGCGCTCAAGTTCAAGGCCCACCCTCCGCAAACGGTGAGCGCGGGGGCCGACCACACAGCCCGCCAGGCGTTCGATCAGTACGCAATGGGCGGTGGCATGGCCTATGGTTGTATCGCCTGCGGCGCATTCCAGCAGGGGCAGGCAACAGGCAAGGGGGCCGCGCACAATCATGCGTTCAAGTCCACGGTGCTGATAACCCAGAGCAATCTCAAGGTTCAGCACGTTTTCGCCGTGGCACTGAAAGCGGAAATGACCCGGCTCAATAACCCCGGCATGTACGGGGCCAACGGCAACCTCATGAATTTCTTCGCCTTCAACCCTGTAGAAGGGGTAGGGCTGGGCAGCCTGGCCGGGCGCTACGGCAAGCGAGCCGCCTTCGGCCTGTGTTCTGGCATTGGCTTCGGCGGCGTCCGGGATGCGACGCACAGGCTTGAGCCAGGGATGCCCCTCAGGTCGGATGCCCCATTGCTCAAATATTTCGCGTTCAAACAGATGCGTCTGAGGCGTGGTGGGCGTCATGGAAGCATAAGACTGCAAGGGAGCAGTGCGCATGGCGGCAAGATAGTGCGAACTGTCCTGAGCCAGTATACAGCACAATCCCGCAGGGGCGTTTTCGTCCGAAGATTCCGGCAGGCCGAACAGGGCCAGCAGACGCCAGCCTTCGGCAATGTAGCGGCGCACAAATGCTCCCAGTTCTTCAACAGAAACCGGGGGCATGCCCGACAGCGGCACGGTATCGCGGTAATCGAATAGCATCAGCCCTCTCACCGTTGGCAGCGCAAAACCCGGCGGGTTTTGGCAGCAGCCTTTGGCGCTTACGCGCCTATGAGCGCAGCGGCGCGGTTAAGAAAATCCCACAGCCAGTCGGGAATCCACAGGCCCAGAGTCAGCACGGTCAGCCCTAGCACCAGAGGCGGCAGGACGCTCAGCACAGGCTCGGAGTTAGCGGGCGGCAGGTCCACAGGGCGGTTGCCCTGCACCATGCGCAGCACCGACACGGAAAGCCCCACAAAGATGATGGCCAGCAGCACCAGATATCCGGCGGAAAGCCAGGGCAGGTCTGCCGCCAGCATGCCCTTGAAGATGAGCAGCTCGCTGACAAAAAGCCCAAATGGCGGCGACCCGGCCACAGCCAGAAATCCGGCTGTCCACAGCGCCGCCGTGGCGGGCATGATCCAGCGCATGCCGTGCACGTCGTAGCTGGAATAGGTGTGGTAACGGGCAAGGATGTTGCCAGAAAGTAGAAAGAGCATGCATTTTGTGAGCGAATGGCAGACCGCATGCAGCATTGCGCCGGGCACAGCCACGCCGCCCACGCCAATGCCCAGGGCCAGAATGCCCATGTGCTCAACGCTGGAATAGGCCAGCATGCGCTTGTAATGGCCTTGCCCCACAATAAAGATGGCGGCTGTCATGAGCGAAAGAATGCCGAAAAACATGAGCATGCCGCCCGAAAGCCCGCCAAGTCCCGCGGCCAGCATGATCTGGTGCCCGCGCAGCATGCCCAGCATGGCGCAGTTGAGCAGAGCGCCCGAAAGCAGGGCCGAAACCAGCGAAGGGGCCTGACTGTGCGCATCGGGCAGCCAGTTGTGCAGAGGGGCGAGGCCCATTTTTGTGCCGTAGCCCACCAGCAGAAATATAAAAGCCGTCTTGAGCCACGTGGGTTCCGCAAGGGCCGCGTTGCGCACAAACCAGCCCACCTGATCCATACCGTCTGCCGCGCCAGCGGCCCCTTCCGCACCGTGAAACGACACGGCGAGCAATATGTTGCCCAGCAGGGCCAGGGCAATGCCCACGGAGCATATGATCAGGTACTTCCAGGTGGCTTCCAGCGAACTCTTGTGACGGTGAAAATAAATGAGCTGTGCGCTGGAAAGTGTGGTCGCCTCAATGCCCACCCACTGCGCGCCCATGTGCGGCGTGATGGTCACAAGCGTCATGGCCCCGAGAAAAAAGCACAGGCAGGCTGTGAAGCGGCGCTCCGGCGCATTGGTGAAGCGCCCGTGATCCAGAATATTGGTGTGTTCGCCGATGCGTTCTTCTTCCCGCAGGTAATGCACGGCATAGAATGACGCGGCCAGAAACAGCAGGCTCGCCAGCATCAGAAACAGCACGCCCAGAGCGTCCGGGGCCAGCAGCCCGCCAAGCTCTGAGGGGGATTCTCCGCGCGCAACCCTGACGGCAATTACGGCGGCAAGGGCAGTGTGCACCAGTGCCGTGAGCGGCAGGCCAAGGCGGCAGATGACGGCGCGGCCCCAGAGCAGCATAATGCAGCCTGCGCACAGGGGTATGAAAAGAAGTGCTGTCAGCATGCGCTCGTCCTAATCCCTGAGGCTGCGGAACCGCGCCACGTCAATGGAGGCGAAGGAATCGCTGATATGGTTGATGGCTATGCCCATAACAAACACGGCCACAAAAACGTCCAGCAGGAGGGCCAGTTCAAACCACACCGTGCCGCCTGTCATGAGCGGCACGCCCAGCAGAAAGATACCGTTTTCCGCCACCAGATAGCCGATGACCTGGGTGATGGCCTTGATGCGTCCCACAATGAGGATAAATCCGCAGAAGAGCGTTGCCAGCCCGGTGGGCAGCAGCAAGGGCGGATAAAGCCCCAGCGGCATGACCAGCTTGCCGTCCAGCCAGATGGAAAATACCAGACCGGCCATGCCTGCCAGTACGCCAAAACCCACGCGGCGGGCCGGGCAGATCAGGGCATCAGCGGGCAGCCGTTTTTGGGTGCGCCACAGCAAACCGGGCAGCAAGGCACCCTTGATCAGCAATACGGCCCCGGCCAGCAGGGCGTGGTCAAGGCTCAGCAGCAGGGCAGCCAGCAGTACGCCCTGAAAGGCAGTCAGCCGGGTCATGCCCGCAACGCGGCGTGTTCCGAGCAGCAGAAAGTTGCTTAATACCAGAAGGAAAAGACAGGATTGCAAAAGCGTGGTCATGGCAACCTCGCCTGGGTCAGAATGAGCGTGAGCATGCCCATGCCCGCTGCTGCGCCCAGCAGGTAGGGCACGCGCTCCATGCGCAGGCGGGCCATGATGGATTCCACAATGCCCACAACCACGGCCAGCAGCAGCACAATGCCAAGACTCACGCCCAGTTGTTCCCACAGGGGCAGCGCTGGAGTGATCAGGCCCGCGATCAGCGCGGCGAAAAACCACAGCTTGAGGGCCGCGCCGTAGAGTATCAGGGCCAGATTGGGGCCGGAATGGTCAAGCACCATGACCTCGTGGATCATGGTCAGTTCAAGGTGCGTGTTGGGGTCGTCCACCGGGATCCGGCAGTTTTCCACCAGCAGCAGCACAAAAAAGATCACGGGCAGGAGCAGTAGTTCGCCCTTGCCTGTCAGCCATGCCCCGGCGGTCTGCCCGCCAAACATGGTGGAGAGGCTGAAGGCTGTTTCCGTGCTGTGCCCAAGGCCGAGACACAGACTTGTGAGCACCATGAGCGCAAGAAAAAATACGGGTTCCGCAAGGGCGGAGAATGTGGCCTCGCGGCTTGCGCCCATGCCTTCAAATGCCGAGCCTGTGTCCAGCGCGCCAAGCATGACGGCAAAGCGCCCCATGCCCAGCAGATAGGCTGCCAGCACAAAGTCGCCCGCAAAGGCCAGGGGTGAAACCGCGCCGCCAAGAGGCAACAGGGCCAGCGCACAGATTGCACCTGCCAGGGATATGGAGGGGGCTGCGGCAAATATCCATGTGGATGTGCGGCTGATCACCTCGCCCTTGCGCAGCAGTTTGGCGATATCATAATACGTTTGCAGCACTGGCTTGCCGTGGCGACCGGCAAATTTGGCCTTGACCCGGTTGATGATGCCGGGCAGCAGGGGGGCCAGAATCAGGGACAGGGCAAACTGCGTAAAATAGACTGCAAGCCCGGCTTTCATGAGTGCAGCCCCCATACAAGCAGAGCCACCAGAGTGGCGAGAATATACAGAATATACAGGTGGATTTTGCCGTGCTGGATAACCTTGCAGGCATTGCACAGGTTTTCCACCGCCGTAAACAGCGGTGTAAACAGGCCGCTGCGCAAGCGATCGGGCGCGGTGACGCTCAATTGTCCGCCTTTGGGGAACAGCCCTTCATCCAGCTGCAGGCGGGTCTTGAGGCCCATGACCGGAGCAAATATCTTTGCCGTGGGTTCGGAGAAAGCCGCGTCCGTATACTGGATGCGGGCAGATCCGCCCTGAAAGCCACAACCCCATGTGGGCATGGATTCCACAGCGCGCTTTTTAAGCAGGCAGCGGCGAACAAAAAGGATAATTAGGGCCAGTCCAAGCCCGGCTCCGCCGATTTTTGCCACGGCTGCAAGGCTTGTATGCGCCTGTGCCACGCCAGCCAGACCAGCTTGCTGAAATGCCGGAGGCAAGGGCAGGGCGCTTTGCGCCGCCCCTGCTGCCAGATCAAAAAAACAGGGGGCAGCCAGACCGCCCACCAGGCACACGGCGGCGGACAGGGCAAGGGGCCAGAGTGTGCGCCAGGAAAGCGGATGCACGCTGGCGGCAAAGCCGGAACGCGGCTCGCCCAGAAAGGCGATGCCATAGGCCTTGGCGTACAGAGCTGCCGCAAGGCCGCTGATGCAGGCAAGACCCGCCAGAGCCAGCAGCAGGCCTACCTGACGCTCCACGCCAAAAAGCGCGGGGCCGTCCAGCAGGGAAAGCCCCATCACGAGTTCGCCCGCAAATCCGTTAAAAGGCGGCAGGCAGGCAATGGCCGCTGCGCCTATGGCAAAGGCCGCGCCAAGCAGGGGCAGGCGTTTTTGCAGCCCGCCCAGATGCTGCATGCGCACGGTTCCTGTGGCGTGCAGCACTTCGCCTGCGCACAGGAACAGCAGCCCCTTGAATGCAGAGTGGTTGAGCATGTGCAACAGCGCGCCGGAAAATCCCAGAACAGCAATCCACGCGTTGCCGCAGCTCTGACCAATGAGTCCCGCGCCCAGTCCCATGACCATCAGGCCCATGTTTTCCACACTGGAATAGGCGAGCAGCCTTTTGAGGTTGCTTTGGGCCGTGGCCTTTAAAATTCCCATGAGGCCCGTGGCAAGGCCCAGCAGAAGCAAGGTCCAGCCCCACCATTCAGGTGCCGCGCCCTCAGGTGCCAGCATGCCCACGCTACGGATTATGCCGTAAAATCCTGCATTGATCATGGCCCCGGAAAGCAGGGCCGAAACATGGCTTGGCGCGGCAGGGTGCGCCTCGGGCAGCCATACGTGCAGGGGCGCAAGGCCCGCTTTGGCTCCAAAACCGACCAGAGCCAGCACAAACAGAGCCGTGAGCAGGCCGGGGCCGGAATAGCCTTGCGCCTGTTCAAGCACCCGCGCAAGCACAGCCCCGCCTTGGAGGGCGTCAAGCGAAGTGTCGCCCGTGACCTGCCACAGCAGGGTAAAGAAGGCCATGAGGGCCACAGCCCCCAGATGTGCAGCCACAAGGTAGACCCATGAGGCATCGCGCACCTTGCTGTCGCCGTCATTGAAATCGATAAGAAAGAAGGGCGCCAGCGACATGATTTCCCATGCCAGCATGAACAGCACGGCATCGCGCGCGGTCATCACCAGGGCAAGGCCTATCAGCAGCATATGAAAAAAGAACCAGTGCGCCGCAAGATTGTGGCGTTCCGGTTCTTCATGCCGCAGGGCAATGCCGCCCGAGGCGGCGCAGACAAAACCCAGACCAAACACTGGCAGCAAAAACAGGCGGCTCAGGGCATCCATGCCCAGGGCGCAGGATCCCACGGGCAAGGCCAGAGGCAGATGCAAGCTCTCCTGCCCGGTCCATGGGCCGGAAGCAAGAGCGCACAAGCCAACAAAACAGCCCGCAAAGGCCCCGATAACGCCAGCCGCATTGGCCGCGCGTCCGGTTGCCTTTGAGGGCGGGCGCACGGCCAGGAGTGCGCACAGGGCGGCTGTTGCCGCCAATATGCCGATGGCCGTGATAAAAAGGAACATGACTGCCGGAATACCTACGCCAGGCCGTCTTTCAGCTGTTTTTCAAAGTAGGCGATGGTTTTTACCAGGCCTTCTTCAAGGGCGACCTTGGGTTCCCAGCCAAGCTTTTCGCGGGCCAGAGTGATATCAGGCTTGCGCTGCTTGGGGTCATCGCCGGGCAGGGGTTCGTAAGAAATCACGGACTTGCTGCCGGTCATTTCCACAACCTTTTCTGCCAGTTCGCGGATGGTGAACTCGCCGGGGTTGCCCATGTTCATGGGGCCCACAAAATCATCGGGCGAAGCCATGAAGCGGATCATGCATTCCACAAGATCATCCACATAGCAGAAAGAGCGGGTCTGGGAGCCATCGCCGTAAATAGTGATGGCTTCGCCCTTGAGCGCCTGAATGATGAAGTTGGAGACCACGCGGCCATCGTTGGGGTGCATCTTGGGCCCGTAGGTATTGAAGATGCGTCCCACCTTGATGGGCAGGCCGCCTTGACGCCAATAGGCAAAGAACAGGGCTTCGGCGCAGCGCTTGCCTTCATCGTAGCAGGAGCGGATGCCGTTGGGGTTCACATGGCCCCAGTAGCTTTCCTGCTGCGGATGTATCTCGGGGTCGCCGTACACTTCGCTGGTGGATGCCTGATAAATACGCGCGCCAAGCCTCTTGGCCAGCCCCAGCATATTGATGGCGCCGTGAACGCAGGTCTTGATGGTCTGCACCGGGTCGTGCTGATAATGGATGGGCGAAGCCGGGCAGGCCAGATTGTAAATTTCATCCACCTCTACATAGAGGGGAAATGTCACGTCGTGGCGGATAAGCTCAAACCTGCGGTTATCCATGAGCGCTTCTACGTTGGCGCGTGCGCTGGAAAAGAAATTGTCCACGCAGAGCACTTCGTGCCCTTCGTTGAGCAGGCGTTCGCACAGTTGCGAACCCAAAAAGCCGGAACCGCCGGTGACAAGAATGCGCTTGCGGAGATGCATGATTCCCCCGAAAAAAGTATAGGAAACCAGTAAAAACTGGCAAATCCCCCAAAGCATAGCCCCATTGTCCGGGCTTTGCAATGGCGGTTGGGTACGGGGGTGTCTGCTGGCCGGGACTTGCCCCTTGCCTTTCGCCTGCGCCCGTTGCTATGTATCGGCCGCGAGGTAAACCATGTCGAAAAAATCAGCCGTCCGCATTGATCCCCTGACTCTGGCCCTGCCCCTTGCCGGGGTGGACAGCCACGCGCACCTTGATGGTCAGGAATTTGATGCGGATCGCGATGCCGTGCTTGAACGCGCCCGCGCGGCAGGCTTAGCCCAGGTGGGCAACGTTTTTTTGGGGCCGGAAGAATACCATGCCCGCCGGGCTTATTTTGATGCCCACCCCGAAGTGTTTTTTCTTATGGGCGTGCACCCGTGTGACGGGCAGAACTGCACGCAGGAACGTCTTGCCGCCATGCGCGCCGCCTTTGACGCGGACTCCCGGCTCAAGGCCGTGGGCGAAATCGGTCTGGATTTTTACTGGCCGGATTGCCCGAGGGAAATCCAGTATCAGGCCCTGCGCGATCAGCTTGCTCTGGCGCGCGCCGTGGAACGTCCGGTGGTCATTCACTGCCGCGATGCAGAGGAAGAAACACTCATGACGCTGGAGGCCGAGGGCTTTGCCGGGTATCCCCTCCTGTGGCACTGCTTTGGTCAGGGGCCGGAAATTGCACGGCGCATCTTGGGCAACGGCTGGCACATCTCCATTCCCGGCCCGGTCACCTACAAGGCCAATGAGGCCCTGCGTGAGGCTGTAGCTCTTATTCCCGCCGACCGTCTGCTGCTGGAAACCGACGCCCCCTATCTTGCCCCACTGCCGTGGCGGGGCAAGCGCAACGAGCCGTCCTATACGGTGTTTACCGTTCGGGCCATGGCCGAAGCGCGGGGAGAAAAACCCGAAGATCTCTGGCGTACCTGCGGCAACAATGCCCGCCGGTTTTTTGGACTGCCAGCGCAGGAATGATGCTGTGTTAGCCCCTGACAGTCCCGCCCGCGCGGCTGCCCTTGCACGGGTATGTTCTTGTGTCCACATGGCAGAAGTGATACCATGTCCAAAGCCGCTCGAAACGGTGGCTTGGTAATGTTTTTGATAAATATTTTCGGTGTTTGTTCGCGCTTGGTCCGGCTTGCCGCAGCGCATTGCAGCGGCAGGGCAGCCTTGACGCGTCCTCTATAGCGTCAGCGCAAGCTGTTTGCCCAACTTCAAGGAGATTCCATGTCGGATCTGCGTACCCCCCTCACTGCCTGGCACGAGGCGCATGGCGCAAAAATGGCCCCTTTTGCCGGGTGGGTTATGCCCATCCAGTATGAGGGTATTATTGTCGAGCATCAGCACACCCGCCAGCATGCAGGTCTTTTTGACATCTGCCACATGGGCGAGTTTCTTATTGAAGGCCCCGGCGCAGACGAAGCCCTGAGCAAGGCCGTGAGCCACAACCTCCAGACCCTTGCCCCCGGCAAGTGCCGCTACGGCTTTTTGCTCAACGAAAAGGGCGGTGTGCTGGACGACGGCATCATCTACCGCTTCGGCCCTGATTCCTTCATGGCCGTGGTCAACGCCGCCTGCGCCGCCAACGACTTCGCCGTGCTGCGCGCCCGCCTGCCCCAAAGCGTCAAGATGACCGACATTTCCGCAGCAACCGGCAAGATCGACCTCCAGGGGCCGGAATCCCTGGATGTGCTCGAAAAGCTGCTGGGCCAGAATTTTCATGATCTCGGTTACTTCGGCTTTCGCGAAACCACCTGGCAGGGCACGCCCCTGCTGGTGAGCCGCACCGGCTACACCGGTGAGCTGGGCTACGAACTGTACATTGAGAGCTCCGTGACCGAGGCTTTCTGGAGCGCCCTGCTGGCTGACGAACGCGTCAAGCCCATAGGCCTTGGCGCGCGCGATACCTTGCGCCTTGAGGCTGGCCTGCCTTTGTACGGGCACGATCTGGACGAAAATCACAGCCCCGCCGAAGCCGGTATGGGCCGCATGATGACCAGCACCGCCGACTATGTGGGCCGCGAAGGCGCGCAGAGCATTGCCGAAGTGCTGGTGCCCCTGCGTATTGACGGCCGCCGCGCCGCCCGTCACGGCGACGTGGTCGCCCTTGCTGACGGTACGGAAGTGGGCCACGTGACCAGCGGTTCGTTTGCGCCCTCGCTGGGCTATGTGATTGCCTTTGCCTGGGTGAAGGCCGCGCATGCCGGAGCCGAGAATTTTGTGGTTCGCGCCGCCAGAACGGAACTGCCCGCCGCGCGGGTTGAAGCGCCGTTCTACACTGAAGGCACCGCGCGTAAAAAACTGGCCTGATACGGTCGTTGACCTGTGGGGGCCGCATCGCACGGCATACCCCGCAAGACAGCGTAATTTTTATAACGATTGAACCCAATTTTTCAGGAGTTTGCACATGGCTACCAATCCCGCCGATGTTCTGTACAGCACCAGCCACGAATGGACCCGCATTGAAGGGGACGAGGCCGTCATCGGCATCACCAGCTTTGCTCAGGAATCCCTTGGCGATATCACCTACGTGGAACTGCCCCCCGTGGGCGACCAGCTTTCTGAAGACAAGGAATTCGGCTCTGTGGAATCGGTCAAGGCCGCCAGCGATCTGATTTCTCCCGTTACGGGCGAAGTGATAGCCGTGAACGAAGCTCTGGAAAACACCCCCGAGCTTTGCAACAGCGATCCCTTTGGCGAGGGCTGGATTGTGCGCGTCAAGCTGGCCCACAAGCCCGGCGGTCTGCTGGACGCGGTGGCTTACGAGGCTCATTGCGCCACCGAAAAGCATTAAACAGGGTAACGCGGACTTGCGGCTTTTTTGCCCCCTGCCTGCGTCTGGCTTGCTTGGTGCGGCGCTCATGTATGTCTGAATACACTTCGCGCCGCCCAAACGCGCCATCCTTGGCAGGAAACAAAAATTCCCGCAACTCCACGTTACCCTTGTATGATTTTGGGCTGCCTGCGCGCTGGCAAACTTTTGCACCGAGTGTGTAAAACAGCCTGAAGTTTTTTCTTTCGCACCGGCTGGAGCAGCGTCGTACAACGGCGGGTTCCAGCCGGAGTCCCTTTCACAGCGGCTGCCGTCGCACAAGCGGTACAACGTGTCCGGCGGCAAGGAGCTAGTATGCCATACATTCCCCATACGCCGGAAGAGTTGCATGAAATGCTCTCCGTAGTTGGTGTGCGCAGTCTGGATGAGCTTTTTTCCGACATCCCCTCCAGCATGCGCCCCCAGAGCTTTGATCTGCCCAAGGGGCAGAGCGAAGCCGCCGTCTGCGGACACCTTGAAGAGCTGGCAGCCAAAAACTGCCCCGGTCATGTGTCCTTTCTCGGCGCAGGCTTTTATAACCACGACATTCCCAAGGCTGTGGACGCACTTTCTGGCCGCAGCGAATTTTACACCGCCTATACGCCCTATCAGGCAGAATGCTCGCAAGGCACCTTGCAGGCCATTTTTGAATTCCAGACCGCCGTCAGCCGCCTGATGGAAATGGATTGTGGCAATGCCTCCGTGTATGACGGCGGCACCGCCATTTTTGAAGCCGCCATGATGGCTGTGCGCTCCACGCGCCGCCGCGTGCTGGTGGTAGACGAAACCGTCAACCCCATCTGGCGCTCCATGCTGGATGCCTATGTTTCCAGCCTTGATCTGGAAATCAAGACCGTACCCCAGCAGAATGGTTGCAGCGACATGGATGCCCTCATGGCAGCCGCCGACACTACGTGCGCTGCCGTTATTGTGCAGAATCCCAATTTCTTCGGCGCGGTGGCGGACTACACGGCCCTGTTTGCCAAGGCCCGTTCCAACAAGGCCTTTGGCGTCATCTCCGTGTATCCGGTCATGCAGTCCGTGCTCAAAACCCCTGGCGAAATGGGGGCTGACGTGGCCGTGGCCGAAGGCCAGAGCCTTGGCATGAACCTCTCATTCGGCGGCCCTTACCTCGGGCTCATGGCCTGCCGCAAGGAACACATCCGCCAGTTCCCTGGCCGCATTGTGGGCCGCACCACCGATGTGGACGGCAAGACCGGCTACGTGCTGACCCTGCAAGCCCGCGAGCAGCACATCCGCCGCGCCAAGGCCACCTCCAACATCTGCTCCAATCAGGCTCTCTGCGCCCTGCGCTCGCTCATCCACATGAGCCTGCTTGGCCCGCAGGGCCTCACCCGGGTGGCCGAAAACAACATGGCACTTGCCCGCTACGCCGTTGAGCGCCTCACAGCCCTCAAGGGCGTGGACCTGCTCAACAGCGCCCCCTACGGCTCGGAAGTGGCCCTGCGCCTGCCCATGCCCGCTGCTGAAGTGGTCAAGGCCATGACGCAGAAGGGTGTTGTGCCCGGTTATCCGCTGGGCCATCATTATCCTGGCATGGAAAACGTGCTGCTGCTCTCGTGCACCGAGGCCAACAACCGCACCCAGATAGACAAGCTGGCCGAAATCATGGGAGGTCTGCTGTGAAAACCATTTTCGCCAAATCCGTTTCTGGGCGCACTGCCTACTGCCTGAACAGCTCTGCCCCCAAGGCTGAGGCCATGTTGCCCGCAGACCTGCTGCGCAAAAAGGCTCCCCGTCTGCCCGAATGCTCGGAACTGGACGTGGTGCGCCACTTCACCCAGCTCTCGCAGCTCAACTACAGCGTGGACGCCAATTTTTATCCCCTTGGCTCCTGCACCATGAAGTACAACCCCAAGTTCATGGAATATGTGGCGGCGCTGCCGGGTTTTACCCACCTGCACCCCATGATGGCCCAGCTTGAGGGCGGTGCCGACTGCGCCCAGGGCGCGCTGGAATGCCTGTATGAAGCCGAAAATCTGCTCTGCGAACTCACGGGCATGAAGGCCTTTACCTTCCAGCCCATGGCCGGGGCCAACGGCGAATTCACCGGCGTCAAGCTCATTGCCGCCTATCACAAGGCCAAGGGACGCAACCGCAAAAAGATGCTCATTCCCGATGCGGCCCACGGCACCAACCCTGCCTCCGCCGCCCTTGCCGGATTTGACACCATCAACATCGAATCGCGCGACGGCATGGTGGATCCCGAAGCCATCGTGGCGGCCATTGCCGAACACGGCGAGGATGTGGCGGGCCTCATGATGACCTGCCCCAACACCCTCGGCCTCATGGAAGTGCACCTGCCCCGCATCGTGGCCGAGCTGCGCAAGGTCGACGCCCTGCTGTACTACGACGGCGCGAACATGAACGCCATCATGGGCAAAATGCGCATGGGCGATGTGGGCTTTGACGTGGTGCACCTCAACGTGCACAAAACTCTTGCCACCCCGCACGGCGGCGGCGGCCCCGGCGCTGGCCCCGTGGGCGTCACTGACCGTCTGCTGCCCTTTATGCCCGCCCCGCGCGTGGCAAAGCACCCTGACGGGCGTTTCTTCCTTGATTACAATCTGCCGCAGACCATCGGCCCCATCGGCCCCTTCTATGGCAGCTTTGGTGTGGTTATCAAAGCCCTGGCCTACATGCTGCGCCTCGGGGGCGAAGGCCTCACTCGCGCATCTGAATATGCTGTGCTCAACGCCAACTACCTCAAGAAAAAGCTTGAGAACGTGCTGGAGATTCCCTTCAAGGATCGCTTCTGCGCGCACGAATTCGTAGCGTCCGCACCGCAGGGTCTGCGCGCTCTGGATATCGCCAAGGCCTTGCTGCAACGTGGCATCCATGCGCCCACCATCTACTTCCCGCTTATCGTGCACGAGTGCCTCATGGCCGAACCCACGGAGACGGAAAGCAAGGAAACCCTAGACGGTTACGTTGAAGCCCTGAAGGAGATCGTCCTCACGGGCAAGGCTGATCCGCAGTCCCTTCAGGAACTGCCCACCAATCTGCCCGTGCGTCGTCTGGACGAAACCGCCGCCGCGCGTCAGATGGTGCTGACGGAAGATATGGGGTAGAGATAATTGGGGGCAGGGGGCTTTTTGTAAAAAGCCCCAAACCCCCATCCCGCAAAAACTTTTATTACGGGCCTTGGCTGACGCTGAGGCCTGTCTTTTTTGTTATCGGGTTGAGGCGAAATTTTTTTGTTTGAATGCCCTTTGAGTGCGATATTCCGCCCTCAGGTGGAGTTTGGGACGTCTGCGCGTCCAGAGATCATGCTTATTTTTGCTGCCCTTCGGACATGGGGTTCCGCCGTCCGGCGGAGTTTGGGACGCCTGCGCGGCGCGCGGCAAGGTGGGGCCGGTTATGG
>OGHJ01001581.1_pt1 | contig 23686 bp, 18 predicted proteins | sample 1571351 | NCBI WGS metagenome assembly OGHJ01 (sample SAMEA2582037, study PRJEB24529) | metagenome | biome: Human gut stool | place: China | collected 2011 | reverse complement strand
AAATTCGAGAACAAAATGAAAAATTTTTATATAATAGATTAAGACCAGAAAAGAAGAAACCGAAGGGAGCCGAGCGTATGGCACAATTAGTTAAGAACCGCAATCCATTGGTAATACTGTATTCTAGCGCAGAGAAGAGATATATAGTTCATAATACAAATAAGAGCTGGAGTGAAGGGCATACCCACATTAAGACCTTAAAACAAGCGGACTATATATGTGACTGCGTTATAAAATCCAAGGTACCCCAAAGAGTTAACAAGTATTTCCTAGTAAGCATCAGAAGGGTAGCAACAGACCCAGCCTATATTAGCAAGATAGATGCAAAAATAAAGAGCTTTAACGGGGCAAAAGGATATTATAACGAGCCTAAAAATAAACGTAAATAAAGTGAAAATAGATTTAACTTAAAAATTTAAAGGAGGGTGTCATAAATCCCCAGGGAATTGTCACACCTACCTTTATTTTTTAAAGTAAAAATGGTGAGGAGGTTTAAAGTAGTGAAAAATGATAAAAAGAAAAAAGCCACTAATAGCGGACTATGTGTAGTTGGTGGTATTAGCATGACGACTAAACAACGTAATGAGATTATGAAACACAAATTCATTTATGAGGATATGACCTTAAAGGACATAGCCGACCAATACGGGATAGCTCACCAGACCCTAAGAGGAATTAGCTCAAGGGAGAAATGGGGAGATGAAAAAGACCGAATAGCTGCGGAATGTAAAGAGGATATTACCAAAGGTGTGCAAGATGCTTACATAGCTGCTGGGATAGATATAAATATCCAATACCATAGAGTATGGCAGAAACTAATAGAAGTAGCCGAAGAGATGATAACCTCTGGAGAAGGAATTACTAAGAATGGTAAGCCAGATATATATAAACTAAATCAATTAGCAGACGTAATTACAAAAGCTCAACAAGGACAACAGTTTACAACTGGTACAATAGGCAAAGAGGCAGAATTAAGATTAGACCTAGCAAAAGAAAAACTAGACCTATCTAAAGATAAATTTGAATTTAATAAAAAACTTATGGGAGATGATGAGTCCATAGAAGTAGATACAACAGGACTTATGAAAGCATTAGCTGGAGCTGCGGCAGCAGTAGGAATAGGAGGAGACGAATAATGGCAAGAAGGCTAAAAGATAGGGTCGTTCCGTTCGACTTTGTAAAATTTTCAGATAAACAAAATGTAGTATTAAGCTGGTGGATTGAAGGCAGCAAATATAAAGACTTTGATGCGATAATATGTGACGGAGCAGTCAGAAGTGGAAAGACTGTATCCGAGGCGTTATCCTTTGTAGTATGGGCCATGATGAGCTTTAACGGTAAAAACTTTGCCCTATGTGGTAAGACAGTCGGAGGGTTAAGGAGAAACGTAATAGGACCCCTAAAACAGATGTTAAAATCCACAGGTTTTAGAATGGAGGACAATAGGAACGAAGGGTGCATCACAATAGCATTTACAGACAAGGAAACAAAACAAATAACAACTAATAACTTTTATATATTCGGTGGAAAGGACGAAGGGTCTCAAGATTTAATCCAAGGGATAACACTGGCAGGAGTATTCTTTGATGAGGTAGCATTGATGCCTCAATCTTTCGTCAATCAAGCTACTGCCAGATGTTCCGTAGAAGGTGCAAAATTCTGGTTTAGTTGTAACCCTAACAGTCCGTTCCACTGGTTTAAAAAGGACTGGATAGACAAAGTTGTGGAGAAAAAAATACTATATCTACACTTTACTATGGAGGATAATCCAAGTTTAAGTGATAAAGTTAAAGCTAGATATAAAGCATTATATACAGGAGTATTCTATAAGAGGTATATTTTAGGATTATGGGTATCCGCAGACGGAGTCGTATATCCAATGTTTGACCTAGACCGTCATGTAAAGACAGTTAAGAGAAACTGGACCCGTATATTTGTATCTGGTGACTTCGGTATGCAGAATGCCACTACATTCGGTATATTCGGATATTATGCGCCAGAGAAGAGATACCACCAAATAGCGAGTTATTACCACAATGGTAGAGAGGACGGACAATTAACCGTCAAGGAGTATGTACAAGACCTAAAAGATATGCTAGCTAAATACTGGGTTATTCCAGATTACATCACACTAGACCCGTCAGCAGCACCTCTATTAGTAGAGATGCGAAAGGACCCGTACTTTGACAGACATGATATTGACATAGTGCCAGCTAAAAACAGAGTGGACCTGGGTATCCAGGTAGTATCATTCTTACTAAATGAGGATAGATTGACTCTGGACCCAAGCTGTCAAAAGGACATAGAAGAGTTTACAACATACTCATGGGATAATGACAAGCTAGATAAAGGCGTAGAAGAGGTTATCAAGGTAAATGACCACGCCATGGATAAAATACGTTATGCAGTTATGACAGATAGTATAAACTACGGAACACTGGACAATGAGTTAGAAATATTAGATAGATAATAGGAGGAGATATATAATGGCAAATTTACAAGATTTTAGAGACAGTTTATTAGGACTTTATAGTTCTGACTCAACATTTAAATATGAGCTGCCCGAGGTACAGTCGTATTACGAGTTTTACGAAGGTAGACCATATGCTGCCGAGGATAGGTTAGACCATGACGCTGGGCAATTATGGGCAGTAAAAGAGGGGGATTATAGACCAACTAGAGAGATAAGAAACATAACAAAGAAACTGTTAAATAAACAAGGTAGATTTATGACTTCTGTACCACCGACTCTAGTACTTAGTACTTATAGAGACGGAGTAGATAGGGAGTCAATAGATACCAAAAGAGGAGTGATAGAGAAAATATTAAAAGATGCTAAATTCTGGAATAAATTTAGTAAAGGTTTCTTGGACGCTACAATAGGAAAAAGAGTTTTGTTATGTGCATTAACTGACGTAGATGCGAAAGGTAATTTAACAGGAGGTATAAAGTTTAGATTTTATATTATGCCAGAATTTACTTACGAATATGACCCTAACGACATAGATACTCTAAAAAGAGTAGATATAGCATACCAAGACCGTAATACAGTCGGAAAGGTGGCTAGAGAGCAACGTTGGCATAAATGGACTTATGAAATGAGGGAAGAGACTGGGACTTGCTGGGCGACTTATAAGATAGTTGACGGAGCTAACGTAACTGCTTATACAAAGCTATCAACTACTAACGACGAAGGCGAAGAGGTGGAACAAGAGGTAATACTGGAGAGAGAATGGGATACAACTCTGTCAGAGTTACCATGTAGAGTTATCTTAAATGACGGACTTACTGGAGACCTTAGAGGGCATAGCGACGTTAAGGACTTAATGGACTTAGCCAATGATTATAATAAGACAAATTCAGATTATAGAGACGCATTAAGATTTAAGATGTTTGAACAACCTATATTTATAGACTGCGATAAAAAGAGCTTAAAAGGAATTAAGATAGCACCTAATACAATGATAGACCTAAAATCTGACCCAACGCTAGGAGACGGAACAGGCAGCAGCTCAACTGCTAAATTCGGTATGTTATCAAGTTCTTTTAGTTTCCAACAAGCCGCAGACTCATACCTAGCACAACTTAAAAAAGATATGTATGAGATAATGGAACAACCTCTGCCAGAGTCTTTACTAAATGTGCCAAGTGCAAAAGCTATGAAAATGATTTATTATGACCTAATCACTAGATGTGAGGAAAAATGGAGAACGTGGGACGAAGTGCTGGAATGGGTCGTTATAATGATTGAAACATACGCTAAAATGGGAGTATTTAAAGACATAGAAGGCGCAGAACATTTAACACTAGAGACAACAACAGTATGGGAACATAACTATCCATTACCAGATGATGATGAGACTAATAAAACACTTGCAATCCAAGAAGTCGGAGCTAATGTACGTAGCCATAAGTCATATATAGAAGAGTTCGGTAATAGTGAAGATGCTCAAGTAGAATTTGAACGTATTATAGAAGAGTCTCAAATATTAGCTAATGCTACGAATATGCTATCTGACTTTGATACCGTAGACGACCAAGACCCTAACGCTAATGACCCAGGACAAGGCGGAAATGGGGGCAAAGATGACAACAATACAAGCAGTAGCGCAAATAATCAAAATGGTAGTAATGGTGGTAATAATGATAGTAATGACTAAAGACAGCAATAGAGATTAGACCCTTAACAGGAGTACAGATATAAAAATTTGTACTCCTAGTTAACATTTTTAGGAATTTTTAATATATAACATTTAAGTTAACAATATAAGGAGTTGATAAAATGTCAAGAAGAAATTACCCAAAACATCAATCAGTAGGAGGCAAAAAACAAGTAAAATGCACTTGTGATAAATGCGGAGCAACAATAATAGCTATGACTAAACAATTTAACTATGACCCTAAAACTCATGTAGACGTTAGAGGGATAGAATGCAAGCACTGCGGAGCGACTTATGTAGTATCTGTTACAGATAACAGGGTCAGAGCCTTAATGTTTAGATGTACAGAAAAAAGAGAAGAATTAGAAAAACTGCATAAAGGTAAAAAGAATGAAAGCGAAGGTTATTTAAAATCTCATGGAAGAATACCAGACTTTGTAACAGAGCGTTGGGATAAGAAAATAGAACAAGCTAGACAAGAGTATAAAGCGGCATATAGAACTGCTATAAAAGCGGCTAATGAGCTTAGAGTCAAGCTAGGATATGCCCCACTAAAATAAAGGGAGGTGAAACACTATGCCAACACAGAAGGAACAATATTTCAAGCAATTAGCAGATGTATTAAAGAATATGAACCAAAGAGCCACAGTCAAGCAACAAAAACAGATTATGCAAATATATATTAAAGCATTCAACGACTCATATAATACTTACTTAGATGACTTAGCTAAACATAATAAGCAACCTAATGAGCGTATGAGCGATAAATGTAAGCTGCAATATATCAATCAAATATATAAAGAGATACAGAAGTCATCTATTTTAGCGAATGAGGAAATACCAAAGTCAATCCTAGAGGCATATGCGAAGATAATCAAAGATAATAGCAAAAACGAGACCTTAAATAGTATTATAGACGAGAATATACGCATCACCTCCAGGGAGATAGTGGAGTCAATGATAAAGGGTAGCCTATATAAAAACAGTATGGGTCTATCCTCAAGACTCTGGGTAGCCTGCACTAGCGCAGGGGAGCGACTAGATGAGGCCATACAATCGTGTTTTGCTAGAGGTTTAGGAGCAGCAGACAGTGCGCAGATAATAAAGCAATTCGCAAAAGAAGGTCATCACACATGGGACCGCACTAAGATAAGAGAAAAATTAGGACCTGGATATGCGGCTAAATATGGGCGTACAGGGTTAGATTATGAGTCTCTACGATTAATGAGGACAACAAATACCCATATGAGCCAATTAGCCGCCATACACTCTGCCAGGGTTAACCCTTATAGTAATGGAGTCATTTATCATAATGCTCACACAGGTAATAGGGTCTGCCCTATATGTAGGGACCGTAACGGAAAGTTTTATAAATTAGATGAGGTGCCATTGGACCACCCTAACGGAGGTTGTTGGTTTAGTCCGTTTCTATCAGTAGACGGTAAAAACCCTGCTACTCTGGAGGATATTGTGGACGATATGAATAACAAAACAGATGAGGAGCTAGAAGAAATGGCTAAGTACTTATAGACTGGATTTTCCAGTCTTTTTTATTTTTTGTAAATTTTTAGTTAACATTTTTAGACATTTTAATATAATAAGGTAGTAAGGTCTTGGAAACTTACATTAAAAAATTTCCTCGTATATTAAATTTGAGTTTCTGGGTAGCTCATAAAAGACCCTGTTAGATTCGTCGATAGACGTAAAAAGAAAGGAGTTATCATGGATTTAAAAGACTTACTTAATGGTATTGATAACGCAGAGCAAATAGCGGCACAAATAAAAGAAAATGCAAAAGCTGCTAAATGTAAATTATTTATAGATGACGGGGACAAAAACAAATATGTTCCTTTATCAAGATTAAATGATAAGATAGCCGAGCTTAAAACTGCTACGGATACTATCACAACTTTAAATCAATCAGTAGCTACGCTAAAAACACAGGTAGCCGATAGTGAGAAAGCACAGTCCACTATAAAGGACCTAGAAACAAAATTAGAAAACTATCAAGGCGTAGTGAAACAAACTAAAATTGATACTGCCTTGCAATTATTAGCAAGTGAGTATAAAGCAAAAGATGTTAACGACATAAAAGCCTTTTTAGATTTAGATAAAGTTACAATAACTGCTACTGGTGAAGTAGTTGGAGCTAAAGAACAAATAGAGGACCTAGCTAAAAATAAAGCATATTTATTTGACGCAGTCGAACCCGCAGGAGAACAAGGCGGCCAAGGAGCTGGACAAGGTGGTACACCATTCCCTGGAACTGGAGTCCCTGGTAAAGCTGCTAGCTCATTCGCTTTCGGCTCAACAACATCACACGCTGGAGACTTCGGAAAAATGTTAGCAGCTCAATATAACGGAATACCTCAATCACAAGAAGGCAACCAAGCACCGATAGGCGTAGGCCATTTCTTCGGTGAGGATAAGTAATAGAGAGGAGTAGATATATTATGCCAAATTTAAGACAAAGAAAATTTTTAGCACCAGAAAGACAATTTCTAGCATTTCCAGACCATTATGTTAATATACCTGGTTTAATAGCTTTTGCAGAGTTAACTAAATTAAAAGCTACTGGAGTTGAGAGCATATACGGAGACGGAAGAGTAGTTATACCTAGAGGTACAGTAGTCCATATAGACGGAGACGGTGCTATAACTAAACCTACTTATGTTAAAACGACAAAAGAGGACGGTACTAAACCTAATGCAGTTCTATTTGACACTATTTATGTTGATGAATACGACAGCGGAACTGACACTGGAGTTACTGCTACTGTATTAGTTCATGGATTTGTTAGAGCAGACAGATTATACGGAGATAAAGCAAACTTAGACAATGCTCAAATATATGTAGTAAATAAATAATAAAGAGGTGATATAACATGGCAACAATGACAAACTTATTTGATTATATAAACAGTAAAGAGATAGCGGCTTATGTTACTACTAAACCAGAGAATAAGATACCTTATTTCGGTGAGACTTTATTCCCAGCCAAAAAACAATTAGGTACAGATATTTCATGGTTAAAAGGTAGTGAAGGTTTACCAATAGCGATACAACCTTCTAACTACGACGCTAAAGCAAGATTAAGAGAAAAAGAAGGCTTTGAAGGCGTTTCAACTGAAATGGCGTTCTTTAGAGAGTCTATGAGAATAGGTGAAAAAGACAGACAACAAATAAATCTATTATTAAATAACCCTAAATCAGAGGTGGCTATGCCTTTAATATCAAGAATATTTGACGAGGCATCAAGATTAGTTGAAGGTGTAAGAGTTCAAGCCGAGTTTATGAGAATGCAATTATTAACAACTGGTAAAATAGACGTTACATCAGCAGACGGTAGAGCTAAATACACTTATGATTACGGACAAAAGAATAAATTTAAATGTGACAAAGATAGAGCAGCATGGGGCAAAGATAGTGCTGCGGCGGACCCAGTATTAGATATAATAGCTTGGTGTGATTACATGGAAGATTTAAGAGGGGTTAGACCTACAAGATTAGTAATGAATAGAAATACATTTTTAAAAATGGTTAGATGCCCACAATTACATAAAATGATGTATCCTAACGACTTAGCATCAAATTATTATGTATCAGAGGCACAATATAAAGCATTCATAGAGGAAACTACTGGCTGCTCAATATTTGTATACTCTAAGAAAATACAAATGTTATCACATGATACTGGTTTAGGTAATGGAACTGCGGTTAGTTTAATACCAGATGATACAGTAGTAATATTACCACCAACTAATACAGTAGGTAGTACATACTACGGAACAACTCCAGAAGAAAGTGACCTTATGACAGGTAGCGATGCTCAAGTATCTTTAGTTAATAATGGTACTGCGGTCACTACTTACAAAGAGCCACACCCAGTAAACGTCGTAACTATCGTTTCATCAGTGATGATACCTTCATTTGAGGCTATCGACGACTGTGCAATAGCTACTATAAATGGTGTAGGTACTTCTGGAATAAAATAGTTTACCCATTCCTTAACATACATAATCTTTAGGTAGCTTAAAAGCTGCCTATTGATTTATAAATGAGGTGATTCAATGTTAGATATAAATGTAATAAAGACAATGCTACTAGAGGAAACTTATCCTGTACTGACAGATGAGCAGCTACATATGTTAGCTACTAACTACACTGACATAAACGAGGCGTGCTATTATGGCTGCCTTATGAAAGCAAGAGTTGATAAAGTTAAAATAGGACCCATAGAGGTGGAAAGTAATTCTGACTACTGGTTAAAACTAGCCGACGGTTTCTATCGTAAATTTTTAAGGGAAAGAGATACGTCAGACAGTGTGACAGGGTTAGCGATAGGTCGTTCCGATGAATTATAAAGCCTTACAGATACAAGTAAAGAATGCACTAGAGACCTACGGAGTTCCGATTGAAGTTTATCGAGAAAAATATGAGTCAGAGGTAGGGGTCCAAGTATATAAAGGGTATGAAAAAGTAGCAGAATTTATAGGAGTGCTAGATAATAGCGGAGCTGCTAAAGTAGATGCAGGCCAAGAAGATAATTTCAGACAGTCTGCTATAACGGGGTCTTTATACTATCCATTTATAGAGGGGATAGATGTTAGAGCTAACGACTTTATAATATTATCTGGTATAAAATACACTCTAACAGAACCAGTCGACGTTCTACACGTCGGAGTCTTGTATCAATGTGGATTAAGAGGTGTGAAAAATGGCTAGTTCTTCAATAGATTTCACAACAGTAATAAATAACTTAAATAACTCAAGTAGACGACTTAATAATCAATGCAAAATACTTTGCAACAGTACCGCTATAAAAATGCAAGACTTCGCACAAACTAACGCGCCTTGGACTGACAGAACCGTAACCGCAAGACCTAAACTAAAAGCAGTAAGTCAAGACGACGGAAACGGAGCATTTACAATGTCAGTATTTCAACAAGTCGATTATGGTGTTTATTTAGAGTTATGTAATAATGAAAATTATGCGATATTGAAAAAATCTAGGGACGCAATAGTACCAGAGTTCCTGGACGCAGTAAAGCGAATAAGATTATAAGGAGCAGGCATATGACAAGGCAAGATTTACACGAAAAACTAAATAACATAGTACCCACATATTCAGTAGGTTTTAACGTAGGGTCTGTTGAGTCGGACTGCTTAATACTTAGAAAGGCAACAGGACTACCTTCGGTATCTAGTGGAGCCGCTGGGTGGGACCAATGGATTATAGAGGCGTACTCTAAGAGGAGTCCTCTACAAATAGATAAAATGTTACAAGATATAACAGAAATGCTACTAAATGATACTAACGCAGAGATAGTAACTCCAGGAGGCACAGAGTACTGGGATAATAGATATAACTGTTTTGCGTCAAGCATACAAATAAAAACGCCAAAAGCGTTAAGATAGGAGTGATAGAAAATGGCAGAAATTTTATATAATATAGCAAGGGTAGATTTAACAGAATTAGACCCAAGCACAGGTAAGCCTAAAGCAGTATCACCATTAAAAGCTACTATAAAAACTGCTAAAACTGCTAAACTATCAGCAGTAGTTTCAGAAGGTGATGAGGAAATATTAAGAACTTTCGAGAAAATACTAGCAGTAGTTAGAAGTGACGATTTATTATACGGTTATGACTTAACATTAACTGACAATACATTCGACATAGATGCAGCAAAATTAGTAGCTGGATATGTAGCCTCTACCGCAGAAGATAAAGGGGAGAGTGATTTACAGACTCCAATGATGAGTGACGGCAACCAAGGTAAACCATTCATGGCAGAGATATATATAGCTAACTATGAAGGTGATAGCATTAAAAACTATTGCAAAATTACATTAAACAAATGTATAGGTAAATTCCCAGATATGGAAATAGGCGACGATTTTTACGCACCAGAATTTGAAATTAAAGCACGTGAAAACACGAAAGCTAAATTACCTATTCAAAATATAGCATGGGTTAATAGTTTACCCAGCTAATGCCGCAGAACAGGGACCACTGGCGGCTAAAGTAAATATAGGAAAATCAGTAAAATAATAAGTATAAGGAGTGAGGATAAATGGGTAAAGTTATAAGCGCAGAGGCGTTCTTAAAAAAAGCAACAAGATTAATAGAGATACCAGGTTTTGAACCAGAAGAGGTATTTACAGTAAGAGTTAAACCAGTTTCTATAATGTCAATGATGATGCAAGGTAAATTACCTAATTCATTATTACAAATAGTTAATGGATTATTTGACGGAAAGACAGGACCTAAAGACGTGGAACACATGAGCGATGAAGAGTTAGGCGGACTATTAAGTAATACAGAACAGATGAGGGACCTATCTAATATGATGCGTAAAGTATGTGAGGAGGCACTATTGGAGCCAACTTATGAAGAAATAGGACAAGCTATGACAGATGAGCAAGTTCAGTCAATATTTAATCAATTAACTGCTAGAAAGGTAGACGAACTAAAACCCTCTAGTGGGGAGTAGCGAGGTATTGGACGTAATTGGAATTGCTAAGACCTTCGGAACGTTACCAAGTGACGTTATAGGCTTAGACCCTTCCGACTCCTATACAAGATACTGTTTTGACGAGTCGTGTGCATACATTTATAATATGATGCAACCAGATAAAGACGGCAAGACAAAAACTCCAAGATTTAGAGAAGAAGAGAAACGAAATTCTAAAACTAATAACCCTGGACTAGATTTATTCTTATCCAGGGAGAATAAACAAAAACAATAAGGCTATGAGGCTATAAATGAGCCTTATAGCCTTTTTATTATAGATAAGGTGGTGATATTATGGCAGGAACAGATTTAGGTACTATCGTAGCTCATTTACGATTAGAAACTCAAGAGTTTACAAGTGGCTTAAATCAAGCTCAACAACAATTACAACAGACAACTCGTAGTTTTGACGGAATTATAGCAGCAGGAGATAAAATTCAAAAGGTAGGAGCAGGGTTAACTGCCGCATTTACTGTGCCAGTAGCGGGATTTATGAAGTCCGCTTATGAGGCAAATAATGCGTTCCAACAATCAATGGCGAATGTAAAGTCATTAGTAGCATCTTCTAGTAATGATATAGAGGGGGATATGCAAAAGCTAACGAATGTAGCGAAAGAATACGGAGCTACCACACAATTTAGCGCCAGTCAATGTGCGGACGCTCTTGGTTACATGAGTTTAGCGGGCTGGAATGCGTCCCAGTCTGCTAGCGCCTTGGGAGGCGTGCTAGACCTTGCGGCTGCATCTCACATGGAGTTGGCCGATGCGTCAGACCTCGTTACCGACTACCTTTCAGCATTTTCAGAGGGTGCGGACCAAGCAGGTAGAATGGCAGACGTTCTGGCCTATGCGCAGGGTAATGCGAATACAACAACAGAAGGCTTAGGGGCAGCGTTCAAAAACTGCGCAGCTAATGCTAATGCTTTCGGTCTTGATATAGAGCAAACTACTGCACTTATCTCAAAACTATCTGACCAAGGGTTAAAAGGTAGTGAGGCAGGTACTGCATTAACTGCTATGATGAGAGATATAACTCAAAAAATGAAGAATGGAGCAATACAAATAGGTCAAACATCTGTTAAAGTACAAGATGCTAACGGAAACTATCGAGCTATGACAGATATATTAGCAGATGTAGAAAAAGCAACCAACGGAATGGGTGACGCTCAAAAGAATGCTGCTTTAATGGGGACATTCACATCTGACTCACTAAAAGCGTTAAATATATTATTGAATACAGGTAGTGGGAATATAAAAGACTTTGAAAATAATTTAAGAAACTGCGACGGAGCCGCAGCAGATATGGCTAAGACTGCTAATGATACTTTAACAGGTGACTTAACTACTATGAAGTCTGCTATCGAGGCAGCTCAAATAGCAGTTATGGAGAAATTAGACCCAGCACTTAGATTAATAGTTCAATCAGTTACTAAGTTTATATCTGCCTTTGCTAATTTACCACAACCTATTATGATAGCTATAATGGCAGTAGCAGGCTTTTTAGCAGTGTTAGGACCTGTTATGTTAGTAGTAGGCACTACTATGAAGAATATAGAGAAATTAGTTGAGGTAGTTCATAGACTACAAGCGTTCCGACAAGCTGGCGGCTTTATAGGATTTTTCCAACGTACCTTGACCAGTTTACGTGCTGGCCTTACGTCAGTGGTAACAGTAATAAGAGGGTCTGTAATTCCTGCCTTACAGTCCATGTGGGCGTTTCTAATAGCTAATCCTATTGTATTAGTTATAGCAGCGATAGCCGCACTAATAACAGTATTCACACTATTATGGAATAACTGCGAAGGTTTCCGAGATTTCTGGAAAAACCTATGGAATAATATGTTATCCGCAGTTACTAAATTCTCACCAGCATTAGGTCAAGTTTTAATAGGCGTTAAAGATGTATTTAGTGGAGTTATTGGAATATTAAGAGACCTATTCGGAGGCATTAAAGATATGTTAGGAGACCTATTCTCTGGAAACTTTGATAAGCTCGGAGAGGATTTCTTAAAAATGGGCGAAAATCTATCACAACACGTAGGTCAAATATTCAGTGGATTAGGTAATATAATTAATAACGCATTGACTGCTGCTAGAGATGTAGCAGGTAGAGGAGTTAAAATGCTATTCCAACCTCTAATTGAATGGGGTAGTGGTATAAATGATAGATTCGGTAAGGCATTTACGAATTTATCTAATATAGTATCTATCTCACTAGCTACTGTTATTGACATAGTAAAAGATACAGTTAATATATTAGGAGCTTTATTCTCTGGAGACTTTGAAGGTGCATTCGAGGGTATAAAAACTTACTTTGAGAATTTAGGAACTCATATACTCGGACTATTGAGTAACGTAGGAAAGTTAGCACTCAATGTTCTATTAGGGTTAGGCAGCTTAATATTACAAGGTCTTGGAAATGCTTGGAACGGAGTTACTGCATGGGCAGGTGGTATATTATCAAGCATAGGTCAATGGCTAGCTAATGTAGGTAATACTATCCTAAACTTTATACTTAATTTACCAAATACTATTCTATATGGAATAGGGGCATTAGCGGGAATTATAGTATCTGGGTTAATTAATATCTGGAACTTAATAACAGTAGAGCTATGGAACTGGGGAGTACAATTAGCACAAAAGGCATTAGAAATGGGTCAGACTTTTGTTACTAACTTAATCAATTTTATACAAACTTTACCAGAGCGCCTATATAATTGGTTACAAGTTACTTATCAAAGAGCGGTTTCATGGGGACAAGAAATGGCAATATCGGCATACCATGCAGGGCAACAATTCGTTACTAATGCTATAAACTTTATACAAACTTTGCCAAGTAGATTATGGAGCCTATTAGTAGCTGCGGTTAATAGAGTTACTAACTTCGCTAATCAACTTAGACAAAAGGGTACTCAAGCAGCGAATAACTTTAAAAATAATATCATAAATGGTCTTAGAAATTTACCAAGTCAGATGATGAATATAGGTAAGAATATCGTACAAGGATTATGGAACGGTATAAGCGGAATGGGAGGCTGGCTAAAGAGTCAAATATCTGGATTCGCAAGCAGTATAGTCAATGGGTTTAAATCAACATTTAAAATACATTCACCTTCTAGGGTATTCAGAGATGAAGTAGGTAAATGGATTCCTGCGGGTATATCAGTAGGTATAAAAGATAATACAAAAGACACTTTGAGAACTATTGCCAATTTCTCTAACCAATTAATAGAAATGGCTAAACTAGATGACCTAAGTAAGTCATTATCTATCAACACTGGAGATGTATCAACGAGCAATATAGTATCAACAAGCAGTACAGAGGCAGCAATAAGACGATTAGAACAAACAATCATTAAACAAAATACTAAAATAGACTATAATAAACTAACAGAGTGTTTTGTAAATGGAGCGGCTAACTTAGATAATACTATCATAATGGATAAAGAGGTAGTAGGTAAGAAGGTAGCGGACCCAGTTAGAAAAACTAACGACGTAGTTAAGAAACGTATGAATAGACTGGAGGGGATACTAAATGGATAGATATTTTAGATTCGGGGACAGTGTAATAAGCAATATGTTCATTGTTACCGAGATAAAAAGAGTTCTATTACCTGGTCAATCTGTGCAGACTTTAGATATTCCGACCGTTGACGGTCAAGTATTCAATGGGGGGAAATATTCCCCTATTGATTATGAAATAAAGATACTTGTACAGGGAACAGATAAAATAGATTTAATGATGAAAACAAAAGATTTAAAGGATATGTTATACTCAAGAACACCACTAGAGGTAGCTTTTGATGAAAGTAAATACGGTTATGGCCTCGTTACAGATGAAATTGAAATAGAGGAAAAATCTATTACAGACATCATGGTCACTGTAAAATTAACTTGTTATAAACCTTATTTTTATTCTAATAAGGATAAGATATTCCAAAATAATGAGAATACCAAGTATATCGAATTTGAAAATACAGGAGATTTACCTGTCAAGCCTGTAATTTCAATAGGATTTTCTGAAAATGCAGATTTTCTACAATTACAAAATACTGTTACGAAGGAAACTCTATTACTAGGGGATTATCCAAGTATAGAAAAAGAGACCGTAGACGAGCAAAGGGGCGTTTTAAGTGACCCCTGCACGACTACATCAAACTGGACCGCCTCAACAGTTCCTATTGACTCTGGGAGACTTAGCGGAGGTACATTAGCCGTCACTAAGAATGACGGTGCGGGATTATGTTTAGGGACTTTGCCTAGTTCAAGCTCAAGCGAACAATGGAAAGGGGTCCAAGTAAGACGTAATATAAATGAAACCTTGGACGAGTTTATGTGTGAGGCTTATTTTACTTTTAAATCCACTGGAGTAAACGGTGACCCTTCGGTCAAACCTGCGGACAAAGAAACCTCTACCGTAGGAGGTAAAAAAACTGTTTACGAAGTCAAAACTAAGACCTTAAATTACAGAAACGGTCCAGGTAAGAATTATCTATTATTAGGTAAATTAAAAAAAGGGTATACAGTAGTAAACTATGCGATAGTTAATGGGTGGTTAAGATTTACAGATAGTAAATATAATAACGGTAAACCTATTTACTGCAATAAAAATTATTTTAAGGCCAAGACAATAGATTCACAAATTACGACTACTAAACAGAATGCAGTATGTAAAACTAGCACATATATAAGAGCTGCGGCTACCTGTGACAGTACTGTATTAGTCCCAATATATAAAAATGAGGTAGTTAGGATTATATCCTCAACTAGATACTCCAGTAAAGACTCTGACGGAGTTGTAAGAAACTGGTACAAGTTAGCTACGCCATTTAAAGGCTATAACGGATATATTTGTTCTGGAAACTTATACGATTTATCTGACGATATTATAAATATAACTTATGATGAGGAAGTAGAGACCGCAGATGATAAAACAGGCGTTATAGAGGTATACGGAATGGGTATCAATAACGAGCGTATTTTTAAATTTGAAATAAATGACAGTAATGAATATTATGAATACACACAACCAGTAGTTTATGTAGGTATGAATACGTACTGGAAAGATGATACAGTAGTTCCGCCACCTAAAACTTATACTACATCTAGTAATAACGAGGTTAAAATAAATAGTTACTTATCTGGAGTAAAAGGAGACTGGAACGACTTTTACGGAGCTATTTCATTATCCAGAATTAAGACACGTGACGGAAACTATGAGTGGACTTTATATCTAAGAAAAATCCACAATGGTAATATAATAAATAGTAAGCATATTAAAAAAATCATAAATAGTAGAGCTACAGAAAAATTGGCGTATATCGTATTGTATATAGGGACTCACACATCTATGGAAAAATGCTGTGATATGTGCCTAAATTCATTGACAGTTAAGGGATTAAATACTAATTATGATGATAATGTGAATAAAGTACAATTTAGAGCGGGAGATGTGCTAGACATAGATTTTAGAGACCGTACGGTAGCACTAAATGAAGTTGTTAGAAATGATTTAACCGATATAGGCAGTGTATTCTTTGACATAGATAGAGGAGTCACACCAGTTAAGATATTTACTAACGATAGAAACCCTGTTGCAGCTGCCGCTCTAACAGAGACATGGTTAGGAGGGGAATAAAGAATGCAAATAATTATATTAGATAGTGCTAAGGTGCCAGTCGGCACTTTAGATACTACATCAGATGATATGCCGATAAGTAACGACGTATATAAACAATACTTAGAAACTGGGGCGTACACTTATGAATTTGATATTTTAGTAAATGATGTAAATGCTGGTACATTAGTAGAAGGAAACTATTTATTATTTAAATGGCACGCTAAATGGAAACTATTACAAATAGAGACAGTAAAAGATACAGAAGTAGGGTCCAGAGTTTCAAGAAACATTTATGCTGTTCCATGTAGCTTGGAACTATATCAAAACCATGTAAGACAGACCTCATTAGAAGGAACTATTGAGCATTGTCTAAATGCAATTTTACAAGATACAAATTTCGTCGTTGGCGACGTTTCACCGATGTTAAGTACTAAAGTCGAACAATTTACCGTAAGTAGTACTACTCCTGTTTATACAGTCTTACAGGACTTAATTTCAGTATTTGACAACGCCGAGTTAGATTTTAGGGTCGAGGTAAGTAAAAACTATAATTTTAAATTCTATATAGATGTATATGCAGACGGTGAAAGAGGAAATAAGACATATAAAAGATTCGAGCATGACTGGAATACCTACGGAACTAAAAGAGAAAAAGATTATAGTGAATATTACTCTGGATTAATAGCTCAAGGAGTTAATGGAGTCACTTTTAAAGACTTATACTGGTCAACACTTAGAGGAGACCCGCTAGATAAACCGATAGGGCAAGATTATTTAGTGGACCCAGAAATACACGCAATCTATAATAACGGGGGTAAATATATTTTAGGTTCATATAATTCTAGCACTGCTAACACTGCAATAGATTTATTATGGGAAACTTATAATCAATTACAGGAGATAAAGAACCCAAAAATAAGTTATGAAACCAATATTTATTTAACTGCGGAAGAATACGACACTATAGACATAGGAGATACAGTTCATGTAGTAAATACTAAATTTAATCCGCCTATACAATTAGAGGCTAGAATAGGGACACTAGAAATATCTTTTACAGATTATAGTAAAAATAAAGTAACATTATCTAATTATAAAGAGCTTAAATCTAAAATCCGTCATTACTCTAATGAAGATATAATTAACGAGGCAGTCAATACAGTTTTAGGATTAGGCACTGGAAAGTTATCTGCTGCGGACAGAGCTAAGATACAAGAATTATTAGCTAAATTGCATACAGATAAAGACGCATCAGATAAGATATTAGATGACTTAATAGATAAACTTAAACCTGGTATAACAATTTCACCAGACGACGTGGGAGAGGATACAGAGGACTACTCACAAATTAAGATAAACTATATCGACGGTGGGTTATGGATAGGAGATAAGAGAATACATGATATAAAAAGAAATAAATTATCGAATATTTCTTCACAAGATAAAGAAGACGTTAAGCCTTCGACTACTGAATATGATGCAGCAGTAAAATACTATGCGCAGTTTAATCTTAGTAAGAATTATACATTACCTAAGATTCAAAATGTTAGAAGTTCCAGCAATAAGTATAAAATACCGACCATGGTAAATTATTGGTCTAATAAATTCGGACTAGACCCAGAGTTGGTATTTATGGCAATAGCTGCGGAAAGTGCTGGAGACCCTTACGAGGCCACTAAATACAGTGGTGGAGGTTACGGTCTTTTGCAATGTGAACGTGACGCTTATTTCAATAAGAAACAAACTATAACATTCTTAGACGGAACTACTAAGACATTTACTCCAAGTTATTCGACTATGCAACCAACTAAGGGGGGTACGACGACAATAAACGGAGTCACAGTTGATAAGAATATTAACAATCAGATAATGTTCGGCTGCCATGAGATGCGATATAGTCTTAATTGGTGTCATAATAATATATTCGCTACTCTTATATCATTCAATATGGGGATAGGAGCAGTAGCATGGATAGTTAATAAATATGTGTCTGAAAAATACGGATTTACTTTTAAAAACAGTTATCTTAATTTCTCAAGTTTACCAACTGACTACAGACTAAAAAGTTATGAAGTATTAGAAAGTGGGACAGGGGATTTTGCATCTTATCGTAAAGCATGGGTAGATTATAGAAACTCATTAGGAAAACCTGCGGGAACTCTTAATAATATAGAAGGCTACTTACAATTTTATAATGTAATTAACGGTCAATTACCTTATTCATTAGATAAGAGCGGTAAGAAAGTCGGCTATGGAGTTTCTACTCCAGCTATAAGTTCTAAGACAGCTCAAAAAGGCTCAAGTGCTAGAGATACAATAGTAGAGTTAGCTAAAACCATAGTCAGCCAACACGTAGACCAAAAAATAGCTACTTACGACCAAAGTTATAGAACGGTTAACTTTGATAAACCAAATAAGCGTTCTGGGACATTTTATGGTATAAAAAATCCAATTTGTTATGACTGCTCATCATTGGTATCTTGTTGTTATTTAAAGGCTGGAATGAAATCAGTTTATGCCAAAAGTTGTTCTTTAGGAACATTAGTAGCAGGAGCTACTGCTAAGTCTGGCTATTCTATGTGGAAAGTGGACACTGCGGGACTTAAAAAGGCTAAACCTGGTGACATAGTAATGGACGCAAACTTTAAAATAACATCAGATAATTTAACTCGAGCTAATATGATAAAAGAGGGAAAAACTCATCACACTATGATTTACATAGGGGACGGTAAAGTTGCTCATGCGTCACAGTGGGCGCAACACCCTAACGCTATAAAAATAAGTAATATTAGTTATTATCAAAATAAAGGCACTGCCTTCTTTTTAAGACCTTATGAATTAGCAGAGCTAGATAAGAATGTATCTAAAGATGAGTCGACAGGAGACGCAGGAGAAAACATAGTTGATGATACTATAATACCTAGTGATAATATCAGCGCTATGACAATAAAGGCTATGCCTGGAGCTACTGCTGCTAATTTCTTAGTAAATGATAAATTAGAAACTGAAATATCCACAAGTGAGGGAATAGTAGATTCGGTACCTTATCCAAGTACTGTAGATTATATATTTCTACATTTCGGAATACCTAATGTAACAGATATAGACGCACAGGACGTTATTAATTTAGTTGAGGCTTTAAGAAACAAATATATTAAGACTCCAATATTCATAGCAAAAGAATGGAATGCTACAAATACTTATGCTAATGCAGCAGCGGTTAACGCAGCATTACCTACTTATAATGCTACTATTGAAAATTATGCTAATCAAACTCCGTATGTAATCTTTTTAGATGTGGGAACTCTACCTGGTACTGCGGACGGATATACCTGTAACACTAAAGCTCATGCGCAAACTTATTATACTAACGTAAAAAATGCGATAAAAAATAAAGTATTAGGATATAAGCCGAAAGATGATGATACATCAACTGACGGAACTACTCCAGGCGAGGACCCAGGAATAGGTGGAGATACTTCGGGGACTGACCAAATAGTGACTAAAGTAAAAATAAATTATGTATTAATGTCACGAGATGAAAAAGACTTTAAAACAGTAGATGAAATAACTGTAAAATTACCGTCGGCAGTTACTCAAACTTACTGGGCAAAATACAAGTTTACTACTAAAAGTAATTCAGAACCTACTAAGTTTACTCAATCTGCGATAGCTCATTATATAGGAGATGACTGTAAAAACGGGGCGTTAATAGTGAACGCTGCCACAAAATATTCTATAATAGTAATGAGTAACCCAGACAAAACGCAATATCAAGGTAAAAAATATGTAGCGGTTGTGTCCGCTAATAAAGGGACTGGTAAGTTTACTGACTGCGGAGACTTCGTAGGACGAGACAAATTCTTAGAAATAGCAGAAACATATTATAAGCAAAGAACTAAATTTGTGTATAATACGAAAACACCGTTAAGTTTTAGTAATCCAAGCGCTCATAAATCAGAATGGACTACGAATGGTAAATTTCATATAGACTGCTCAACTTTTACTGGACTTTGTTGTAGAGGTATTACTTACGAAGAGTCGCCATATGCGAAAACCTGGACTACTAATACTAAGCGTAATAGTAAGTTATCATGGACCTTTAATCCAGGCCGTTACGCAGCATCTATTGGTCAATATTGTATTAGTCAAGGGTGGGCAGCGACAGGAATAGACGTAGATAATTGGACTAACATAGAAAAAGGTGACATTATTTTCTGGGATAGAGATAACAAAGACCTAAATAGATTTATGAGTATATCCCATGTAGGTATTTGTAGTGGTAAAGACTCTGACGGAGATGCTACTACTATCGAGGTTACAACAGTAACGAACGCAGTTTATAAACGTAAACTAAAAAATAATACTCCTGGCAAAGTCTTATTTGTGGCTAGGATAAGAAAGGATTGATTAAGCTATGAACATTGAGGCACTATTAAACTTAAATAATTCTTATGATGATTCATACGCAGCATTGGAAAAAACTCTACTATCTATTTTAGATAGTGGAGAAATTTCCGATAATACGTTACAAGAATTATCAGAGAATATGGAGCGTAATACCGAGATACAAAATAGAATATCTAATCTTGAAACCGAGTATAAAAATCAACTAATAGGAGATAGATTAGAAGAAATAGCATCAAGTAAATTAGATGCTAATGTAGAGTCAATCGTGGACCTACTATCTAATGGCGGTAGAAATACTGCTATCTATTATGACGGAGAAAACATTCAAATTGACGGAGCTAAAATTGAGGAGTTAAAACAAGTAAAATTAACAGTAGATGAGCAAGCAGGAAAAATTGAAACTTTAGTGTCAGACGGAATGGTAGAAGATGCCGACGGAAACAAAGTTAAATTAAAAGTATTATATTCGTCTCTAAAACAGGATATGAACGGTTTTAAGTCACAAGTCGGTCAAATATCTGGCGTAGCAAACAGCGCACAGGAAAAGGCGTTAGCAGCGTTGGATAAATATTCACAAATTGAACAAACCGTCGGAAAAATTCAATCGACAGTAGCTGGAAATACTAACGATATAAAAAACGGGGTAACAAAAGTAGAAAATGAATATTATATATCTACCAGTAAAGAGGAACAGACTGGAGGGGCATGGTCTACTAAGGCACCTACGTTAATTCCCGACGGAAAATTCTTATGGTTAAGAAATGTTTATACAAAAGCCAACGGAACAGTAACAAGAGGTCCAGCGGTATGTGTTACTGGAGCTAAAGGCGAAAAAGGGGACCCAGGAGCAGCGGGAACTAATGGAAATGACGGTAAAGGTATATTAAATATGACATCATATTATCAAGTTAACAGCTCTTCTACAGAGTCACCTACTAGCTGGGTTGCAAGTAATCCGCCAGAAATGACTCCAGAAAATCGTTACTTATGGAGTTACACAAGGACAGACTTTACCGACGGGTCTGCATATGCTACTAATGCTAGAGTTATTGGAGTTTATGGGCAAACTGGTCAAACTGGGTTACAAGGTATCCAAGGTCCTCGAGGTGAACAGGGGATAGCAGGTCCACAAGGTCCAGCAGGTGAAACTGGGGCAACAGGTCCGCAAGGAGCAACAGGTGCAGCAGGGAAAACATCATATTTTCATATAAAATATTCTAGTTACCCGAACCCTCAACTATCTAGTCAGATGTCAGAGACACCTTCGGAATATATAGGAACCTATGTAGACTATACAGAAGAGGATAGTATTAATCCATTCGATTATACATGGGCAAGATTCCAGGGGTTGCAAGGTCCTCAAGGTGAACAGGGTATTCCAGGAGTAGGGACCGACGGAAAGACTAGCTATTTACACATAAAATATAGTAATGACGGAGGAAAAACTTTTACTAGCAACAATGGAGAAACAGTCGGAGCCTATATTGGTACTTGTACAGATTTTAAAATAGACGACCCTACCACAGTAAGTAGTTACACCTGGGCATTAATTCAAGGTAAACAAGGACCTCAAGGTCCACAAGGAGCTACGGGCGCAACAGGTCCACAGGGTCCTACTGGTGCTACTGGACCACAAGGTGCGGCTGGTACAGGAATTGACCATATGTTAAATATTTACTTTGTCAGTTCCTCAAAGACTACTGCGCCAACATTCGCAGAGTATGGGTGGGTTTTTGATATTCCAGCTTACGTAGAAGGTAACTATTTATGGACTGCTTTAAAAATATGGTATACTGACGGGACCGTAGGTTTTACCACTCCACAATATGCGAGTGAATGGGAGGCTAACAGTAAGGCAGAAAAAGCAGTATCAGTAGCTACTCAAACTAATGAGATGTTTAACTGGGTAGTACAAAAAGGCTCAACAAGTTCATCATTAACTATAACAGATAGTATGATAGCAGCCATAGCTAAAAGTAATATTAAATTGAAAGCTAGTCAAATATCAATAGAAGGTCTTGTTACTGCTAATAGTAATTTTAAGATATTATCTGACGGGTCAATCGAGGCAGTTAATGCTAAATTTACTGGAGCTATAACAGGGTCTACCTTCACAAGTGTTAACGGGGCATTCAAAGTAGGTGAGGACGGTAGAGCCGAAATTACAGACTTATCTGTAAATGGGGAGTTAAGTACTGACGTATTAACTGTAAACGAGATAAATAATAGCAGATACCAAGCAGTACTAGAAGAGGATAAAATAATCTATATAGATAAATGGGGAGTTGCATCAGATACTTTCGACAACTACGCTACCTTTACATCAGTAGCACAATTTTTAGACTACTGCCCATGTAATTTAAATGGTCACAGTATTACATTACATTTTATAAATGACCTTACGGAGAATTTAGTATTTAAGACATTACATTCTGGAAAGATAGTATTTAGTCTAAATGCTAAAACATTATATGGTTATATGTATTTAGCTAATCGTACTATGGAATATGAATTTAGTTCCGATAATAACGGGGTTATTATGCCTAATGCGGCGTATATAGGCGATAATGGTAATTATAGCGTATTCGCATATAATACGAGTCTAAGAATACAAGATGTTACTATTTATGCAGGAAATGGGTCTGGAAATAATAGCGGTATAGAATTATCTAACTTCACTAATGCGAAAATAGATAATGTATCATTCGTAAACTGTTATAATGCCGTACGTGCCTATGTGTGCAGTAATGCTTATATAACATCTACAAAAGGGCAAGCTAACCACTTTACTTTTTACGCTTTATCTGGGTCAGAAATGAGTTTCGGAGCTGCTGCTAATGCAAGTAGCAAACTAGGAAACTCTTATAGATATGCAATAGGGTCTAATGGTAGATGTTTTGTAGACGGAGCAACATTCCAAGGAACTGCAATATCTGGAACTAATACAAATACATCAACAGGCACAATGACTAAAACTGCTAC
>OGHJ01001575.1_pt1 | contig 23771 bp, 25 predicted proteins | sample 1571351 | NCBI WGS metagenome assembly OGHJ01 (sample SAMEA2582037, study PRJEB24529) | metagenome | biome: Human gut stool | place: China | collected 2011 | reverse complement strand
GTCGATATGCTCCACAATGGGGATGCCGTAGGCTACGGCGGCATCGTGTTCAATGTGGCATCCGCGATAATCCTGCCAGCCGGGGGCGAACACCACAAAATCAGCGGTGCCCAGCAGCTTGAGGCTTTCGCCCAGATACCACAGCGGCGTTGCGTCAGCCGGGGCGCCCTCGAAAAAGGATTCGATGACCTCGATTTCCTCATGGGTTTTCATGTACACATCGGCAATCAGCACCCTGCACTCTTTGATGATTTCCTCGTCAGCCCTGCCGCGCATCGGCTGAGAAATAAACAGTTTTTTCATAGATTTACCCCCCTTGTTATGCCCACGAGCTCTTGTACAGCCCCGCATCCGTCAGGCCGCGGCTCTGGCACAGCAGGTAAATTGCATCCGCATCTCCCTGGCTCACCGGCCCGATGGTAATCACTTGTAGCTTCCTTTCAGGCTTGTCCGCTGCGGGCAGGGCCTTGACCAGATGGTTCAAATCAACCTCCTCGGTGATGCCCGGCACGCCGCCCTTTGCGGTCTGGCTGTACTGGTGGATGTATCGCGGCAGGCTCGTGTCGTAGTTGGCGCGGGCGTCGGCCAGCCAGCCGATGTAGTCCTTGCACAGGCCCTCGTAGTCGATGTTTGCCGTGGCAAACGACGTAAACGTGTAGACGCCCGGCTGGTAGCCCAGCGCCGCCGCACGTACACAGAACGCTCGGGCGCAGGCCGTGCGCTGCGCCTTGGTCAGGTTGTCCGCACGGCCATCGTGGACGCCGGTCTTGGTTGTGTGTCCCCATTCGCTGTCGAAGAACAAGGGATAGCCTGTCGGGGCAAGGCTTGCGCAGAAATCAGCTTCCTCGCAGGCTTCGTCCACTGTGACCGCCTGTGAGAAGAAGTAAAAGCCGAACAGCTTCCCGCTTGCTTTCGCCCCTGCAAGGTTGGCATCGTACTGCTCGTCCTTCATCAGCTTTCCTGTGCCGTAGCCGCGATAGCCGATGCGGACAATAGCGCGGTAGGGAACTTTTGCCCAGTCAATAGCGCCTTGATGGTGGGACACATCAATCAGCACTTCCTCGCCGCTGGGCTGTGCAGCGTCTGCGGGTTTTTCTACTGCGTGCTCACCCGGGCGGTACGTAAACACCTGGCTGCTTGCCGTGGTAAAGTCGCCGTCCAGCCACACCAGCGGATTCGTGCGGCTGCCGTTCAGAATGACTTCAAAGTGCAGGTGCGCTCCGAACACATTCCCGGTCACGCCAGAATAGCCGATAAGTTCGCCCTCTTTGACCTGCTGACCCAGCTTAACGCAATATCTGCTCAGGTGCGCGTACCGGGTCTGCAGGGGCTTTCCCTCGTAGGGCGCGTGCTTGAGTCTAACCATGTTGCCGTAGCTCTGCATCCCGGTTTTGGTATGGCCGTCCCAGTCCTGCACCTGATCCACGGTGCCGTCCTCGGCAGCGTAGACCGGCTGCGTGCTGGTATTGCCGATCTGGGTGCGCAGGTCGATGGCCCGGTGCATACTGCCGTCGTTGTAAAACCATCCTTGTGTGACGATGTGCTGGGCCAGAGGCCACGCCAGCAGAACCTCACCATTAGACAGCCTCATATCCTCAACCCTCCTTTACCTGCGCAGCGGCCATCTTGGCCATCTCCGCATCAAACTCTTGTGTAGCTACTGCCAGCTCCGTTTCCAGCGCGTTGATCTTGTCGCGCCATTCCTCGCGCTGCAGGCGGATAGGCTCGTACTCCTCGGCGCTCATAACGCCGTCGGCGTGTTTCAGCGCCTTATAGTCGGTATCGGTCAGCAGGCTTTTAAGGGCGGTGATTTCAGCATTGATGGTGTTGATGCGTTCAAGAGATTTTTCCATTGAATGTGCCTCGCTTTCGATTTTCGTTTTGATTTTATCTTCCACGGCATGATGCCGTAGAGCCTGTAGAACAGCAAATCCGTACAGTGGACAGATCGGCGGGCCTGCTTTTTGATAAGTGATCCGCGCCACGACATATAGGACGTGAGAATCTGTTCCATCGTCATAAGCCCCGCCTGCAGAAAGTTGAAAAACTTCTTGATTTTGCGGCGCTCCCGGATGACGCTTTCGCGGCAAGGCTGCTGTAAAACCTTGCCGTTGGGTAACAGGGTGAATTTGGTTTTTAGGTAGGTAAAACCTCGGCGTAGCTTGACGATTTGCGTCTTTTTGGGATTCGGGATAATGCCCTTTTCAGCGAACAGCCCAAACAGCAGGCGGCGAAACTCTATCAGCAGTTCTTTCGATTTGTTGATGATGTAGGAATCGTCCATATAGCGGGCGAACCACCGCTGCCGCCATTGATCTTTGATGGTGTGGTCGATGCTGTTTGGGTAGGCGATGGCAAAAATCTGGCTGTCCTCCGGGCCGATATACAGACCGTTTTCTTTTGTTGGCTGGCCGTATTTGATGCGTTCAAGATTCGGCGCGTCAACAAAATTTTTCGCCAGAGCATTGAGCCGCTGATCGAGGATATGGCGGTCGATCACATTGCGCTTGAGATTATCCAGATTGATGTTGTCGAAAAAGGCGCGGTAGTCGATGAGCAGGATGTACCCGTCATTGCCGCCTGTTTCGCGGTAGAACTCATGTAGATGCACAGCGCACCGTTTGACCGCAAAGCTGATGCCCTTGCCCTCAAGGCTTGCGCCGTTGTCATAGATCAGATTGCTGGACAGAATCGGCACCAGAGCATTTGTGCAGGCAGACCGCCGCACAACGCGCTCAGAGTAGTGCAGACTGTGGATAGCCCGCTTTTTGCCGCGCTCCACAATCCCAAAATGATAAAACCCTCTGCGGGTGTCGCCACCGCGCATGAGGGTTTTGTGGATTTTGATTGAATTTTTGAAATAACGGGCATTGTATCGGGCAACGCTGGCTTTCCACATAACGCTTTTGCGGGCGTTATAGTTGGCATCGACCAGCGAGGATACATCTGCCACCCGGTCAAAATTATCGTACTGTGCTATTCGTGCGCGGTGCTTGGCCTGCCGTGCCGCCTTACGGCGCTGATAGCGGGCCTCGTGCCGCTCTTGTGATGTCATCTCGGAATGTACCTCGCAAAGTGTTATTGTAGGGGCGCTGTTGTGTACTTCTTTGCGATAACAGCCATGAAACCCGGTACTCGGCCATCTGCCGTGTGGCGCACGGTAGTTTAGCCTGTTGTCGCCGTTGCGGGCCATGCAAGAAGCGTCCGGCTGATCGCGTCAAGATACCTATTTACCCGCTACTGCGGGAGGGTCGATAACTCCTTCCAATGATGATAAGGCTCGGATTTCGGTCTGCCTGTTGATTAGCCCAGCAAACCTACTTTAATACTGGCCGAGGATTCTCGTTGGAATCAGACGGGCGCGGACAGCCACGTGTTGGAGGCATTGTTGTTGTTCGCATTGCCGTTGTTGTTCACATTGCAGAAGTTGGAGGAGTTGCCGGAGTTAGGGGTAAGCTCCCACCAGTTGTTACGGCTCTTTTATACAGCTATCGACCCGATGGCGGTCAACGGGGATAATGATGATAGTTTATCCCTGCTGCCTGTGCGGCCATCACGCTTGAATCATTTACAGCGGGCGCCGTAGGCGGCGCATTGGGTGTGTAGGTGGCCTGCGGTGATGTCTGATACCGGGCATCTCCATTCGGTAGGGATGCTTTCGGCTTGAATTTTGCAGTGTCCGGGAATTTCGTATTATGCCGCCAGTCTTTCAACAGCGTTTCCTCACGCTCTAACAGGGTGCCAATGTAAACCAACTGCGCGGGCAGTTCCTTTTGCGGCGCAATGCCCATGTCAAGCCCGGTGTTCAGCCGGGAAAAATGAAACTCATCCATGATGAATTGTAAGCGATCAAACAATGCCTCACAGTCGGCCACGGCCTGCGCCTGCAATTCCTTGCGGCGGTGCAAAAGCTCATGGTCGAGTTTACCGCCGCTGTACGGATAGATGCCGTTCGCGGCGATGATGTGTTCCATCATCGTATTCAGCAGATTCACGGTAGGATAAGCGAGAATGGGTCGCCATTTCTTGGGAATATACTTTTCCTGCATAACAAAGCCGGACAGGGCGCAGCGCAGTTCCACGGCGTTCTTGTAGAACTCCATTTCAGAAATGCTACGAAATCGGGATAATACGTTACTCATGGTTCACCTGATGCCGCGCCCACAAGGGGCGCGGGGATATTAGTATGAGATTTACGAGATTCGGAAGCAGACGGGCGCGGACAGCCACGTGCCGGAGGCATCGTTGTTGTTCGCATCGCCGCTGTAGCTCCCATCGCAGAAGTTGGAGGAGTTGCCGGAGTTAGGGGTAAGCTCCCACCAGGCGGCACGGCCACCACCATCACCGAGGCCCTTGATACGGTTCATGTTGTGGGCAAAGATGGGGTACTGGACAAACCCGCCGTTGGGGCATCCGTTGCCGCCCCAAACAGGAGCGCCGCAGACCTCCATCTCGGTAGGCACCCACAGATTGCCGAGGTTCGTCCACGACCAGCTATTGTCGCTGTTCAGCAGACCGCTGGCCGAGTAGCGCTCACCCAGCAAGGCGCGTTTGTTGGCAATAACAGCCTTGAGTTCGGCGGGCAGGAAGTAGTATACGCCGCCCTGACTGTAATCCACCTGTTTAACGGCGGGGTCTTTGCCCGTGCCGTTGGGCACCTGCATCTTGAGGGAGTTCAGGAACGCATACAGATGAGAACACAGCCACGGGTGTTTGTCGCCCTTGCCGGTCACGGTGATGTTGTTCGTGCCAGCGGCGGGGGCTTCATCGAATGTGACGGTAAAGGTGGATGCGTCATAGGTATAGCCGGTGACCTGATCGCTGCCCACAATGATGTTGTCGATGCTGTCCATCTGTTTCGTCAGCACAAACTCGGTCTTGCTGCCATCGCCAGACAGCTTTTCCACGGGAATCAGGCCGTTGTTGAAGTTGGCGAGATTGTACTGGATATAGGTGGGCCACAGGTCTTTGGAAATAAAGTCGATGTGATGGCCGACCTGCTGATCGCCGTACTTGTAGTAGGTGTCGATGCCCGCCACGACAGCCACGATGCGGGTCTTGGCGCTGTTCGAGCAGTTGAACGGGATGTAGTCGCCCACATGGATGCCGTAGAAGTTCCCGGCCTTGATGCGGGCCTGAATCCACTTCCACACACTGGTGTAGCCCTTGATTTCCTCCGCGAACTTCAGGCTCAAATCCATGCCGGGGTAGCACTGGTCGGTGTTCATGCCGAGGAAAAAGCCCTGATCGCCGGTAGCAGGATCAAGGATGTTGTCGATAAAAACTTTGTTTGCCATAGGTGTTGCACCTCCGCTTAGTAGTTGAATTTCACAGTCGTTTTATCGAATGTGAACGACTTTGCCATCTGGGCGGTTTTGGTCTTGCCATCCTGCAGGTCGGCTTTGGTTGCCGGGTCAATCCCGGAATCGGACAGGGATCCGTCAGCCGTCAGCGCGGCGAGGTTTCCCGTCTTGCTGGGTTTGGCCTTAACGACTACATTGGCCCCGGCCTTGCCGCTGTCCGCGAGGTTGCCGTTGGCATCCAGAGCCGCAAGGTTGCCCGCTTTGCTGGGCTTTTTCTTGTCGGCCTTGCCGCTCAGGTCGATGCTCCCGGCCAGCTTTTTTGCATAGCGTTTAGCGTCCTCACTGAAAATGAGGGCGATGCGCACTACATCAGAAAGTTGCATGATGCCGCCTCCTTACTGGCCGATGAACTGACCCGTTTCACCGGCAATGTAGATTTTGTGCTTGGCATCCTCAGCCAGCACATAAATCAGGCTGAACGGAGCAAAAACCTCGCTCTCGCTCATGCCGATAATGCCCTCGCCGGTGGTGGGCAGATTTTCGGGTTCCGTGTCGGCAATAATCATCGCCTCGACCAACTGCTTGCCGGTCTTAGGATCAGTGCCTACGGGTTTGGTGTTGAAGCAACGCATAAAATTGTCCTCCTATGATTTATTCCGACTTTGCAATGTTGAATTGCGCAGTGCCGTTGGAAAACTGCATCTCCACGCCGCTGACGTAAGCGGGGGAGCTGTACATCGGGCACCTGCCCGGTCTTGCTGTCCAGCCCCGTCACGCCAGCAACACCTCACCGTTTGAGAGTCTCATTGATCTTCCTCCTCGTACAGCGGATTTTGAATCTGCTCATTCGTTGCGTTGCCGTCCTGCACCGTTTCAGCGTCCAGCGCATCATAATACGCCTGCGCCAGCGCTTCCACCTCTGCAATGTCCGCCTCATCCAGCAGGCCGTTGTCGTAGTGCGTGTACGTCTTGTCCAACCAAAACGCAACGTCCCGCCCAGCGCCGATCTCTCGCTTGATGCTGCGCAGCGTTAAATCGTGCCGCGCTTTACTCTTGATAGCCATGGTGATTTCTCCTTTCAGTTGATAGAAGCAACCGCATCTTCCAAATCGGCAATCCTCTTAATGGGGTCTGCTCGTCCCGTCACATTCGCGCTGTCGGCGTCTGTCAGCACGGTATTAACTCCTGCAAGTGCGGACAACGGCTGTGCGCCTGTCGCGGTGAAGGGCACAGGCTCTGCCAGCTTGTAAGCAATTTGTACTGGCGTGCCAGCGTCGTTCTGGGCGGCAAGGTAGGCTTTCAACGAAACAACTTCATGTCCCGCTGATATATCGGGTAGCGAGCTAGTCAGCATACTGAACATAAAATAGCGCGACGATCCGACTGTCGCAAAGCCAATTCCAGCATTCCGCCCACCCCACACATCTTGGTTCGGAGTCTCTAAATGGCTACAAATGCCTTTTGAGTTTATAGCATCATAATCATTGATGTCGTATGTATAAAATCCTGTAATAGCAGGGTTGTGAGCGTTGATTCCCCATGAGTTCCATGATTCTGTGCCATTCAGAATTACGAGTTTCTGCGTCTCCTGCCCCTCACTGCTCACCGCGTCCACCTCACCGCCATACACGGTTTCAGGCAGGGTCAGGGTGTTGGTCTGCCCGATGTATGGTGTGTAGGTGGTGGGGGCGGTGGTGCCTTTTCGCCAGCATTGCAGCATAAAAACAAGCTCGGTTTCTACCAGCGCAGCATCGCTTGCAATATACACATCAAGGTTTGTGCTGTTTGTACCACCACGGAAGAAATGATTATAATCCGTCGTGAACAGCGCATAGGCAAAAGTAATGCCGTCACCGCTTCCTAAAGAGACACTGCCACCCACCTTTTTGACATACATGGTGTAGGTTTTTCCCGCGACCCAATGCAGCCGACATGTTCCAATCGTGATATTGCCTTTTCCAGCAAGTGTTCCGTTTAACGTGATATTTTTTTCTGCGTCTACTGCTATTTTAATGTCTGAAGAGGAATCTTCTGTGCTTAAAAACTCAATGACATTCTCCCCACACCGATCCACCATCACGCTGTCACGTCCCTTGATGGGGCGAATGTTTTCGGGGCTTGGCGTTCCCGTGCCCTCTTGCGCTGGTTCCCACATCGCTTTCACGCCCAGCGCATATCCCGCCACAGGGTAGCACACAACAGGGTTGCCGCTCTCTTCCAGAGGCGGGCAGAGCATATCAATGATGTGCTTACTGCTCCACGGCTTGTCCCCGATGCTGCTGTCATCGGGAGTTATGTTCTTCACGCTCTCGGCCAGCGTGTCCGCGCTCTGCTTGACGTTTGCCTCGGATTTCGCCGCAGCCTCGGCGCTCTTAGCCGCCACATCCCGGGCGGCCTCCGCGCCCTTCTGGGCAGTCTTGGCATCGTCCCGGACCTTCTCGGCAGCGCTCTTGGCATCCTGCGCCTTCTTAGCCGCCGCCTGCGCCGCAGTCTGCGCCTTTACCGCATCTGCCTTGGCCGCCGCCGTAGCAGTCTGGGCGTCCTGGGCAGCCTTGGCCGCGGTCTCGGCAGCTGCCTTGCTTGCCGCTGCGTCGCTGGCGCTCTGGCCTGCGTCGCTGGCGCTCTGGCCTGCATCATTGGCGGCAGCCGTGGCCGCTGCCTTCTGTGCCGCCGTGGCATTCTCTCCGGCGAAGTAGGCCGCATTGTTGGCCGCTGCCTTGGAATTCTCCGCCGCCAGGGCAGCCCGCGCAGCCTCCGCCGCCAGCGTATCCGCTGCGCTCTTACTGGCCGCCGCGGCAGCAGCCGCATTTTCCGCCGCCTCTTGGGCAGCCTGCGCGGCCTTTGCATACGGCCCGGCCTTGTCTGCACTTGCCGCAGCATTGCTTGCACTCGCCGCCGCTGCATTCTCACTGGCCTTCGCAGCCCTTGCCGCAGCCTGCGCATCTTCGCTGGCCGTCTCTGCGTCCTCTGCACGCGCGTTGGCTCTTTCAGCGGCCTCAAACGCACCGTCCCGGTATTCCTTGGTCTCGGTCACGAACTGGTTCCAGCGGTCATCTGTCGGCACAGGGTCGCTGTCCGTGGTCTCGCTGTGGTTCGTGACCTTGTAGTTCAGGTTTGTGGAAATACGCCGCTGGCCGTTTATGCTGCCCTCAAACGCAAGGCACCCGGCGAAAGTGTTTTCCTTTGTGGCTTCCCACGGCACATCTGCATAGCCGTCCTTCCCCACGACCCTCTTTGCCACAACCTTGCCATTTACATTGAAAAACGCCGTAATGGTCAAATCCTGCCATGCCGCGTCCAGTGTAAGGTGCAGCTTTTCAATGCCGTAGCTTCCCCATGTGCCCAAGTCCAGCATTCCGCCGGTGGAAGTAGCTTTGTACCCGGCGAGGCTGATCTCATGAATAATTGTATTCTCTGCCATGTCTGCCCCTCCTCTTAGTAATAAATTAGTGTTATCTGGCGATACATGCTACCATTTCCACTCCATTTCATGTTAATGGTGTTTCCACTGATGTGCAGGTACTCAATGTCATGGTTGTACGCAGTTTCTGCGATGTCGCAGATGCCAACCAGCGTGCCACCCGTAAAAGTGTAACTCCAGTACATCGAGCTTGGAGCCATGGTAATTGTCATTGTTTTCAGACTTACAGCGGTGACCTTCCCGTTCCCGTTGTGATATCCAGCAGGGATGGTTGCCTCGCCTCCAGGATTTATTGTTGTACCCCAGCTGCCTCGATTCGGCATGTTACCCTTCACGATGCTATGTGCGTCATTGGCATAGCCGCTGCTCCCCTCCAGCATCTTGTCTGCGGTGACATTGCCTGTCAGCGTGAGCGTGCCCTCTTTGATGGTCTTGCCGCCCGCATAGAACTTATTCCCTGCCAGCACATTGTCCTCGGTGGCGGTGGCGAGTGCCAGCTTGGATGCGCTGAGGCCACCGCCGCCGTTAAAATTTAGCTGCGTTCCATCATAGAAAAACAGCACCCATCTGCCCTTGACGATGGTGTCTCCGTCCACTGCGTCTGCGCCACAGTAGGCCGGAACCGCTACGCCGTTGACCGTGAAACTGTCGCCCGCTGCCCAGGATGCGGGAATCTTGCACCGGCCTACCGCGCCGCTGCCGACCAGCGCATATACGCCGTTCCTCTTTTCGCAGGTGTAGGGCTGCACGGTCACCTCGCCGCCGCCCGCGCCCGTGGGGTCCAGCTCGGTGAATCCAGCCGCCACGCGGCGCTCCAGGTCGTTCATCGTGTCCGCATCGAAGGCATCGCCATCTTCCATGATGATGCCCTCGGAGCGGGAAACATCGTACTCGCCATCGTTGCCAGTCGGGGTCAGCTTGCGCCGAGAGGGGTGTTCGCTCTGGCGATTGACCCATACTTTTCGTTCGTACATCAGATCACTCCAATCGTCTGTCCGGCGCAGATTTCGCCGGTGTAGCTGTGTTGTGCGTTCCTGCGCCAGAGCTCGTACATCGACCACTGCACCTGCTCCATCGTATTGATGTCGCTGTACAGGGTGCTGGGCGTCTCGGGCAGGGCCGGTGTTCCCGGCAGGGTATAGTAGGCATCGCGCAGGGTCTGGATGTTTTGCAGAATACGCTCCATCTCGCTGCGCGTCAGCAGGTCGGTCGGGGCCCATGTCTTGGTCTGGATTTTAGGCCCCAGCAGTTCTGCCAGATAAGCGGAGTTACCCTCCAGCCGATTCAGCAGTGCCGCGTTGATATAGCACTTATCCGCGCCTGCGGACACATCCGCTTTGGTGCGGTCGTAGATTGGCTGCTGCCACATCAGATCAGGTTCCTTTCTCCGGCATGGATTTCACCCGCATAGGCGGCTGCGTTGCTGGTAAGTCTACGCCCGATGACCTTGGCGTCTGCCAAAAAGCCACCGGTCAAATCAAATTCCAGCTTTGTGAGCATCCCTCGCACCATTTCGCCGCCGAAGCTCTGAATGATGAGCCTGTCGGCCAGCTTTTCATCCCCGGCGACCATGGAGAAGTTCTGCTCATATCGCTGTGCGTAATGCTCTAGCACCCGCACGGCCACGGCCTCTGCGCGGCTTGGGTCTACAAGCGTGGCGTCTGTTACGGTTAGCTCATTGTCCTGCACATTGGGCGGCAGGTTCGCCGTTGTGCGCTTCAGGACGACTGTGCTGTCGGCGTATTTGCGGCCCGTGACACAGACCTCGCCCGCTTCTGCGACTGTCAGGGTGCAGAGGTTGACGCCGCTCTCGGTGAGCTCTGCACCCGTGACGGTCAGGCTGCCCACGACTGCCGGGGCGTTGAAGGTCACCCGGTAGGTGCCTGGGACAAGGGTGTCTCTGTACAGTTCCTCGGTGGATTCTCCCGGCAGGTATCGGTGAGCGGTCACTGCCACAGCAGTAATCAGCGGATTGAGCGTTACCTTGCTGCCGTCCTGCAGCTTTCTGTCGTAGGTGATCATGCCGCTGGCCTTGGACGGCGCAGGGGCAATGCGTATAAGCTCGCCTCGACTGCAATCGACCACAGCGCCTATGGCAAATGCGAGCTGCTGCAGGGCCTCTCTGCGCGTCCCTGCGGCGATGTATCCCTGCACTCGCTCTGCGGCCAGACTCTCGTCCAAGGTGTAACTGTATCCTGTCAGGATCGCCGCTGCGAGCTCTGCTGCGGTGGTGTTGTAGATGCCCCCATCGAACGGTGAACCGTCCAGCAGGCCTATGGCATCGACGGCAGAGAAGTCCGCCAGCGTATCACCGCTGTTGCTCCAGTCCGAGAGGTAAAATGTGCCCATGCAATAACTCACGCTGCTTGTGCTGCGTGCGTCCTGCTTTACATCCTCCCAGATCGTGAATTTCTGCTTGTGCTGCAGAACGTCAAAGTAGCCCTCGGGATTCAAGATGGAAAAGCGGCCCTCTTTGTTGTACAGCGACACGTTCAGCGTGTTGATGCTGATCTCGGAGCTGATGGGGTCGCATTCCTCCAGAACATGGGCCTCCACGATTTCGTGACCGCTAAAATGCAAGTAAACACCGTAGTCAATGCCCGCCAATTTGAGGTACCGCCCGGGCCGGTTTGTTTCAAGAAAATGAATGCGGATGCGGCGGTAATTCTCTACCTTCTTGGCGCAGTAATAATCCACCGCGTTCGGGTAAAAGAGCTCCGTAGCGATAAGTCCTCCGTCTTGGCCGAACCACTGGATTTTGACGCGGCTGGCCCAGTCCTCTGTTGGGCTGTAAAAGTGCAGCGTGAGGCCGCTGCTGCTGTGGTCTTGCGTGAAGGTGATGTCCAGCACAGGCGGGTCGGCAAACACGCCGCTCTTGTCGCTCTGCGTGGCGCTCCACAGCCCCCAGAAGTACTGCTCGGGAACCTCCGGGAAGAAGGAGAAACTGCCATCCATGAGCCACTGCTCGCTCTCCAGTGTGCCGTATTTGTTTTGACTCGGCACGCTTTCCAGCAACAGGTCACGGCCCAGATTGCAGAAAGGCTTTGAGGTCGTGCAACTCGGGGCGCTGTCGCCTCTGGCGGTGACATCGTAAAGGCCGAACTCCACGCGCGTATTGGTTCTCATCGGGGCTGGCCCTCCTTAAAATCTGGCGGGGGTCTTGGCGATGAAGTTGATCGTCAGCCCTTTCCAGTAATTGGCTTTTCCTCGCTGCAAAAGTAGTTCGTCGCCTATGTTGGAGAAATACGCCATAAAGGTATAGTCTCCGTCCGTGCCCGGGACCGTGACCGTGTGGAACTCCTCCGGCTCGGTGATCTTGTCCCAAAACCGAGAATACTCCGCACGGTCAATGCCCGGCGCAATGGTCAGCTTGTAGTTGAAATACACGCCGATCAACTCTCGCTTGAGGTCGCCGTTTTCGGTGCGCTTGGCGTGCTTGTCCAGAAAGTCAGCAGTGCGCTTGCAGCTGAGGACATCGACTTTAAATTTCTCGCCATCAATAATCAACATCAGTACACACCTCCAGTGACCAGCTTGGCTCCGCGCCGGTTCTCCTCTTTGTCGATATAGGGCTTGAGCACCCGAGCCAGTTGGGCGAGGTCTCCGGCGAAGCGGATCGTGATGTCCTGCTGCCCTGTGTAGGCTTCCATAACCTCTGCGAGGGCCTGCTGAATGGTTGCCAGCGGTGCCTCGATGTTGGTGCCGTTGGTCTGGTCACCCAGCACTGCAAGGAATTCATGGTTTGCCGGAATGACTGCGCCCTGTGCCAGATAGGGGATTTGCGGCGCGGTGATGGGGTCGATGTTGAAGCCGACCTGTTCTACGCCGAGCTTGTCCTGCGCCCATTCTGGAACGTCGAAGCCAAAGCCGTTCAAGACGCTAATGACTCCGTTCACACCGCCAACAATGGCCGAGATCATGCTGTTAACCAGACCGATGATGCCGTTGATGGCCGTCTCGATTGTGTCCGTGATGCCTTCCCAGATGTCAGACACAAAGTCCGAGACAGCGGTCCACGCATCGTTCCAGCCCTGCTGGATGTCGGCTGCTGCGCTGTCCAGTGCGGTGCCGATATTTGTCCAGAAATCGTTCCAGCCCTGAGTAATATCCTCCCACAGCTGCATGCCGATCAGCTTGACAGTTAGCCACAAGCCATTCCAGATTTCCTTGACTTTTTCACCGGCGCTGCGAATGATGTCGGCGATGGTCTCGCCGAACTTGTCCACACCGGCTCGGATGTCGTCTCCGTGCTTGCGCAGGGTTTCGATGATCGCGGCCAAGATAACCGAGACCGCGGCCACCAGCAAAAGCGGCCAGAGGCCAATGGACGCCACGACCGAGGCGATGAAGACGGCTAGGGCGTTCAAAACCGTGCCCAGAACGGTGGAAAGGATGAAGGTGCTGATTTGCGGCAGAAGGGCCGCGCCCAAAATGGCCAACAGCAAAGGCCAGTTGTTGTTTATGATTTCTCCGAGCTGAGACAAAATGCCAGCCCAGTCAACAACCTCAATGCACTCCATGATTTTTTGGCCGACAGCGTCCCAATCGACTTGATCAAGGATGCTATTGATAGCTTGCAGCACATCTATCGCGAGTGTACCCATCGCGGAAAAAAGCCCGACCCAGTCTATGGCGCTTACCATCGATACAATGTTCTGGCCCAGAGCCGTCCAATCGGTGCCCTGCACCGTTGCGATGAGCGTGTGCAAAAGGCCGACAACGAATCCGCTAAGCCCCAGACCCGCCTCCATCCATGGAATGTTTGCGATGGCCGAATTGATGCAAGCTGCGATAGAATTTCCAAGGTCTGCCCAGCCTGTGTAGGTCTGGACGAAGCTATAAAGCGTGAGGATCGCTGCCCGCATTCCGTCCGTCAAAACTCGCCCGAGCAGGGGCCAGTCGAGCTCTGCCACCGCAGTGGTGAGACCTCTGGCGATTCCCGCACCCAAGCTATCCCAGTGAATGCCTTGCATGAGAGTATCCGCAAAGATGAGTGCCGTGTTCAAGCCCTGCGCTACAGTATGACCGATGGCCTCCCACAATCCCGGCACCTCAATAAAGCCGTTGATGCAGTTGGCGATGTTGGTCGCCCATGCTCTGGCTTTGTCCTGAATGTCGGGCCACGGGATTGCGTTCAGGCTGTCGCGCAGCTTCTCGCCGATCAGCTGGCCGACTCCGTACCAATCGCCATCTTTGATAGCCTGCAGAATCTCGTCAAGGAACGGGTTGTCTGTGTTAAAGTCGTAATTCGGGGTGATGGCTCCCGCACCGCCGCCGCTGTTTTTATCCAGCACGTCCAGTTCATCGAACTTCGCCAGTGCGCCGTCCGCTGCGCTGCCTGCCGATTTTGCAGCCTTGGCATACTTGCCCATCGCTTTGGCCGCGCTCTTGCTTGCCCCTATGGACTTGCCGGTCAGGAAAGACACAAGCTGGGCGATGTAGTAAAAGGCGGTTGCTGCTGCGTTGGCTATGGCCGTGAGAGCCGGAAGGATTGCCTGAAGCAACGGTGCGGCTGCGGTGGATGCTGCGCCCTGCAGGTTGCCGAGCGCGGCTCTCAGCGTGGCCGAGGAGAGCGCGGCAGAACCCATCCATTCGGTGGTCTTCCGCAGTCCTGCTGAGATCAGGTTGAACACCAAAGCCCCGGAGACGATGCTCATAAGGCGATTTCGGAATTTAGCGAGGTTCTTACTGCTCTGGGTGAGCTTGGCTCGCAAGCCGTCTACGGCACGTTGTAGGGTATCAAAGACACGCGCTCCGAGACCTCCGACCGTGCGCAGGGCATTGTTGAGGGTACCAGACAGCGCTTTGTTTAATCCGGTGATTCTGCCGGAAAGTAGTCTAGCAGAACTAGATGAACCGGGCACGGAACTTCCTTTAGGCGACTTAGCAGCTGCGCGTTCACGTGCAGCCCTGTTCTCCGCAGCCTGGGCGGCCTTATCCTGGGCGTTCACGGCCTTCTTGGTATCTGCTACGATGCGCTCCGCATGTTGTGTAGCCGATTCGTCTACAGTACCGTACGCTTTATTTTGCCGATTCTCGATTTTGGCAAAAGATGATTCTATGGCATCGGCTTGTTTGTTAAAATAGGCCTGCATATCATCTTCGCCGCTAAGATGCTGAATTAGACTTTTTTGCTGATTTACGGCATCGTTTTCTTGATTTAGCTGTGAGGTAAGCGCTGCATGACGCTTTTGCAAGCCAGAAATAGCATCGCCTTGTGCATTGTAATCTGATTCAATCTCAGCAACTTTGGCATCTTGCTTTTCAAGATCATCGAGGAGTTTTTGGTTTTGATTCAGGAGAGAGGTTTCCCCCTCCATGCGAGATTTAAGAACATCTTGCACTTTTGAATCACTCAGGCCGGGGTAATCCGATTTAATATCAGCAAGATGGGATTTTTTGACATTTTCTAGCTGTGCGTTCACCTTTTCAAGAGCAACGGCAGTATCATCAGCGTTTTGGCGGGCTTGATTTAAGCTGTCGCCTAATGCGCTACGCTTTGTTTGCGCAGAATTTAACTGCTTATCTAAATCACCAATCTGCTTTGATGTGCTCTTGACCTTTGCCTGTAACGCTTTTAAGTCGGATTCTGCGCCCTTTTTGTTCAGGCGGGCATCTATTGTGATTGACCCATCTGCCATTGAATCAACCTCCTCTCTTTGACTTTGTTAGAGTTGGATTATGAATTGAGTAACGCAAGCAACCGCTCTTTTTCTGCCATATTCTCCGCGCTTTCAGGAGCGTGGATTCTGATGATTCGATCGTTCTCTTTGGCAAATTCCTGTTCGCTCTTGTCAAGTTTTTTTCCGTGAGCCCTTTTATATCGAATACTTACGACTTGAGCAAATAGCCCATCTCCAATACCGTAGAAAGCTCCGAGAAACTCCCACCAATGCAAGTACTCACATCGGCGGCAACTGTACCCCAGTACTTTATCAACAGCGGGTGCGATTAAGGCTGCATCTTGTTCCCAATCTACAATTCGAGGACGTGGAATTGTAGAGTCTTCGGGTTGTCCGCCATTGATAAACAAAAACGCTGCCCGTAACGCAGCATTTGCGTCGGGCAGCGCTTGCCATTTTGGGTATAGAATTTCAAGGCAGGCAGCGTACTGTTCCTGTTGAGTCATTTCCGGGTCTGCTAACGCCGCAAGGGCATCAAGTACAGCTCGGAAATCAGATCGGATGGCAAAATTCTGACCATCTACATCTACGGTTGTGGGCAGTTCCCAAGCGCTCACGCCTTCTGGCCGGGGGCCAGGCCCTTGGCCGTGTTCGTGTAGGCACCAGCGTGTTTCTGCACACGCTTCTGGCTGGCTCTGACGGCGCTGCCGACCGCGTCCTCAATAATGGGGACTGCCGCCTGGAGGGCTTTCTCGAAGACCATGGTGCCGTCAGGGAGCAGCGCCAGGGCAGAAACCCCTTTGAAAAACACCGAGGAAGCATCGCTACCGAAGATGTAGTTGATCTGCTCCCGGATGAGCTTGTCCGCCTCGATGATCTGGTCTACGCCCGCGTCTGCTGCCAGCCCATCGGCCAGCTGCTGAATGGCGCGGCGGGCCTCCTCCAGTCGTGCCGCGATACCAATGTCCGCAGGGTTGACATAAAGCGTGCCCAGCAGGGTGCCATCGATGTCTTTGACCTCGTAGCTTTTAAGGCCTCTGTCGATTTTCAGTTCCATTGTACACCTCCGTTATGCTTAGGCCTCGGTGAAGGCCTTCGTGCTCGGGTTGAATGTACCCGTGGTCTTCGCGCCAGTGTAGTGAATATTGAACGGAATCTGGTAACCAGTGGTGTCGCCGCCGTAGCTAGAGACCTCGATGTAGCACTCCTCGCGCACAGCGGGGAAAGCGCCGGATGCCTCCTCGTTCCAGAGCTTGACCTCCACAATGTCGGTTTTGAGGTCGTCAAGAACCATGTTTCCATCAATGATGGCCTGCAGCTTTTCAAACAGGGGGTCGCCCTTTTCGGCGTAGTAGGGGCTGACTTCGCCCTGCTTCTGGTAGCTGTCGATCGTCACGGACGTGTTACCGAGAATGTTTTGCTTTTTCTCGACATTGGCACTCAACTCGGGGGAATACTCCTCCAAATCTTTGCCAAGGCGTACATACTCGGCGGTGCCCTCACTGTCGTTTGCAAAATGGGCATTCAGATAGTGCGCCATGTATTTGCGTTCGATCTTCATAGTCAGTTTCTCCTATATGTGATTTGTATCTGAATCTGATATTTTGCGCTATCAACACCAATCTGCGATGGATACGCGGTCAGTGTGGGAACGATAGCGCAAACCCGACCCTCCTCTATGCAGGGGTAGTTTCGGGCATTGTTCTGCTCTACCATCCACGCAATCAAACCCGTATAAAAAGCGAGATTGTCGGAGTTTTGTTTGACATCAGCCCCAAAATTCTCACGCGTAGCAAAAATATAGTTTTGAGTCTGCTTATCATCCAGAACATAATCTCCGAGGATGTTCTCATGGTAGGTCAGAGTGGATGGTGATGCGTAAATGGCGTATTCGGTAGGGTTTTCACCGAGGTAATCAGCACCAAATCGTTTGTTTTTAGACAGCAGCGGGCATTGCCTAAACCACTTCCGGATTCCCTCAGTGCTATTTGATACCTGCGGCATTTTTTGCCTCCCTTACAATGTCATCAATGTGATCGGCTTTCATTCGTTCTGCCCAAAAAGGCCCGGCTAGAGCGTTTTTATCAGTTTTGTACTGAATTGCTCTGCCAGTGGGAGTTTTTCTCTCGCCTGGACGAGAGAAAAATCGTGTAGGCGTTCCACTGTTGTCATCAAAAACGGGAATATTCGGGCCATAAACTTCGCCCATGTACATATAATGCGCATAGGGGCCGGGGTACACGATGATGCCAGAGCCAATGTCAGATGCGGCGTAAGGGCTTTTTGCAAGCATAAATGTGTCCGCAGGAGTGTAATCCATGCACCATCGTATTACCGCGTTATCAATGACTTTTTGGACAATTCCGTGATCTCCAAAGCCATGGTTGCTAAGAACAGTGTTTATGCTATCGAAATCAAACCGCGAATCTACTGACAGTTGCATTAAGCACCTACGACTTTCCAATGCCGCGCCTGCGGAGCACGACGATTGTCTGTAACCTGCAAGATGGTTGCGGCCTCGAAGTAGACATCATGAATGGTTGAGGGACGCAAGCCCTCAGCACCAACGCCCAGAACTACGAGATCGCCAGCAGCCAACGTGAAAGTGGCGGCAGGGTCATCGGTGGTGGCGTACTGCTTAGGGGGCAGATACACCTTGCCGCCGAAATCCGCATCCGTAGGGATACGGATTGTGACCTTGTTTGCCGCTTTCAACCCGGTGCTGTCAACGGTGGTCGCATCGGAGTTAAACCAGTGAACGCCCCGGATGACGGTGCGCCCATAAACGTCGCAATCCTCCTCTGGGTCGAATCGCCGGTTGTACAGGGTGATGGTGTCATTGCAAAGTTGCATTTTACCTCACTCCTCTATACAGCAGGGGAACGCCGTAATCGTCCAACTCACCATACAGCATATCCGCCGCAATGGCGTTCATCTGCTTGGCTGCGGCATCGGCATCCGGCACATTCCCGTGATTCTCCGTGTAGCCATCCGTGTTAAACGATGTGACTGTGGGTGATGTGACCTGTGCCACGGCACCGACAACGCTTTCCATTTGCGCCAGTACAAAAACGCAGAGTTTGACCGCTCCGGGAATCTCGGCCATGTTCTGGACACGAGAATCCGTCAAGCGATCAATGCGTTTTCTGCAAGCATATTCCAGCGGAGGCCACGCAGCGGCATCAACGGTGCCGCCAAAATCCTTGTACTCGTCAAAGGTGAGGTACATATCGTGTGCCATGTGTAAACCTCCTAAGCGACCTGAGATCAGGCCAGAGAGAGGATGCGGGCGATGGGGATGGCCTTGCGGGCGATGTACTGCTTGCCCTCGGCCTCGTTGGAGTTCACCAGTTCCCAGTTTTCGCCGTCCTCCAGCTCGTCGTCGGTGGGAGACAGGCTCTTCATCTTGGCCTTGGTGAAGTTGATGCCGTAGGGGGCAAAGCACTTGCGCTGACGGCCATAAAGGGTGTCCTCGCCGCCGTTGGTGTGAGGATCACGATCCATCTCGTAAGGCACCTTAGCGCCGCAGTCAGTGTACTCGATAGCACCGTCGCCCAGAACGTAGGTAGTGTAACGGGTCTGAGACACCTTAGCCACGCCTGCGGTGGTCTGAGCGGCAGCGGCCTTGACAGTGCCATTGACGGTCACGACAGGCAGCTTGCCCTCGCCGCCGAAAATCTGCTTGAGGGTAACGACAGCGCCGGAAACGGTGACGATGAACTTGCCCTCATACTGGGCAGACAGCACGGTTTTCAGAGCCTGAGCCTCAGCAGCGGCATCGCCGGTCTTGAGGGTCTTGTTGGCGGTGGAGGTGGATGTGGCAAAGGTATAGGTCTGGCCGTCCACGGTGATGGTGTCGCTGTTCACGCCAGCAGTGCTGACAGTGATGGTGTAAACGCCCTGCACCTCCATGGTGGTGACAGTTTCCACGGCGGGCATGGTGTCGTCAACCAGAACAGCGCGGCCATTCAGGGTGCCGATCTGCAGCTCACGCTCGATACCGTCCTTGTCGGTGTACTTCATGTACGCCAGCAGCTTGAGATTTTCGAGACCAGTTGCAACGGCAGAGTGCATGATAGCGAGGCTGAAAGCGCCCTTGTTATCACCGCAGGCACGCTGCATAGCGGTGTTCAGGGATGTGCCATCCATCAGGCCCAGAGCGCCCTCGGAGTTGGTCTTGCCGGTGACATCGTAGGTGTGCTCACGGACGAACTTCACGCCCTCAGCATCTTTCATAGCGAAGATGCCGGTCAGAATCTTGATGATGGTGGCCTGATCGACTTCCTCCCAGTATTCACCGATCTGAGATGCGACGTCAGCGAGAGTATCCTCGCCGCCGGTGATGTCGTAGGAGAAGTCGCGCTCAGTCCATGCCTGCGCGCGGCCCACGACAACGCGGGAGTGGGAGAAAGTCTTGGTGGGGTTGCTGGTGATGTTGGTAGAACCGTCATAGTTCTGGGGAACCGCGCCGCTGATGATGCCGCGCAGGGGAATGGTGACGTAGTTGCCACCGACCTGATCGCTCATGGAGTCGGCGATGTCCTGACGCTTTTTGATGGCGCGGGACTTAATCAGCTCGTTGCGGTTCAGGTTGGGAACGCGGTCAACATACTGCTTGAACACGTTACCATTGAAGTTTTTGGAATCAAAGATTGCCATGTGGTTTTGCCTCCTATTGATTTTTTAGGGGTTCGGTTGGTGTAGCTCGATCAGTCGAAATCGGGCACGAAGTTGGGATCGGCATTTGCTGCCGCCATCTGCTCGGACAAACTCAGTTTGTGCGTACCGCCGTCGGGCTTTGCGGGAACCGTGATAGACGGGCCCTTCTTGCCCGGAGCGGGTTCATCAACGACAAAACTGCCGGGGTCGTCGGTTTTGTACTGGGTCAGAAACTCGTCGTAGCCCTGCATCTTGCCGTTCTCGTCCTGCTTAAACTGCTTGGCGATGGCATCCGCGATAAACTGCTTTTTCGCGGCATTGGAGCTGAACTTGACCTCGCCCGCCTTTTCGCGGATGGCAAATTCATACGCCTGTGCGGCGATTTTCCGCTCCCACTCCTTGCCGTCATTCTCGCGCTGCTGACGCAGTGCCGCGAGATCGGACTGAACGGATGCCAGCTTGTCAGCATCGGTCTGTGCGGCGGTCAACTTGGTCTGCAATTCGGCCATGTCGGTGTCACGCTGCTTGACCTGACCCTGCAAGTCGGAAATCTGGCCCTGCAAGCCCTTGACCTTGGAATCCATCTTATCGCGGCTGACGTAGGAACCGTCCGCGATGTTGGCGAGTTTCAGGCCCGCCGCGCTGATTTTTTCGGTCAACTGGTCGTAGGTCAGCGCCTCGCCCTCAGAAAACAGATTTTTGAGCAATTCCATAAGATTGTCCTTTCGCCGCGATTGATTTAGCTTATAATCGCGCGGCCACTCCGCGCACGTCGCGCCATCGCATTTATTTCCCTGCAATGCCGGGTATTTATTTATCAGCCAAAACGGCGTGATAACACAGAAAAAGCGCCGTTTCAGGCGCTTACCTTTATGGCACTAAAGCCATCCACTGCCATGCGGTCACGGCGCTGTGACAGCCCGGATTGCTTGGCAATGAGATTATATCGGGCGCTTAGGGTGTTGATGTGCTGCTGTGCCTCACGGCGCAGGTCATCGTCGCCAGCGGCCCGCGCGGCAATGGCAACGTCTTTCCAGCGGCGGGTATCGGTTTCAATTTTTCGCATCATCTGCGAACACTGATAGAGGGTCAGGCCCTCTTTGTTGCCGATAGTCACGCCTGCATGGTTTGACGTTATCCATGCCGCCAGTTGATGGTCGGAGTATTTGCGCACCGAATATTCGGTGCTGAACGGTGCGGCAAAGTGCCCGCAGTTCCACTCGCCGATAGGGCGCTTGAATCCTGTAAAGTGATGACCGTCCACGTCCACGCAGGCCATGCCCGCCTGCATTTTGGCGTATTCGGCCAGCAGGAAAACATGACCCTGCACCGGCTCATGGTCGGGGGCGCTGTTGAGATGCGCGGACACCTCCACCGCATCATAGCCCAGCGCCTTGCCGATTTCGTCGGCGCTGTGCTGGGCAATTTGGCAAGCCCCGTCAATGATGTTCTGACGGGCGGCGGTATCAAGGCGGCGGTGATAGCCGCTTGCGTACTGCACCTGCATCCCCGCCCAGCCTATATCTTTGATGGTCTGCCGCATAGCCGATTTGTAGTCGGTCATGCCGGTGGACACGCTCAAAATGGCCTTATCTATGGCCTGTTGATAGGGCACGGATATGGCCGTAGTGTTGGACAGGTTTTGCAGCGCCCCGGAGGTCTGCGCGGCGATGTTGCGCGTATACTGTATGAGCCTCTGATTCTCCTCACGGGGCAGCGGATGCGCCGCCAGCACGGCCTTATATTTTTCGTCTGACCACGGCGCTTCGTCCATGGCCTGCTCTTCCAGCTGTGCCGCTGCCTGCTCGGCAATGGCGGCAGTCAGTTCCCGCACAGCGGCGCGGTCCAGCGGTTTTTGTTCCCAAGCGCGGTAGGTCATTCAAATTCCCTCCCGGTCAGGCCGTCGTTGGCCAGCATTCCCTGCAAAGCGGCGATCTCGGAAGAAATATCCATGGCTACGTCCGAAAGCAGATTGTTATACAAGTTCTCATACGCCTGATTCAAGGTATGCAGGATGCCCGCGATATCCCGGCGGATGGTCTCGGCGTTTTCGCCCTGCTGTCCCTGCACATCGTTATAGGTATGCAGCAGCTTGAGGGTGGTGGGGATATAATATTCCGCAAAACGGCGGGTCTTGGGCTGGCTTTCCGGGTGTGCTTCCAGCCAGTCGCAGATGGCGGTGGTGGTCTTGTGCATCGCCGCCAGTTCTTCCCGCGCCTGCGCGTCCTGCATGAGCTGCTGCTCCTTTTCCAGCACGGCGGCAAAGCGGCGGGCGGTATCGAGATTGAGCGGAACAGCGCCGCTCTCTGGCTGTTCCGGCTGCGGCTGCGCGGCCTGCTGTTCTGCACGGTTGGGGTGATACTCCGGAATTTTGGCAATCATTTCGATGTGCTGGCGGTACAGGTCCATCAGGCGCTTTTTGAACGCATCCGCTTCCTGCTTTATTGTCACAAGCTCCTGCTGGGCCAGCTCCACCTCATCGCGGGCGCGCTGTTCACGATCCTCCGCCTTAATGTTGGCGGCACGAATGATCTCGGCAGCTTTCTGCTTGGCTTCCTTGATGACGTTCTCGCCAAGGCGCTGGGCATTGATCATGGTTGTGCTCAGGGTATCTTCGTCGGCACGGTACTGGTCAATGCGCTGGGCCAGTATGACCAGCTTTTTCTGCAGGTCATCATTTTCTGCGGCCAGGCTGTCGATGCTGTCCGCAACCTGTTTGAGGTAATCGTCTACGTCCTCACAACGATAACCGCGCATGGCACGGTCAAAGGTCACGCGGCGCACATCATCCGAAGCAATCATCCAAATTCCTCCTGTTTCGGGTGGCACACACCCGGAATGGTATCCGAAATTTTACCGTTCGGCACGGCTGCCGGGCTGCCCCGGCCCATGGGTTTCACATTCAGGTTTTATGTTCAATACTGATAAAACGTGATAAAGATGCGGTCCTTGCGGCTTTTGCCGCCGATTGCCACCAGACGGTAGCGCCCAACGCCCCGCACGGTGAAGATATCGCCTTCAAACACATCCTCATGGGCGGTGCGCAGCGGAACGTGGTTCACTTCCACCCTGCCGCTTTGGATTGCCTGCGCCGCAATGGAGCGGGAGGTACGCATCATGGCTGCCAATACGGTATCTGCCCGCAAAGATGGCACCGTTGCATCCTGCGTCTGGCGTTCCGGCCCGCGCAGGACTTCTTCCGGCACGGCATCGCAGCTCTCGACATGCACCGGGCTGCGGCCAGCTTCCGTCAGGTTGGAAGCAATAAAATCCGCCTTATCTTCCAGCACAAAGGCATACACACTGCGGGCATCGGCCGGATCCGGCAGGATATCCCCCAAACAGGCACGATCCAGGCCAAGACCCAGGATTGCCCCCAGATAGTCACGGTGGCCCGGCACGGCGCTGCCGCCCTGCTGCGGCGCTGTGAAATGCAGCACCGCAATTGGCTCTTCCGGCCAGGAATCCGGTGGTTCAATGCAGAGCACTTTGCGTTCCGCATCCGGCCAGCCGCCCTGAAATCGGGCAAAATCGCAGCCCTCACGGTTGAGCGCGGCCTGTGCAAGGGCCTGTTCGCGGTCCGAAAGGAAGCCCGTTGCCCGCGGGATGCCACGCTGCATGGCAGTACGGCAGAGTTCTTCCACCCGGCGCATCAAAAAGCGTTCATCCTCGTTCTGCGGCGGCACAAAGCCTCGGGTCCTTGTATCAGAAGAAGACGCCATTGTTTTCCAGCTCGTCCAGCAGGTCGCCCATAATATCAACGTT
>OGHJ01001569.1_pt1 | contig 23823 bp, 26 predicted proteins | sample 1571351 | NCBI WGS metagenome assembly OGHJ01 (sample SAMEA2582037, study PRJEB24529) | metagenome | biome: Human gut stool | place: China | collected 2011 | reverse complement strand
AATGGAACAACTATATGGCAGATTTAAGCACGGACTTCCCTGCGTATGAACTGTTTACAGAGGATCAGAAGACTCTTGGCACTGTGAACGGCAAGGTTGTGGTGGCGCCGATCTATCTGGAGGGGACGGGAATTCTTTACAACATGGCGCTGCTTGAAAAAGCAGGCTGGAAAGAGGGTGTATATGTTGCTTTATCATGGCATGGACTATCTGACAGTGGTGTGCCCGGCACTGCGGTGGGAGATCAGCCGGAGACTGGGGATCAAGGTGGTAGATGCACGAAAACAAGGTGGGAAAGCAGCAAAGGCGGCAGGAACAGTGGCAGGAACAACAGCAGGAACAGCGGAAGGAACAGCGGCAGGAACAGCAGGGGGCAGACTGGGGAGAAGCCCGCGTCGTACACCTGACGGCACCAGCGGGCGGCGTTCTCCGTGTTCTCGAACTCGTTCCCGCCCCAGGGGGCGGTGATATAAGCCAGAGGCCGTTTCATAGGCAAATCCTTTCTCCCGGCCATTCCGGGCATAAAATAAGGCGGCCCGTTCAGCCGCCGTAGTCGTGGTGGAAATCGTGGTTGACCAGCATGGTGTAGTGATTGTCTGTAGAGCTGGGTGCATTGAACAGGGCGGCCAGCAGATAAGCCTTGGTGTTCCAGACGCGGGTGGTGTTCTCGCTGATGCCGTCCAGCACCTTTTCGATGTGGCTGGAGGTGATCTGCTCAAACCGCTGTTGGACAAAGGCGGTGGGATACTCCGCGTCCCGCCCGATCTTGATCGTGGGGCTGCGGGTCATGGCTACCTCCAGCATAATCTCCACGAACTCGTCCACCTGGGTCCGGTTGACAGGGGTACAAATCAGGTCATACTCAATCTGTTCCCGAATCTCCTTTCGCTTCTCATACACGTCCGTCATTCCTTCCGCCGCAGGCGCAGAAAGAACGAATGAATGAGTGCTTGATCTTGATAGATGCGTATTTGATTTTTGAGTATTTGATCTCTTAGTATTTAATTCTGCGGGCTTTTCCGTAGATGGTTCCCCCATATCCGGCTCCACCAGATACGGGTTTTCCGTATCTGGTGCGTCCGTATCTGGCGGAGGCGTATCTGGTCCCGGTTCCTCTGGCGGTTCCTCCGCAGCGGGGCGGGGCTTCTCGTAGATGGTGTACTCGGTGTCGCTGATGCGCCCGCCGGGGCCTCGAAGCTGGCGGCGAACGATGTAGCCCGCCTTTTCCAGCTCCCGCAGCGCCCCGCCAATGGCGTCCACGCCCTCCTTGCAGATGGCCGCAAGGCCCCGGGTGGTGTAGTTCCACTCGTCTGGCAGGGAGAGCATCATGGACAGCAGACCCTTGGCTTTCAAGCTCAGGGCCGTGTCCTTCAGGTGGTGGTTGCTCATTACGGTATAGTCCCGCGTCCGTTCTATGCGGAAAACTGCCATGTTCTGTCACTTCCTATGTAGCGTCGTTAGGGGCGTTGGGCTGGATGGGGGCGGTCTGCGCCTTCTCGCGGGCAAACCGTTCCTCCAGCCGGGCAACGCTCCAGTTGGATTTGAACTGCCCCAGGGGGCTGGGGCCAAACTGCGCCCTGGCCCGGTTGTCCAGATCCAGCAGCCGTGCCCACAGCTCCGGGTGGTGCCGCCGCAGGCTCCGCAGCGCCCCAATCCGCTGGAAGGGGCAGCACCAGCAGGAGGCCCGGTGATAAATCTCATAGAGGCCGCCGAAGTCAAAGCCCCGGTCATAGCACAGTTGCAGGGCCTGGGCCTCGGTGATGCCCCAGTCCACCAGGGGATAGTTGAGGCCCTTGCACCGCCACGCCTCGTCCGCCGCAATCCCCACATATTGCTGAAGCTGGTGCGCCCCCTTGAGCCGGTTGACCTCCTTGCTGATAAGGTGGGTCTTGAGCTGGCCGGTACACCAGCGGACCTTGATGCCCGGCCAGCCGTTGCCGTAGGGCGGGATGCCCAGCCGTGCCCGGTTTTCCAGGCAGGACGGCTTCTGTTTCGGTTCCTCGAACATCATGTACTCGAAGCTCTTGGGGGAGCGCAGGGCGGTGATATGCAGGCCACGCTCCCGGAACAGGTACTCGTCTACCTTGGCGATGTGGCCGTACATCTCCGGGAACTCCATGCCGGTATCCGCCCAAATTACCGCGTCAATGGGCAGGCCGCGCTCGATCATCAGCAAAGTAAGGCAGGTGGAATCTTTGCCACCGCTCAGGCTGATGGCATGGAAATCATCTTTGGGTGTAACAGCAGCGCCCATTCATGGGCACGCCTTTCAGACCTCCTTTTCCGATTACAGCTCATAGACCGGCTGCTCATTCTCAAAACAAGGGCCGCATAGCTCGTCCAGGGCCTCGGACAGATCATCCAGGTCCAGGCACATCTCGCTCCGCGCCGGGTCTCCCTTGATGGTGCGGTATTCGGTGACATACCCGCCGCCCTCATACTCCACGCGCACACAGGCCACACAGACAAGGCTCATATCCTCCAGCAGCCACAGCTCCAGGGTCCGGGTGGTGACGGCGATCTCCGCCGTGCTCTGGTCCATCTCCTCATACAGCAGGGTGGCCCGCTGGTGGAACAGCTCCTCCCCCCGGTAGTTGAAGGACTTCTCATGCTGGCCCTGGGTGGTATAGGCATATACCGTCCGGGCCTTGTCCCGCACGGCCTGAGTCAGGGCATGGAAGTCGATGTCCCCCAGGTAGTCCATGGCGTCCTCCGAAGGGTCGCCGTCCTCCGCCATCCTGGCACAAAACAGGCGGGTAATCTCCTCCCGCAGGCGGTCCATCTCGTACATAACAATCCCTCCATTCATCAATCAGTGATGCTTTTTCTTTTTTGGCTTGATAATGTGGCCTTCTACCACCAGGGCGTGGCAAATAATACGAATTTCCTTGCGTTCCTGGCTTTTGAGAATCCTCTGGTGTCCCTGTTCACTGAGGAACAGCCGGGCGGTCTCCCCCCGCAGGGCGATGAGGTTGTCGTCCTTGAGAACTTCAAACTCCACCATGTGCCGGGTGTCGTCCCGGAACCGCTCCACCGCCAGCAGGTCATGGCCCCGTGTCGTGAACTGCCTCATATCTTGGACCCCCGTTCCCGGATGTCCAGGGCGGGCAGCCCATACCGGGCAATCAAGGTGGCGTTGACAATGAGGCGCAGGGCCTCGTCGTCCACAAGATCCCTGTCCGGCAGGTCCTGGGCCGTGGGGACCGTGCCGCCGTAGAGGTCCCGCGCCGCCGAGAGAAGGGCGTAGTCCTGGAGCGAAATCCCCCGGCGGTCCGCGTAGGCGGCCTCAAAGCCATGCCGGTAGAAACAGTTGACAGTCCGCTGCCACAGTTCCGCGCTGGAGGTCAGCAGAAACAGGGCGGCATAATAGGCGGAAGTGTCCCGGCGGCGGTAGTAGCCCAGGCGGGCCTTGGCCTGCTCCATCCGCTTCGGGTGTTGGCTGTCCCGCCAGAGTGTGCCGGGAAAGCTGGCGATCATCGGCCAGAGGCGGACGGGCAGAATACCTTGCTGCCCAAAAGTCTCCTGGACGGCCTCATAGTAACCCACCACACCAGCCTCAACCCGCTCGGCCAGCCAGGGACAGCCCTGGGCGGTACAGCCGGCCTTGGGGTTGTACTCGGTGCAGAGGCAGCAGCGGACGTGCTCCGGCTTGTATCGAAATGTGCAGATAAACATGGTGTCCTCCTGATTTTGGGCGCAAAAAAACCGGACAACATCCATGTGTCCGGCTGTGCTCCCAGTATTGAATTATCTCTCCTGGCTGCGCTGGCGCTTTTTCTGCCACGCCTCCAGCAGCTTGATGATGGTCTCCTGCATCCGCTTGGGCGTATAGGAGCGGGGGAAGTATTTGTGGAGGGTGTCGCTGGTAAACGTCACCTTGTCCTGTGCATCCTTTTTTTCCTCCAATAGAATCTCCCGCGCCTGCTCCACGGTCAGCGCCTTTTGCTGGCTGAGTTTTTTTATACGCTGGGCCTGTGAAAGCGAGGGCATATTCTGGGAGTAGTCCATGCCGTCCAGCACCATACGTTGCTCGTCATGGGTAAGGGCAGCCAAAGGGTAAGCCGTACTCAGGCCGATTTCGCCCTCGTCCACCAGCTTCATCAGGGGCGGGACGAGGTTTGTCAGGCTGGCATACCGGCGTAGAGTGTCTCCGCTGATGCCGAGACTTTTCCCGATCTCATCGTCGCTGCGCAACTTCGCCGCAATTTGCGGCGAAGTTAAATCCGTCCGTGCTCCCTGATGCTTGGAGACCTCCAGCCGGAGGCGGTAGGCCCATGCCCGTTCACTGGGGAGCACATCTTCCCGCTGGATATTGCTGTCCACCAGCTCGGTGGCGGCCTCCTCATCCGTCATATTACGAATGATAACGGGCATATCCGGGATGCCCGCCAGCTCACTGGCCCGGTGCCGCCGCTGTCCGGAGATGATCTCATACCCGCCCTCCGGGTCCGGGCGGACCACGCCGGGGTAGGTGACGCCCCGCTCTCTGATGCGGGCCACAAGCTGGATCATGGTGGGGTCGTCATCCCGCACCAGATAGGGCTGGTTCCGGGGCATGAGGCCCCGGAGGGTGGGATACCCCTTAAAGGGGTGCAGCTCTGTGAGCGGTAGACGCACTACCGTTTCGTTCTGCGGGGAGGAACGGGATTTAGGAGTGGGGGGCTGGGAAGGGTCAATCTTATCACTCAACCAGTACGACCTCCTTCAATAGAAAAAGGGCGTTCCCAAACGGAACGCCCTCAAAAATCGGTTTGTGATATTTGATTTTTGACTGTAAATACTGTTTGTCGATTGCCCTCAAACCATTGATATTCCTTGCTTTTCGGGATAAATCCTATAAGACCACTCGTACCAGCGCATCGCAAGTGTTTCACTTGCGATGCGCTTTTTTCTTGCCATGAAAGGCCCGTGACCTAAGGATGCATGGAAGAAAGGCCCAGCGCCCGGATGACGCTTGACAATTGGGAGCGCATCCTCTAGAATAGGGGATTGTCACAATTACATATTCGGCAAGTGCCCAGCTCCGGCTGGGGTAAAAGGGAATCGGGTGAGAGTCCCGAGCGATCCGGTCACTGTGAACGGGGAGCGAGCCGCAGAGGCCATTGCCGCGCAGAGCGCGGTGAGAAGGCGCGGTCCGCAGAGATCCGTGAGCCAGGAAACCTGCTTGGTTGAATGAAAACAGAGATGTCTTCCGCTGAGAGCAGTCTGTTGGAACGGTGCACGGCCTTTGCCGGGCACTGTTTTGGTGCCGTCTGCCCGGGGTTGGGCAGGCGGCCGTTGTTTTTCGGCGGGAGACACACGGAAGCAGGAAAGGAGCGCTCCCTATGAAAAACGCAAAGACCCTTGCTGCCCTGACGGCCCTGGCCCTGACGGTCTCCCTGACCGCCTGTTCCGCCGGAAAGACGGCGGAAACGACCCCGGTGCCCACGGCTACCCAACCCCAGAGCAGCCACTACCCGGTGACCATCACCAACTACAATTACGCCGGCGAGCCGGTGACCTATACCTATGAAAAGGCGCCGGAAAAGGTCATTGCCGTGTACCAGGGCTGTATCGAGACGATGATCGCCCTGGGACTGGAGGACCACGTACTGGCCTCCTACGGCCTGGACAATGAGGTCAAGGACGAGTGGAAGGACGGTTTTGCCCGGATGAACTATGACGAGACCGTCTTTGCCCCAGATAAGGAGACGGTTACCCTCCTGGAGCCGGATATGATCTTCTCCTGGGGCTCCTACTTTGGGGAGAAAAAGCTGGGCGACGTAGCGGCCTGGAATGAGAAGGGCGTGGGGACCTACATGAACTCCAATACCGTTCCCGGCGGCACCCGCACCCTGGAGAACGAATATACCGACATTCTGAATATTGGCAAGATCTTTGACGTGGAGGACCGTGCTCAGGCCCTGGTAGACGAGATGAAGGCCCAGGTAGAGGCCACTCTGGCCGCCGCTCAGGGACAGGAGCCCGTCCGGGTGGCGGTGGTGGAGCCCACGGCCAGCGGCACCATCACCAACTACGGCGCCGACTCCCTGGCCGGGGATATGGTCACGGCCCTGGGCGGCGAACTGGCCCGGCCGGATGGCAGCGACATGGGTAAGGAGGACCTGGTTGCCTGTGATCCCGACGTGATCTTCGTAGTCTATATGGCCTATGCCGGGGATGACCCCGACGCCGTTCGGGCGGAGCAGCTCGCCGCCATCCAGGACGACCCCGCCCTGGCCAGTCTGTCGGCGGTGCAGAGCGGCCGGGTCCACCTCATCATGCTGGGTGACATGTACGCCAGCGGTCCCCGCACCATTGACGGCCTCAAAACCTTGGCCCAGGGCATGTACCCCGGCCTGGACCTCTGAGCGCCGTGGAACGGAACCGTTTTGGGGCTAATTCAGCCTACCTCCTGGTCTGTCTGGGCCTGTTGGGGGCGCTGCTGCTCTCCCTCCTGGCTGCGGTCAGCTTCGGCACCGTATCCATCCCACTGGGGCAGGTGTATGAAGTCATCCTGGAGGAGCTGAGGGCCCTGTTACCGGGCGGGACGGCGCCCACCGGGAGCAGCGTCCACGATGTGGTGTGGCTCATTCGGCTGCCCCGGCTGATCCTAGCCGTGGGGGTGGGGATGGGGCTCTCGGTCTGTGGTGCCGTCATGCAGGCCATCGTCAAAAATCCCCTGGCTGACCCATATGTGCTGGGCGTGTCCTCCGGCGCTTACCTGGGCGCCTCCCTGGCCATGCTGCTGGGGTTTGGGGGACTCCTGGGTGGCAGCGCCATGGGCATGCTGGGCTGCGCGGGGGCGCTGCTGGTCTCCCTGGGGGTAATGGCTCTGGCCAACCTGGGCGGGCGCTCCAACGCCGTCAAGCTCCTCCTGGCCGGTACCGCCCTCAGCGCTGTGTGCTCCGGCTTCTCCAACTTCTTCATCTTCCTCCTCAACGACGACCACGCTGCCAGCGCCGTGGTCCAGTGGTCCATGGGCTCTCTGGCCGCCGCCGACTGGGGGAGCAATGCCGTCATCGTTGCCGTGGCGGTATCGGGGACGCTCTTTTTCTGGAGCCAGTACCGAAACCTCAACCTGATGCTGCTGGGGGATGACTGCGCCGTCACCCTGGGCACCGACCTCCACCGGTGGCGGCTCATTTACCTGACGGTGGCGGCGGTGATGGTGGGCTTTGCGGTCTACAAGGCGGGGCTCATCGGCTTTGTGGGCCTGCTCATCCCCCATGTGGTGCGGATGCTCTTCGGCACCGACCACAAAAAGCTCATCCCCATCTCCGCCCTCCTGGGCGCCATCTTCCTGGTGTGGGCCGACGTGCTCTGCCGGGTCATCCTGCCGGGCAACGAGCTGCCCATCGGCGTGCTCACTGCCCTGGTGGGCGCTCCCGTCTTTGTCTACCTGATGGCCCGGAAGAAATACGGCTTCGGAGGTGGTGACTGATGGAGATCCGTGCGTCAGATATCCAGGCCGTTTTGGGCGGCAGCCAGATCCTCCGTGGGGTGGACCTCCGGGCGGAGCGGGGGGAGCTGGTAGGGATCATTGGGCCCAACGGCAGCGGCAAGAGCACCCTGCTCAAGTGCATCTATCGGGTCCTCCAACCAACGGGAGGTGTCGTCTACCTGGATGGAAGGGCACTTTCCGAATACAGCTATAAACAGTCTGCCCGGCAGGTGGCTGTTGTGGCCCAGCACAACTACTATAACTTCGACTTCTCCGTCCAGGATGTGGTTATGATGGGCCGAACGCCCCACAAGAGGGCTCTGGACCGGGACAACGCCCAAGACTATCAGATGGTGGCCCAGGCCCTGAAGACGGTGGGCATGGCGGACTTTGCCCGGCGCTCCTTCGCCACCCTCTCCGGAGGCGAGCAGCAGCGGGTCATCCTGGCCCGGGCTCTGGCCCAGGACACCCCCTGCCTCATCCTGGATGAGCCCACCAACCATCTGGACATCAAATTCCAGCTCCAGCTCATGGACATCGTGAAGGGGCTTGACCGGACGGTGATCGCCGCCATCCACGATCTGAACATTGCCGCCATGTACTGCGACCGGCTCTACGCGGTCAAGGAGGGACGAGTGGTGGCCGACGGTACGCCGGAGGAGGTGCTCACCCCGGAATTGATCCGGACGGTCTACGAGGTGGAGGCTGAGGTATTCCGGGACAGAGAGGGCGGGCTGCGCATTTTCTATCACCCCAGCGCTCATGGCTCAGGATAAAGAGAAAAAGGACGCGGCAGAGCACTCTGCCGCGTCCTTTTCATAATGAGACGCAAAAAAACGCCGACAGCCAGGCTGACGGCGGAAGTTTTGGTCTGCCTCCCCGGAGAAGCGGCTGCCTCTCCGGGGAGCACAGCAGTGTTGCAAAGAGAGAGAGGGAGGAGGTTGGAATGGTTTGGGTCCTTGCGAGTATTAGGATACCACACCACGCACAGAAGTGATGGACAGATTTAGAACGCTCTGTGAACTTTCTATGAACGTCACAAAACATGTCAAACCAGGGTAATGAAGTCCCCGCTGGCGTAACCGGTCACATCCCCAAAGCGGACCAGATACCACCCCTGCCACTGGTTGATGATGGTGAGCCGGGCGCCGTCATAGGCCCGGGCCAGAATGGGGGCGGAGCGGTCGGGGCGGGCGCGGATGTTGAGGGAGCCCCAGGACACGTCCACCACCCCCTGGCGCTCCGGCACCGGAGTGAGGAAGGGGATGCCGAAGTACTGGCACAGGGAGCCAACCAGGTTTTGGGCGATGAGGTCCAGCTGGCTTTTCACCCAGGCGGCGTCGTCCGGGTTATCGTGGTAGCCCAGCTCCAAAAAGACGGAAGGGGCCCGGACCTTACGGACCTCGCCGATGGTGGTGGTGGCCTCGGCCCGGACCAGGGAGGGGATGGGATAGATCCGCTTCAGGTTCTCCGCCATGATCTCTGCGGCCCGGCGGCCCTTGGCGCTGCCGGGGTAATAGAAGACCAGCACACCCCGCACCTCTCCATAGCGGCCCTCCGGGGCGGCGTTGGAGTGGAGGGCCAGGTGGAGGTCGTAATTGCCCCGATTGGAGGCGGCGATGGAGCTTGCGGCGGTCATGTCCGGGGTGTTCCGGGTGTAGCGGATGCCGGAGGCATCCAGGTAGGGGACCATGGCGTCGGCGAGACGATTCATCCAGTATTCCTCGGAGCCGCCGCTCACATAGAGATTATTTTCCTGGGTGGAGGGAGAGAGGTAGATAATGGGCATGGAGAGGCCCTCCTTTCCCTTCATGCTATGCGGAAAGGAGGGCCGGGGACACGATAGAGAAGCTTAAAAATCACCCAGGGCACGGGTGAGAGCGGCAAACTCCGGAATACCCAGCCGCTCACCGCGGATGTTTTCCTCCAGACCGGCGGCGGCGATGGCGGATTTGATATGTTCCTTGTCTACGCCGCCCAAACCGGCGGAGAGGGCGTTGAGGAGGGTCTTGCGGCGCTGGCCGAAGGCGGCCTTCACTACCCGGAAGAACCGCTTTTCATCCTCTACACCCTCCGGGGGAGCGGACCGGGGGATCATGCGGATCACCGAGGAGGTCACCTTGGGAGCGGGGACGAAGCACTCGGGACCCACGTCGAAGAGAAGCTCGGGGGCGGTGTGGTACTGGCAGTACACCGAGAAGGCGCCGTAGTCCGCCGTGCCCGGGGCGGCGCAGATGCGCAGGGCCACCTCCCGCTGGATCATCACTGCGATGCAGGAGAAGTGATTGGCCTCGATGAGGGCGGTGATGACGGGGGTCGTGATATTATAGGGAAGATTGGCGCAGGCCATGGGCACCATGCCGGAGAATTTCTCGTCTACCAGGGCAGGAATGTCCAGCTTCAGGATGTCGGCGGGGAGGATCTCCACGTTGGAGAAGTCCGCCAAGGTCTCGTCCAGCACCGGCAGGAGGGAGCGGTCCAGCTCCACCGCCACCACCTTCTTGGCCGCGGCGGCCAGCTGAGAGGTGAGGGGGCCGATGCCGGGGCCGATCTCCAGCACGCCGTTTTCTGGCCCCACGCCGGCCCCCTCCACCAGTCCCCTTGGGACCCAGTCCTGTATGAGAAAATTCTGCCCCATGGACTTGGAGAAGTGAAAGCCGTGTCGGCCCAGCAGGGCCTTAATGGTATTGAGATCACAGAGATCCATAACAGCACTCCTATGTGTTGATGTATGAGGAAAAATCAGTCGTGACCATTATACCCCCAGCCGGCCAGGCTGGAAAGAGGGAGTTTTGTAATAACAGTACATTTTTGTTTCTGAGGAGGGGCTGGCTTTTTCTTGCCCTGAGGCGGGAAAGCTGTTATACTATTATACTGTATCTGTGTATCTGAACTTTCACGCGGCGCGGAGGGAACTTCCATGAAGCTCATGGTCATCGACGGCAACTCCATCATCAACCGGGCCTTTTACGGCATCCGGATGCTCACCACCCGGGACGGCACCCCCACCAACGCCGTCTACGGTTTCCTCACCATCCTCCAGAAGCTGGTGGGGGAGGAGTCGCCCGACGCCCTGTGTGTCTGCTTTGACCGAAAAGCCCCCACCTTCCGTCACCTGGCCTATGAGGGCTATAAGGCCCAGCGGAAGGGGATGCCCGATGAGCTGGCCGCCCAGCTGCCCATCCTGAAGGACGTCCTGGCCGCCATGAACATCCCTCGCTATGAGATGGACGGCTGGGAGGCCGACGATCTGATGGGCACCATTTCTGTAAAGGATACGGCGGCGGGGTGGGAGACCGTCATCGTCACCGGCGACAAGGACTCTCTCCAGCTCATCACCGATACCGCCCGGGTGAAGCTGGTCACCACCCGCATGGGACAGACCACCGAGAAGGACATGACCCCGGAGACCTTCCGGGAGGCCTATGGCTTCGATCCCATCCACATCATCGACCTCAAGGCCCTCATGGGAGACGCCAGCGACAACATCCCCGGTGTCAAGGGCATCGGGGAAAAGACGGCCATGGACCTCATCCAGCGCTACGGCAGCGTGGCGGCCATCTACGCCGATCTGGACGCCGTGGAGGCAAAGCCCGCGGTTCTCAAGAAGCTGAAAGAGGGTGTGGACCAGGCCAAGATGTCCTACGACCTGGCCACCATCCGCACCGACGCCCCCCTGGAATTTGCCCCCGGCGATGCCCTGCGGCGTGACCCTGACGAGCGGGTCCTCTACGACCTCTTCCTGAAGCTGGAGTTCAACAAGCTCATCGACAAGATGGGCCTGAAGGCCCCCAAGGGGGAGGCGGTCCAGGCCGAGGAGCTGGTGATGGGCACCTGTACCAGTGAGGTGGTCACAGACCCCGCCCGGGCGGAGGAGCTGCTGAATATCTGGCGGGGACAGGACAGCGTGGACGTGCTGGCCCTCCCCGACCTGGATGTGGTGGCGGTGGACTGGTGGGAGAGTAAGGAGGAGGCCCATGCCGCCGTGCTGATGGCCTCCAAGCTGGAGGGGTACAATGACACCCTGAAGGCCCTTTTCTCCTCTGACATCAAGAAGAACACCCACGATGTAAAGACCCTCCTCTCCCGGCTGCTGACCGAGGGCATCGAAGGGGACGGCTTCGTCTTTGATACCGCCATCGCCGCCTATCTCCTGGCGCCCACCGACGGCAGCTACGACCTGGAAAAGCTGTCGGTGACTTACTTCAACCACGAGACGGCCAAGGCCAAGGAGACCTACCTGGCCAAGGACGCCTTTTCCCCTCTGGCCGAGTTCCAGACAGCCCTGGACCTGGGGAAGGACCCCTATGAGGGGACGGAGGACCGGGAGGCCGCCGCGGCGGAGGTGAGCGGCCCCATGGGGGCCCTTCTGTCCCACTGCGCCCTCATCGGCGCCTTGAAGGAGGCCATGGCCCCACGGCTCACCGAGCTGGGCATGGACAAGCTCTTTTATGAGGTGGAGCTCCCCCTGTGCCCAGTACTGGCCGAGATGGAGCACGCCGGAGTGCTGGTGGACCGGCAGGCCCTCACCACATTCGGCGCCATGCTGGAGGAGCGCATCAAAGCTGACGAGGCCATCATCTATGAGCTGGCGGGGGAGGAGTTCAACATCAACTCCACCCAGCAGTTCGGAAAGATCCTCTTTGAGAAGCTGGGGCTGCCCCCGGTGAAGAAGACCAAGAGCGGCTGGTCCACCAGCGCCGAGGTGCTGGAGAAGCTGCGGGGCAAGCACCCCATCGTGGAGGCGGTGCTGGATTACCGGCAGCTGGCCAAGCTGAAGAGCACCTATGTGGACGGCCTCACCAAGGTCATTGCTGCTGACGGGCGTATCCACACCTCCTTCCAGAACACCGTTACCGCCACCGGGCGCCTGAGCTCCACCGAGCCCAATCTGCAAAATATCCCGGTGCGTACCGAGCTGGGGGCGGAGCTGCGAAAAATGTTCGTCTCCCCCAAGGGGGGGCAGCTGGTGGATGCCGACTACTCCCAGATCGAGCTGCGGCTGCTGGCCTGCATCTCTGGGGACGAGGCCATGCAGGCCGCCTTCCGGAGCGGGGAGGACATCCACACGGTGACGGCCTCCCAGGTCTTTGGGGTGCCAACCGAGTCGGTGACCCACGAGATGCGCCGCCGGGCCAAGGCGGTGAACTTCGGCATCGTCTACGGCATCTCCGATTTCTCCCTGTCCCAGGACATCGGGGTCACCCGGGCGGAGGCCAGGGAGTATATGGACAAGTACTTTGAGACCTATCACGGGGTCCGGGACTATATGAAGGAGGTGGTGGAGCAGGCCAAGGAGAACGGCTATGTCTCCACCATCCTGGGCCGGCGGCGGTGGCTGCCGGAGCTGAAATCCTCCAACTTCAACCTGCGCTCCTTCGGGGAGCGGGTGGCCCTCAACATGCCCATCCAGGGTACCGCCGCCGATCTCATCAAGCTGGCCATGATCAAGGTGCGGGTCAGGCTGAGGGAGGGGGGCCTGGAGGCCCGGCTCATCCTCCAGGTCCACGACGAGCTCATCGTGGAGTGTCCCGATGGGGAAGTGGAGCAGGTCAAGGCCCTCCTCACCCAGGAGATGGAGGGGGTCATGGACCTGCCGGTACCCATGCGGGCCGACTCCGCCGCCGGGCGGAGCTGGGCGGAGGCTAAGGAGTAAGGAGCAAGAGAAGGAGAGAGAGTACCCGTGCATTATGATTTGGTTCCCATGGACCGCTCCCATCTGGAGGGAGTGCTGTCCATCGAGCGGGCCTGCTTTGAACGGCCGTGGTCGGAGCAGACCTTTACCGACGCGCTGTATAACGACGCCGTCTCCCTGATCGCGGCCCAGGGAGAGGATGGGACGGTGCTGGGCTACGCCGAGCTGTCGGTGATCCTGGACGAGGGTTGTCTGGAGAAGATCGCCGTGGACCCCAAGTACCGCCGCCAGGGCGTGGCAGAGGAGCTTTTGGGGGCTTTTCTGCGGTTTGGCCGGGCAAATCTGGCCTTCATTACCCTGGAGGTCCGGGAGAGCAACGCCTCGGCCATCGCCCTCTACGAAAAGCTGGACTTTCAGCAGGTGGGGCGGAGAAAGAATTATTACGCGGAAGTCCATGAGGACGCAATTTTAATGACGGTGGAGTTTGATCGAATTGGAACAGTATGAGTTGAAGAAGTTGGATCTGGATACCCTGCACCTGGTCTATCGGGACCATTTGACGCCGGACTTTCCTCCGGCGGAGCGCAAGCCCCTGGCGGCGATGGAGAAGCTGCTCTCCGCAGGGCGGTATGAGCCCTGGGGCCTCTACCGGGGCGAGGAGCTCATGGCCTACGCCATGATGTGGAAGGACCCGGAGGGCGGATTTGAGCTGCTGGACTACTTGGGCGTCTGTCAGGGCAAGCCCAGGGGCGAGGGCATCGGCACCGTAATGGTGGCCTACCTTATGGACCATTACAGCCATGTGGAGGGCATCCTGGTGGAGGCTGAGGCCGAGGACGACGGACTGCCGGAGGAGGAAAACGCCCTGCGCCGCCGTCGGCTGGCCTTCTACCGCCGGGTCGGCTTTAAGGACCTGAGCTATGTGGCTGATATCTATGGCGTGCGCTACGCCATGTTCCTCTACGGTGACAAGAGCGAGGAGGAGGCTATGGAGGCCCACCAGCGTCTCTATCACTATGAGCTCACCCCCTGGCTCTACGACAAGTTCATCCATATCCCCGAAAAAGCCTGACCGGTTTCTAGTCCTAAGCGAAGGCCGGCAAGAAAACAGAGATAGCCCCATTCATACTCTCGGGTGGATGCAGCATCGTCCCAGTCCAATGGAGGATTGAGGTCATTCCAGTGAGAAAAAGCTTCCGCATACCCAGTGCTGTCAGCAAGAGGGCGTGTTACGCTCTCATAGAGAGACTCCAGCAAGAACTCCATAAAGTTGACCTCCTAGACATTTTATGTCTATATGATACTAGACAAAATTTGTCCTGTCAAGAGAGCGTGTGTGACATGAGACCACAACCCATTCGATTAAAAGAACTACGGGAAGCAAGAGGGCTGACCCAGGAGGAGCTGGCGGACCTGATGGGCGTGGTGCCCCGTCAATACCAGCGCTACGAGCGGGGAGAAGGGGAGCCCAAGCTGGCGGGCTGGATTTTTCTTGCCGACTTCTACGACGTATCGCTGGATTATCTGGTGGGACGGTCGGAGGAACCGGCGCGGCGCTGAGCTGAGGGAGCCGTTTCCTGTGAATTTCTAGGAAAAGAGCTGATACCATGAACATACTGGCCTTTGAGTCCTCCTGCGACGAGACCGCCGCCGCCGTGGTCCGGGACGGCCGTCAGGTGCTGTCTGACGTCATCGCCTCCCAGGCGGACATGCATGCCATCTACGGCGGTGTGGTGCCGGAGATCGCCTCCCGGAAACATGTGGAGGCCATCGCCGGTCTGGCCGACGCTGCCCTCCAGAAGGCCGGCCTTCAGCGGCGGGACATCGACGCCGTGGCCGTCACCTACGGTCCCGGTCTCATCGGCGCGGTGCTGGTGGGGGTCAACTTCGCCAAGTCGGTGGCTTACGGTCTGGGGGTGCCCCTCATCCCTGTCCATCACGTCCGGGGACACATCTCGGCCAACTACATCGCCCACCTGGACCTGGAGCCACCCTTTGTCTGCCTGTGTGTCTCCGGCGGCACCACGCTCATCGTGGATGTGAAGGACTACACCACGATGCGGGTGCTGGGCGCCACCCGGGACGACGCGGCAGGGGAGTGCTTTGACAAGGTGGCCCGGGTGTTGGGCATCGGCTATCCTGGCGGTGCCCCCATGGACCGGCTGAGCCGGGGCGGCGATGACAAGAAGTACACCTTCCCCACGGCCCACGTCCACGACGCGCCTATGGACATGTCCTTCTCCGGATTGAAGACGGCGGCCATCAACCTCATCCACAACGCCCAGCAGAAGGGGGAGGAGCTGGATTTGCCCTCCCTGGCGGCCTCCTTCGCCGGGGCGGTCAGCGATATGCTGGTGCCCAGAGTTATGGAGGCGGCCAAGCTCTGCCGCTACCGTAAGGTGGCGGTGGCCGGGGGCGTGGCGGCAAACTCCCGGATTCGGGGGGATCTGGAGAAGGCCTGTGCCCAGGCGGGCATGGAGCTCTATCTGCCCCCCCTCTCCCTGTGCGGCGACAACGGTGCTATGATTGGCTGTCAGGCCTATTACGAGTACCTGGCCGGTAAACGGGGTGGGCTGGATCTGAACGCCTACGCCAATCTGGACATCGAAAAGGGATAAAACTTCATGCGCCCAAGGCGCACCATGAAAACAGGCGAAGGCTGGGTCGCATGAAGTTTTCGCGCATGTGGGCCGTCCCGGCCCACGCGCTGTAATCTCATGGCCGTGCCGCTGTAAGCGGCACATGGCCAATTTTGCTATGCTTTTGCATAGCAAAAATGGTCCCTTCCCGCTTCGGGAAGGGACCATTTTTTGTTTGTCTCAGCCGTTGAGAGAAGTCTTGATGGCGTCCAGGACGGTGTCCTGGTCCTCGCACATGACCAGCAGAATGGTGCCGTCGTCCAGGGTCTCTACCTTGGCGGCGTTGGCGATCTCATACTGGTCCACCAGATACTGCTCAAAGCTCTGCTTCTGCTGCTCCACGAAGGCGTTGACGCCCTCCAGAATCTCCTCGCTCTTGCCCTCGGCGGGGAGAATGGCGGCCACGCCGTAGGCCTTGATGTTCATGGGGGAGATGGCAACAGCGAAAGCGTCGGTATTCTCGTCGGTGACGCCAATAAGGGAGAGCACCAGGGAGGCGGTGTCATCTTCGGTGGAGGTGACCACGGGAACGGCCTCGTTGAGCTCGTCGTCACGGGCGGACTCGATGGCGGTCTTATAGGCCTCGGTATACTCCTCGGGGGTCTTGCTGGCGGTGCCGGAATCCTTGCTCCCGCAGCCAACCAGGGCGGAGAGGAGCAGAAGGGCGGACAGGGAAAGAGACAGCATACGTTTCATGGGGATGATTCTCCTTTAGCTTTGTTTTGTTCACAGTCTCCTTGGACGCAGGCCGCCGGATTTTGTTCCCCGGGTGCCGAAAAAATATTTAGTTTGTTTTCCTCGGCCAAAACCATGGCGGTTTCTCCGGCGGAGAGTCCACCCCCCAGGAGCAATTCTGCGATAGGGTCCTCCACCTGGGTGCGGATGGCCCGGCGGAGGGGGCGGGCGCCGTATTCCGGGTCAAATCCGGCATCTGTAAGCCGGTCCAGGGCTTTGTCGCTCACTTTGAGGGCAACCTGGTGCTCACCCAGACGGCGTTCCAGCTGCTCCAGCAGCTGCCGGGCGATCCGACGCAGTTCCGGACGGGTGAGCTGCTGAAAGACCACGATCTCGTCCACCCGGTTGAGAAACTCAGGCCGGAAGATCTGCTTGAGCTCGGAGAGGACGGCTTGGCGCAGCTCTTCCGGCGGACGGGTATCTCCCTGCCGGGCCGTAAATCCCAAATGCCCCCCCTTGGCTGTGAGCCGCCGGGCGCCGGCGTTGGAGGTCATGACCACCACGGTATTTCGAAAGTCCACTTTGCGGCCCTGGGCGTCGGTGACCACGCCGTCCTCCAGGATCTGAAGCAGAACACCCCATACGTCGGGGTGGGCTTTCTCCAGCTCGTCGAAGAGGACCACAGAATAGGGTTTGCGCCGCACCCTTTCCGTGAGCTGTCCGCCCTCGTCATAGCCCACGTAGCCCGGCGGAGAGCCCAGGAGCCGGGAGACGGTGTGCTTTTCCATATACTCCGACATGTCGAAGCGGAGGAGGGCGTCCTCGGTGCCGAACATGGCGGCGGCCAGGGCCTTACACAGCTCAGTCTTGCCTACGCCGGTGGGGCCCAGGAAGAGAAAGGAGCCAATGGGACGACCGGGCTCTTTCAGCCCTGCCCGGCTCCGGCGGATGGCCCGGGCCACCGCCTGTACGGCAGCGTTCTGCCCCACCACCCGGCGGTGAAGCTCCCCCTCCAGGGCCAGGAGGCGGTCAGACTCTGCCTGCGTCAGGGTGCTTACCGGGATGCCGGTGCAGTCGGCCACCACAACGGCCACGTCCTCCGCCTCCACGCCACGTTTTCCGTGGTCCTGGTGCCAGGCGCAGCACTGTACCGCCAACTCCCGCCGGAAGTCCCGTTCCGCGTCCCGGAGCATGGCGGCCCGCTCGTAGTTCTGCCCCCGGATGGCGGTCTCCCGGGCGGCGGCAGCCTGACAGGCCTTTTCCTCCAGCCCCCGCAGGGCGGGAGGAGTCTCCAGGGCACTGATCCGGACCCGCGCGGCGGCCTCGTCAATGAGGTCCACCGCCTTGTCCGGGAGAAAACGGTCAGGGAGGTAGCGGCAGGAGAGGGTCACCGCCGCCTCCAGAGCCTGGTCAGAGATGGTCAGCTTGTGGTGGCTTTCGTAGCGGCTGCGCAGGCCCCGGAGAATGGCCAGGGCATCCGCCTGGCTGGGTTCTTCTACCAATACGGACTGAAACCTCCGCTCCAGCGCGGCATCCTTTTCGATATATTTCCGATATTCCGCCAGAGTAGTAGCGCCTATTACCTGGAGATCTCCCCGGCTGAGGGCCGGCTTGATGATGTTGGCGGCGTCAATGGCGCCCTCCGCGCTGCCCGCTCCTACGATGGTGTGCAGCTCATCCAGAAAAAGGATGATGTCACCCGCCCGGCGGACCTCCGCCAGGATGTTTTTGACCCGCTCCTCAAACTCGCCCCGGTACTTGGTCCCCGCCACGGTGGCGGAGAGGTCCAGGGACAGAAGCCGCTTGCCCCGCAGGCAGTCGGGGACCTGGCCGGAGACGATGCGCCGGGCCAGCCCCTCCACGATGGCCGTCTTGCCCACGCCGGGCTCGCCGATGAGGGCGGGGTTGTTCTTCTGCCGCCTGGAGAGGATCTGGATGACCCGGTGGATCTCCCGGTCCCGTCCGATGACGGGATCCAGGCTGCCGGCGGCGGCCAGACGGGTCAGATCTTTCGCAAATTGTTCTAACAGCTTTTTTTCGCCCCGTTCCGTGTGTTCACGCTCCGGACGGGGACGAGCCGGCTCACTCCAGGGGAGCGGACAGGCGGGCGTCTCGCCCAGAGCTTTCATGGTATCTGTGTAAAGGCCACCCAGCTGGCCGGTGGCGGCCAGGACCTGAGTGGCGGCGCAGGTCCGCAGGCGGAGAAGGCCCAGAAGCAGATGCTCGGCGTCCACCTTCCGGAAGCCGGTCCGCAGACACTCCGCCGCCGCCAGTTCTACCGCCTGCCGGCAGTTGGGTGTCAGGCCATGGAGGGGGAGGCTCACGGCACTGCCTGTGCCGGAGACCAGCTTCACGCCCTCCTCCAGCTGCTGAGGGGTGAGGCCGGAGGCCCGAAGGATCTGAGCGGCGATGCCCTGTCCCTCCTGGCTGAGTCCCAGAAGAAGGTGCTCCGTTCCCACATAGCTGTGGCCCAGCCGCACCGCGGCCTTCTGGGCCAGCTTCAGGGCTGCTTGGGCCCGCCGTGTGAATCGGTCTTCTCGGATGGTCTCTCACCTCGGTTCCGTTTGGTATGGGCCGGACGGTCGGTCCGGTGTCCGTGGGCGCGGCTGTGTGAGGCACCGGCCAGCTCAGGGGTCAGTGCACCAGCCAGTTCCACACGAAAACGATCCTGATATTCCCGCATATGATCACCTCCAGGGAGCGCGCCATTTGTGCTCACGCTTCTAACTATATCCAGATCTCCGACGGGATAAACCACCTTCCGGTTGGCGACGCCTGGATGACATCCCTAGTTTAACCACTCTGAAGGCTTCTACCCATGTGTCTAAAAAATAGAAAGGAAATTTTGCAGAAAATAAACATTGCAATTTTTCAAAACTGTGGTAGAATGAGTTTACATTGAAGTTTGGAGGTGTTCCCAATGGCCTATGTCATCAGCGATGCTTGTGTGAGCTGCGGCTCTTGTGCCGATTCCTGCCCCATGGGTGCTATTTCTCAGGGCGACAGCCAGTACGTCATCGACGCCAATACCTGCATCGATTGCGGTTCCTGCGCTGATACCTGCCCCACCGGCGCTATCTCCCAGGGCTAACACACAGCGTATTTAATGAAAAAAACAGGGCGGCGTACTTGGTACGCCGCCCTGTTTTTTTTCTCTTGACAGATATGCCGGCCTTCGGTATGCTGGAGCAAATAGAAAAAGGAGCAATGACATGGAACATCACCACGAGCACTGCGGCTGCGGTTGCGGGCACGACCACAGACATGAGCACCATCATGAGCACCACAGTGAGCACGCTCATCACCAGGGAGAACTCACCTCGGCCCAGGCTGCCTTTCTCCATGAGCTGGAGCACCACCACTACCTGCCTCTGGCCCGGTTCCTGATGGAGAGCACAGCAGAGGACGACTTCTCCAGCGTGGCCTTGGCGCCGGTCTACCTGCTGAGTCCGCAGGACACCATGGAGCAGGTGAAGAAGATGGGGGCACTGCTGCTGGATCTGGAGCGCCGGGGCTGGATCACCCTGGACTACGGCTACGCCCTGGAGGGCTACTCCTATGAGGAGTACCGGACCTCTGATCTGTACGCCTACTTCTGCCGCACGGTAGAGGAGGCCAAAGACCGTCCTGGCTTTCTGGGGGACACCCCGGTGCTGGAGCTGGGGAGCATTGCTCTGGCAGAAGAATAAAGGAACGGGAGGCCGCGCGGCGCGCGGCCTCCCGTTTTTTGAGCTCAGTCCAGCTCCAGCAGGAACTGGCCGATGTGATTCATGGCTTGGGCAGCCTTTTTCATGGGGAACATTTGGAAGACATGCCACATGTCGGGCCACACCTCCAGGCGGCAGGGAGTGCCGGCCTGAACCAGGCGATCCCGGAGCCGCACGGAGTCGGAGAGCAGGATCTCATTGGTACCGGCCTGGATGAGAACAGGGGGGAGCCGCCTCAGATCTCCAAAAAGGGGAGAGAGCAGGGGGGCGGACAGGTCCTGACCGGGGGCGTACACCCCACGTACCGCCCGGATATAGTCCATGGTGAGCATGGGATCGTCGTCCCGGTGCTCCTGGTAGGATCTGCCGCTGGCCGTCATATCGGTCCAGGGGGAGAGAAGGACCAGACGACGGGGGAGAAGCCGTCCTGCGTCCCGGAGAAGCATTGCCAGAACAAGGGCCAGGTTGCCGCCTGCAGAGTCGCCGGCCACCACCACGTCCCGGGCGCCGTAGCCCAGATGCATCAGGTAATCCCAGGCCTTCATGGCATCCTCCAGGGGGGCGGGATAGGTGTACTCGGGGGCCAGACGGTACTCAAAGGCCAGTACCTCGTAGCCGGTGACGCCGGCCAGCTTGGCGGCCAGAATGCGGGCATAGCCCAGGTTGCCGCTGGTATATCCGCCGCCGTGGCAGTATAGAATGACATGGCGCTTGTCATGCCCCCGCTCCGGCCGGACCCAGGCGGCGGGCATGCCCCGGAGGTCGAAGGGCTCCCAACTCATGCCCAGCATGGGGGCCACCAGCCGGCCCAGCAGCTCCTGACCCTTGCGCTGGCGTTCCAGGTCGCCTGGGTTCATAGAGTCGGGGGAGGTAGCGGAGTGGATGGCCTTGAGGGCACCCATGACGGCGCTGGTGCGCTTTTGCTCCGCGGTTTGTCGTGCCTCGGGAGAGAGGGGGGACAGGTGTTTGCGTTTTTTTTCTTTGTGTTCCATAAAAACTCCTGACTGTGCGGCGGAGGCGCTGCCGCCGCCGTATGGGATGCGGTGAAGGGAAGGTCTCTTCTCATCTTACAGGATATTCCCTTGGATTGCAAGGGCGTGGGGTTTATAGTATAATGATACCTGCTGACCGCTGCCGGGGGGGTGATCCTCCTAGCGCATACAGGAAAGGGGCTGCTTGGCCGTGCCGAAAAAGAAGAAGACGGAGTGGTACCGCCTGGACAACGCCGCCATGATGTACTCCGCCATCCAGCGGGAGAACTACTCCGCGATCTACCGCTTCTCGGCGGTGATGACGGAGCTGGTGGATCCCGTAGCCCTCCAGCGGGCCATTGACCGGACCATGCCCCGGTTTCCCGGTTTCCGGGTCCACATCAAGCGGGGCTTCTTCTGGTACTATTTTGAGCCAAACGACGCCCCCGGTCCCTTTGTGAAGGAGGACATGAGCAACCCCTGTCAGCCGGTGCGCTTCAAGGAGGATGACGGCTGGCTCATCCGCTTTTTCTATTACGGCCACCGGATCTCTCTGGAGGTCTTCCATGCCCTGGCCGACGGGGCGGGAGCGCTGACCCTGTTCCGCACCCTGCTGGCGGTCTACCTGCGGGAGCTGGGCCATCAGGTCTCCAATACCGGAGGTATTTTGGACGTGGACGAGCCGCCATCCCGGGAGGAGCAGGAGGATTCCTATTTCCGCTACGCCAAGTCCCGGGTGCGCCGGGGCATGGGGGAGAGCAAGGCCTATCAGAACAACGGTACGCCGGAACCCTTTTATACCCTCAATGTCACCATGGGCCTGGTGCCCCTGGACAAGCTCCGGGAGGTGGCCAAGGGCTACGGGGCCTCGGTGACGGAGTACCTCTCCGCAGTCCTCATCGAATCCATCCTGGCCAAGCAGCGCCGGGAGGGACGCCGCCGGGAGCTGCCGGTGGCGCTGGCGGTACCCATCAACCTGCGGCCTCACTTTCCCTCCCGCACCCTGCGCAACTTCATCCTGACGGTGCGGCCCGTCATTGACCCGGAGCTGGGGGACTACACCTTTCCGGAGATCGTCTCCCAGGTCCATCACCATATGCGCCTGCACATCAGCCGCCAGGAGATGCAGGCGGTTATCACCCGCAACGTGATGCTTCAGAAAAATAAGCTGCTCCAGCTGGTGCCGGCGCCGGTGAAGAACCTTACCATGGCCATCAGCTACAAGCTGGTGGGCTGCCGGCCCTATTCCACTACCTATACCAACCCCGGCGCCTTTACCGTTCCGCCGGAGATGGAACCACACATCCAGCGCATGGAGGTCATACTGGGCCAGTCCTACACCCCGCGCAGCAACTGTGCCTCCATCAGCTACGGAAACACCATGGAGATCACCTTTGCCGGTACGGTGAAGGAGTCCGACGTGGAGCGGGACTTCTTCCGCCACCTGGTCCGGGAGGGCATCCACGTGAAGGTCATATCCAACCGCCAGAGCCCGGAATCGCCGGCCGGTTGAGCGGGTACAGGGAGGAGATACGAATGTCATACTGTGTCAACTGCGGGGTGGAGCTGGACCCCACCGCCAGCGCCTGTCCCCTGTGCCAGACCCCGGTGGTCAACCCACGGCAGCCGGTGGACACCGAGCTGCCCCCTCCTTTCCCCAGCAGGCGGGAGGAGGTTCAGCCGGTGAACAAGCTGGAGCTGGCCCTGCTGCTCTCGGCCATGCTCGGCTCGGTGGCGGTGGTCTGCGGGGTGCTGAACCTCTTTTTCCTTCACTCCGGCCGCCCCTGGTCCCTCTATGTGATCGGCGCGGCAGTGATGCTGTGGATCTGGCTGGTGCCGCCCCTCCTCTTCCAAGGCATGCCGCTGTGGGTCCGGCTGGGCCTGGATGCCTGCGCCGTGGGGGTGTACGTCTACCTCATCTCCATCGATCTCCATGGCATAGAGTGGTATCTGGGACTGGCCCTGCCCATCATTTTGACCGGCGGTGCCATTATGGTGGCATTGGGGCTGATCCTCAGCCGTGGCCGGTCGATTCTTACCAGCGTTACCCTCATCATCGGTGCCATCGGCCTTTTCGTTATGAGCATTGAGCTCTACGTGGACCGCTGGCTTCACCAGGACTACCTCCCAGGCTGGTCCCTTGTGGTGGCCGCTGTATGTGTGGCGCTCATCATTCCGCTGGTCATCGTCCGCCGCCGCCCGGCGCTTCGGGACGAGGTACGCCGGCGGTTCCATATGTAACCCAATGGGCAAAGGAAGCGTATAAACATAAGAATATACATTATATAACGCATATTATGCATATTGATGTGAGATTGTACGAGAAAATAGGGAGGCAATTCGCATATTTATGCGAATTGCCTCTTGCATTTTCTCGGCAGAAGTGGTACACTGTGTCCAACATCGAAAGACATGGAGGAGTTCACCATGACAGATCACAAGGACATCAAGAAAGTCGTACTCGCCTATTCCGGCGGCTTGGATACATCCATCATCATCCCCTGGCTGAAGGAGAACTACAACAACTGCGAGGTCATCGCCGTCTCCGGCGACGTGGGCCAGGGCACCGAGCTGGACGGCCTGGAGGAGAAGGCCATTAAGACCGGCGCCTCCAAGCTCTATGTGGAGGACCTCACCGATGAGATGGTGGATGAGGTTATCATCCCCTCTATGAAGATGGGTGCCAAGTACGAGCAGTACCTGCTGGGTACCGCCTTTGCCCGGCCCATCATCGCCAAGCGGCTGGTGGAGATCGCTAAGAAGGAGGGCGCCG
>OGHJ01001561.1_pt1 | contig 23877 bp, 21 predicted proteins | sample 1571351 | NCBI WGS metagenome assembly OGHJ01 (sample SAMEA2582037, study PRJEB24529) | metagenome | biome: Human gut stool | place: China | collected 2011 | reverse complement strand
GAAAAATCAAACACATTATTTGATAGTCCATCGGATGCTGCCGATTTCAGACTGCCATCATAGGTATACGTGTCATCTTTGATCGTGTACTGTTTCCCATTTACTGCTATTGATTTCAGCGTAATAACTGCATAGTTAAGTGCCGAATCTGCCGCTTCGGCCGCCTGTATATCTTTGATATATAATGAACCGATATTTTTAAGCTGCGTATCTGTCGGCTTAACAGATAACGTGAATTCTTCGTCTTTCGTTGAAATATCTGCACTTTGTTCACTAGCGATCGTCGTCCAGCCGGATGTATCTAACATATACAGCTTTGTCCGTATATAGGAAGGTTTTGGCACGGTCACTTTGCACGTTGCCTGACATCCGGCCGCAATCGCTGCCGTAATTGTGCAAGTACCTGCACCTACTGCTGTGACTAAACCGTTGGAATTTACTGTAGCTACTTTCTCATCATCGGATGTCCATTTAATAACATCTTTGCTGTCAGATGGTGTTAAGGTTGCATTAAGCTGTGTTCCCTCATCCCCAACATGAATCGTGATTTTCTGCTGATCCAAAGCTATCCCGGTTGCCGTGGAAGATGCTCGATAAATCTCCATCATTGCATCAATAATGTCTTGATGCGTTACCTGACAAGAATACCGATTTATCAGACAAAAGCCATAGTCACCATCGAATCCATTATCCCATGCAACAGGCACCAGTTCGTACTGTTTTGCATAATAACATACTTTCTGATAATAATCGGCTCGACATGCCTTATTCCGACTATCATAGTTTGCTTTGTTGATGGCTCCAAACTCGCCAATGATAACGCCATATCCCTGTGATACGAATTTATCATTCATTTTCTTAAACTGCGAAGCCATATAACTTTCATCGCCCCAAGTCGGTACTTTGGATTGGTTTGTTGCCTCGCTGCCCCACTGTGTTTTGTCGGCTGATTCTGTACCACAAAAATCCCATGGATCGTAGTAGTGTACAGAAATCATAATTCTTTTTTCGCCGGATGCAATATCAGACGATAAATACTGATCCGTTGGCAGCACAAAGCCATAATTGTCTGCCGTATAATTAATGTTTGTATTCCATCCAGGTATCAACAGCCATCTGCGATCGTTGTTGCCACCGGTCTGACGAACCGTATCCACAAAAATCTGATTATAATCATTGATATTGTTATACGCTGTCTTATTTGGAGTACCATAGGTTCCATCAAATTCTTCGTTCATTGACTCAAAAATCAAATGTTCATCATAATTTTTGAAACGATCAGCAATTTGCTCCCAGCATGCCTTGTACTTGGCTTTGATCTTGGTCTGATCGCTGCTTGCGCAGAGTAGCCAGCCACCGCTTACCGTTGTGTAACCGTCTCCATGCATGTTAACGATTGCATACATATCGTTCTGTACACAATAGTCTACTACTTCTTGTACATGATCCAGCCATGCAGAATCAATTTTGTATCCATTGTTATCATCGATTTTGCTCAAATAAGATACCGGAATTCGAATTGATTGAAATCCTGCTGCCTTTGCTGCCAAAACAAATTCTTTGGTTAAAACCGGATTCCCCCATGCTGTCTCGTTTGGAGTTCCTCCGCTATTTGCTTCCAGGGAGTTTCCTAAATTATATCCAACACCCATTGCCTCCGTGATCTGTTGTCTGTTTAGATCTTGGAAGGAATCTGTCCCCGCCGTCTTCTTTGTTGAAACTTTCTTTGTCACGCTGGCGACTTTACCATTTTCTGTTACGCTTGCCGCTTTCTTTGTCGAGGTTCTGTCCGTCACGCTAACGATCTTACCTTTTTCTGTTGTACCTTCTGCCTTTCCTGTCGCGCTAGACATTGTAAATGATGTTACAACCATCGCCGCACTTAGCAAGTACGCCCATATTCTCTTTTGTTTTCGCATGTTTTCACCATACCTTTCTATTATTTGTTAAATTCTTTTTCCCACGAACATACACTCTCCTCCGTACAACAAATACGATAAATTGTTCATGCACATCACGTCCCTAAATACTTCCTTCATTATACTACAAAGCAATCTAAGTGGATACACTTTTCTTATATTTTTGCCTTTCTCACCTATTCCGGTGACTGGATTCTCCATTTTCGTCATTTCAGCTTGCCTTTCTCACCTATTCCGGTGACCGGATTCTCCATTTTCGTCATTTCAGCTTGTCTTTTTCTTGCTTTGGTTGACTGATTTGATGATTTTGATAATTCCAGCTTGCCTTCCTGCCTAATTAGACAATATGTAATGACCTCCACTTTGTAACTTCGTGGATTTACCTGTATACTAATGATTGTCAAAAGCAAATAGTAACAGGGATTACCGCATACAAAGGGAGGTCATCAAATGAATTATAACACAGTTTACGTAGGAATGGATGTTCACAAGGAAAGTTTTTCACTTTGTGCTTACACAATTGAAGCCGAAAAGGCTTCTCACTACCAGAGGACAGAAGCTGATTACAAAAAAGTTCTGAACTATCTGGAGTTTCTTAGAACCATCTACGGAGACGATGCTAACTTCATATGCGGTTATGAGGCTGGCTGCTTCGGTTATACTTTGTATCACCAATTAACGGCGAACAATGTAAAATGCATTATTCTCGCTCCTACTACAATGCTTGAACAGCGTAGTAAAAAGCGTATAAAAACAGACAGACGTGATGCTGAAATCATTGCCAAATGTCTTGCACAGCATAACTACAGCCCTGTTCATATCCCAACTGCAAAGGATGAAGAAACAAAAGAATTCCTGCGCATGAGGGACGATCACAAACTAGCACTGAAAAAAGTGAAGCAGCAGATTCTTGCGTTCTGTTTACGCCATAACTATCGCTATGACGGAAAAAGTCATTGGACAGCAGCTCATCTTAAATGGCTTAAGGCCTTAACTCCTGAGGCTCTGTACAAGGAGATCCTCGACGAATACCTGCTGACATACCAGACACTATCAGACAAGATTGAACGATTGGATAAGCGTATTGAGGAGCTTGCAACACAGGATGAATACAAGGAAGCAGTGAAAAAGCTTTGCTGCTTCATCGGTGTGAAGACACATACTGCACTTTCTGTTCTGGTTGAAGTCGGTGATTTCAAGCGCTTTGCTTCTGCCCAGCACTTTGCTTCTTACCTCGGTCTTGTACCTGGTGAAGATTCCAGCGGCGATGATCAGAACAGACTAGGAATTACCAAAGCAGGAAACAGGCATGTACGGCTACTCCTAACAGAAGCGTCACAATGCTATGCAAGAGGACAGGTTGGTTTCAAATCCAAAGAACTGAAGTCCCGTCAGTCAGGGAATACACCTGCAGTCATCGCTTATGCTGACAAAGCTAACGAGCGTCTAAGACGCCGATACTACAAGATGGTGCTTAATAAGTATAAGAAACATAATGTAGCCAAAACAGCAATCGCAAGGGAACTTGCATGCTTCATGTGGGGCATGATGACAGATAACATTGCCTGACGTGGGTATAACATCGTGCTGCTACTGTCAAGACCAAGCCGCCTATGGCGGTGCTTGCGCAGCCTTGACATCATCATCCCGCTGTTATGGTGGGTAATTAAGCAGATGTAAGATGGCTTACGCCACATACATCTGGCCAATACAAAGTAACAACTGAAGACATCTTGAAAGGGCTTCGGCCATTTCAAGGTTCGAGCTATCTACGATTCAACTATGTCGGTACAGAGAGATCTGTGATCCACGCTTTTAGACGGTAGAGCTCACGGCGGACCATTGACCTGTAGGTAACCAATCCACGTATATCAGAGTGGCCAAGGCCGAGAACTGATACTCCGAGGCTCTTTCTGGGTGCCTTCAGCAACAATTAAATAAAGTTTGTGGTGATTTCTGTTAATTTGTACTTGACAAGAGGTCATTACATATCAGCTGAAACTGAAATGGATTTTTCCTGATCAGGTCATCATCCACTGCCAACTGAAATGCCGGACGAAGAACTCCTCGGATTGAATGGATGGAACTATAGCTTTTCTTTTCTACCTGCTGAAGATGTATCAGCCAACATTTTGCATCCGAAATCCGAACCGTATCAATCCTTCTTTTTCCAAATGGATCTTTCTTCAATAAATTGATACCGTATTTAAACAAAACTGACTCCGTTAGAAAAACGAAATCAGTTTGTTGCTTAAAATTTAATTATTCTACCATAGACCTGTTTTTTTGTGCTGTCTGCACAACTTGGGGCAGTTCAATTCGGGAGAGGTTATCACTTTATGCTTTATTCTTATTTGACCTGTAAAGCCTGGTCTATGAGTTTTTCAAGTGTCTTTGCTTGATTTTTTTCAGTGATTGCACCAACGATTGGCTCGCCTACAATGTTGCCGTTTTTGTCGACAACATATGTTGTTGGGTAAGAGAAAATGCCTGATGTGAACTTGCCTGCATCGCTGTTTGAATCAAACCAAATGTTCTTGTATGTTACACCCTTCTTTGAAAGGATGTCCTTTGCTTCTGAAATTGCTGTCTTGTCACCGCCAATTGTGAATGTGTTGATGCCGACAACCTGACCGCCCTTTTCAGCAAGTTTCTTGTTGAGTGCTTCTAATTCCGGAAGTTCGCCGACACATGGCTTGCAAGTGCTGAACCAGTAGTTAACAACTGTTACATTGTTGCTTTTGAACAAGTCACTGCTCTTTATATTATTGCCATCAAGGTCCTTGCCGTCGAATGACGGAAAACTTGTTGCGCCACCGCCGTTTGAAATAACGCCGTTGCTGTCAGCCGGAACACTGGCACCGTTTGAAGGCGCTTTTGCACATTCAGGATATTTGTGCTCCAAGATTGTGAGTTTGCCCTCAATTTTCTTGATTTGTTCTGCACCGGCAACGAGTTTTTTGTATTCCTCATCTGTGAATTGGTCCTTTGCACTCTCAATTGTCTTGAGAAGGAAGTCACCGTAGTTTGTGCCGTCCTCAATCATTGAATTGTCTTTGTTTGAAGCCATAAATACTTTTTCCCAAAGAGCTTTGTCTGTTGACAAGATTTCGTTTTCTTTTTCCATAAGCTGATTGTGGAGCTTTGAAGCCTCGTCAGCGCTGTTCGGTTCTGCTGCCATCAAGGTTGAAATACTTGAATCTATTGATTGTTTTTGGTCTTTGTTGTTTTTTGATGTTGAGCAAGCAATAAGGCTGATTGCCAATACAGAAACTAATAATACTACTGTTAAGATTTTTGAGAGCTTTGAAAATTTCATAATTATTCCTCCGTTATAATTCCTCTTTTGTTTCGTTTTTGTTTGTTTTGTTTTCGATATTTGCGTTTTCGTCTACTGTTTTTCTTAACAAGCCAAAGCCGTATTGGAAGCTGACCGCTTCGGTAGGACAGGCACTTATGCACTTTCCACATCGGATACATTCGGTGCTGTTAGGTGTTTTTGTAACATCAACATCCATTTTGCACACCTTTGCACATTTACCGCACGAAACGCATTTGTGCTCGTCTACCTTCATCCCAAACAGCGAAACCTTGTTGAACAGTGCATAGAATGCACCGAGTGGGCAAATCCATTTGCAGAACGGTCTGTAAAACAGCACGCTCAAAACGACTACCGAAATCAGCACAATAAGTTTCCACGAAAACAGTTTTCCCAATGCCGAACGGATACCTTCGTTGACTGCCGAAAGTGGCAGCGCACCTTCAAGCACACCTTGCGGACATATATATTTGCAGAAATATGGGTCGCCCATCCCCAAATCATTTACTATGAGCACCGGTAATAAAACAACTGCCAACAGCAGTACTGCATATTTGATATATGTCAGTGGCTTGAGTTTTTTTGTTGAAAACTTTTTGGTCGGGACTTTGTGCAACAAATCCTGTAACCAACCAAACGGACACAAAAATCCGCAGATAAAGCGTCCGAGCAGAACTCCCAACAAAATGAGAAATCCTGTTATATAGTAGGAAAACTTATATTTTGACGAGCCGACTACCGCCTGAAATGAGCCGATTGGGCAAGCACCCGATGCGGCAGGACAGGAATAGCAGTTCAGACCCGGCACACAAACGGCTTTGCCTTTGCCTTGATAAATTTCGCCTTTAAAAAAGTTTGGTAGATGAATATTTGTCAGCAGAGTTGCTCCTGCCTGGATCCATCCTCGGAATTTGGCTAATTGGTTTGATGCCGTATATTTTTTCTTATTATGGTTTTTATTCTTTGTTTTCTTTTTATCCAATTCCTACACACTCCAAACAAAGCCTGATTGCCTTGCTCAAAACGGTTTCAGTTTCGCCACGCATTGCGCCGAAGCCGAGCATAATAGCTCCAGTAATAAGCAGTACTGCCTGTGATAAAGCCTTTTTTGCTCTGGTCAATTCAATCACTCCTTTCATTTTCTGGCGTCATTGTAGCACATTGGATATAAAATCTTCGTTAAGAACAGAAATTTAACACAGATTTTATGTTTTTGTGCTATAATTAGGATTATAAATGTACTTTAAAGCAAGGAGAGTTTTTATGCACATTTTAGTTGTTGAAGACGAAAGAATATTGTGCAAAACAATCGCTCGTAGCTTGAAGCGTCTTGCTTATAGCGTTGACTGTTGCTATGACGGAATAACCGCAATGCAAATGCTTGCTGACGATAACTTTGACCTCGTTGTGCTTGATTTGAATTTACCGGGTGCTGACGGCATGACCGTTTTGAGAACACTCAGAAAAACCGACCGTGACACAAAGGTGCTGATTTTGTCTGCCCGTAGTGAAGTGTCTGATAAGGTTGACGGTTTGGATGCAGGTGCAAACGATTATTTGGCAAAGCCGTTCCATTTGGAAGAACTTGCTGCAAGGATTCGCAGTCTTACCCTCCGACAGTTCACTCAAAATGATGTTGTGCTGACCTGCGGTGATGTTTTGTTTGACACAAAATCTCGCAAGGCTATTGTCGGAGGTGAACCTTTGCCGTTGACCCGCAAGGAAACAGGCATACTTGAATATCTTATGGTAAACAGAGGTCGCCCCATAAGTCAGGAAGAATTTATTGAACATGTGTGGGACAATAGCGTTGACAATTTCAGCAATTCGATAAGGGTACATATTTCTGCTTTGAGAAAGAAACTTCGCACTTCTCTTGGATATGACCCGATTCGCAATCATATCGGTGAGGGCTATGTAATGGGGGAAGAGGAATGAAAAAAACATCTCTTCAATGGCGTATCACTTTGATGACTGCTATACTTATAGGTATAACCTGCGTGTCTATGAATTCCCTTATCGGTTATTCGGGCAGACATTATATGGATTCTATCGGCAGTGGCATTTCTGCTAACAGCGATTCGTATAAAGGTGAGCAGGAATTTTTTGACCCCAAAAGTGCCGACCTTGACCAAGAAGTAACTATTATAGTTAACGGTGCGCAGGAGTCGTTTTCCACTACAAATTGGTGCATAACAGCGGTTGTAACATTGCTTGGCGGTGTTTTGGCATGCTTTGTCAGTGGCAGAGCATTGAAGCCTTTGCACACCTTTGCTTCAAGGGTTGAAAATGTTCATCCGAATAACTTGCCCGATATGAAGATAACCGATGATGTGCCTGCCGAGTTCAAGCAATTCAGCATTTCTTTTAATCAGATGCTTGACCGACTTGACGAGGGGTTCACGGCACAACGGCAGTTCACCGGCAATGCCGCACACGAATTGCGCACCCCTCTTGCATTGCTTCAGGCACAACTTGAACTTTTTTCTGTTGAGCATCCTGATTTGGATGCCGAATGTGCCGACCTCCTCAAATTATTGCAGGAACAAACAGAGCGAATGTCGCAGGTTACAACGACCTTGCTTGAAATGAGCGAGCTTCGAACTGTGCCGTGTAATGACTGCATTGAGCTTGCACCGATGATTGAGGAAATTCTTGCCGACCTTTCTCCTGTGGCAGAGAAAAAAGGGGTCACTCTTGAATGTGACGGCACCGGCACTATGGTGGGCAGTGACACCTTGATTTATCGTTTGATCTTTAATTTGACGGAAAACGCAATCAGGTATAACCGCCCTGACGGAACTGTGCGTGTTTCTGTTTCTCAGGAGGGTGACGATCTTGTTGTCAGGGTTGCCGACACAGGTTGCGGAATACCAGAAAAGTATAAAGAAAGTATTTTTCAGCCGTTCTTCCGTGTGGATAAATCCCGTAGCAGAGAAAATGGCGGTGTGGGTCTTGGACTTTCTTTGGTTTGGGAAATTGCTGATATTCACGGTGGCAAAGTGCAGGCAGAAGAAAGTACAGAAAAGGGAACTGTTATGGCAGTTACTTTTCCGTTGAACAGAGAATACAAGGATGATTAGTTCAAAATAGAACGAAATACATACGACAAAGTGGCTTGAATTCAGTATTCAAGCCACTTTTTATTTATTTTTCACAGTAATACAACTGCCTACAGGTGGTGTACACTATGGGGAAAGTTAATTATTTACTTCTAGATATGTCTGCTTTGCCGGAAGTTTATGTAAAAGTGATTAAGGCAAAGGGCTATTTGCAGTCGGGAGAGGCGGCAAACGCATCGCAGGCTGTAAAGATGGCAGGAATATCTTGCTCTAGTCAACAACCCTTCCGAGAAGGCTTTATCGTTTAGTTGATTCGCAAGCTTCATTAATTCAAATCACTCAAGTATTTTTCAGTTGCTTTCTTACCGGCGATAAAGCCCTTTAGGATAAAGCCGTGGTCGCCGTGAACCTCAATCAATTCGCAATTCTCATATCTCTCAATCGCTTTTCTTGAATATTCAATCTTAACGAGCTTGTCCTCAATTCCGTGAATAATCAAAACAGGCTTTTTGAAGGTGCAAATCTGCTCATAAGGGTCAAGAGTTCTTGCATCCTCAACATACTTTTTGCCGAGCTTGACAAAAACACCGTGAAAGCTGTCAGGCACATTGTTTGGATCGATCTTTGTTCCGATTACACATCCGCGTCTTGAATCATCGGGAATACAAAGGGCGGGATAATACATAATCAGCCTCTCGATTTCGTCCTCTTTTTCGGCCGCTACTAACGAGCATACAAGTCCACCCTGACTGCAACCGCAAAGGGTTATGTGATTGTTGTCAACAAAATCAAGAGTTTTGGCATATTCAAGCACATCAAAAAGATTTTTCTTTTGAGTCTGTACGCTCATATTTACACTTTTGCCACCGGAAATTCCACTGCCGGACATGCAAAAATCAAACATAATTACGGCATATCCTGAATCTGTAAATGCCTTTGCATAAGGCGAGGTAATCAGCATATTGCTTGCAAAGCCATGGCATAAAATGACCGTCTTTTTAGGTGTTTTTGCATCACAGTTAAGCATGATTCCTCTTAATGTATTTCCTGCACTTATAATCTTGAATGGTTTAATTTTCATATACTTCATCCTTTCGTAGTTTCAATCAATAATTATAGTAAGCTGTTTAGCAATGCTTCGCAACCGGCATAAATGTCCTTGTAGCACCTGCCAAAATCACGGGTATACCATGGGTCCGAAACATCAGCGTTACTGCCGGTGTATTCCATCAGCTTATGGATTTTGCCCTGCTTATCTCCGCCGAGAATACGAGTCATATTGCGGATGTTGGCACTGTCCATACCCATGAACAAATCGTATTTATCGTAGTCACCGGCTTTAAGCTGAACGGCTCTTTTACCGCTTGGGTCAATGCCGTGACTTTCCAGAACAGCCTTTGCAGGCGGATAAACAGGATTGCCGATTCCGTTCCATATTTCTTCTGTACTGGTAGCAGAGGAGGCAATTACAAAATCTTTTTCCAAGCCCCTGCGCCTAACCATATCTTTTAACACAAATTCCGCCATCGGCGAACGGCAAATGTTCCCATGGCACACAAACATAATCTTAATCATAATTATATGATATTTTATTCGTGTGTTGTTGTCAATAAAAAAGATTCAAGCCGAGAGCAAACGCCCTCGGCTTCGTTTATGCGAGTTTTGAAAGTCGTAATCATTCTGTTTCGTCTGATTCAATTATAATCTCTGGTAATTCCTCACCAATTAATTTATAAACTCGTTCCTCTTTCTCGAGAATAAACCTTTGGCATAGAACAAGTTAGCATATTCAATAACTTGGCTCATTTGAGCTGTATCTATTGTTGCACCGATAAATGCACTTACAAAAGGAACTGCCTTTCCTATATTTTTTGCGCTAAACCTTTACCAATTTGCTCAAATACATTTGTAAACATGGTTTCATCGAGACCTTTTTTCAGCATTATTTAGTGCTTTTCTCGCAGCTGCGTTTGCTAACGCTCTCATTTGAGTTAACAATAGCGTTACGGCATCTTTATTCGCCATTGCTGTCCAGCCTTTTTTTACTGTTTGTTTTACAGTAGTTGTTTCTGTAATAAGCATTACTTTGGCTATCACACTTGATAGCTCACTATCTGTATTATTTCGTGGACTCAATGCATTTGTAAACACTTCACTTGCAATTTGAAGTTCTGTTGAATCGTGTTTAATATCATGTCCATAAAATAACGCAACTGATTGTACTGCTCTATAATACAAAAATGTACTTAATACAAGGTTGAGTAGCAATTCTACAAAACCTACCGCACCAAGTGCGCCACCTTCAACTATTGTTGCAACTAAGTCTGCATTCTTGTATTTATTTACTAATTCATAAATATCATATTCTCTCGCTAAACATATTTCTTCTAAAGAAGTAATTTCATTATCACATACAATCTCATTAACTCGTTTCTATTATGACCTGTCGTTACGGGCTTGTATAGAGCGTTAGTTCAAGGGAACAGTTCCTTGTAAATTTCTACCACTCTCATAATAGAAATTGTTTTTTTCGCGAGGCAAAACAAAAACACCACCTGATGAACAGATGGTGTTAATATGATTTTTGAGTTATCGGTCATTATTTTATACAAGATTGGTGACGAGGTAGGCTCTGCGGGTAGCCACCGATAAGCTGAACAGCAAAAATTACTATATGACCAATCCGTCGTTTGACAAATAAACCGATAAAAACACCCCGGTGCAAAATCACTTTGACTTTGCGTCGGGGCAATTTTTTATTCAGTTGTAATGGCGGTGAGCAGGGCGCGGCAGCCGGTGGCAATATCTCGATAAGCGCGGGTGAAGTCCCGGCTGTACCAAGGGTCGGTCACATCGCCGCTGTGTGCAGCCAGCTCTGCCTTGGCAGGCGGGTACACCGGATTGCCTTTTCCGTGCCAAATCTCTTCTCGGCTGGTGGCAGCGGACGCAATCTCAAATTGATCTGCCAGTCCCACCTGCCGCACCATATCCTTAAAGATGAATTCCGCCATAGGCGAGCGGCAAATGTTGCCGTGGCACACAAACAAAATGCGTATCGGTCGGTTTGTTACGCTCATTCTGCCAGCTTGGCCAAAATGGCGTCTGCCGCTTCTGCGGTGGGTGCGGTCTCAGAGAAACTCTTGTCCCGGGCGGTTAGCTCCACCACGCCGTTTTTCAGGTTCCGAGGGCTGACGATCACGCGCAGGGGCACGCCCAGCAGATCTGCGTCGGAGAACATAACGCCGGCGCTGACAGAACGGTCATCGTAGATCACTTCTACGCCCTTCTCCTGCAAGGTGTTGTACAGTGTATCGGCAAAGGCACGCACTTCTTCATTGTCTGCACGCACAGCGCACAGGTGCACCTGCCAGGGGGCAATGGCCTTGGGCCAAATGGGGCCGTAGTCGTCGTGGTGCGCCTCGCACACAGCGGCGGCCAGTCGGCCAACGCCAATGCCGTAGCAGCCCATGATCGGCACACGGCTCTTGCCGTCCCGATCCGTATAGGTCATGCCCATAGGCTCGGTGTACTTCTTGCCCAGCTGGAAAATGTTGCCCACCTCAATACCACGGGAAATATGAATGCTCTTTTTGCCGCAGCAGGGGCAGATACCGCCCTCAACCACCTTGGCAAAATCGTGGTACTCCGCACCGGGCACATCCCGCTGCATATCCACGCCGGTGTAGTGGTAATCCGTCTCGTTGGCACCGGCACACAGGTTGTTGCGCCCCTCCAGGGAGCGGTCGTATAGCACGGTAAAGTCGCCGTTTAGGTTGGCAGGACCGATAAAGCCGGCGTGCAGACCACATTCTTCGGTGATTACTGCCGGGTGAATTTCCTCACCCAAAAAGTTGGTGAGCTTGGTCTCGTTCACTTCCAGGTCGCCTCGCAGGAACAGTACCACATATTTGTCTTCATTATTAGTCTGGTACACCACGGCCTTGGCACTGTCCTTAGGGTCGGCGTGCAGATAGGTGCATACCTCCTCAATGGTGTGCATACCCGGGGTGTGCACCTTAGTCAGCGGCTGGGAGGGGGCATTTTCCACCGGCTCCAGGATAGACTCGGCAGCCTCCATGTTGGCCTTATATCCGCAGTCGTCGCACAGCACGATAGAGTCCTCGCCAATGGGGGTCAGCAGCATAAATTCGTGGGATACGCTGCCGCCCATCATACCGGAGTCTGAAGCAACGGAGATCACCTCCGGCACACCGGCGCGGGCAAAAATGCGCTCATAAGCCTTGTGGCACTTTTCGTAATAATCGTCCAGGTCCTCCTGGCTGGTGTGGAAGGAGTAAGCGTCCTTCATAGTGAACTCACGCACACGGATCAGCCCGGCTCTGGGGCGCGCCTCGTCCCGGAACTTGGTTTGAATTTGATAGATCATAAAGGGATACTTAGTGTAGGTGCCGGCGTATTCTCGCACCAGTTGCACCGCAGCCTCCTCGTGGGTCATACCCAGCACCATATCGGCACCGTTGCGGTCCGTAAAGCGCAGCAACTCTTTGCCGATACTCTCATACCGGCCGGACTCTGCCCACAGAGAGGCGGGCATCACCACCGGGAACTGCACTTCCTGACCGTCCAGGGCGTCCATCTCTTCCCGCATGATTTGCTCCAGCTTCTTCAGCACCCGTTTTAAGGGCGGGTAAGAGGAGTAAATGCCGTTTGCCACATACTTGATGTAGCCGCCGCGCACCATCAGGGCGTGGCTGTCTACCTGGCAGTCTGCCGGGCGCTCCTTAAAGCGATCGCCAACTAAGTGTTCCAGTTTCATACAAAAAACCTCCAAAAAATAAAGCCCTAAGCCGATCTGTGACGATCGGTTTAGGGCGAATCATTGATCCGTGTTACCACCTAAATTCAGGCTGAGCCTGCACTCTGCGCGCTCTGTAACGGGAGCTCCCGGTACGCCTTAATAGCCTTTGCGTTCGGCGCACAGCTCAAAGATGGGTTCCTCCGCCGCCTGCCCAGGCTTGCACCGACCGCCTGTTCTCTCTGCACAGGGTGGGGGAGTACTGTTTCTCGTCCTTGCTGTTACCTTGGTATCATAGCAAATCGGGACCGAAAAGTCAAGAGCGCTCCGGGTTTGTCTGCTCTTTTCTCTGTCCGGTGCAGCGGCGAACCAAGGCGCGCACTACCGGGTCCAGTCGCGGCTCCAGTCCCATGGCGATTATCAGCGCCGCCACAGTGAGAAGGAGAAAGAACATGCCCTGCATATACCAGCCGGGCAACCCGGCGCACAGCTTGACAGATAGCTTATTGAGCCAGCCATATAAATTGGGCTGGTTGTGAATGGCCATTAGGTACAGAGCGTGTACGCCCAAGTAGGCAAGACCTTTGTTCAGCATAGGCACCTTGCCCAGCGCCAGGCTGATACCGAGGATTCCGGCGCAGCCCAGTGCAGCCGCCGCCAAACTCAGCAGCGGGCGAGAGGCAATCAAATCGTACATATCCTGTGGCGCTGCCTGCGCCAGCAAGCCACAGCCGACGGTCAGCACAGTGCCGCCAATGCCGCAGGCGGCAACCATCGCTGGCTTGGTACACTGATTTTGCAAAGAACGAAACGCACCTTGCAGCAGGGAACCGATAAACAGATAAAAGGCCGCCTCCATGGGGCGAAGAACCGTCAGCCCTACCATGCCCAGCACCCGGCCCACGCCGGACAGGGCGGTAAAGTCCACGGCTCTGCCTATACCGGCTGCCAGCAAAAACAGCCCGGCCAGGAACAACCCTTGTGCCCAGCGGGGCAGCGGGCTGCCGGTGAGCAGACTGCAAAGCAGTTTGCCCAAAAACAGGGTGCTTAAAAACCAAAGCACATTAAATCCGCACCCGACCAAAGCGGCAATGCCGTCCAGTGCCAGCGCCTTGTAGCTGCCGTGGTCTGCAATACAGGTCACCACGCTGCACAGCAGATAAATGGCGCTGAATAAAATGTAATAAAATAGCAGCCGGGCGTTGTTCTCCCAAAAACGACGGAGAGAAAAGCTGCATGCATCCCTTTGCATAACCAGCCCGGACACCACAAAGAACAGAGGCATCATATAGCCGCCCAGCGCTGTGTGCAAAGGCGAGGCGGGCAGGGTGTGGTACAGGATCACCGAGAGAATGCCCAACCCTTTGGCAATATCCAGTTCTATTATACGCCCGGTGCGGGGCGACATTGCCGATTGCTTCATTTTTTCCGTCTCCTTGTGGAATATAAGCTTTATACAATTTTATTGTAGCAACCTGCCTACGGCTTGTCAATTCTTTTATCCCTGCCGGATATAGGCGCTAATCAAACGAAAAAACGCAACTTATTCTTTACATCGGCGGCAAAAAATGGTACTATAGATTGTATTGCTTTGCACCGGTAGTGCTGCAAAGCGCCAAATTTTGTTGGAGGTACTGTTTATGACCAGTGCACAAGTTTGTATTCTGATCTCTATAGCCGTGTACCTGATCGCTATGCTGGCTATTGGTATTGTGTGCTCCAAACGCAACAATACAGTGGACGATTTCTATTTGGGCGGCCGTCGGTTGGGACCGGTGGTTACTGCCATGAGTGCCGAGGCGTCGGATATGTCCAGCTGGCTGCTGATGGGCCTGCCGGGCGTTGCCTATCTGACCGGTGTTGCGGATCCGGGATGGACAGCCATTGGCCTTGGTGTGGGCACTTACATTAACTGGCTGGTGGTGGCACGCCGTCTGCGCCGGTATTCGGCCCGCATTGGCGCCATTACCGTGCCGGACTTTTTCTCTCGCCGATTTGGAGAGAAAAAACACATTCTTACCGCCATGGCAGCCATTTTAATTATTGTATTCTTTGTGCCGTACACAGCCTCCGGCTTTGCCGCCTGCGGCAAGCTGTTTGGCACTCTGTTCGGTATGGACTACCATGTGGCAATGATCATTTCCGCCATTGTGATCGTGGGCTATACCGCTACCGGCGGGTTTACTGCCGCGTCTACCACTGACTTAGTGCAGAGCATTGTGATGAGCATTGCGCTGGTGGTGGTGCTGGTGTTTGGCGTGTCCAAGGCCGGCGGCGTGGGCGCCGTGGTGGAGAATGCGCAGAGCATGAGCGGCTATCTGTCCATGACGGCTACCTATGACCCGGAAAGCGGCAAATCCGCCACATACAGCTTGTTGAAAATTTTGTCTACCGCCGCCTGGGGGCTGGGCTACTTTGGTATGCCCCACATTCTGCTGCGGTTTATGGCCATTGAAGATGATCGCAAATTAAAGACCTCTCGCCGCATTGCCACCATTTGGGTAGTGATCTCTATGTTCATTGCCGTGGTGATCGGCGTAGTTGGCTCCGCTATGGTCAAGAACGGCGCTATGGGTGCCCTGGCAGACAAGGAAACCATTATTGTACAGATCGCCAATTTGCTGTCCCAGCACGGGGTAGTTGCTGCATTGCTGGCCGGTGTGATCCTGGCGGGTATTTTGGCCAGCACCATGTCCACGGCGGACAGCCAGCTGCTGGCTGCCTCCTCCGGCGTCAGCGAGAATATTTTGGGCAGCCTGTTCAACCTGAATTTGTCTGCCAAAGCCAAGATGATCGTGGCTCGGGTGACCCTGCTGGGTATTGCCGTGGTCGGCATCTTTATGGCTTGGGATTCTAATGCTTCTGTGTTTAAGATCGTCAGCTTTGCTTGGGCGGGCTTTGGCGCGTCCTTTGGTCCGGTAATGTTGCTGGCGCTGTTTTGGCGGCGCTCCAACCGCTACGGCGCTGTGGCCGGTATGATTGCCGGCGCGGTAATGGTGTTCCTGTGGAAGTATTGCATTGCCGATCTGGCACCGGTTTTGAAGATTTACGAGCTGCTGCCTGCGTTCCTGTTTGGTCTGCTGGTGAATGTGGTGGTGTCCCTGTGCACCCCTGCGCCGGACAAAGAGGTGCTGGAGCAGTATGACGCGGTAAAGGCAGAGAAATGAGCCCTTTGAACGATCCGAGAGAAGCGTTGCGCCGTGCCCTGCAATATGATGCCGGAGATCCCAAGCGGATACAGCATTTGATCAAGGTGTATACTTTTGCCGAAATGATCGCCGATGGGGAGCATTTGCCCGACGCGCAGCGGCGCGTATTGCTTACAGCTGCTGCACTTCATGATATTGGTATTCACAATGCTCAGCTGCATTACGGTTCCTCTGCCGGTAAATACCAAGAGCTGGAGGGCCCGCCGGTGGTACGCCAACTGCTTGCAGACTGGCCAAAGGATTTTGTGGAAGAAGTTTGTGATCTGGTGGCCAGACACCATACCTACACCGGTGTGGACCGATTGACTTTACGCATTTTAATTGAGGCGGACTTTTTGGTGAATGCGTATGAGGAGGGGCTTTCCGAAGAAGCCGTGCAAGTCGGCAGAGAAAAGCTGTTCACCACTGCGACGGGAAAGCACCTGTTGCAAATGCTTTATGCAGTATAAGATAATAAAAAACGCAAGGTGTATTTCGCACCTTGCGTTTCTTTGTGTCGTTTAAGATTTATTTTACAAAGCGGATCAGCCGATTGGTAAGTAGGGCTGCCAGCAGGATCTTGCCACACTCCGGCAGCAGGAATGGCACCACGCAGGTGGCCAGCGCCGCTTTTAATGTGGCTTTGTAAGCAATGATGAACCACACGGTGCCAAAGGCGTAGCATACAGTCAGGCCGATCACCATAAACAGGATCAACTGCCAAAACTTGTGACCGAACTTTTGCACCAAAGCGCCGGTGATCAGTGCGGTCAGGACAAAGCCGACAATGTAGCCGCCGGTGGGACCGGTAATGGCTGCCACGCCGCTTTTGAACCCGGTAAAGATGGGCAGTCCTACCATACCCAGCAGAATGTACACGATCACGGATACGGTGGAGCGCTTCCACCCCAGCAGTCCGGCGCACAGGCAAACGGCAAAGGTCTGCATGGTAAAGGACACGGTCATGGGCACGGCGATCTGGGCACACACAGCGATCAGTGCGGCAAACAGACCGATATAGGCAATGTCTACCGTGCGGAGTTTTTTCTTCTTCTTGCTGCTTTCGGCAGCTGCGGTTGTTTCTGACATACTTTTTACCTCACATTGAATTTTGTACTATTATGCCTTGATTTTGCGTAAATGTCAATCAAAATCATAAAATAAGTTGACAATTTTCAATTTCACGGCAAAATTTTGCCTGATTCCTGCCCTATTGCACAAATTCTTTGGCACTTTTTTGTGCACTGTACTGAATTTTAAGAATTTGGTCCATATCGGTAGGCAAAGGCCGCGCCAGCGTGTATAATGGTGCTGATTTTTGAAGAAGGAGCGCACTTATGCAGCTGTTAGAAACAAAAAAAGAGAATTATATCGGTCAGGCAGATCCGTTTATTCTGGAAAGCGGCGGTCGATATTACATTTATACCACCGGCGATGATGGCATTTATGCTTACAGCTCGGATGATCTGCTCACCGGTTGGCAATTTCACGGTATGGTGTTTACCGTGCCCGGGGAGCATAGCTTCTGGGCGCCCAGCGTGATTGAACTGGATGGTACATATTATATGTATTGTTCTTATGAGTTCTTTGGTGATACGCCGGATCAGGGCGGTCATCGGGAGGCGCTGTTTGTCAGTCAGGCGGATAATCCCCTGGGCCCCTTTGGGCAGGAGAAGCAGATTCTGCATCCCTTTTCCATTGACTCCCAGATTGTGCAAAATGAGAGCGGCCTGTATTTGTTCTATTCTACCAATACGTTTGAGGGTGACCGGATCGGCACTTATATTGTGGTGGATAAGATGCTGGATCCGTACACCCCGGCAGGACACCCGGTGCCGGTGGTGGTGCCCACCCTGGACGAGGAGATCTTCCGTCGGGATCGGTACAAGAAAGGCCAGCACTGGCACACCATTGAGGGTGCCTGCTACTTTCGGGAGGGGGACTGGCAGTATGTAATGTACAGCGGCAACTGCTACTTGCAGCCTACCTATTATATAGGATATGCCCGAGCCAAGACGGACGAAACGGATCTGACCAAAATCAAGTTTGAAAAGGTGCCGGATGACCATACCTATGCTCCGGTGATTCGCGCCAATGATTGGGAGGAGGGCACCGGTCATCACAGTGTGATCAAGAAGGATGGCGTATGGTACGCGGTGTACCACGCCCGTAATGTGGAGGACGACGGTTTTGAAGGCGACCGCCGCAACGCCCGCATTTGCCGATTGGAAGTGAAGGACGGCACCATTACCGCGCACCGCTATCCGGATCATATATAGCGGTATGGTCTATTGTGAGCAAGACGAAGATAGAACTACAATTTTGACACAGTTGGAGATAAACCCGACTGTGTCTTTTTTGTATGGAGTAAAAATGTTGTGAGGTGTACACCGATAGCGTATAGATTTTTGCCACGACTTTGCGTACAATAAAAGTGCAAATATTCTATTGGAGGTATGAAAATGAAAAGAGTACTTAGTCTTTTGTTGGCACTGTCCATTCTGTGTAGCTTGTCTGTAAGCACCGGGTTCTCCGCATATGCTGCAACAACGAAAACCGGTTCTTGTGGCGAGAGCGCAACTTATGTTCTGGACACAGCCACCGGCGCAATGACAATCAGCGGCAGCGGAACGATTACCAGTAAGTTTGAGGATAAGGATATCCATATGGATATCAATTCTGTCACTATCCAATCAGGTATTACAGGCATTGGCGATGGGGCGTTTCGCTTCTGTGGCTTCTTAACCAGTATCACTATCCCCGATAGTGTAACCAGTATAGGAAATCAAGCGTTCTCCGATTGTGAAAGTTTAACCAGTATCACGATTCCAAGCAGTGTAACTAGTATTCGTACAAGTGTATTTAATAATTGTAATGAGTTGACTAGTGTCACCATCCCATCCAGTGTAACCAGTATAGGAGATAATGCATTTGATTTTTGCACCAGTTTGACCAAAATCACTATCCCAAATAGTGTAACTAGTATAGGAGATAACGCATTTAATCAGTGCCTCGCATTAAGAAGTATTACTATTCCAAGTAGTGTAACCAACATAGGTGTTGGCGCGTTTGGCTATTGCAATCAATTATCGGCAATTTCTGTCGATCAATGGAATCTTAATTACAAATCATTTGATGGTGTTCTTTATAACAAAAGCAAAACGGAACTTGTTCAATATCCAGCGGGAAGAAAAGTTGCAACTTTTACGATACCAACAGGTGTAACCCGTATTGGAGATGATGCTTTCGAAGGATGTGACAGCTTAACTGGCGTTAACATACCAAGTAGCGTGACAAACATAGGCGCATTCGCATTTAGTGGTTGTGCAAGTTTAACTAATATAACCATACCGAAAGGTGTAACCGAGATAGGTAATGGAGCATTTAAGGATTGTTTGCTGACGAGCATTACCATACCTATAGGCGTAACCTATATAGGTGAACTCGTATTTAGTGGTTGTAACAGATTAACCAGTATTACTATTCCAAACAGTGTAACCAGTATAGGTTATGGAGCATTTGAAGGGTGTAGTATAACTAATATTAACATTCCAAACAGCGTAATCTATATAGGCGAATATGCATTTGGTAGTTGTGACAGTTTAACCAGTATTGACATTCCAAATGGCGTAACTAGGATCGAGGACAGTACATTTTATGGTTGTAGCAAATTAACCAGTATCACGATTCCGAATAGTGTAACCAGCATAGGGGGCAGCGCGTTTAACGGTTGTGAAAGCTTGATTGACATTGCCATTCCGCCTAGCGTAGTCAGTATAGATGGGTGTGCATTTAGTGATTGTAAAAGTTTAACCAGCATCACGATCCCAAGCGGTGTAACCAGTATAGACTATTTTGTATTTAGTGGATGTAGTAGGTTGACTAACGTAACTATTGCTATTCCGAGCAGTTTAACAAGTATAGGCTATTTTGTATTTAGTGGATGTGGCAGGTTGAATAGCATCACTATTCCCAGTAGTGTAGCCAACATAGGTTATGGGGCATTTGATGGGTGTAAACTAAAAGAATTAAAAATGCTCAGTAGAACCTGTGAATTCGATCACCCGATGATAAACGGCGCAATTATATATGGATTTAAAAATTCAACGGCACAGCAGTATGCGATGAATTGTGGCTTTGCTTTTAGGGAAATTAATAGCTGTGCAGATGTTGGTGTGGATCACATTTACAGAGAACCATCAGTGAAACAACCGACTTGTACTACCGAGGGTTATACATCCTATGTTTGTAATGTTTGTGGAGCAGAGGAACATAAGTATGAAAAGCCAGCAATGGGCCATAAGTATGTTGCAAGAGCCGAGAAGCAGGCCACTTGTACGACCAAGGGCTATACCTCATATGTTTGTTCTGCTTGTGGGGATGAAGTTCGCAGGAATATAACACCTGCTTTGGGTCATGCTTATACAACAGAGGTAATTGCGCAACCCACTTGTGTTGCCTATGGTGCTATCAGATACACTTGTTCCCAGTGTGGCGATAGCTACACTGTGGAGAATATTAAGCCTAAAGGTCATCAGTATAAATCTCAGTTGACCAAAGCCACCACCGTCAAGGATGGTCAAAGTTATAAAAAGTGCACTGTTTGCGGCGCCGTCACCGGTAAAACGGTGATTCCTAAGGCGTCTAATATCAAGCTAAATAAAACCGCCTACACTTACAACGGCAAGGTGCAGCGCCCCAGCGTGACCGTGAAAGACAGTAAGGGTAAGACCTTAAAGAACGGCACGGATTATACTGTGTCGTACAGCAGCGGCTGTAAAAATGTCGGTCGTTATACCGTAAAAGTGACCCTCAAGGGCAATTACAGCGGTACAAAAAGCCTAACCTATAATATCAACCCGAAAGGTACAAGTGTGTCCAAGGTCACTGCTGCCAAGAAAGGCTTTAAGGTCACCTGGAAAAAACAGGCCACCCAAACTACAGGCTATGAAGTGCAGTACAGCACATCTTCTAACTTCAAAAAGGGCAATAAGACCGTGACGGTAAGCAAAAACAAGACCACTTCCAAGAGTATGAGCAAACTGTCTGCCAAGAAGAAGTATTATGTGCGTGTGCGCACCTATAAGACTGTAAAGATCAATGGCAAGAATGTAAAGCTCTACTCCGGGTGGAGTAAGGCGAAGAGTGTGACAACTAAGAAATAGCAAGCAGAAGCGAATCTTCGATTTAAGATTCGCTTCTTTCTTCTTTGCTTTTCTATGTGTCAGGAACGAACACTTTGGGTCAGGCGACTACCAAATCTTGTGTACTGTATGCTTCCGGCGTACTAATGTTTACAGTTTGTTCATAAAAATCTCGCATTTGCTTGCATTTTTTTGTTGAAATTTGAGCAACAAGATGATATACTACTACTATACTTATAAGGAGGGTACTGCCTTGAGTAAAGAAAAGAAGCTTGCTAAAAAAGAAGCGAAGGCGGCCAAGAGAGAAGCAAAGGCTGAAAAGGCACTTGCTAAGGCAAACGCCAAAGCGGAAAAGAAGCATGCAAAGGCTTATGAGAAATTCGTAAAAGAAACTACGAAGAAAAACGAAAAAGGGGAAAAGAAAGCGGCCGCAGGCGGCAAAGCATTTACCGCCATTGCCATTCCGACCATCGATGCTTTCCAGACTAAGGGAGAGATCAAAGCAGAGAAGGCCGGCCAGAAGGCATACGCTAAGTTGGTTAAGAAGATCGACAAGAAGAATGCCAAGCTGGAAAAGAAGTGCGCTAAGAAGGGTAAACCTTTCGTTCCGATCCCCACACCGTCTCAGGACGAGATGGCGGCAAGACCGGAGAACAAGGGCGGCAAGATCGCTCTGATTGTGATTCTGATCCTGCTCATTTGGTTCCTGATCTACTTTATCGTTCGTTTTGGCGCGTTCGTTTACAATCCCGCCCAGGAAACGACGGCTGCGGAAGAGGGAACAAAAGTGGCTCAGACTTACGATGCGTATTCCAACCCGCATAAGATCACAACCACGCCGGATTACAGCATTGCGGATGCGAAGCTGCTGCTCAAGCAGACCATTCACGATAACTGGCAGGAGGTTGGCTACAGTGCGGATCCGTCCAGCAGTTCTATCTCTTACAACAATAAGGTAGTTACTGTTAATGGTGCAGATTGCTATGTGTTTAGCTGCTCCGGCAAGACTTTTGCTGTGGCTGTTAAGTTGTCTGCTGTGTACTATGCGCATAATGGCGAGTACCAGCCGCTGACCTTTAACAATACCAATTACCTGTTTAAGTAATTACATACAGCCCACCTTTTTCAGGTGGGCTGTTTTTCTATGTGTTTTCTGTTCTAAAGATAATATCAATTATAGAAAAAGACCGCTGCGTTTTTCACAGCGGCCTTTGTTACTTATGTTATAGTGTGCTGATGTCGTAGGGTGTGCGTTGGTAAACGAAATAGTTGAGCCAGTTAGAAAAAATCAGGCTGGCTGTACTTTTCCAGCTGACCAAGGGCACCAGGTTCTCATCATCGTGGGGGAAGTAGTTGTAGGGCCTGTCAATGTCCAGTCCTTTGCTCTTGTCACGAAAATATTCTTTGGCCAGTGTATCTCGGTCGTATTCACTGTGCCCGGTAGAGAAGAAGTTGCGGCACTCCATATCGGACAGCAGGCTGACACCGGCAATATCACTGTATGCCAGGATCTGCAAGTCCTTAACCTGGGCAATGTCCTGCCGCAGAATTTCCGTATGCCGGGAGTGGGGAATGTAAAACACATCGTCCAGTCCCCGCATCAGCGGATGGGTCACATCTAAACTGCGGTGGGGGAATACGCCGAACATCTTTTTACTGAGCGGGTGCTTTGGAATACCGTAGTGGTAGTACAGCCCCGCTTGAGCGCCCCAGCAAATATGGAAGGTGCTATATACATTGGTCTTTGTCCAATCCATGATCCGGCAAAGTTCGTCCCAGTAGTCTACTTCCTCAAAGGACATTTGCTCCACCGGTGCGCCGGTGATGATCATACCGTCGTATTTCCTGTCCTTTATCTGATCAAAGGTGTAGTAGAACTTGTCCATGTGACTTTTAGACGTATGCTTGGCAGTATGACTGCTCACTTGCAGAAAGTCCACATTCACTTGCAGCGGCGTGTTGCTCAGCAGACGCAGCAGCTGGGTCTCCGTGTCGATCTTGGTGGGCATCAAATTTAATATAATGATATGCAGGGGGCGGATGTCTTGCGTGTCCGCGCGCTTGTTGCTCATGACAAAGATATTCTCGATTTCCAAGCTTTGCTTCGCCGGCAATTCGTTATCAATACGAATGGGCATTGCAGATCCCTCCTTATACATTATATATATCGTTTAGCCATTATAGCAAATTGTGCACGGAATTGCAACCCGGTAAAAAAGTTGAAATTGGGTCTTGACATTTGCAGATCGGCGCGCTATAATATCACACGTTGCTTAACCGCAGCGCAGCCGACAGCAAGGCGCGGACGCTTGATTGTTTCGATCCCGCCGCTGTTAAAAAAATGAAAAACTTGAAAAAAGATGTTGACATTTGCGGCAAGTTGTGGTATAGTTATCAAGCGCTCGAGAGAAGAGCGGCCGGCCGAAAGGCTGGATAAGGACCTTGAAAATTAAACAACGACGAGAAAGTAAGGAACCCGATAAGATTCT
>OGHJ01001548.1_pt1 | contig 24139 bp, 24 predicted proteins | sample 1571351 | NCBI WGS metagenome assembly OGHJ01 (sample SAMEA2582037, study PRJEB24529) | metagenome | biome: Human gut stool | place: China | collected 2011 | reverse complement strand
TTTACCGAAATAAACAATAGCAAAAGGGGCTATCCGACTTTTTGGACAGCCCCTTAGTTTTTCGATTACTCTTTGGCTCTATGAGCTTCAATTTCATCTTTTTCGGCTTTTGTAAATACTTCGCCGCATTGAGTACAGATGTAATCACCTGTTTTGCTTTCAACATATCCAAGCCCTGATATTGGTGCTCCTTGAGTTTCTTTTTCAAAACTTGGATGGTCGCATGGCTTATCGCCCCATTCTTCTCTTAATCTTTGTCCTTTCTTAATGTCCATAAAAACGTATATTTTGAAGTTTTGATATGCAAATGTAAAGTAAGTTTTTGGGCTGTACAATAGAATAAGTGGTTTACTAATGCTACTATAAATCATTTACTTATATTTCCAAAGTTTTCAGATATAGAATAAGGAAAATTTGTAATATGAATAGGACAATTATTTCAATAGAAGTACAGGACAATGGCGGTAAAGAGGCTAATATCATCGTCAGAGGAGAACGGAACAATCAGATTATGTTTGAGGAACAATTTGATTATAAGGACGAAGAAAAGCACTCTTTGCGTCTTCATCTTCTGAAAGGACGGTTTATGGAGAAGTTTCCGAAACTTGGCGAAAGTTTAAGTATTCTTTGTATTCGTAAGCTATTCAATGATATTACGATACGGAGTAAAATGAAAGCTAATCCCGATTATAGAACACTTGATAAATAAGAACAAATCATGAAAAAGGACAATAAAAACGCATCTACTCCGAATAAAGGCAAATGCGTATTTAAACATTTAGATATAGATTGCGACAAGCGATTCAGATGTAATGGTTATCAGAAAAAAGGGTGTAAACTATCTGAAATTAGTAATATGAAATCTACTTAGTCTTTGATATTTCTTTCAATGCCAGTTCCATACGATTTAATTTATCCAGAATTTCTTTTCCGTATTTAATTGTTGTTGCAGGAACATTCTCGTAATTGGTAATTCCAATTGAGTAGCCACATGCTTTACAACTAATGGACGTAAAACCATATTGACAATTTTCGATGTCTATATCGACTAACTGAAATTTTGTGCTTCCGCATTTAGGGCATATTTGTTTCATCAGAATTCATTTAATTGTTGACGATTGCAAAGATACGATTTTTCTCACTATCTTTGCAAAGTCCTACGGGACAAAGTTTTCAGAAAATAAGGAAAGTGCCTTATACTCGTTGAAATCGCCAAATTATCAAGAGGTATATACGAGGCACAGAGGACAGCTCATACTTGTGGGTTGCCTTACTGTGCGTATATACAGGTGTTTGGCGATACCTAACGAGTATGCACAGGGGCAGCCCACTTTCTTTAACAACTAACATTGTTAAACTTCTCCTATGGCTGTCGTGGAGAACTCGTTAAAATTCGCCATCATGGAACTTATAGTAGGTTTCTTTTGTATTCTGTTTGCGTTGGGTATTTCTATTGCCACCGCGGTATTAGCTTCCCGAAAAGGACGTAATTCTGTAAACTGGTTCTTTTTATCTCTATTCTGGGGTATTGTAGGATTGATTGTATTAGCATGTTCCAAGCATTTAGAGCGTGAAAAAGGAGAAAGTGATACACTCGTTAAGATATTATGGAGTATCGTGCTTATACCGCTTGTATTATTTGCCGTATTTTTCTACAATCGTACAGTAGAAAAAAGGGAACTCCGAAAGAGTTATCAAATTGAAGAAGTCGCTCCCAAAATAGAACTTTCCGATAACTATATTGAACGGACAGTAGATTTGAATGATTATTTCAATTCAAGTACTGGCTGGGATGACGAAACGGATTGGAATTATGTAGGACTTGAAGATGAAGAAAGCCAAAAGGCTTTTGATAAAGTTCTCGAAAAGAACGGAATATATTGGAGTGACCAAAAGCAATGCTGGGTTAAGAAAGTAAAGAAAACCGCAGAGCAAGCCCCCAAGGTCAAATTTAGATGAAGGCAGGATTATTTCTTGCCTTTCTTTTTAGGTTTAATATCGTATTTCAGAGCCTTCTGCATGAGAGCAGAAAAATCCACTGGAACTTCTGCTTGCTTCTTCAATTCTTTTGCTGGTAGAAGTTCGATAGCCATTGCCTTTTCCATGTCTTCTATTGTTACTTGTTTCTTTTTACTCATTTTGTCAGACTTTGAAAAGTTATACGATAATTTGAATTGCAAAGTAACAAATTAAATCGTGAAACGTCATCAAAATCTCTCGTATTATAGCGGAAGCAGAACTCATTAACATATCGTTGCAGGTGTTTCTTGCTTGTATGGTTATATATTCCCGTCAAGCCACGTTTCAGAATACTCCAAAAACCTTCGATATTGTTAGTATAAGCATTTTCATCAACGTATTGTCCGTGACCGTGGTCAACCATGTAATGCTCGTATAACTTGCTAACGGTTTTATATCCGCACCACTCATCTGAGAATAACGTTGCCGTGCGTTTTACCGTTCTCAAGATAGGAACTGTCAACGATTTATAGGAAGTGTCACGGACTACTTTACAAACCACCTTACCGCCACGCTGAAGCATACCCATGACGGGAACTTTATCTTTGAAACTCCTACCTTGGCACTTCTTTACTTTCTTGTTATAGTGGCGATTTTTATTCTTACCGCCCACGAAAGTTTCATCAAGCTCGACTTCTCCCTCAAGCTTCTCTTCCATGACAATACCAAAGCATTCACGAATACGCTGATTCATGAACCACGCAGTTTTATAGGTCACGGATATTCTCTTGGATAATTCGATTGATGAAATACCTTTCTTGCGGGATGTGATTTCATAGATAGCCACGAACCATTTTCTTAATGGTAATTTAGAGCCTTCAAACATTGTTCCTATTCTCACGTTAAAGTTCTTGCCCGTATTCTTACAGCGGTATATTCCATCGCCACGGTTATATACTTTGAACGTAGGGTCATAAGGAGAAACAGGAATACCGTTTGCCCAGCGTTGCTGTTCCAGATACTTGATGCAGCTTTCCTCTGTAGGAAATGCTTCCAAGAGGTCATATAAAGAAGTGAATTTACCAATATTCATCTTACTAAAGTTTATAGTTCTTGCTATATATAACTCTGGTGAGAAAAGTTGCTTGGGAAAATAGTTATCTGCGTATAGAGAAATACCGCCCAAAACTCTTGTTCTGAACGGTATTATTAGCAAAGTTAGTTAGGGTAATGTCGTAAATAATCACCATATTGTTAATACCCTACTGAAAACGAGGGAATTTTGTTACCAAGGAATTTAGGGTATTGTCGTATATAGTTACCAAAATTAAATCTTTTGATATGTATTTTGATTGTTATTTGCTTTTTCCTTTTGTTTTGAATTTTGTTTCGTCAAATTCAATATATGGGTCAGGAAAGAAATCGGCCATTTTACAATGGAATATTCTTGCCAAAGTATTAACATGGAACATGTTTACTTTTTGGCGTTCTTTAGGATTGAAAAGTCTGGAAATGAAGCCCTCATTTTTACCCATGCTTAATGAAAGATCTGTAGCTGTCATACCTTTTTCTTTCATTTTTTCGGCTATTATTTTCAGGATATATTCTTCTAAGGGCGTAATCATGTTTCAAAAGTTTAGCCTTTAAAGGAATATTAAATTATGCAGACGCTCTGCGTACATGTACGCATTTAAATTATAAAGATAGATTATTAATCTGGAATCATCAACCAATGCAAGAAAACAAGAATCTGCATGAGAAGGAAAATAACCAATGCCGCATTAAAATACATGAGAACTGGAATTTATATCAATCAATAAAACCTAGTAGTATGGATACCTTTGAAGATACTCTTACCAATGAAGATTACGCGCGGATTTTGCACAATCTCCCTGCCGATTCGGGGGATTTGTTACTATCGAATGAAGCTGAAAGAATCTGGAAAGGTTTCGTGGATTACCATTCTTTCCCTAATCCTTTCGATTGCATTGAAAATGACACGGAACTGATGGACGGCTTTTTCGGTTGGCTCGACGAAGTGGTTTTGAATCTGGAGCATGTTAGAAATGCCTGCCTTTATTATCTGATAAACTCGCCGGATGATAAGGGGAAAAAAGAGGAAACCGGGAAAGAGTTGAACAGGTTGGACGCATTTTGCCGTGACTTTGCCTGGCATAAACAATTTATTGCAGAGAAGGCCTTTTATTTTAAGGGTTTCCTTGAATCATTGCATGGGGAATCAGAACGTGCGGCAAAGGGGAAACTTCTGACCTCCCCAAGGAAGGAGGTGTAATGACGGCCTGAGTCAATAGCCCTCTTTCAATCCATTAAATAAAAGGTATGGAACTTCCTGCCTGACTTATTAACCCAATTTGAATAGAGAGTTTTTAATCATTTTTAGTTATAAACCGAATAAAACTTTACTTATGGAAAACGAACAACACCCCGACACTTTCCAACCGACAGAGAATCAGTATTCCGGCTTAGGCGGAGAAGAGTTTCAACCTGAGAAACCAGATCTAACGGGTAAGTGCCTGCCTTTATTATCTGATAAATTCGCCGGATGATAAGGAGAAAAAGGAGGAAACAGGGAAAGAGTTGAGCAGGTTGGAGGCATTGTGTAATTATAAGTAATTACTATGATAAAACCTGTTGAAGTATAAGACAATTAATGATTTTAGATAGTTCTTTGAAAGTTTGTTTTGTTATGTTAGAGAATTTTTGTACATTTGTTACGTACTACATACTCGAAGGTAGGGAAACCTGCCAATCATTGACAGGCATTTTTTATGCTTGTACACTCCATATACGGCGGTTTCGTATCCCCGTGCGGAGTGTTAATGCACCCGCTGCCTTCGAGGTGTAGTACAACGGGACGAGCGGAACCGTCTTTTCTATTCGCTTCAACAAAATTTTTTACTATGAAAACAGAAATGAAAAATATTTGATTGATAGTATGTTATTCTATGCCCTCAAACAATTTGCTTAATGTAATTCCGAGTGCTTTACTAAGTTTATATAAGGAAGTAAGCCTTATATCTATACTGCCGGATTCATACTTTGAAAGATTACTATTATCAATATCAACGATAGCTTCAAGTTCTTGTAAGGTTAAAGATTGATTTTTTCTTAGCTGTTGCAATTTTTGACCGAATTTGTGTAATATTAATTCATCATCTTCCATATCCTTTGTTTTAAGTTCATAACAAAGGAAAAAATATAGGTTGACACTCTTTCTGGTTTATAAACCAGAAATTGATAAGGGACAATAAATAAGTAAAAAAAGATTAGAATATACATTATATCAATAACTAAAATATAACAGTTCAATTATGAAAAATAACAAATCTCCACCGAATTAAGATTATTTCCTTTAGGAAATTTACAATTTATGAGACGTGATTTACGTCTTACTATATCTAACTATTATAATTAAATACAAACATGGAAACAGATCATCAAAACACTTTTCAACCGACAGAGAATCGGTATTCCAGCTTAGGCGGAGAAGAATTTCAGCCTGAAAAACCAGATGTAACGGGTAAGTGCCTGCCCAAAGGATTTATTTCGACGGACAACGAACCTTTGAAACACTTTTATCTGCAAATGTCCCGGATGATGTGTCCTTCGGTCACCGCAGACTCAACGGAGTGTGAAATATTACAGATCCTTTATACCCGTGTAAAAAAGAGCTGCAAGCTATTAAAATTACTCGACACCCACCCGTGGAGCGATATCAATCCCTTCCTGATCAAGGCCTGCAGCTTTTATCTGTTCACGGATTTGTCGGATTCCCAGAAGGAGAAACGGCGCCTGAACAATATCCTTTACCGTCAGAGTATTTTTACGGGAAAGATTTCGGAGCTGCATGACCTGATCGCCCATGACCTGATCTTCTTCTGCCGGGTAAAAACGGACCTGGAGGAAATGTTGCGTATCGATCTTTCCGATCCGGCCAGTATAGATCCGGTTCTGTCCGGAAAGGATACAGGGACGATAAAATAAACGAAACAATGCAAACAGGGAAGGAGGTGAACCGGAAAAAAATGAAGATTCCATAAAAAAACAGCGGGGGACTGGGTGACATTGGCGTGCCCGTTCAGTCCTCCCGCCTCAATTAACATTATTACTAATATTAACACCGACAAAGTTATGCAAAAAAACGCATGCAGCGTTAGCCGGAGCTTACGAAAGCAACGGCTGACCGCCATTATTTTCTGTTTATTGTCTGCTTTTACCCTGCCCGTCCCTTTGCAGGCAGGAGTGCCGCAGCAACAATCCACTTATCCGGTCAAAGGTCTGGTGACCGATGCTAAGGGCGTTCCCCTGCCGGGCGTGACCGTCCGTTACGGAATTACGGGCGGGGTGACCGACAACGGTGGACGTTTTTCACTCCGCCTGCCCGAAGAGCGCGGCAGGCTGACCTTTTCGTGTGTGGGCTATAAGACGGTGACGGTGGGTTACCGTGCCGGAGAAACGCTCCGTGTGCGGCTGGAAGAGAGCCGTGAATCGCTGGAGGAGGTGACGGTGGTCGCCTACGGGGAGCAGCGGCGCGGACAGGTGTCGGGCTCGGTGGCGACGGTGGATGCCGCCCGGCTGCAGAACAAGCCCGCATCCAACGTGCTGACGCTGGCCAAGGGCCAGATGGCGGGGGTGTATATCGCGAGCCAGTCGGGCGATCCGGGGGGTAACGATGTGAGCATCATCGTCCGCGGTGCGAATGACCTGGCGATTGCCGGCAACCGTAACCCGCTGTTCGTGATTGACGGGGTGATCGCCTCGGACGACGCCAGCCTCAAGGTGGGCGGCAACCCGCTCACCTCGCTCAACCCGGACGACATTGAAACATTCACCGTATTGAAGGATGCCGCAGCGGCGGCCATCTACGGTTCGCGGGCAGCCAACGGGGTGGTGATCATCACGACGAAAAAGGGCCGCTACAACCAGCACCCCCTGCTCTCGGCCAATGTCAGCCACACCTTTATCCTGCAGCCCCTGCTGCCGGAGCGGATCGGCGGGAATGCCGAGCGGCGCGCCCGTCTGGAGGCGATGAAAAATTATGCGGGAGTGTACTACGACCGGGAAACGGATTCCTACCGCTATCCGGAAGGCTACGCCCTGGGCAAGCCTTACGATTATTTCTGGAACGAAGGCAACGGCGCGGACATGACCGTGTATCAGGACAGCCTGAACCCTTTCTATAACAATTCCACCGACCTGATGGCATATTACCTGCGCCCCGCCCATGCCACGAATGCGAATATCCAGGTTCGGGGCGGGGCGGAGGGAATCGCCTATTCCGTCGGCCTGGGCTTCTACGATGAGGCGGGAACGCTGCGGGGTACGGGCAACCGCCGTTTTTCGGCCTTCTCGAACCTGGCCTTCAAGCCTGCGCACCACCTTTACGGCAATTTCCGCTTCTACCTGGCCTATACCGACAACAACCGCTCGCGCAAAGGGGTGGATGCCTTCAATCCGGCGCCGACGGCTTATTCCACGCTGCCGGACTTCCTTTTCACCTCGACGGTGCTGCCCGGTCCCGGAACGCCTTATTTCGGCGAGCTGACCCGCCGCTATGAGAGCACCAGGGAGAAGAACGACAGCTACAAGCTGCGCACTTCCTTCGACCTGACGTACGAGATCGCCGACGGCCTGGCACTGAAATCGGGCGTGGCGGTCGATTATCTCCAGAACAACCAGAACGTTTTCCTGCCGAAGGAGGTGAACGAATACGGTAAAACCTATAGCAGCGGCACGATCGCCCGCCATCTGATGGTGCTCAACGAGAACCTGCTGACCTACCGCCGGACGCTGGGCGGCAGCCACCATGCCGATCTGCTGCTCGGTTTTTCCATTCAGCAGGACGAGATGAACAATAACACGGGCAAGGCGCTCGGGGCTGCCTCGAACACCATCCATTACGCCCCTTGGTACTCGCAGGTGTACGATGCGGAGGCCCAACTCGACCTGAAGGATTATTATTCGGATTATGAGAAAAAGACGATGGTGGGCCTGTTCGGCCGCCTGAACTACAATTACAGGGAGCGGTATTATGCGGGCTTCACCCTGCGGCGCGATGCTTCGTCGACCTTCGGCGAGGATGTGCGTTGGGGCTGGTTCCCTTCGTATTTTGTGGGGTGGACGTTTACGGAGGAGCCGTTTATGCAGGCGCTGAAACCTTGGCTGAATTACGGTAAGCTGCGCTTCTCGCAAGGGCGTACGGGCCGTATCTTCGAATATCCCTATCTGGCACAGGGCGAACTGGATCAGGGCGCTCCCTATTTGGGGCATCCGACTGTGGTCCCCGAATGGTGGGCAGGTGTCTCGAACAGCGGCCTGACCTGGGAAAAGACAACGGAATACGATGCGGGGCTGGACCTCGGGTTGTTGGACAACCGCATCGGCCTCACTTTTGATTATTACCTGAAACGGACGCGCGGGTTGCTGTACAATCCCCCGACTCCCGGCACGCATACGGGTTTCCTGGCCCCGTGGCGGAATATGTACGGCATCGACAACGAGGGCGTGGAGCTGGAGGTGAAGGGTGAACTGGTGCGCGGGAGGACCTGGCAGTGGAACCTGTCGTTCAATGTAAGCAGGAACCGGAACCGGCTGGCTAAGAGTTTGAACGGGCGCGATTTCCAGAATACGGCGGCCCGCTTTGCGAACAACCTTTCGGTGATCGGGCTGCCGCTTTACGGGATTTATGCCTTCGACGACCGGGGGATTTACGGCCGCCGGAGCGACGTGCCTTCTTATTATGAGGACGGGGTGAAGAAATACCTCCGCGGAGAGGGGAGCGCCTACTACCGGGCGGGCGACCGGATCATCACGGACGTGGACGGCAATGGTCAGATTTATAATTACGGTACGCTGGCGGAGGACCGTATATATATCGGTTCCCCCCTGCCACAGTTTCAGGGCGGTATTTCCACGGACCTGATGTGGAAGGGGCTGGATGTGACCGTGCTGTTCAATTTCGTTTGCCGCAAGTGGGTACTGGATGCTGCCCGGGGGGCTTCTCTGGGTACTTACCTTGCGCTGAACCCGGCGGATATGGCGCGTCCTTATCTGACGGGTAGTCTCGACGGGCTGTTCTGGGAGCATCCGGGCGACGGTGCGCCTTATCCGGCCAACCGGATGGAGAACGGACTGTATAATTTTGCCACCAACCTGGCCTCGAACGCTCAGCGGATCAGTTACCTGAAACTGCAGGCGGTGACGGTGGGGTATACGCTGCCGGAGGCGGTGCGGAAAGCGACGGGTTTCGGTGTGCGGATCTTCATAAGCGGTGAGAACCTTTTTACGCTGACGGATTACCGGGGCGGCGACCCGGAGACGGTGGACCCGTATACGGGAGTGGACAATTACAACGCCTATCCGCTGTCGCGCCGCTTTACAATCGGACTAACCTTAAATTTTTAAACGATGAGAAAACAGATGATCGGATATATCGCAGGACTGGCTTTATTCCTCCTGTCGGGGTGTGACAGTTTCCTGACGCAGTTGTCGGAGAATAATACGACGGTAGCGAACCATTTCCGTAGCGAAGCGGATGTGGAAGCAGCGGTTTATGGCATGCACGCCCAGTTCCGTGAGGTGATGGGGAGTTTTACGCAGGACTACCGCGACCGCGGTCTGCTGCTGGATAATTTCGGCCTTGCCCGTTGGCGGGAGGCCAATGAGCATAACCTTTCGGGCTATACGGCTACAGCTGTGGAGTTCAGCTGGATGTACGAATACAAAGCCGTGAGCGCGGCCAATCTGGTGATCGGTAATCTTTACCGGGCCGGTCTGCCGGAGGAGCGTTACCGTTTTTATATGGGTCAGGCGCTGTGTATCCGTGCCTGCCTGTATTTCCAGATTATCCGGTTGTGGGGGGATGCGCCGCTGGTGCTGGAATACGAGGATATCTCGGAGAAGGGGCGCACGCCCTGGCGGGAGATCGCCGGGCATATCGTAGAGGACCTGCTGCTGGCAGCGGAATACCTACCTCCTGCGGATCAGCTGAAGGATTCGGAGGGTAAACCACTTACGGCCCGTCAGATCCCGGGGCGGGGGACGGCGTATGCCATATTGGCCGGGGTGTATGCGTGGATAGCGGGCTACGGGCAGGAGCCGGAATATTATGCCCTGGGGATCGAAGCTGCCGGGAAGGTGATCGGGGACCCGAATTACCGTCTGGTGGCCAGCCCGGAGGAGGTATGTACGGAGGTGCTTGCCGGAAATTCTGCGGAAGGGATTTTCGAGGTGTGCTACGACGACAGCCGGGGAGAATATAAGGATTTCGGGAGTTATATCGGGGGGACGGTCGAAAAATGGCCGGTGTTGAAAGGGACGACCCCTGCCTCGCGGCGTAAATTCTTTATCCGCAACGGGACGGTGGAAAGGCTTTACACGCCGGAGGATTTGCGTTTACAGGCCTATTTTGCCGATTTCTTCCGGATGAAGGAAGAGCCGGTGTCTGTGACACAAGGAGCTGCCTATGTTCGGATGTGGCGGGAGGTGGAATACTACTCGGGCGGAATTTATGACGGTACGCCGCGTACGCTGTTAGCGAACGATATCCTGATCCGCCTGCCGGACATCCTGCTGCTGAGGGCGGAGATGAGGGCGGCGACGGGTGACCGGGAAGGGGCCGTTGCCGACCTGGATGTTGTCCGCCGCCGTGCGGGTGTGGCCGGTTATTCGGAGTCGGAGGGTGATCTCCGGCGGGCGATACAGCTGGAACGCGACAGGGAGTTGTTGTTTCAGACGGGGGTGCGGTATTTCGATTATATGCGCAATCACACCTATAATTTGCTGAAAGGGGGCTTCCGGGGTCTGACGGAAGCGGACGTGGCGGCCGGGGCTTTGTTCCTGCCGGTATCTCTGGATGCGATGAACAATAACCCGAAGGTAAAACAGACGGCTTACTGGGTAGGAAAGTTTTGAGCCGTCGATTTATAATCTGTGTTTTCCTGCCGGGGGGATGCCTTCCCGGCGGGAAAACAATAAAAAATATATGGAATATGAAAAATTATATGATAGGAATAATGTTCGTCATCGCTTGCGGAACAGGCGGTTGTGAAAAAGATACGTTCCACGATACAGGTCTGGCTAACGGGGTTTACGACGGCACGGCCTGGGAATATATGCAGGCGGGGCACGGCAACTGGGACTCGCTGGTGATCATGGTCCGGAAAGCCGGGTTGGTGGACCTATTCGATGGGAAGGACCCGGGTTGTCCGCAGATGACGGTGTTCGGCCTGACGAATCTGAGCATCGTGCAGTTTCTTTTGCGAACGACGGATGAGGAGGGGGAGCTGGTTTACCGCTCGGTGGCGGATATGCCGGATGCGTTGTGCCGGGAGATCCTGTTATCGTATGTGATTGCGGGGCGGCATGTGCGGGTGGACTTCCCTTATGAGGTGCAGGGTACGCTGGAAGGGGGGACTGTCTTTGAAACCCTGAACGGTCTGGATTTGCGGGTGTATCGGGTGAAGGGCAGCTGGCAGGGGATGCCGGACATCGGTGCGGATGGCATCGGTTTCCACTTCCTGGAATCGGGTCATACGGGGCACGTGGCCTCGGGGGATATCATGACCGATAATGCCGTGGTGCATTCGTTGTCGACCACCTTTCAGATGGTCGACCCGGTGGTAGACGGTGGTGAGGAGAGGAAAGTAGGACGTTGAAGGGAAATTCGGTTAAAATTCAAATGATAAAAGAATATATTATGAAAATAGGAATATTAGGAATGCTGATCCTGGCAGGGATCGGATTTTACAGTTGCGATGATATCACCAAGGGATATCTGGAAACGGGCGAAGCCGGGTATGTCACCGATACGCTCCGGATTGCCGCCGATCCGGGTAGCAGGGATACGATACCCTATCAATCGGAGAAGATACAGGGGGTGATCGGTACTTTCCCTATATACTATGAGTTGGCAGCCTTGCGGGATGACTCGGGCCGGGAAGTGAGGGCCGGGATCGCCTCGCAGGTGGAGGTGGTACTGACCGGGGTATTCCGGATCGCGAAGGAGCATACGATCCCCGTGGGCACATACAGGGCCGACCTCCGGGTGTGGAACCTGGGGCGTAGCTTTGTGCTTCCGGGGATATACACGATAGTGGTGGAGCCTGCTGCCGAAACGGCCGCTTCCGGAAGTAGGGAAGAAGGGTAGCGACAGAGAAAACCTTGCCGCGATGGCTATTAGCGGCCATCGCGGTTTTTCGTTTTGTCGGTTTCTGTGTTTTATTGGATTTTGATTATTGCTTTATAATAATTGTATTTGTATCAATTAATTTTGTGAAGTGTGACCATTCTGATAAATCTTTTCGTAACCAGCGGGCATGTTTCTCCCGAATATTTTTGTGACCGGTAGATGGAAAAGTTGATCCGGGAGATCAGTAATGGTAATAATCTGGCTTTGATTTCCACCCGCAGAATGCGGTAAAAGCGGACTGATAGAACATTGATTCAGAAATGAGTCTATAGTCCGTCCATACTATACTTTTTTTTGTGGATATTTATGCGATAGCTTCGTTGCGGGATTTCGTTTTTTTACTGAGTAAGGTGATTCTCGAAGGTTTAAAGCCAAGGGTAAAAGAGCCTGTTTTATTTTTGCGGGCAGTCGGCGGCATGTCATGGGAAATATGTTCCTGAGTGCCTCCCGTCCTTTTTATCAGCGTGTTTCGATGATGTATCTGGAAAGCATTGCTTTGTCTGAATACACGGCTTTTGCCATCCGGCATTTCGAACAGGGAGGAAAAATGATTGTACTGGAAGTGGTGGAATCGATCTATCGGCAATTTGAAGGAATCACCTGGTATCTGTAAAAGATGCTGAATGTTTTGTACAGTTCAACTCCTCCGGGAGGGAATTATACGCGGGATATGATTTTTCCGGCCCTCGACAGTGTAATGGATTTTTTTAATATACCTATCTGGAAATGTTGTACCGGATACCTGGAAAATAGAAGGAATTGCTGATTGCTCTGGCTAAGGAAGGCAAGGTCCGTGCTGTCACTTCCTGCGAGTTTGTCCGGAATTACCGTCTGTCCTATCCAAGTTCCGTACAGTCTGCCCTGCGTGGCCTGCTCGAAAAGGATTTTATCACTCAGGAACAGGGCGTATATCAGGTATACGACCGCTTTTTCGGAATCTGGCTGAGGGAAAGTTTTTTTTATATATCATATTGGTAAAATATGAATCAAAGTAATAATTTTGAAAATTATATTATCTATCTTTGAAAATGGAACCAAAACAGAGTTGATTATTATGAAAGAATTTAGTACGATCACTCGTGAGCATATTTTACAAGCTATTCAAAAAATTCAGGAAGAAGGAGTACCTAATCATGCACAGTCGTCGACTTACGACGTTTTATACGAAGGTGAACGATTTCCTCCGAAATTGGTGGTTTCTTATGCCAATATTTTTGCTAATGGGGAGGAATTGGATCGGAATAATTTTTCTGGAGGGAAGGGATCCAAATGTTTTAAGCTGTTGGAAAATAGAGGTTTTCAAATTGTAGATAAGAAAAAGAAAGTAGTTGTGGATCAGGAGAAAAGTTTTTCGAGCGATTTAAAGAAATTTTTAGCGCAGGCACAAGCAGGGGAATTGAGTACAAAAGGATATAGGAAAAGTTTCCAGGGTTTGAAGGTTAAGGTAAGTTTTGGACAGGGAGGTTTTGCACGAATACCTTGGATTTCTTTTTTATATGAAGGACAAACTACTAGTCAAGGAATTTATCCGGTTTATTTATATTACAAAAAATATCAAAAGTTGGTATTGGCTTATGGAGTGAGTGAAACTTATCTGGCTCACCAACAATGGGCTGTACCCAAAGAGGCGGTGACTATAAACACTTATTTTGAAAAATTTGATATTGTTCCTGAGAGATATGGAGAATCTTATGTTTTTAAAGTATATGATACTTCTCAAAAGTTAGATTATGAGAGTATGGAAGACGATTTATTGCAAATTATTGGAGAATACAAACAGCTGATGGAGGGTGGGCCAATGAAAAAAAATGAGAATAAGGAGTTTAAGATAGAACTGTTAAAAACAGCTTTGCTGCAAACGGGTTTGCTCTTTGAAGATAAGTTACTCAACCGTTTTGTGACGGCTCTGTTGGCTAAGCCGTTTGTGATCTTGACGGGATTGGCGGGTTCAGGGAAAACGAAATTAGCTCAGGTGTTTGCTCAATGGATTTGTGAGAAGAAGGAGCAAGTGTGTATGGTGCCGGTGGGGGCGGATTGGACCAACCGGGAACCTTTGCTGGGATATCCGAATGCTTTGAGCGAAGGAGAATATGTAATGCCTGAAAACGGGGCTTTGGAGCTTTTGATTCAGGCCGGTAAGGAGGAGAACCGGAATAAACCTTATTTCCTGATTCTGGACGAAATGAATTTAAGCCATGTGGAACGCTATTTTGCTGATTTCCTCAGTGTGATGGAATCGCAAGAGGCTATTCCTTTACATCCGGATACCGAAATTTGGAAAAAATGCAGGGTTCCTGCTAAAATCAGCTTGCCGTCGAATTTGTTTATTATCGGTACGGTGAACATTGACGAAACGACTTATATGTTTAGTCCGAAAGTACTGGACCGGGCCAATGTGATTGAGTTTCGGGTAACAGCCAGAGAAATGGAGCAATTCTTAAAATACAAAGTCCCGGTTGATTTAAAAAAGATTCAGGGTGAAGGAGCTGTAATGGGGGAGTCTTTTGTGGAGATGGCTGTCCATAAGGGATTGCAACCCAAAGAGAGTGAAAAACTGAATGAAACGTTGCTTCATTTTTTCAGTCGGTTGAAAAATGCAGGGGCGGAGTTTGGATTCCGGAGTGCTAATGAAATCTGTACTTTTGTGGCTATTGCTGATCGGCTTGTTCCGGCGTGGACGGAAGATGAAGTGATTGATGCGGCAATTATGCAGAAATTGTTGCCTAAATTACATGGTTCCCAGCGGAAATTGGAAGGTATTTTGCGTACTCTGGGTGAATTGTGCCTGAATGAGGGGCAGAATGTGGAAGATTACTTTGTAAAGGATAAGCCGATAGCTGGGGTAAAATATCCTTTATCTTTGGATAAATTGGCCAGAATGTACAAAGGGGTAGTGAATAATGGATTTGTCAGTTATGCAGAGGCTTAGGGGATGAACAGGCTGGATATATCCGTAACGTTGAATGATGGTCAGACAGTTTCCCTGGTACTGTTTGGACAAGAGGGGACCTTATTTGAAATATCGCAGGAGGAAGCGCAGGCCTATGGGGAATCGTGTTGTCAATTGGTGGAAGGCAAGAGCTATGAGTATGGGATAGATGCCGGTTATCACCTGGAAGGAGAGGTCGTTTATTCCTCCCGGTTGAACGAATCCACAGGGATTTTACAGACTGGGAACCAGGTGGGGATGTTATCTGTGGCAGTTTGCCGGGGAGAGAAATGGTGCGGAGAAGTTCAGTTGGAAGTTCGCTCTGTTAAAGAGACTTACCGGGAAGATTATCGCCAGATGCTGGAGGAGATCACGGAACATTCCACAGAACTGTTGATGTATTGTAATTCTCCGGTCTGTCAGTATTTTGAACCGAGCCCATCGGGTGATGCGCAAATCTTATATCAACGGTTTGCCTTTATCAAATCGCTCATTGATTCCGCGGAATTTGCCAACGCTATTCATCAGATTTTCTCTTCTCCCGTGACTTGCTGGGATGAAAACAAAGAATTAAGAAGCGTATGCGGAGTAAGAAGATTGGATCGTCAGGCTCTGAAGCAAATAAGGTGTTCTGCCCAGCGTATAGGAATTCCCGAACGACATCCGCTTTACGGAAGGTTCAGTACATTACCTGAAAAGATTGAAACCAGAAGTTTGAGGGAAACGGTGGATACTCCTGAAAATCGTTTTGTGAAATATGCCCTTTCTACTTTCTATACTTTTTGTAATACTTTCGTTTCACATAAAGCGGCGGGTGATCGATTGAAAAAAGAGGGGAAAAGAGTGATTGCTTTCTTGTCGCAGTATTTGAATCATAGTCTGTTGAAACAGGTCGGGATGCCCGATTTGTTACCGCTGAATAGTCCAGTGCTACAGCGTAAAGAAGGGTATCGGGAAGTTTTGCGGGTATGGCTGATGTTTGACCTGGCAGCTAAGTTGGTATGGCAAGGAGGAGATGATGTGTACAAGGCCGGTAAAAAAGATGTCGCTAAATTGTACGAATATTGGTTGTTTTTCAGGTTGCTGCATTTGGTGGAGGAGGTTTTTTACTTGAAGTTGCAAAACGTAGAAAAACTGATTGTTCCTTCGGAGGATGGGTTAGCTTTGCAATTGAAAGAGGGACAGCATGTTGCTCTATCCGGAGTGTATGAATGTGAATCACGGCGATTGAATATTGAATTTAGCTATAACCGGCATTTTAAAGGGAGTACGACCTATCCGGAGGGAGGGAGCTGGACGTTGGAGATGCGTCCTGATTATACATTGACGATTTGGCCTGTGGGGATTACGCAGGAGCAGGCCGAACGGGAAGAACTGATTGTTCATTTGCATTTTGATGCAAAATACCGTTTGGGTAAAGCAGCTCAATTGTTTGATGTGAAGCAGAAAACGGGTGACGATCCTCAGTATTGCCAAAAGGAAGATATCTGGAAAATGCATGCCTACCATGATGCTATCCGGAGGAGTGCAGGAGCCTATATTTTATATCCTGGGAGTGGTTCTTTTGAAAAAAGAGGCTTTCATGAAATTTTGCCGGGAGTCGGTGCATTTGCCATTAATCCTTCTAAATATAGTCAGGGAGTAGAAGACCTGAAAGATTTCCTGAAAGAGGTGGTGGAACATTTCCTCAACCGGACTTCTCAGCGTGAAAAAATGGCCTGGCATACTTACGAAATCTATAAAGAAAATCAGCCAGCGGTAGTAAAGGAACCGTATCCGGAGTATATTGGTGTCAACCGGGGATTATTCCCGGATGAGACGAGGGTGTTGGTTGGGTTTTACAAGAGTGAAGAGCATTTGAACTGGATTTTAAAGCATCGGTTATACAACGTCCGGACAGGGACACGGACAGGTTCTCTTCAGTTGGATACTGCTTTAATTGCTGCAAGATATTTATTATTGCATACAACCGGGGGATTGCATATGGCGCGGTTGTATCGTATTGTTCCCGGTGGTCCTCGGCTGTATAGTCAGCATGATTTGCTGAAAAAACATTATCCGGCATCAGAAAAGGAAACCGTGAAAGAGCATTTTTATCTGGTATATTCCATCAGTGAGGTAGAAGAACCGGAATTGAGGGACAGGACGTGGGATGTGGCGCATTTGTCCGGATATGAAGGAGGGAGAATGTCAGCCCGGCCGTTTGTGGTGACGTTAGAGGAGTTGATGAAAGGGTGAGTTAAGTCAGCTTCACCATTTCGATCAACTCACAGGTCTCTTCTTCCACCCATTCGTCCTGGGCGATCAAATCCTGGATGAGCGAAATGGCTTCCTGGCTGTAGGCGGATCGGATCAGGCCGGAAAATGGCTGGTCGTGTTTCCAGCGGCTGTTGTGTTCCGGGGAATCGACGGATTTGCGCAGGATGGGGGAAGGGTAGAGCAGGGTGATGGATTTCGATTTCCGGGCGAAACGGTCTTGCAGGCGTTCGTAGATTTTCAGGCCGTCGTAATCCCAGTCGCAAGAGTAGTAAAGGGGGAGGGTGAGTTTATGGTCGGGGATATAATCGATGTTACTGATGTTGTTACCACCGACGTACCAGAGTTCGATGTGGTTGTCGCGGGCGATACGGGGTGTTTTCAGAAAGTTGAGGTTTTCGCAGAGGACAATGTGCCGGGCGTCGGGACAGTCGACTACAAAGCGCCATTGCAGGATTTTAGGGTCCTCTGCCGGAAATTGCTCGATTTCCAATAGTTGATAGACGGCTTCGAGCAGGCTCCGGTGAGTTTCCAGGTATTTGGAACCACCGTAGGTGAAAACCCGGGATGAGAAAGTCCGGAGAGTGGTGAGGGATTGCTGCAATTCGGATTTGTTTGCGGCAATGAATTGCAGGGTGTTGATGTCGTTGAGCGTGTAGGATCGGCGGGCATCGTGTTCCAGGCCTGCTGCGCTCAGGAATTGTTCGGCATTTTGAAAATCGGTTTTAAAATTCTTTTCGTAGTATGCGGCGAAACCGTTACAAGGTTCCAGATAATTGGCATTGCTGAGCTTTCGCCGGAGCAAGCGGCGGGTGTGCGTCAAATAATCTACAAAACCATCTGAAAGGATCGTAGAAGGGGTTTTCCTGTTTTCGTACAGGGCATTCAGGGCTTTGAGAATGCGCCATTTGATCTGACTGTTATTCATAGGCATCGAACCAAGTGATTAAATCTTCCTGGATATCTTCCCGGCTGAAAATGGCCATCGGGGAATAGTTGACTTCGTCGTCGGTGTCCGGATTTTCGTGCAGGATATAGATGAAACGTTCGTTTTCCTGATAACGCCCGATCGGGTTGATGGAAAAGCTGATGATCTGGTAATCGAATTCCTGGGCGATGTCGTAGAGCAGGTCGAAATTGGTCCCGAGTCCTTCGGCTTCATCGATGGGCATAAAACGGAGACCTGTATTGGCTTTCCCTTGTTTCTGGTTACCGATGATCGTCAGCCGGGCGATACAGAGGAGGGCGATGGCTGCATAGGTCTGTCCGGTGCTACCTTTGTTCGACTTGCCTTTGTCGTTGTGCATGATTAATTTGAGTTCCAGATAATTGTTCGGATTGAGCAGGTCGTCGACCCGGACTTTTTCCTTCTTGCTGTGCGTCAATTCCTGGAAGGCATGGATCAGTTTTTCGCCGATGGAAATATCGTCTACCAGTTTGTCTTTGATACTGGGATTAAAAAGGTCGAACTGAGTACCGGTGCTGTCCTGGAATTTGTTGAGCCATTCGGGTGGAAACAGGGTGGAGTTGGTACATTCCAGGTTCAGACGGTTGTTTCCGGTGATGGTTTTTTCGCCCGAATGGAAAAAACGGTTGATCCGGCGGACTAGCTCGCGTTGCTGGCTGATCTGATTCCATACATCTTCGAGGATGCGGCTGATTTTTTCTATTTTCTTGTCATTGAGTTCCCGGTTTTTGTCGTTGATCCGTTTCAATTGTTTTTCAATGGCTTCGATGACTTCGTTTTCCAGAGGTTCTTCGCCCTGGAAGATTTCAGGCAAAAGGTTCATACTGAGTTCCCGGAAATCCCGGAAAGTCTGAAATTTATAGCTCTGTGAAGACAAATAGGTATCGACAATGAAATCAAACTGGGTGATATAGACGGTATCCGCTTTATGAAATGCCTCCTTTTTTTCGGCTGTCCGGGCAGGTGCAGTCCGGGAAATATCCCAGTCGGGTAACGGCGGAAAATCAGCTGGGTAGGCGTTCTGTTTGACTTTTAGTTCTTCTTCTATTCTTTGTAAACTTTCCCAGTCGGTTAAGATTCGGGGATATAAGAGGAGGTTTTCCCGGAATGTCAGGTTGTATTCGTCCTGAAAGCATTCATTTTTATCGTCGGCGTCCAAATAGAAACTAAGCTCATATTCTTCCGGGCTGGCTGTCACGGAGAGTTTTCGTGCAATTTGAGGTATAGTAGTGCCTGATTCTGAATTTTTTAACTCTTCTCTGAATCTTTCAACTTTGGGAGCCAGTTTATTTAATAGCGTTTTGATTTCAGTTTGTCTGCTTTCGTAATCTTTGTAAAGCCGGCAGGCTTGCTGATACTCTTTTTCGATACTGGATTGCCGTTGCAGATTCCGGATATAATGGTCGAATTCGTTTTGGAGAATATGAAGGGCCGGGATTTCCCGGAATTCATTTTGGGGCTCGGCAGACTGATAAAGCGTCAGGATTTCGTTCAGATTGGATAAGGAAGAAAGATGTTCTTTCAATCGCATTTGCTGACGTAGTTCCTGGGTAATACGCTCCATGCGTTTTTTCAAATCCGTGGAATATTGCCTGAAATAATCTTCAATCCGGCTTTGGTCGTCCGTATTGAAAACCGGATGAGAGGAGTAACTGACAAATTCGCGGACACCCTGGAGATTGATCCAGAAGCCGTGCTCTTCCTGTTCCAAGGTTGGATGATTGAATAATTCCTCCGGATGAGGCAAGTAACGGTTGCGGGCTTTAGGAGAAATGGGTTTATGCCGCTTCAGGTCCTGAAAGTGGATAATCAGACTTTCTTCGGCACGGTTTAGCGGACGATGAAGGGATAATGCCCATCGGGCCAGGGAATCCGGATTATCCAGGTCACTGAATTGCTGAAGCGATTGCCCGATTTCAAGTTCATTCCGCAGAGCTTCGGTATGTTGGAGAAAAGCTTGTAATCCCGCCTCGTATCCTTTTGTCCATTCGGAATGCAGAAAACTGTCGAGCAAATCCTTTTGTTGCAGCTCTTTCTCAAAGGTGGTTAACAGGGTATGGCGTTTCCAGGACTGCTGATATTGAGTGTAAAAGCGGGTTAACTCGCGAAGGTCGGTCAGTCCGGTTTGTTTTTGCAGGGTGATGGCTTTCTCCAGTATTTTATTTTCATAGCTTTGAAGGGTGTAATCTTCCAGTGCCCGTTTTGTTTGTTGTTCGATAAGGGGTTCCTCCTCCCGGGCTTTAGCAATGTCTTTGTCAGCCTGCTCCATTAGTTTACCGAAATTTTGCCGGGCAGTCAGATAGTGGGTCAGATTGTCGTGTAACTGTTTGCTCAGTTGGGACGTTTGTTGGCGGAGGTCCAGAATTTCTTCCTGACGGTATTCCTGTTCGGTGATTTGCCGGTTTTTCAGATGTCCGTATAGAGTAGAAAGGGCTTTTTCTTTGTCGGTCAGGATTTTGATGGTATTCAGGTTTTGATTATAATTGAAGATCGTGTCCGTAAAGTCTTTCAGGGCATCTTCGTATTTCTTCCGGTTTTCCTTTATCTTTTCTGTTCCGAAAATAAACTGTTTCAGGTTATTGCTGTTGGAGGTGTCTATGGTTTTGCCCCTTGAAAATGAACGGATCACGCTGGCATAGTCCTTCAGCGTTTTTTCATTGGAAGCCAGATCGAGCGGCAAAATATCGTGAATGTAAAGAATCCGGTGATAGGGTTTAACCGTCTCCCAATAGGACAGAAACAATCCTTTTTCTTCCATCTGGCTTAGCAAATCATCCAAAGGGCAAATATTGCCTTCCCGTTTAAAATCTTTGGTTTGCAAAGGCTGGCCGATGGGCAACAGATTGGCCTTGGGATCGCTGCTTCCCTGTATGATGAAAGGTTTGGTGCGTTTGCTGTTGCTTTCCAGGTAACAACCGATGACGATGTAGTGCCGGGACTGGATTTCAATGTTCAGGAAAGCATAGCCGATGTCGATACCCTTATGGGGAGTACGCAGCACCAGTCCGTCCAGTTCCCTTTTTTCGTCCATCGTCCGGGTAGCTGATTCAAACATTTCGGAGCCGACAAAAATGAGTTGCAGCAGATCGGCAATGATGCTCTTGCCGGAGCCGCTGTCACCGACGAAATCCGTCCGCATATTGTGGAACAGGTAATCATTCTCGTAATGGTGGATCAATCCCAGGGTAGACAGGCTATAAATGCGTGGATAATTTTTCATTTTTCGAGTGCTTGTTTGAGCAGGTTATCGATGTCGTTGATCTGGTCGCTATAAATCAGGGCAAGCCGCTGGAAGGCGGGGAGGATTTCAAAACGGTCCCCTTCGAGTTCTATCCAGCCGATGCGGTTGAATTCGGCAAAGGTACTTTGGATGCACTGGTCGATTTTCTCGTCATTGCGCTGAGTGGCTTTCATCTGTTTCGTTTTGGCTAAAGTCAGGTTCAGACCTGCCTTAAAATCGGGATATTCCACCCTTACCAGCCGTTTGAACTGTTCCAGCGAGTTGAGCTCGATGTTATAGTCTGTAAAATAAAGGGTATAGAGCAGAAATCCGACGATGATAAATTCGTTGGGCATGGTTTTACGGTGGTCCGGGGGAATCCCTATACGGGCTTCCGGATAAAAATTCAGGTAAAAATACTTTCCGAATCCGCCGTCCCCGCTTTCCAGGGAAAGACCGAAAAAATCCTGATAATACTGTTTCAGGGTATCCTCGTATTGGCAGAGGTAATAATACCATTCGCTTTGTTTCGTCCGGTTTTGTATGTGCATGCCGTCTTTCAGGGCAAAATCGATCCGGGCAAATAGTTCTTTGCCTTCCGGTGCTTCGAGGAAATCGAATCGGTTGTTTATTTCTGTTTCAGCCATATGTCGTGTATTACAAATGAATGTCCGGGCATGGAAACCAACTCATCGGGATGGATTTCTACCCGCCAGTTTTCGTCTTTGTCAAATGCTTTGATGAGCTGATAGATGACAATCAGCCCCAGTTGTATATCTTCCTGATTTTCGTCGAGAATCCGGAAAAACAATTTCGATAAATGGATATCTTTCCGGTATTTCCTTTGGTCCCGGATGCGCGAAATCCACAGACCTGCCAGGTTTTGCTGTTTCAGTTTTATACGCTCGGCATTGAATGCCTTATCTCTTTTTTGCGGATCTTCGGTGTAGGTGTTGCTTTGGCTGGTATGCACCGGAAACAGTTCTGTCTGCCGCTGAATGACCGTGAAAGTGGTGGTTGGAATATGCGTGACAAAAGGGTGTACCGGTTCCGGTAGAACGAGTTGGTTGTTCTGTATGGAAGAACGGTTCAGCAGGAAGTTCAGGAACTTGCTCACCCGGGTATTGAACAACGGGCGGTTGAGAGCATTGAAAAACTGTTTGATTTTGGGTTGCAAGCGGTCGATGCGGGAATCTACCATATCGAGCGACACCCGGATTTCTTCGAAATAGTCGATTGCTTCAGCGGTCTTTTCGTCTGTTTCGTCACTGCTGTCCCGGAAAGGATGGTCCAGCAGGCCGTTTTTAATCTTCTTGGTTTCGCGGAAAGCTCCTCTCAGTTCCTTGTTTTGTTGCCGGATTTTATCCAGGTCCTCTTCCACCTGTTTCAGGGTATCGGTCAAAGTGCAATCCTTGAGTTTGGCTTTATCCCGGAGAGCCTGTATGGTGGTGTCGATCTGTTGCTGGAGAAAATCGATCTGCTCTTTTAATACAAATTTGGACTTATCTAAGTGGACATCCAGCCAGTTTTGCAGGTCTGTCGGACTGCCAATGCTATTCAATTTGGCGGCCAGATCCATACAAGTGATCTCGATGATTGTCGGATTAAACCGGTTGGAGAGAATGGTATATATCTTTTTGCAGATGTGTTCCGCATAATCCCGGAGCTTGTAGGTCTGGTCCTCCTCGTTGTAGATCAGGAAAAATTCCTGTAAAGCCATGATGTGGCTGTTGTAGTGATCCCAGGGATTCCTTTCAATTTTTTCCCTGCTCAGCAAACTGATTTCCTGAAAAGCCTGCTGAATATCTGCCTCTTTGAATATCCCGTTGGGAAAAGTCTTGTTTTTGATTTTTTCATACAGCCAGATAATTACCAGTCCTTGTTCCTTTTTAGGAAAGAACAATTCGTAGGTATTATCGATCTTTAACTGATCAAAAAAGTTCAATAAAGGATGTTCCGGCATAATGAACGCAATTTAGGATCTTGTTCCGGCAAGTTAAGATAATTTTTGTGAAAATGGAAGAGGAAAGGAAAAAATTAGATGGAATTATTTGTACGGGTAGAGAGAAATTTGTAAGATGTTTTAATGAATGTTTTTTTTATAGGGAAAATTTTATTCTATTTAGTGCGATTCAATCTTAGCGTTTCAAGGAGAAGCAGATTATTCCTATGGTATTTCAATTCTATAACAGTTCAATTTAAACTATTTTGACCCAGGGACAAAATTAGTGTATGCGATCTTTCAATTTTATTGAATTCTATTAAAATAATCCAGATCGTCAGAAAATATAGGGCGCTGCGCTATTTCAATTCTATAAGAGTACAATTTAAGACAGAGTCAATCTGCCGTGTATATTTTTCAATTCTATGTCAGTGCGATTAAAAATATCCAAAAATAATGGTTAGACTTTTAAAGAACAAGTATTCATTTAATAACTTCATTTACTTCATTCAGTTTTATTTTACATACAAAATCAATCTACCATTTACATTGGATTTTTTTATATTTTTGTCCATCAAAATTATGAAATTATGAGAATAAATCATTAGTGTCCCGTTAAAATGGGACGAGTTAAATAATTAATCAAATAGCCCCGG
>OGHJ01001543.1_pt1 | contig 24177 bp, 19 predicted proteins | sample 1571351 | NCBI WGS metagenome assembly OGHJ01 (sample SAMEA2582037, study PRJEB24529) | metagenome | biome: Human gut stool | place: China | collected 2011 | reverse complement strand
GCAAGCACCTTAAAATCACCATCATACACTAAATCAGTAAGTTGGCAGCATTACCCAAAATTCTTAAATTTGAAATGACACAAACTGCAAACTTGTGTAATCTTCGCCACATAAAAGCACTTTCATGAATAATAAAAAACGATTTAGTTGTTTACTGAATAGTTTTTTTATGGCAGCGCCCTAAAGCAAATCGCACACATTTTAACCGGAATTGTCCATTTCCGTGCGGTAGCCTACCCTTTTTTTGGATTTTCTTACTTAACACCTGCGTTTTTGTTGCTCCTGCACCTGCAAGATTTCTCAACTGCTTCGCTATTAAAATCAGTTGAATACCATCAAAGTTTTATTTCACATTCCAGTTATTGCATTGTTGGAAAATATTGATCTATGAAGAACGCAACTCGCCTTCTGGTGATTTCGCTCGCCCTCATGTTGAGCGGCTGTGCATATTCCCCGAAGCAGGTTGAAGCATCCCGACCGCTTGTGAATCAGACTGCTTCTATCGACCTCCAGGCTATGGCAGCCAATCTGCAACAACCTCTGAACACCCTGCCGCAGGGCGCCGCGCTCAGCGTCAATGGCAATACCTATATTCTGGGCCAGCGTTATGTCTCCGCCCTGGGGCTGGAATGCATAGAACTGCTGCGTAATCGCAACTACAACCAGTCGCAGCACGGTGTGACCTGTAAGAACGGTGACACCTGGTATCTGGTACCGCAGCTGGAACAGGCTTCCGCCAGTAACCTGTTTGCCGTGCAATAATTTTGAAGAGAAATGTTGTGAAGATAACGAATTTTCGGCAATTGAGTGCCGTCCTGTTGCTGGCCTGCGTCTCCTGCGCCTCTTTCGCCGCCCCCACCCAGCAAGAAGCCCAGGCATTTGGGATGAACACCCCGGCAGACAACGGCGATGGCCGACTGCAGCTTGGCGGCGAGCAAGCGATGAGCGGCCAGGCAAACACCTCCTCCACCACCGGGACTTTCGCACAGCAAAACCGCCAGGGCATGTTATTGCCGGGCGAGTCTGATGTGCGTAAATTACTGCCGCAGTCCGAGTCCGGCCTCCCCCCTCCATACGGTGCCAACCTGTTTGCCGGTGGTTATGAAACCGAGCGCAGCGACGGCTTAAACGATAATTACCTGATCGCCCCCGGCGATAAGCTGAATATCTGGATCTGGGGCGCGGTCAATTTTTCCAACGTCGTGACCGTCGATAATCAGGGCAATATTTTTATTCCCGATGTCGGGCCGATTAATGTCAAGAATGTGGCGGCCAGTAAGGTTAATAACCTGGTTACCAGCCATATCAGCGAAGTTTTCACCAATAACGTTAATGTTTACGTTAATTTACTTACCGCGACGCCGGTCAGTGTATATGTCACCGGACCCGTCATTCGTCCGGGACAATATGCCGGACAATCCTCCGACAGCGTTTTATATTTCCTGAAACGCGCTGGCGGCATCGACTCCGACCGCGGAAGCTATCGTCATATTAAAGTATTGCGCCAGAACCGCGTGATCCAGCAGATCGACCTGTATGAGTTTATGCAGCAGGGCAAAATGCCGAAGCTGTCCCTCAAAGATCAGGATGTGATTCTGGTTGAACCCCAGGGGCCGATGATCAACGTGGCGGGTAAAGTGCGTAACCCGTTCCGCTTCGAGCTGAAGAACAGCACCGCGCTCGGCTCAGAGCTGATCGACTACGCCCTGCCCCTCGCCAAGGTGAGCCACGTGGGCGTGATTGGCGATCGCGCCAGTGGCCCGTTCTCGGTCTATATGCCCTATAAAGATTTCGACCGCATTCAGCTGAGCGACGGCGATAAAGTGCTGTTCAACGACGACATGCATGCGCAGGTGTACGATGTGCAGGTGATGGGCAGCTATCGCGGGCCATCCTACTTCACCGTGCGTAAAGAGACCCGTCTGCACGATCTGCTGAACCACATCCCGATTGACCCGAACATGGCGGATTACGGCTCGATCTACATCATGCGTAAGAGCGTGGCCGCGCGGCAGAAAGAGATGCTGGAAGACTCCCTCAACCGTCTGGAGCGCAGCGTCTTTACCGCGCCTGCCAGCTCTGACGGCGAGGCCTCCATTCGCACCAAAGAGGCCGAACTGGTGATGCGCTTTGTGGAAAAAGCCCGCAAGATCCAGCCACTGGGTAAAGTGGTGGTGTCGGATAAAGGCGTGATCGCCAACATCCTGCTGGAACAGGGCGACCAGATTGTGATCCCGAACAAAACCGACCTGATTCAGGTGGGTGGCGAAGTGATGATGCCGCAGGCGGTGGTCTACAACAAAAACGCCAGTCTGGAAGACTACGTAGCCTGGGCGGGTGGCTATACCGACCGTGCGAACGACAAGCGCATTGCCGTGGTGCATGCCAACGGGCTGATGGAGTTTAAAGACGGTGGCGATGTGATGCCGGGCGATCAGATTCTGGTCATGCCGAAAGTGGACAGCAAAATGATGCAGTCCATCAAGGATATCACCCAGGTCATCTATCAGGTTGCTGTGGCGGCCAACGTGGTCCTGAACTAACCCTCAATGCGGGCTCGCCCCATCGCGGGCCCGTTCTGTGATATCGGCCTTCTTATGCTTAAACCTGTTCTCAACCAGACGCCCCGCAGCTCGTTCCAGGTGCTGAGGGATGTGACGTTTGGCCTGCTTATTCGTGAACTGAAAACAAGATTTGGCAGTTATCGGCTGGGGTATACCTGGGCGCTGCTGGATCCGCTGTTGATGATTGGTGCTTTTAGTTTGATTTTTGGCATGCGCGGGCATAGCGGATTTGGTGGAGCTCCGGCACCACTGTTTATTACTGCAAGTTATCTGCCTTTCCTCTTTTTCAGGAATGTGGTCAGCAAACTGCAATCTGCCGTTAATGCGAACAAGGGCTTGTTTTGCTACAGACAAGTTACCCCCTTCGCGACCTTTGTTTCCCGTTTTATCCTCGAAACAGTTATTGGCATGGTTGTGGGCTGCGTACTGGTACTAGGATTGCTGTGGTTTGGTTTTGATGCCATCCCCAGCGACCCTTTAGAGGTCGTTCTTATCTATTTCATTTTAATGATCTTTTCGTTTTCGCTGGGCATTATTTTTTGTGTACTGGGTAATTTATTTAAAGAAGCTGATAAGTTCCTTAGCCTGCTGATGATGCCCTTGATGTTTATCTCCTGCGTGATGTACCCCCTCGCGACCATACCCTCAAATTATCAACACTGGTTTTTGTGGAACCCGTTGGTTCATGCCGTTGAGCTAATCCGAAGCAGCTGGATCTCCGGCTATGCCAGCCCGAATGTAAGCGGGATGTATTTTTCGGCTGTAACGTTGGTACTGCTGACGTTCGCGATGAGCTGTTACCGCCTGAGTCATCGTCGCTTGATTGCCAGCTAAAGTAGAATAAGCATGATCATTCTGGAAAACGTCTCGAAGTATTACCCCACCAAATTTGGTCGCAACTACGTTCTGCGTGACGTGAGCATCACGTTACCCCGCGACCGCAATATCGGTATCTTAGGCGTCAACGGAGCAGGAAAATCTACTCTGTTGCGTCTGCTGGGCGGGATGGATATGCCCAGTAAGGGAAAACTGACACGTCACTGTCGTGTATCTTGGCCTCTGGCGCTAAACGGAGGTTTTCAGGGCAGCATGACCGGGCGTGAAAATACACGTTTTGTCTGCCGGATTCATGGCGTTCGCGATACGCGGGCTATCGAAGAGTGGGTAAAAGAGTTCTCGGAAATTGGTCAACATTTTGAACTGCCGATTAAAGGCTACTCCAGTGGAATGAGATCAAAATTTTCCTTTGCTGTCAGTATGGCCTTTGACTTTGATATCTACCTGACCGACGAAATTATGTCAGTGGGTGACGCCCGCTTTAAACAAAAATGTATTGATGTTTTTAACCAAAAACGCGAGACCGCCAGTTTGATCATGGTCTCGCACGATATGAAAAACTTACGCCAACAATGCGATATGGGTATTTTGCTGCGCAACAGCACCCTTGAGTTGTTCGACGATATCGAAGATGCCATCCGTATTTATCAGAAACTATAACAAGCCCAAAAATCATGATTCAGCCAGCCCGCTCTAACAAATCCTCCGGTTTGATGCGCAAGCTAAATAAATTAAAGACCAAACCCAAACATTTCATTGTTGACTCCAGCGGTTTCAAGCTTGCCCACCGCTCATGGAAAAAGAGCCTTAAACTCGGCAGTTTTTTATGGGTAGTAGTATGTTTTGCTATTGCTGCGCTTTATTTCTGCGTCATTGTTTCGGATCGCTATGTCAGCCGGGCAGAGCTGGTAGTTAAGCAGGCCGACCAGATCAAAATGTTGCCCGATGCTCTGTCGATGCTGGGAATTGGTGGCAGTAATCATGAAGACATACTGATCATTCAGGATTACCTTAAATCCCCCGATCTGCTCGACAAACTGGATAAAGAGCTGGGTTTGAAAGCCCATTATCAAAGTTCTAAAGTCGATTACTTTTCCCGCCTACCTGATAATGTCAGTCGGGAAGAGTTTATTAAATATTATCGTCAGCACCTGTCATTACATCTGGATGAGTTATCTGGCGTGCTGACGATTGAGCTACAGGCATTTGATCCTGCCTATGGGCAGCGCGTTGTTGCATTGATGCTCCAGGAATCTGACCGATTTATTAATAAACTGGGGCATCAGGTAGCGTTGGAACAGCTGGCCTTCGTCGAGAAAGAAGTCGATCGCGCCTATCAGCGTGTGCAGACTGAGAAAGCTAAAGTCCTCGATTTCCAGAATAGCCATCACCTTATCAGCCCGGAGTCGACCAGCAGTGCACGTCTTGGTGTAGTAAGTCAGATTGAAGCTCAACTGGCACAACAACAGGCCCAGTTAAAACAGCTGCAAAGCTATATGAAAGAAACCGCCCCAGCTGTTGTTTCCGTGCAGGCCAGGGTTGATGCCTTAACGCAGCAACTGGCTCAGGAGCAATCCAGACTTACCGGTGCTGATAAAGATGCGATGAACGAAGTGACGGCTCGCTATATGGATGTGCAAACCCAAGCGACCCTGGCGGCAGATCTGTATAAAACCGGACTGATTAGCCTGGAACAAGCTCGCGTGGAGGCGTACCGCAAACTTAAGCACCTGCTGGTTATCAGCCAGCCAACGCTGGCAGAAGACGCAGAGTATCCACGTCGTCTCTACAACCTTCTGACCACAGGGGTTCTACTCTGCTTGCTATATGGTCTGATTGTGATGGGTATTGCGACTCTGCGTGAGCATCAGGACTGATTATGTCGAACAACCTTTAAGTTCTACATCACATCCCTACATAAAAGTATTTTGTAATATAAACTTTAGAAAAAATTAAAAGGGGGGGGTGATAAATCATCATAAAACCACATACCCTTTTTTCAACATTAGGATTCAAAGAGCAAAGCAAATAATATAGCAGAAATCATTTAACCATTAAAGGATATTCAACGCATAAGGAGATTATAACTTGCATGATAATTATAGCTTATTTTATAAATTAATAATTACATAAAATTAGCAAATACAATAGACATCATATATGAATTACTATTCCATTAAAATCAATTTGCATATTAGCGAACATACATAGATATCTAATAACATTATTTAAGAATGAGGAAATCTGGTGAACATATATATATATGGCTCTTCAGAGACTGAATTAGAGCAGCACGGCGATTATACAATACAATTTTCTACTGCCAAGGAATTATCATCACAAATTAAGTTAGCACTAGAGTGTGATATATTTATATGGCAATATGATTATCCATGGAATGACAACGACATTAATAAAAATGTCAGCCTCAGTAAATTCGATAGCTGGAATGAAAATCAACAAAATTTTTTATCAACGATAAAAAAAGCAAAAAGAAAATCCATTGCTTTCAATAAAAGCATCATCACCCTCCCTGCAGTAATTGACTATATTACAAAACCAGAACAAACTTTAAAGATTCAAGCCGAGAGCAATTCCAAAAAGAATGAAATGCTTAATGTATATTTAGGAATGTTATTCTTATGGGGCAAGAAATATTGGCATACATTAGAGTGTATGGATAATATCTCTCTGCGACCAATTGGTTATAAACCGCTCAAAAAGAGCACATTTACATCAGCGCCTGATGAAAAATTATTATTAGCAGTAAATTTTTTATTAAGTTTAGAGAGTAACAAAAATAAAATCATATCATTAGAAGAGAGCATTAATCTAAGATTCAATGAAATTGCTTCTCTTACATTAATGTTACACAAAAGTCAAAAGCAACAGGAAACTGAAGTATCAAAAAATAACAAACTTAATAAAATCATTACAACCAATAATACTGAGCTCAAACAGAATATCCAAGTACTAGAAGAACAAAATAAAAATTTAGAAAAGCTTAAAAAGGAAGTTGACTCAAAAACCATTACCAACAACAAATATCAGAAAAAAATTAGTGAATTAAATTCAGAACTGATTGAAACTAAAAACTCGCTTAGTTGCAGATTTAATGAACTCGCAGTGATCACTGATATGCTTGAGAAAGCAAACAGAAATATATCTAAACTTCAAGAAAAACTTATTGCTGCCAATGAGAAACATGAAAAAATAAAAAATAGTTTTTCATGGAAAGCTACAGCTCCTATACGCGCTTTAAGCCATCTAGTTAAAACCAAAAAACAAAAAAATACTAAAAAACTAAACGAGACCATTCAATTAATTAGAGAGTCGATTTATTTTGATTCTGATTGGTATCTATCACAGAATCCAGATGTTAAAAATTCAGGAATAGACCCCGCCAGACACTATTTATTATTTGGTGGATTTGAAAATAGAAATCCATCAACAAAATTCTCTAATGAGATATACTTCGAACTTCATCCTGACGTAAAGGAAAAAGGTATTAATCCGTTAGAGCATTACATTATTTTTGGTATTAAAGAAAACCGAAGAACTAGTTATTAATGGGCGAGACAATGATTCATTCAAATTTATTAAACGAAGTAGCTTCCATCGGTTTAGTTGATCCACTCTGGTACGCCAAAGAATATCCTGATGTAGTTAAAACTGGTATTGATCCTGTTGAGCACTATATTAAATATGGTTTCTATCTTAAAAGAAAACCTTCATCGACATTTAACATCGATAATTATAAAGAAATAACAAATTTAACAGAACTGTGTAAAATTGTAGCCAATAACAATCTTAAAAATAATCCCATAAAAATTAATAATATCCCACAGTTAAAGAATACTACCAGCTGCCGAGGTTATTTTGATTCTCTTTCGACCACGGAATTACGCGGTTGGGCTATAGATGAGATGCATCCGGGAAAACCTGTATCTATTGATATTTACGTTGATAGCAATTTCCTTATGCAAATCAAAACGGATAAAAGCCGAGGCGATCTTATCAGGAAAGGGCTTCCCGGACAATGCGCTGGATTCGTACTGTCATTCCAGGAGGGTATTTTAAAAAATGGTTCTGTCATTGATTTAAAGTTTTCCGGGACTAATATATCCCTCAACAAAAGTAATAGAATATATAAAAGTGAGTTTCGCAAAAACGTTTATAACTCGCGATACATAGACTTTTTTAACTCTCGACAGATAAGAAATGTTACCGTTATAGTTCCTATTTACAATGCTTATGAAGCGGTCAAAGATTGTTTAAATTCGCTAGTCAAAACATTAAGTCGCGACGTGCAAGTATTGATGATTGATGATTGCAGCCCTGATAAAAAAATATCAGAATTGCTTCATGAATTTAATAAAGAATATGGTTTCACCCATGTTACCAATCCTGTTAACCTTGGTTATACAAAAACAGTAAATAAAGCAATACAATTGAGTAATGATAATGATGTTGTGTTACTCAATAGTGATACTGTGACAACACACCGCTGGTTAGATTCATTAAAATACGTTGCATATACTAGAAATCAAGTAGCAACCGTCACCGCTCTTTCCGATAATTCTGGTGCATTTTCCGTACCAGAGATTGGTAAATACAATGAGATAAAAACGGGTTTAACTCAGGAAGAGCATGCTCGTCTGGTCACACAAAATACTTTTGGCAATCATATTACTGTTCCAACAGGAAATGGTTTTTGCTTTTATATCAGAAGGGACTTCCTGAATAAATTTGGCCTGTTTGATGAAGAAAAGTACCCAATAGGCTATGGGGAAGAAAATGATTTATGCATGAGAGCATTTCGCGCAGGGTGGAGTAATCTCATTTGTGATAAATCCTTTGTATATCATAAAAGAAGCCAGAGTTTTAAAGACGATAAAATTAAACTTATGGAAGATGGAGCCAAACAATTACGCTCTGACTATCCAGAATATAAAAAATTAATAACAAGATTCCATGATGTTGAATTCCAGCTTTTACGCTCGAATATAAGAGCAGCGCTGGCAAAAGATAACGTGGTTTTGCCACGAGCTTTATTTGTTATATCTACAACCACAGGCGGAACTCCACAAACCAACCTGGATTTAATGCGTGCAATTTCAGACAAATATAGCTGCTTCTTATTAAGATGCGATAAATCAACTATTTACCTCTCTAAACTGGTAAATGGGGAGTTACAAACCCTCGAGGAAACTCACTTAGGCGTTTCTATTAATGCCTTAGAACATCGCTCTGAAGAATACGATATCATCGTCGCCGAAATATTATTCAAATACAAAATAGAGTTGCTACATATTAGGCATATTGCCTGGCATAGTTTAAATCTCTCGTCCATCGCAAAATCAATGAATGTGCCCGTCATTTATTCAATGCATGACTTTTATTCTCTTTGCCCAACAGTCACATTGAGCAATGAGTCAGGAAAGTATTGCGCTGGCACATGTAACAATAAGAGTAAAGACTGTAAGGCCGCCCTTTGGGAAGAAGGCGAAATAATCAACCTAAAAAATAATTATATTTATAGATGGCGCGAGCAGTTTAATGATTTCTTATCATATTGTGATTCCATCATCACAACAGATGACTCAGCAAAACAACAAATATGTGAAATATTTCCACAGCTTGAGAAAAAGTTTGCAGTCATTCCCCATGGCCGAGATTTTCCTATAATGCATCCCGGGAAAAGGCTTGATTCCACTCCTGGGAAAATAAAAGTGATTGTTCCTGGAAATATATCAGTAGCCAAAGGAGCATTACTCATAAAAAAAATGATAGAAGAAGACAAAGAAAACACTCTTGAATTTCATTTTTTAGGTAAGGTAGCTCCAGAACTCAATGGGTTAGGCATTCACCACGGAACTTATACACGCGATGATGTTGTCGAAAAAATAAAAGAAATTCAACCTCATATTGGTATAGTACTGTCTTTATGGCCAGAAACTTTCTGTCATACCCTTACTGAAATGTGGGCTGCTGGCATTCCAGTATTAGGTGTAGACTTAGGGGCTGTAGGTCATAGAATTAAACAATCTGGAGCAGGTTGGCTTGTGAGTAGCGATATCAATTCTAATGAATGTAAAATCCAACTAATTAGGGCAGTTACTAACTATAAAATTTATAATGAAAAAATTGCAAAGCTAAACAAATGGCAAGCAAGCACTGGAAAAACTAATACTACGGAGTGGATGAGCGAACAGTATCTATCTCTATATAAAAAATATGCACATCACCAGAATATAAGCAATATCACTTCAATGGTGGCTTATGAATAAAATTGTTTGTAACAGAATCAATAATCTGCCATCAGTTAATACATTAGATGAATTTTTCTCAAGTAGCTGGGACGTGTCTTTTCACTTTGGGTTGCCTTTGGCTACGAACCCCTCTGAATGTCACTTTATAAAAACTATTCCTCTCGTGCCTGATGAGTTTAAAAAAAACACACTAGCCATAATGATTCCTCATGTCTGGTCTCAGAGTAATGTCTGGAATAAAATTCACACGAGTAGATTTCAGCCAATAGCTTTAAACAAATTACACAATGCTCACATTTTTGGCGGAAGGATTGAAAATAGAGACTCAATATATCACGACAACGGTCAGCTCTTACTTACAGGTAATTATTCAATATTAAATTCTTCGCTCGGTGTTTTGGATGGTTCAAATACTCTTCCTAGGAATTTAGTTGATTATGAGGATGGTAAGTATTACTACTCCAACGAAACATCAGTTCCTCCGATTATATTACACGGAGACTATTATTTCATTGGCAGTATTCATCATCATTTTGGTCATTTTCTAGTAGAAGGACTTTCAAGATTATGGGCTATTAAGTACATACCAGAAGAAATAAAAAAAAACCTCAAATACATTATTTATGAGGATTCTATCAAACCTTACGCCCTCAATTTACTAAATAAATTTGGTATCAATCAGGATAACATTGTCTTCGCACCAAAACATGCTATTCTGGAAAAAGTTTTTGTTCCTGATATTTCATATAAAACCCATCATTGGGGCTCACAGCATCAAGCTGAGGTTTACGAAAAATTAAGAAACCAAGTGGCCTCTGATAACGACATTAAAAGTTATGTGTACTTAAGCCGAAGCAACGTTCCAGATAGGCCGTTATCCAATGAAAAAGAACTAGAAAGCAGATTAAAAAACCTAGGTTTCGAAATTGTATCTCCAGAGTTATTGGATATTGATGCTCAACTAGCTGTTATAAAAAACGCACAAATCATCGTTGGCCCGGTCGGTAGTCAATTGTACCTTTCAGCATTTTCAGAATCTTCTACAAATGTTGTTGTATGTGCGCCTTCAAATTTCTACCTTCCTGATGACTTGTTAATTGCATCAATGAAAGGTTTGAACTTAAGTGTTTTACTTGGAAGCGCTATTGATTTTGCAAAACCTAAAAGACATAGGGCATGGGAAATTAACATTGAAGAATTATGTGAATTTATACAATCTTTAATACATTCAAAAAATAGACATTCATATTAAAAGAAGTAATTTAATGAAAATCACCATTACTGGAACTGGTTATGTCGGCCTTTCAAATGCCGTATTATTATCCCAGCATCATCAAGTGATTGCACTTGATGTAGTACCCGAAAAAGTCGAAAAGATTAACCAATGCCAATCCCCCATAGCCGATAAAGAACTTGAAGACTACTTAGCCAACAAGCCTCTTAATCTGCGGGCCACGTTGGATAAAGTCGAAGCCTACCAGGACGCCGAGTTTGTCATTATCGCCACGCCGACTGATTACGATCCTAAGACGAATTACTTCAATACCAGTACCGTCGAAGCCGTCATTCGCGATGTGATCAGCATTAACTCGCATGCGATTATGGTCATCAAGTCCACCATCCCTGTGGGCTTTACCGAACGCATGCGCCAGGAGTTTGGCACCGAGAACCTGATCTTCTCCCCGGAATTCCTGCGCGAAGGGCGTGCGCTTTATGACAACCTGTATCCATCACGTATTGTCGTGGGTGAGTGCAGCGAACGTGCGCAACGTTTTGCCGATCTGCTGAAAGAAGGTGCCATTAAGCAGGATGTGCAGGTGCTGTTAACCGGCAGTACCGAAGCCGAGGCGATCAAGCTGTTTGCCAATACCTATCTCGCCATGCGCGTTGCCTATTTCAACGAGCTGGATACCTACGCTCAGTCGCATGGGTTAGACAGCCGTCAGATTATCGAAGGCATTGGTCTGGACCCGCGTATTGGCACGCACTATAACAATCCTTCGTTTGGCTATGGCGGTTACTGTCTGCCTAAAGACACCAAACAGCTGTTAGCCAACTATCAGGAGGTGCCAAACAATCTGATCCGCGCTATCGTCGATGCGAATACCACCCGTAAGGATTTTATTGCCGACAGCGTGATTGCCCGCAAGCCTAAGGTAGTAGGTATCCACCGTCTGGTGATGAAGGCCGGTTCCGATAACTTCCGCTCCTCCGCTATCCAGGGGATCATGAAGCGGATTAAAGCCAAAGGGATCGAAGTCGTCGTCTTTGAGCCAACCATCAAAGAGGATAGCTTCTTTCATTCCCGGGTCATTCGTGACCTCGGTGAATTTAAAGCCATCAGTGATGTGATTCTTTGCAACCGGATGGCTCGCGAGCTAGCTGATGTCACTGACAAAGTTTATACCCGTGATCTTTTTGGCTCAGATTGAAATGCCCTGAAAAAGAGGGGATATTCCCCTCTTTATTAGCAATGCGTACAGTTAATACTGTCACACATTTTTTAATTGAGAATTCATTTTGAAATTATTTGTCGCCGCAATTATTAAAAACGAAATGGATGCCCTGCTTGAGTGGATTGCATACCACAGGGTCGTAGGGGTTAGCGGATTTATTATTGCGGATAATGGCAGTAATGATGGTTCGCGTGCTTTTCTTGATGGGCTGGAAAAACTGGGCATCGTAAGCGTGCTGGATTTTCCTGATGTCGAGGGGCAAAAACCGCAGTTACCCGCTTACGAACGTATTTTACGCACTTGTAGCACAGATATCGATTTACTGGCCTTTATTGATGCCGACGAATTCCTGGTACCACTCGATCCTGAACAAAGCATTGCCGCCAGCCTGGACAAATGGTTTAGCGATCCCTCCGTCAGTGCTGTCGCCCTGAACTGGTCGAACTTTGGCTCAAACGGGGAATTGTTTGCTGAAGAGGGTTTAGTGACCGAACGCTTCACCCAGCGTGCCCCTCAGCTGTTTAATGCCAATAAGAATTTTAAGAGCATCGTCAGGCCTAACAGCGTGATTCACTTTAACAATCCTCATCACGCCGAACTGCGCTATGGTCGCTATATCGATACGCTGGGCAACGATCTGGTCTTACATCCAAAACATGGCAGCGGCGTCAGCGAGGAAGTCATCTGGGGAAAGATGCGGGTTAACCACTATGTGGTTAAGTCTCTGGAAGAGTTCCTGCTCGGTAAGCATCTGCGTGGCAGCGCCGCCACGGCCAGGCGCGTCAAACACAAAGCCTATTTCAAAGCCCACGATCGCAACGACGAAACCTGCCTGCTGGCGGCGGCTCTGGCCCCTAAAGTCAAAGCCGAAATGGCAGCAATACAGGCGCAGCTGGATGCCTTACCCGCAGAAGAGAGTCCACAGAAAAGCGACTCCTGGCTGGCGACCCGCGTTAAAAAGTTAATCGGCTAATCTACGTTTTTTATTTCGACAGGAGTCAGATGCGGGCTTCACCCGCTTCCGGGTAGTGAATCCACTCATGCAAAGCGATTACCATTGGCACCCTCTGGCGCTGCCAGATTCTTCTTTATCCCGTGCGGGCTGGTTTTTGATCCAGGGCACCCTGCGTGCCCGTCAGCCGCGGGGTGAAACCCGCCTGCGCTGGCAGTGTCAGGGCATCTGGCATGAGCAGATCCTGCCTATCACCCGCCGCGGAACCCTGCAGGAGCTGGTCTGGTTGCCGGTGGGCGCCACTCAGGTGGGGCTGCTCGCCAGCAGCGAAGGGGCGGAATGTGAGCTTAACATTGCCCGTTTTGCCCAGGTGTCGGCAGCAAACAGCCTCTGGCGCCGTCTGCGCCGGGTGTGGCCTTTTTATCAGCGCCTGAATGCACAAAAGCGCAAGCGTCTGGGGCTGTCGTGGCACCTGTGGTTTACCGATTTACAGCAGGCTTACACGCTGGTGGGCAAAATCCGCGACGACAGGCCGCTGCACGCCTATGAACACTGGCTGGCGAATTTCGATATCGTGCAGCCCGGTGAACGCCGTCTGATCGATCGCCTGCTGGCCCGCTGGGGCAACCTGCCCCGCGTCTGCCTGCATCTGGTAAACGGCGGCGATGAGGCATCACGCCAGCGCACGCTCGAAAGCATCGCGGCGCTCTGTTACCCGGCCACGCATATCACCGTGCTGGAGCACCCCTCTGATAGTGTAAGGCCAGAGGGAGAATGGCAGTGGGCCATTCCGGTTGGGACGGAACTCGCTCCGGCCGCATTAGTGTGGCTGGCGCACCAGCTGCGCCAGACGCCAGAGGCAAAATGGATCTACGGCGATCACGATCTGCTGGATGAAAAAGGAAAACGCCACTCGCCGGACTTCAAACCGGACTGGAACGAAACCCTGCTGCACAGCCAGAACTATGTCGGCTGGAGTGGCCTCTGGCGGGAACAGGGTACCTTCGCCATCCCGCAGGACGGGGGTGAAAACTACCGCGGCTGGTTGCAGCTGGCCCGGCAGCTCGCGCCCAAAGATATCGCGCATATCCCCGCCCTGCTGATGCACGTCCCGGACGCGCTGGTGCAGCACGATGGCTACGAAACCCTGGCAAACCAGCTGCAAGATTTACCCGTCGGGGTAACGCTGGAGTCAGCTCCGCACGGCATCTGCCGCTGGCGCTGGCCGCTGCCGGAACAGCTTCCCCGGGTGTCGGTGATCATCCCCACCCGCAACGGACTGGCGCATCTCAGGCCGTGTATCGAAAGCCTGGTGCAGCACACCCGCTACCCGAATATCGAAATCATGGTGATGGATAACCAGAGCGACGATCCCGACACGCTGGCTTATTTTGGCTACATTACCCGGGAGTACGGGGTGCGGGTTATCGCCTGGGACCATCCGTTTAACTACTCTGCGATCAACAATGCGGGCGTGCGCGAGGCCACGGGCGAGCTTATCTGCCTGCTCAATAACGACACCGAGGTGATTAACCCGCAGTGGCTGGATGAGATGGTCTCCCACCTGCTGCGCCCGGGCGTCGGCATCGTGGGGGCAAGGCTCTTCTACGGCGATGGCCGGGTCCAGCATGCGGGCGATGCCGTCGGGCCGGGTGGCTGCGCCGATCATTTTCACAGTGGGCTGGCCGCCGATGAACCCGGCTACCAGCGCAGGGCGGTGAGCGCCCAGGAGCTCTCCGCCGTAACGGCGGCCTGTCTGCTCACCCATCGCCAGCTCTTTTTATCCCTTAACGGCTTAGATGAAGTTAACCTGCCGGTGGCCTTTAACGATGTGGATTACTGTCTGCGGGTCGGCGAGGCTGGCTGGCGTATCGTCTGGACGCCCTTTGCCGAGCTGTATCACCACGAGTCGGTCTCCCGCGGCAAAGATGTCACGCCAGAACAGCTGGCACGCTCCCAGGGTGAGCTGCGCTATATGAAAAAACGCTGGGCGCAGCGGCTCACACACGATCCCGCATACAATCCCAACCTGAGCTATGACCGACCCGATTTCTCATTAAGTCATGCTCCTAATGTGGTGCTGCCATGGACGAACTGATCAGAAAGGCACTCTTTAAACCGTATCTGAAGTTGCATAAGCAAAGCAGCGAGACGCCTGCTGACAACTGGACGTGCCGCTCTCTGTTGATTCTGCATGAAGGGAATTCACCGACGCTGGCCTATTTTGAAGCGGCCATCCGGAGTCGCTTTCCCGGCGCGGTCTGTCAGCTGGTGGATACCTTAACCACGCCCACTATCGACGTGGATAAAGGGGCGGCCATTGTGGTTATCCGCTTTATCTCCGCCGAGTGGCAGCGCGAAATTGCGCGCAACATCGACGATCTCTCACAGGTGGTCTACTTCATGGATGACGATCTGTTTGACCCGTCCGCGTTAGGGGCGCTACCCAAAGCCTACCGGACGAAGATCATTCGTCGTTCTGCGGCCCAGCATCGCTGGATCACCTCGCACTGCGACAGTATTTGGGTGTCGACGCCCTACCTGGCCAGTAAATATGCCCACCTCAACCCCGATGTGGTGCCCGCGCAGCCCACGCCGCTGCTGCTGGCCGTTAAGCAACCGGTAAAAATTGCTTACCACGGCTCCAGCTCGCACCAGGCCGAAAAGTACTGGCTGCGCGAGGTGATGGGCGGGGTGCTGGCCCAGTGCCCGCAGGCCAGCTTCGAAATCTTTGGCGAACACGAAATCTATAAGCTCTATCGCGATCTGCCGCGCGTGACGGTACTGCATCCCATGAGCTGGCAGAACTATCTGGATTACACCCAGCATCACCGAATCGATATCGGTCTGGCGCCGTTACTGGCGTCAGAATTTAATATGGCGCGCGGGCCGGTAAAATTTTATGATTTCGTTCGCATGGGCGCAGTGGGGGTTTACAGCAACTGCGCGCCCTACAGTGACTTTATAGAGCAAAATATCAATGGCGTGCTGCTGAATAACGATCCACAGAAGTGGATCGATACCCTGGCGCTGCTGGTGAATTCCGGGCAAAAACGTCAGACGCTGGCGAAAAATGCGAAGGAATACTCGTACTCGTTAATCAGTTAAAAACGGGACGGCAAGGGAAATAATGATTTCCACCCTGTAACAGGCGTTGTATTTCAGACTGCCTGCCGCTAAAACACGGTCTGAACGGATAGCAGAGATTGTGTTCTGGTGACCATTTCATTCAATAGAAAAGTAAAAATCGCTTATGAAAATCCTTGTAACCGGTGGAGCCGGTTTTATCGGTTCTGCTGTTGTTCGCCATATCATCCGGGATACGCAGGATGCGGTGATCAACCTTGATAAGCTTACCTACGCGGGCAATCTGGAATCGCTGGCCGAGGTCGCAGCGAGCGACCGTTACGCCTTCGAACAGGTGGATATCTGCAATCGTGCAGAGCTGGATCGGGTCTTTGCCACCCATAAACCGGATGCGGTGATGCATCTGGCCGCCGAGAGCCATGTGGATCGCTCCATTACCGGCCCGGCTGATTTTATCGAAACCAATATCGTTGGCACTTACACGCTGCTGGAAGCGGCTCGCGCTTACTGGAGCGAGCTGGATGAATCCCGCAAGCAGGCGTTCCGTTTCCACCACATCTCCACCGACGAAGTGTATGGCGACCTGCCGCACCCGGATGAAGTGAGTTCGGGTAGTGAGCTGCCGCTCTTTACCGAGACCACGCCGTACGCGCCAAGCAGCCCGTACTCCGCGTCGAAAGCCTCCAGCGATCACCTCGTGCGCGCGTGGCGTCGTACCTATGGTCTGCCGACCATCGTCACCAACTGCTCCAACAACTACGGCCCGTATCACTTCCCTGAGAAGCTGATCCCGCTGGTGATCCTCAATGCGCTGGATGGCAAAGCGCTGCCCATCTACGGCAAAGGCGATCAGATCCGCGACTGGCTGTATGTGGAAGATCACGCCCGTGCGCTCTACACCGTGGTCACTACCGGCGTGGTGGGCGAGACTTACAATATCGGCGGCCATAACGAGAAGCAGAACCTGGACGTGGTCCACACCATCTGCGACCTGCTCGACGAGATGGTGCCGAAGGCCGGTTCCTACCGCGACCAGATCACCTACGTGACTGACCGCCCGGGCCACGACCGTCGCTACGCCATCGATGCCAGCAAAATGAGCCATGAGCTGAACTGGCAGCCGCAGGAAACTTTCGATTCCGGTATCCGCAAAACCGTGCAGTGGTATCTGGATAACCAGCAGTGGGTCAACAACGTGAAAAGCGGCAGTTATCAAGACTGGATCGCGAAGAACTATCAGGAGCGTAACTGATGCATATTCTGCTGTTCGGTAAAAATGGCCAGGTGGGCTGGGAGCTGCAGCGCGCGCTGTTGCCGCTGGGTCGCATCACCGCGGTGGATTTTGACTCCACCGACTACTGCGGCGACTTCAGTAACCCTGAAGGCGTGGCTGAGACCGTGCGTCTGCTGAAGCCGGACGTGATCGTCAATGCCGCCGCCCATACCGCGGTGGATAAAGCCGAGAGCGAGCGCGACTTTGCCGAGCTGCTCAACGCCACCAGCGTAGCCGCCATCGCTAAAGAAGCGGATGCGCTGGGCGCCTGGCTGGTGCACTACTCCACCGACTACGTCTTCGATGGCAGCGGTGAAAAACCCTGGGTGGAGACAGACCGGACCGCGCCGCTGAACGTCTACGGCGAAACCAAGCTGGCGGGCGAGCAGGCGGCTGCGCTCTGCTCCCGTCACCTGATCTTCCGCACCAGCTGGGTCTATGCCGCTCGTGGCGCTAACTTCGCCAAAACCATGCTGCGCTTTGGCAAAGAGCGCAGCGAAATGTCGGTGATCAACGATCAGTTTGGCGCGCCGACCGGGGCAGAGCTGCTGGCCGACTGCACGGCGCATGCGATCCGTATCGCCCAGGATAAGCCGGAGGTCGCCGGCCTTTATCACCTGATCGCCTCCGGCACCACCACCTGGTTCGACTATGCCCAGCGGGTGTTCGCGACTGCACGGGCGGCAGGCGTTGAGCTGGCGGTCAACCAGGTGAATGCAGTGCCGACCAGCGCGTTCCCGACGCCGGCGAAACGTCCGCATAACTCACGCCTCGATACCAGCAAGTTCCAGCGCACCTTCGGGCTGACGCTGCCGGACTGGACCCTCGGCGTCGATCGCATGCTTGCCGAAACCCTTGGAAAGTAAATGCATCAGGGTATGCTATGCATGCCTTGTTTTATCGACACGGACCTTTGTCAGGGAGCGACGCGTTTAGCTCCCTCTACAGCAATCAAACAGATGCCGGATGGCGGTTCGACGTCATCCGGAGCAAAACAGAAGAAATGAAGGATTATGAACAAGCGTAAAGGTATTATTCTGGCCGGTGGGTCAGGGACTCGGCTCTATCCGGTCACCATGGCGGTGAGCAAACAGCTGCTGCCAATCTACGACAAGCCGATGATCTACTACCCGCTGAGCACCCTGATGCTGGCCGGTATCCGCGACATCCTGATCATCAGCACCCCGCAGGATACGCCGCGCTTTGAGCAACTGCTGGGCGACGGCAGCCAGTGGGGCCTGAACCTGCAGTACAAAGTGCAGCCAAGCCCGGACGGCCTGGCGCAGGCCTTCATCCTCGGCGAAGAGTTTATCGGCGGCGACGACTGCGCGCTGGTGCTGGGCGACAACATCTTCTACGGCCACGACCTGCAAAAACAGCTGGAAGCCGCCGCAGCCAAACCTGCGGGCGCCACCGTCTTTGCCTATCATGTACACGATCCTGAGCGTTATGGCGTGGTGGAGTTCGACCGTGAAGGCACCGCGATCTCCTTGGAAGAGAAACCGCTGGAACCGAAGAGCAACTATGCGGTAACCGGTCTCTACTTCTATGACAACCGCGTGGTTGAGATTGCCAAAAGCCTGAAACCGTCCCCGCGCGGCGAGTTGGAAATCACCGACGTGAACCGCATCTACCTTGAGCAGGGCGATCTGTCGGTCGCCATGATGGGCCGTGGTTATGCCTGGCTTGATACCGGCACCCATGAGAGCCTGATTGAGGCCAGCAACTTCATCCAGACCATTGAAACCCGTCAGGGGCTGAAAGTGGCCTGTCCTGAAGAGATTGCTTACCGTCTGAAGTTTATCGATGCCGACCAGGTGCGCAAGTTAGCTGCGCCGCTGGCGAAGAATGCTTACGGGCAATATCTGCTGAAAATGCTCAAGTAGTCACCATTAACACCTGGGGCGTCATGCCCCATTTATCAATCAGGCCGTAATCATGAACGTAATTCAGACCGCAATCCCCGACGTCTTTATCTTTGAGCCAAAAGTGTTTGGCGATGACCGTGGCTTTTTCTTCGAAAGCTTTAACCACCAGCAGTTCGAAGCTGCCATTGGCCGCAGCGTCAACTTCGTGCAGGACAACCACTCTAAATCCTCAAAAGGCGTTCTGCGTGGCCTGCACTACCAGCTGGCGCCACATGCGCAGGGCAAACTGGTGCGTTGCGTGGCGGGTGAAGTCTTCGACGTGGCGGTGGATATCCGTAAAAGCTCCCCGACCTTCGGTCAGTGGGTGGGTGTGCATCTGTCTGGCGAGAACAAGCGCCAGCTGTGGATCCCGGAAGGTTTCGCCCACGGCTTTATGACCCTGAGCGACTCCGCAGAGTTCCTGTATAAAACCACCAACTACTACGCGCCGGAGAGCGACCGCGGCATCCGCTGGAACGATGAGACCATTGGTATTACCTGGCCAGAAATCGACAGCGAGATCCTCACCTCCGCCAAAGACAGCGTTGCCAAATCCTTCCCTGACGCAGAGTACTTCTGAGTCCCACGCCCCGCAGTGACGCGGGGCGTTTTCTGATGCACAGAGCGCACATGACATTCTATACAGATTCAGCCGGGATCCTGGCGCGAAAAGCGCAGCTTGAGCCGATGCTGGGCCACCCGTTACACGCCTTTAAAACCAACACAGAACTGGCGCAAGACGATGTCCTGGTCGGCTGGGGCCAAAAAGCCAATACCCGCCAAATCAGACAAAAAGCCCACGATCTAGGCCTGCCGTACTGGCAGCTTGAGGATGGCTTTATCGGGTATATTGGCCATCCCGCCAGGGGGGGCAAAGCCGTCTCCCTGATCGCCGATCCTGTGGGAATTTACTACGATGCCCGCCAGCCGAGCCGCCTTGAAGAGCTGATCGCGACCCCCTGCGATGACAGCATGCTGGCGCGTGCCGAAACGCTCACAGCTGAACTGCTGCGTCTCGGCATCACCAAGTACAACTGCTATACCGCAGATAGCGGCCTGCCGGATACGCTGACGGCCCGCCTGCATAGCGACCCGCGCCCTAAAGTGCTGCTGATTGACCAAGTGGCAGGGGATCTCTCCATTCCTGGTGCGCTGGCAAGCGAAGAGGATTTTGTCGCAATGGTGGCGGCGGCCCGCCGTAATCACCCCGATGCCCGCCTGCTGCTGCGTACTCACCCGGATACCCGGCTGGGTAAAAAAAGCGGCGTGCTGGCGCGGCTGGCGCTGGACGACGTGGAGGTAGTGGCCGAACACTGCCATCCCCACGCCCTGCTGAATAGCGTAGAGGCGGTTTATACCGTCTCCTCCCAGATGGGCTTTGAAGCGCTGCTGCTCGGGAAAGCGGTCCACTGCTTCGGCATGCCGTTTTACGCGGGCTGGGGGCTGACCCACGACAGCAAAACCTGCCCGCGCCGTCAGGGGCCGATCGCCCTGCCCCAGCTGGTGGCTGCGGCGCTGATCCTCTACCCGCGCTATCTGGACCCGATCCTGGGCCAGCGCTGCGAAGTGGAACAGGTGCTCGACATTATTGCCGGTCAGCAGAGCCCAGCCCCGCGCTATCGCCGCCTCTATATGGTGGGCTTCTCGCTGTGGAAGCGCGCCTTTATGCGCGCCTTCTGCCAGCCGCTGGCCGAAGAGCTGCGCTTTGTGCGCAAGCTGCCTGAAACGCTGGCCGACGACGAACAGGTGCTGGTGTGGGGCAGCCGCCATCCTGAACGCCAGAACGCCATCCGGGTGGAAGATGGTTTTATCCGCTCCCGGGGGCTGGGCTCAAACCTGTGCCGCCCTTCGTCGCTCTCCATCGACCCGGTGGGGATCTACTTCGACAGCCGCCGTCCAAGCGGGCTGGAGCAGTTGCTAAATCAGCATGAGCTTACCGACCAGGAGCTGGCTCGCGGCGAGACGCTGGTGGATCTGCTCCGCCAGCATGGGGTGAGCAAATATAACGTTGGCACCATCAAACCGTTCACCCCACCTGCTGATGGCCGTTCGCTGGTGCTGGTGGTGGGCCAGGTGGATGGCGATGCCTCGATCCTCACCGGCAGTCCGGTTATCCGCAGCAACGAAGCGCTGCTATGGGCGGTACGTGACGCCAGACCGGAGGCGCACATCCTCTTTAAACCGCACCCGGACGTGGTGGCGGGCAACCGGGCCGGGGCTATCTCTGCCGAATGTCTGGCCCACTGCGTTGACAGCCAGGTGCTGGATCTCGGCCTGACCAGTCTCTATCCCCATGTGGATGAGCTGCACACCATGACGTCGCTGAGCGGCTTTGAAGCGCTGGTGCAGGGGGTGAACGTCACCACCTGGGGCCAGCCGTTCTACAGCGGCTGGGGACTGACCGAAGACAGACATCCTGCCCCGCGTCGTCAGCGCCCTCTGCCACTGGCGGCGCTGGTCTATCTGACCCTGGTGGCCTATCCGCGCTATATCGACTGGCAGAGCGGGCTGTGGATGAGCCCGGAGCAGTTGATACGCCAGTTGGCCGCGCAGGGTCACTCCTCATCGCAAAAAGCCAGCCGCTGGCAGCGCTGGCAGTTAAAACTGAGCTATCTCGCGCAGACGCTTCGCTAGCGAACGATTTATCCTGATGTATTAAAGAAAAGCGGTCATCAAGCCGTTAATCACCTGTCTCATCAACGGAACGGATCTGGGAAAAGAAATGGAAGAGCAAGCCATACGCCATTTATTAAATGGCCGCCGATATCTTTTATTACAAGGACCGATGGGCCCCTGCTTTGCACGTCTGGCGACCTGGCTGCAGCACAGCCACCGCGAAGTGAAGCAGGTCTGCTTTAATGCCGGAGACGCCTGGTATGCCGCAAAAGAGACGTCGCTGCACTACACCGGCCCGGTGAAAAATTTTGCCTTCTGGCTGCGCGATCTGCACAAAGAGTACGCCTTCGACACCATCGTCTGTTTCGGGGATTGCCGCCCGATGCATGTCGAAGCGAAGAAGTGGGCGCGCGGTAAAGCCATCGACTTTCTCGTCTTTGAGGAGGGGTATTTCCGGCCATTTTATATCACCCTGGAAAAAGGCGGCGTGAACGCCTTCTCCTCGATGCCCATCGATGCGAAATACTATCGCGAGCAGCCGCTGCCGGAGCTGAAAACCCCGACGCCATGGAAGCCCAGCGCCTTTAACCGTGCCGCCCACGCCATGCTCTACTACGCGGCAGGCTGGTTTGGTCGCCATCGCTATCGCGGCTACCGCCACCACAAGTCATTCTCCCCGTGGTATGAGATGCGCTGCTGGGTCCGTGCCGGCCGTCGTAAGCTGTGGTATCGCTGGAAGCAGCGCCACATGTTGAGCCATATCACCGAAACGCTGGACAACGCGTACTACCTGGCGATTTTGCAGGTCTACAACGACAGCCAGATTATTCACCACAGCCCGTATAAAGATGTGCGTGACTATATCGAAACCGTGATCCGCTCCTTTGCCCGCCATGCGCCGAAAGAACACCATCTGGTGTTCAAGCATCACCCGATGGATCGTGGTCACCGCTATTATGGTGTGCTGATTAATACGCTGTGCGAGAAGTACGGCATTACGACAGACCGGGTGATCTATATCCACGATCTCTCCCTGCCCGCCCTGCTGACCCATACCCGGGGGGTGATCACCGTTAACAGCACTGCGGGGCTGTCGGCGCTGATCCACAACAAGCCGCTCAAGGTGATGGGCAAAGCGCTGTATGACATCGAAGGCTTAACCTGGCAGGGGCCGTTGAACCAGTTCTGGCAAACGGATTTCGCGCCTGACAAACAGCTGTTCCACCGTTTTCGTACCCACCTGCTCTACAACACGCAGATCAACGCCGTGTTTTACGGTAAGTCCGACTGGCTTAACGTCCCGACCGAACTCCCCCTGCCGGATTCTATTATCGATTCCGAACTCGAACGCTAATTCACCACTCTGCCGGGGAGATTGCCCCGGCGGATCCGATCTGCCCCTCGCTTTTATCCCCTCGTTGTAAAAATAACTAATGTTTATCCCTAATCTGGCCGTTATAACCTAAGACAAATTTTCACGCCGTTTTTTGCACTGACATATTTTGTCAGCCCGCACCGGCGTAATTCACAGCAATGTTTTAGATCACGGGAAAGCTATATGACAATTCCGACCAGGAGTCGCTCGGCTGAAAGGTTGGTAGATATTCTGCTGGAGCTTCATTTACACGGCGTGGTTAACCGCCAGGCATTGATGCATAAATTTAATATTACTGAGCGCACCGTCTATCGCGATCTGAATGCACTCTCGCCGATTGTGGAGTACACCGGAAACGGGCTGTACCGGCTTATTCATACCCCGCAGGGACACACCGGCCCGGGGCTGCATCACGTCATTGCTAACTTCCTGAATGTGGATGACTATTTTCCTGATAAAGGCCGTGAATTCTGGCAGAAACTGGAGTCACGGGTGGAGGAAAACCATATTATGATCCTCGGTAACGAGGCCGAGCGAAAAGAAAAATGGGATATTCACGCGCAGCTTGCGGCCTTTGAGAAGGCGATTAAGGACCAGCAGGTTTGCCAGATCCTCTATAAAGGAAAATCGCGGCAGGTTAACCCTTATAGGGGTCAGTTTGGATATCGAAAATTATTGTACTATAAGGGCTTCCCCGGCATGTCAACGCCGGTTTTATAGTTTCTGTCTGCTCGTCAGTAAAATAAAGGGGAGAGACTGCGGTACTATAAACGGCCATGATGAATCGGGTGATGCTGCCAACTTACTGATTTAGTGTATGATGGTGTTTTTGAGGTGC
>OGHJ01001541.1_pt1 | contig 24180 bp, 19 predicted proteins | sample 1571351 | NCBI WGS metagenome assembly OGHJ01 (sample SAMEA2582037, study PRJEB24529) | metagenome | biome: Human gut stool | place: China | collected 2011 | reverse complement strand
GGCTACCTTAACCCACCGTCTAAAGCCAGTGGGATTGCGGTAGCCCTATTTCAAAAGTCTTTTTCAGTGCTTCCGTCAGCGTTGCACCATCAAAATCAAATTTATTGGCAAGATAGTAAATATCGTAATAGTCTTTCATGCGGCTGGAAAATTCCATTAGGGTGAGAATTGCATCAATTTTCTCAGCAACAGTCGTTTCAATGGAATAATACCAAATACCAGGCAGACCGCATAAATGATCACACCAAGAAACAGACTGTTTCCTGCTGCCCTTGCAGCCTTTTTACTGTTTCCCTGTCCAAGTGTCCTTGCCAGAAGCGTATTGGTTCCCACACCTGTTCCAACCCCCACTGCAACCATAAGCATCTGAACCGGGAATGCCAGCATCAGGGCATTTAATGCCGCTTCATTTCCCTCTTTCATTCATCAGCCTATCCACCGGCATTTCCTTCATCTTGCTGCTTTCCGCCATTTTGTTTCAGCTCCTCTCTTTTCATGGCAATGCTCATTTTTTTCGCAATATAAAAACGAGCAGCTGATAAACTGGATTTACGCTTATCTGCTACTCGTTTTTTGTAATTATATTGCCTGTTTTTTAAATATCAAACAAAATTTATCATTCTTAATCCTGTGGGATTTTAAGCTGCCAGCCCACAAAGATTCGATTTGGATTTTTGATCAGGCCGCTGTTGGCCGCCATGATATCAGCCACGGTGCAGCCATGCTTTTTCGCAATCATTGAAAGGGTGCTGCCCTTCTGTACAGTGTAGGTCACATATGCGTGCACCCTGCTCTCATCATATCCAATCATATAGACAGAAGACGGAGAGAAAGAACCGGTTTTCCAGCTTACCTGCTTTCTGATAGGGTCATAGCTGGTTTCACAGAGCTGCCTGTTGCCGTTCGCATCCACATAGCTGACTACAATCCCACTGGCGTGTTCGCCGGGCTTCAGCTCATAAGCGGCAGAAACGGTAACCTTGCCGTTCATGTCGGAGATGGGCTTGCCGCCGATGGTGACATTGATATCCAATGCCGGGCGACTGCCCACCGCCTGCTTCTGCTTGATGTTCAGGCTGCTGCCTGTGATGCGCTTGATGGAGATTGTAATGTCGGTCCCATTGGCCTTTACATTCTTTTCACCCAGCATCTTTGCATCAAGCTTAATAGATGTACCATTGGCCAGGACGATCTCAAGGTCCTTTGCATCATTATCCGGCTCATTTACCGCCTCCGCGATCTGCTTTACGACGTTGGAGGGGAGCTTTACGTTATCCACCTTTTTCAGTACGGAGAAGTCAATGGTTACAACTCCGTTTTTGGCAGTGTCTTCGATAACGGTATCCAGTTTGGAGAGGTCAACATTTTTGATGGTGGCCGTATTGCCACTGACCACTGCATCCACCTGAATGGTTTTTTCATCACCGGATACCGGAACGGTTACAGGAGTGGGCGGAATATTGGCATTGGAGCTGCCGTTATTGCTGTTTCCGATATCGGAGGTGTTTCCATCGTCGGAGCTACTGCCACCGGTATTGGAGCCGCCGCCACTGGTATTGGAGCTGTTTCCGTCACTTGGATTAGAGCTGCTGCCTCCGCTCGTACCTGCCCACAGCACAAGTTTTCCGCTGCTACACTGATAGTTGTTACTGTCAGCCGGTTTGAAGAACCATTCATAGGAAGCACCCTGCTTAATCGGAGTATTAAGAGCCAAGTAAGCTCCACCCTCCCCAATCCACCCGAAGGCTCCATTAGGCCATCCGACGGGATAAGTAACAGTCGGTGTAACATCCTCAATCGTCTTGCCTGCCTCGGTGACCGGGGTAAAGGTGGGTGTGCCGGTAAGGGGCGCTTTGCCGATCGTCACGGTGATGCTCTGTTCTGCCGTGTCATTGTGGGTAGCATCACCCACAACCTTGTAATAAACAGTATAGCGACCTGCATTGGTTGCCGTGGGAAGCGCTTCGCTGTATGTGCCGCCAGCCAGCTTATACTGCATTATGCCGCCCTCGACGTGGCCTGGATTGATGAGTTTCTGCTCCTCTCCGTTGTAGGTCAGACCGCGCTTGGGCGTTGGAGCAGTGTACTTCGGGTCTGTTTTACGGTTATCTACCACAGAGAAACACGTTTCAAGATATCTATTCTTAACAAGTGCAATCTGTGCCAGATATTTACCTGGCTTCTTCAAATCATTGTTATCGGTAACAAGAACCGTGTAGCTGCTGCCGCCATCTGCACTCTTATAATACTCAATGGCAGACTCCTGGGCTTTTGTCAAGCCATCTGGCCAATTATTGGAATATGTCAGCACAGCCTTAGGGGCTTCCTTAATTAGTGCACAATCATAAACTGTCTGGTCAGTGCTGATCGACACAGTTGCCTGGTCGTTTTTGTAGTCACAGGTACCTATAGTGCCTTTGCAGGTAACAAAAATCTTCGAGTTATTGCCGTCTTTTTTTGTGAATTCCCAGCTGTGGGTATGCGCCGGTGTTCTAATAATTGTGCTGCCACTTGTTTCAAGCTTAAAGGCACTATCGTCACTTGCAAAATACTGACTCATATCCTCGGTGATGCCTGAGCCTACATTCACCATGACATTATTATTATTAACCTCTTTTAAGCTAAGCCCCACCTTTGCGCCCGGGGTCAGGGGACTCTTCAGGTCATATCTGTAATACATATAAAGATTGCATTGCTTATTATCCGTTTTGTTATCCCAAACAACCGGGTTTCCGCTCAGATGGAAATGCTTTTGAGAGTTATCACTATCATCATAAATGCAAATCCCCGCGCCCTTACCTTTTGTGGTGTTGCCGGTGATTGTGCCGCCGCTGAGTGTAAAATTTCCAATGGTACCGCTATCAAAATATATGCCGCCGCCATCGCAGGCATTAGGAGAGGCTGATGCCGTATAGGTTAATGCCTGATTGCCGCTTATCTCACCACTGTTCATAGTAAAAGTGCTGCGATAAATGCAGACACCGCCGCCCCCACTCGCACCATTGGTTTTTGTCGTGTTATTGCTGATGATTCCGCTGCTCATAGTAAAGTTACCGCTCTGATCATTGTAGACACCGCCTCCAAAAACATTCACGCTTGCGGCTTCTAACCTGTTGCCAGTGATGGTACCGCCTGTGAACTCAAATTTACTATTATTATATACGCCACCGCCACAGGCAGGACTGCTGTACCAGGAATTTATATAATTCCCACTAATCTCGCCGCCATTCATCACAAATTTGGCAGCAGAATCACAATTGCAGACACCGCCACCATATTGCTTCATAGACGAGCTGCTGGCAATGAAATTTTTAGAAATCTTGCTGTCACCGCTCATGGTAAAAGTGCCTTTATTAAACACACCGCCTCCCATACCGGCGCCACCATTATTAGAATCCACGCGAACTTGATTCTCCGTTATCTCGCCGGCGAGCAGGTTAAATGTTCCATTTGGGGCACAGTAAACGCCACCGCCATAACCCCACCTGTTAGACTCAGTTCCGTTTGAACCTACAGTTGCCCAGTTATTGTGAATTTTGCCGCCATACATATTGAATGTAGAGCTGGAGCCAATATATACACCACCGCCTTGCGCAGTTGTGCTGTTGCTTGCATAAGCCTCATTATTGCAAATGGTACCGCCGTATAAAGTAAAGCTTGTGCCATTCTCCACAGTCACGCCACGTCCAGGATTGCCATCAACATGGCAAACCGTACCTTTGCCTTTGCAATCCGTCAGATTCAAGGTACCGCCATTAAGCCGGATTACCTCCCAAATTTGAACGGATCCATGGTTTAGATAAAGATTATGTCCGTTCAGGCAGATATTAACCGCACCATCCTTGATAAGAATAGATCCGTTAAGGGATACATCGCCGTCCAGATAATAGCTGCCCGCAGGCAAAACATAATAGGTCTGACCACCACTTGTTTCTTTGGCTGCTGTTATATCGTCAATCTCCAACCAACCATTACCACCAAGATTGCTGCTCAGCTTCTTGTCAAAGGAAACCGAAGCTTCCACTTTGTGTTCGCCAATATCTCTGTGATTTGCGCCACAGATACAGTGACTGTGCTGCCCTTCAGCCATCAGCATCACTTCATCGTCCAGCTCCACCGTCACGGTGAGGGCAGGTGCATCCGCTGCCAGCCCATAGCCCTCTGGCAGTACTGCATGAAAATCATAGCTGCCGGTATAGGCTCCCTCAGCAGGATAATCGTCACAGCTCCAGCTATCCAGGGAAAGGGTTTCTGTGCCGTCCTCTGTAGTGGCTTCGATTTCTACAGGGAGCAGAGCCACGATATCCTCATAGGGAACAGGACTCTCTGCACTGGCGGACAGGGTAAGTACACCGCTGTCCGGGTCAAGGACTTCCTGTGTATCCACAAAGCTCCACGCTGTGATCTCGGTCATGCCGCACAGAGTGCAGACATAGGTGCAGGGCTGTCCTTCCACAGCCGGGGCATACCCGCACTCCTCATCATGTTCATGCTTGCAGTCCAGCTCCTGCTTAATACAGCCGCTTTCCACGCTGCATACATGGCTGCACGCGGTAGGCTCCGCATCTTCAGGGAGCGTTGTATCCTTACCTGATTCATCATCAGAGGGCATTGTATCTTCAACTGACTCATCCTCAGAGGATGTCGTCCCGTCCTCCGGAATGCTGCTGTCCGATGCCGGGTAGCAATCGCTGGTATGTTCGTGGGTGCAGCTTGTGACCTCAGTATAGCAGTCCTCACTGTGCTCGTGGGTGCAGGGACTTTCTGCGCTTCCCTCCACGTACCCGCAGGCTTCATCATGCTCCGTGTGGTGTGCACACAGACCACCTGTGCCAATGGCTGCACCGCTGTCCTCTGCCGCAAAAGCTGAGGCCGGGAGCAGCATCAGGCACAGCGCTAACACCATCGTCAGACTTACAATTCGTTTCTTCATAGGTATATTCCTCCTTGCCATCTCATCCAGGCATCACTATAATGGGATTATACATCGGACATTGATGTCCGATGCAAGACCTTTTGGCAGTAAGGAGGAAGCTGTTTATGACGCAGAGACAGGAGCTGTTCTCTATCGGGGAAATCACCCGTGCGGCGGGCGTGACACGGCGCATGATCTTGAATTATGAGGAGCACGGTCTGATCCGTCCCGATATCAAGAAGGGAGATGCCGGGAACCGCTATTACACCATTGATACCTTTACTAAAATCCGCAACATCCGCATTCTGCAGGATTTGGGGCTGTCGCTGGACGAGATACGGGGGTATTATGATGACTCTGTTGATCTTCTGTTGATGATCCGGCGGCTGGAAAAGCTGCGCGACCAACTGAATCTGAATATCGAAAAGCTCTATGAACGCACCTCGGCCGTGCCCCCGCAGGTCAGGAAATTACAGCTGCAAAGCCAGCTTGTCTATCGGAAGAGTTATCGCAGCGATTCCATTGCGGAGAAGACGGTGCTGCTGCGTAACACAGCGTTGGAGGCTATGCGTGCCTATGGAACGGACAACACGCGGCGGATGTATTTTATCGAGTACCCCATCAGCGCCCCGCTGGAGGCAGCCTTCTGCATAGCTGTCCCGCCCGGAAGCGAGGGAGAGCTTGTGACGCTCCTGCCGCCAACGGATGCCCTGAGCATCTATCATCATGGCGCTTACGAGGATCTGCCCGCCGCAGGTCAGCGGCTGTTAGAATACGCTGCGGAGCATCAATTTTCTCCACGCGGTACCCTGCGTCACATTTATCTGGAGGGTCCGCCCCAGCATAAGGATCCCCAAAAATTCATCACGCAGGTTGTTCTGCCGATTGAAGCTACCTGAAGCATTGCTTTTTTGCAGGATTTATGCTATATTTTCGACATATGCACAATAAAAGCAGCTGATCCTGGTAAGGAGAAGATACTCTGCTCAGAATAAAAGAAAAAGGGGAATTTTATGAGTCACAATCACAAACAGAGAAGTTCATTTTCAGGAAAGCTCGGCTTCGTCCTTTCTGCGGCGGGTGCCTCCGTTGGTCTTGGAAATATATGGCGTTTTCCATATCTTGCAGCCAAATACGGCGGCGGTATTTTCCTGCTTATCTATATCCTGCTGGCACTGACCTTCGGTTATACCATGATCATAGCTGAAACCTCTCTTGGACGTATGACCGGTAAGAGTCCTGTAGGTGCGTTCCATTTCTTTGGAAAATCCATTTCCTTTTCCATTGGCGGGTGGCTGAATGCCATTATCCCGATCCTGATCGTTCCCTACTACTCCGTGATCGGCGGATGGGTCATCAAATATCTTATTGAATATATTGCCGGCCATGGTGATCTTCTGGCTTCGGATGAATACTTTACTTCCTTTATTTCCGATGGCATTTCCACAGAGCTCTGTTTCATCGTGTTTGCCCTGTTCACCCTGCTTATCATTTATGCCGGTGTACGGAATGGCATTGAACGTGTAACCAGGATCATGATGCCCATCCTGGTAGTACTTTCTGTGATCATTGCTGTTTACTCCATAACAAGACCGGGTGCACTTGCCGGTGTAAAATATTTTCTGGTTCCCAATGTACAGAATTTTTCCTGGATGACAGTCGTGACCGCCATGGGGCAGATGTTTTACTCTCTTTCCATTGCCATGGGTATCCTGATCACCTTTGGCTCCTACATGAAAAAGGATATTTCCATTGAAGACTCTACCAAAAATGTGGAAATTTTTGATACCGCCATTGCTATCATGGCAGGCCTTATGATCATTCCTGCTGTATTTGCTTTCTCCGGCGGTGATCCGAATACACTGAAGGCAGGTCCCTCCCTGATGTTCATTACCATACCCAAGGTGTTTGAAAGCATGGGACTCGGCTCCGCTATCGGGGTACTCTTCTTCGTGCTGGTGCTGTTTGCTGCGATCACCAGTTCCATTGCCCTGACGGAAAGTGCAGTTTCCACCTTCGAGGATGAGCTTCACTGGAATCGTAAAAAAGCAACCGTTATTATTGGTATTATTATGATTATCCTGGGAAGTCTCTCATCCCTTGGTTACGGGCCACTTGCTTCTGTTACTATCATTGGCATGCAGTTCCTTGATTTCTTTGACTTTTTAACCAATTCCGTGATGATGCCCATAGCTGCTATCGCCATCTCTCTCCTCATTTCAAGAGTCGTTGGTGTCGATAAGATCGAGGAAGAGGTTCTTCACGGCGAAAGCAGCTTCAGAAGGAAAAAGGTTTTTGTGATCATGATCAAATATCTCTGCCCGATCTTTGCTGTCATTATCCTGATCAGCTCTGTGGCAAATGCTTTCGGATGGATCAGTATGTAAAGGATCGCACCTATGAACAGCGAAAACTCCTTACCTCTGAAAACCAGAATTTTTAATATCATACAGATCGGAGACAAAAGTAACCGGATCAGCCGTGCCTTTGATATTTTCATTACGGTTGTTATTTTTTCAAACATCCTGGTTACTTTTCTCCAGACCTTCTCGGAGCTGTCCTTTCTGTCCGGCTTTTTCCACGTGACAGAAGCTGCTACCCTGTGCATCTTCTGCATCGAATATATACTCCGGATCTGGACAGCCGATCTGCTCTATCCTTCCAGAAGCAGACTGCGTTCCAGACTGCGCTTTCTAATTTCCTTTGACGGTATCATAGACTTCCTGACGATCCTGCCATTTTTCTTCCTGTCCGGCTTTGTCATCTTCCGGATGCTGCGGGTTGCCCGGATCTTCCATCTGTTCCGGCTCAACTCCAGATATGATTCCTTCAATGTCATCACAACCGTCCTTTATGAAAAGCGGAATCAGATCATCTCCTCTGTTTTTATTGTAGTGATCCTGATGCTGGCAAGCAGCCTGTGTATGTACAGTGTCGAGCATGACGCACAGCCTGATGTCTTCCGTAATGCATTCAGCGGGATCTGGTGGAGCATGTCCACGCTTCTGACTGTGGGCTATGGTGATATCTATCCCATTACTACCCTTGGCAAAGTCATGGCGATCTGTATCGCTTATCTTGGTGTTGGCGCCGTGGCGATCCCTACCGGTATCATCAGCGCCGGCTTCGTGGAACAGTACCAAAGAAAGAGTGGTCTGTCCAATATCAAAAATGCGGATATTAAGGAAATTGCTGAAATTCTTGCCGACAGACGCTATGCCGGCAAGACGATCGAAGAAATAGAAACGGCAGACCAGCTGACTATCTTCCTGATCCTCAGGGATAATCTGTCGGTTCTGCCGCAAAAGGATACTGTTGTCAAATTAAATGATATTCTGGTGATCCGTGGTGAAAACGGGAATTAATGTTCACCGGTTTCTCCATAATATGTCAGTGCCACCATGGTGATATCATCAAACTGTGGAGCCTCCTGCACGAAGGCATGAATCCCCCCGCTTACGTTCTCAAGGATCTTCCTGCATGCCTTATCCGGACTGCCATTTAATGCCTGCAGCATCCGTTCTGTACCAAACAGCTTGCTTTCTGCATTCGTTGCCTCAGCCACACCATCCGTATAAACATACAGCGTATCTCCCGGTTCAAACCGGATCTCATAATCTGTATATGCCACATCCTCCAGTCCTGCCAGAACAAATCCATGTTTGTCCTTAATCAGTTCAAATTCGCCGTCTGCTTTCCGGAAGGCAGGATACTCATGTCCGGCATTGGCTGCTGTCATCACACCTGTAGACAGATCCAGAATTCCCATCCATACGGTTACAAACATCTCTGCTTCGTTATTTTCACATAGCTGGTTATTGACAAAGGCAAGGATCTCTGACGGTGTTCCGCCCATCAGTGCCCGGTTCTTGATCAGTGTCTTGGCGATCACCATAAACAAAGCTGCAGGCACTCCTTTTCCTGAAACATCCGCGATCACCACGCCAAGATGCATGGGATCGATCAGGAAGAAGTCGTAAAAATCGCCGCCGACCTCCTTGGCTGGATGCATGGTCGCATAGATCTCCATGTCTGTCCGTTCCGGAAAAGGCGGAAAAATACTTGGCAGCATGTCTGCCTGGATTTTGGTCGCTACTGAAAGCTCCGCACCGATCCTTTCCTTTTCTGCTGTCACCTCAGAAAGGCGTGCTATGTAATCCTTTACTTCCCCATACATCCTTTCAAAGGATCTTGCCAGCTCTTCCACCTCGTCCCCTGTCCGGATATCAATGGAAACTGTCTCTTCGTTCTCCAGGTTCTCGACCATCTTCTGGGATGCCCTGTTTAAAAGTCCAATCGGACGGAGCAGCTTCTGTCTGACTACCACAAGCAATGCGATGCTGAACAGCAGGATCACGATGATGATATTGATACTTGTCGTCAGAATGAAACGGGCAATGTTTTCCTTTACTCCCGGCATGGAAATATCCACACCTACAAGAGCCACCGGCTCTCCCGTACTGTCATAGACCGGTGCTACTACTGATGCAATGTACCCATAGGTTTCATCCATGGATATAAGAACCTGTTCTTCCGGATCCTTCTGAAAGGCAGCAAAGGAAACCTCCTTTCCTCCCTCCATATAATCCTCATGATCTCCCAGATCACAGGCTCCTTCATCCTTATTGGCATCCCAGATATAAATCAGGTCATCCTCACAGGGTACGTAAACATAGTAATATTTCAGGGCTGAATTTTCCTGACTGGCATTCAGAAAGCTTTCAATCTCATCATAATAAGCATCCTTCTGTCCGGTCTCCAGATACTTTTTTATCGTATCCCCATCAATATAGGCTGCTGCCGTCCTGGCATAGGCAAAGCCCTGGCTGCTGTATCTTTCCATAATGTCCTTCCGGTAGCGCAGCACCACAGATAAGCAGGTTGCCACAATGATCAGCAGTGCAAAAAACACTACTGCCAGAATCACCTTAGTACTTAGTTTTCTTTTCTTCATGCTCTGTTTTCCCCTTTTGAAATCCTTTTCGAATCTTACTATTCCAGATATCTGCAAGTATCAGGGACACTGCCGTGATCACCACTGCCAGCAGCAGGATTAACGGCGTGGGCAGAAGCTGTGTCCCCCTGACCAGATTCAGACAGAGCTGCACGGTCAGTGCAACAAAGATCCAGTGGATAAAGTAAAATGCCGTCATATCCGTGCCAATCCTGTATACAAGCTTCACCGCTCTTTCAGATAAATGCTTTCCTATAAAATAGTAAATACCAAACATGGTTACTGCTGTCGTGATACAGATCAGGACATCCGGCGTAATGATATGATAATAGCACAGCTCTCCCTCACCGAACATTCCCTGCCGGCTGTTGATCTTTATCAGGAAATACGGCAGTGTAACAAGGAAGCATGCCGTACTGGCGATCCTGTAAAAAAGTGCTTTGTCCTTTATCCTGCGGAGCCTTTTGCCAAATACGTACCCGCTTACCGGCATGATCAGCCAGTTCATATAAACAAAATAGGACATCACCTGTCCTGCCGCATCCTCTGTTCCAATAAAATATCCAAGAATGATATTGGATACCATATTCCCTGTATCAGTTCCGTTCAGCATGGTTCCCACAACAGAACAGATCAGTGCGATCAGGATCATATTTACATCAGACAGTCCAAGCTTTATAAAAATGCCTATCGTGATCAGCACAAGTCCTGCAAGCTGGAAAATATCATTATTAAAGGTCTGATATATAATAGAAGAAAGAAACATATCCCTGTCTCCAGAAATAGCATATCCGATCAGATCCGGGATCGTGTAACGGCACAGGTTCAGAAGAAATCCAAGCAGAAAGATCTGCACCCCTCTTCTGACAATGTCATTCCATTCCTTCTTCCTGCCATAGACAAGACAGGCTCCCATGGAAAACATCAGTCCCGGTGCGATCATGGGGCCTCCGATCACCGTATCAAAAATATAAGGAAGTCCGCTGTTTAGTGCCTCTTCCGGTACACAGTCAATGGTAGCGTGCACCATTGCTACAAAGATCACAAAGACCACCTTGGCAATATCCATCTCCACCTGTCTGCCGGTGTTTACTTCTTTTTCTGAAAAAATCCTGTTCTTTAGATTCATCCCTTTTCCTTATCTATCCTGTGTTATATCGCATATTTCATCTGTGAACTCTGTTTTATCATAACGCAATCGACGAAAAGCTGCAATAAGAAAGAATCCGGCTCGAAGGACTCGGAGGACTTTTTTGATTCATAAGACGTAATTTCCTATGAATCGAGTAGGAGGCGGTGACTAACCGCCGTCCTCTCACAGCACCGTTCTTTATTCAGCGCCCAAATCACAGACATGATTCCGTGTAGTTATTGGGCTTCGATTTGGTATGCAACCTTACCCTCATGCATGACCTCTTATAAGATTTCTGTCCGTCAGACCAGAGATTTGCCCGTGAGTTAGTATGTTCCTCACATCCAGCTTCTGTTGGTTAGTTGGAATAGGTGACTTAGGAAATATCCATTATTCAAGGGTTTCCAGTGCCCCTATGAATTTGTAATGGATTGTAAGTCGTTGAATTTTCTCCCCGTTTATTTCTACGGGTTCAGAAATTAGAATTTTATCTATGAGTTGATGTACTATCTTGTAATTGAGTTCCGTTATCCCTGCATATCCGCTGATTTGCTCCGCAAACTGCTCAATGGAAGATAACTGTTCCCTGTCCGCTGTGGCACTTTTTTCAAGTTCCTTTATCTTCGCTGACAGTTCCTCCTGCTCGCTGTCATAACGTGCCGACAACATCTGAAAACGCTTCTCCGTTATCAGCTTTCTTGTCATGTCCTCGTACAGCTTGGCATACAGATTTTCAATTTCCGACACTCGCTGTTTATACTGCCTTAGTTCCCTTTTCTGCTGTTCCCTATCCGCTGACAGTTGGACATTCAGACGCTCGGCAATTTCTGTTACCATGGCTTTCCTGTCCGCTAATGCCTGTCCTGCGTGTCTTTGAATATCCGCAAGCACTACCTCATGTACTGTCCTTGCCTCAATGTTATGTGCTGAACAGGCTTTTTTCCCAAACTTGCGGTACTTGGTACAGCAATAAAAGGTTTTGTCCAAAACATTATTGCGCTTTCTTTTGTTCTCCACCTTTGCAAGCATGGCACTTCCACAATCAGCACATTTGATAATCCCTCGGAAAATGTTGTCATATCCGTTTGTACTGTCACCGATAATGGGTGGTCTTTCTGCCATGATTTTCTGCACATTATCCCACCTACTCTGTTCAATAATCGGCTCGTGTGTGCCATATACGATTTCACGCTCCGCAAATGGGATATACTCTCTTTTCTTTGAGCGCATGGTCTTGGTCGGTCTTTCTGCTACAGTCAGATTTCCTGCATAGACAGGATTGTGTAAAATCTTGCTGACATAGGCAGTGTCCCAGTCATACATCTTTTCCTCGTCATTGAACCGTTCAAACAGTTCATTCTTGTAAAAGCTCGGTTTCAAGACCTTTGCCTGACGCAATCGGTTACAGATGGTATGAAGCCCCACACCCTCCTCGGCTATCGAAAAAATCAGTTCCACAACGGGTGCTGTCACTTCATCTATGACAAGGTGGTTATGGTCGTTTTCGTCTTTCCGATATCCAAAAGGCGGGGTAGTTGCCATATACTTTCCCTGTAACCGTCTTGTACGGAGTGCACTCTTGATTTTCCTTGAAGTGTCCTTTGCGTACATTTCATTGATAATGTTACGGAACGGGGTAATATCCATTTGAGTGTTGTCTATGGAGTCCACTCCGTCATTGATTGCAATGTAGCGCACATTGTGGTTCGGAAAGAATACCTCGATATATGTTCCCGTTTCAAGGTAATTTCTCCCCAGACGTGACAGGTCTTTTGTGATGATTGTTGCAACTTCCCCATTGCGTATATCCTCAATAAGCTGTCGGAACGCAGGACGGTCATAATTCGTACCGCTGTAACCGTCATCAACGTAGAAGCGACAGTTAAGAAAGCCATTGCGCTTTGCATACTCTTTCAGCATGGTTTTCTGTGTACTTATGCTCATGCTCTCGTTGTTCGTACCGTCGTCTTTTGAAAGCATGCAATATAAAGCAGTGATTTTGTCGTTATTTAGTTTTGCCCTTTTCATGTCGTCCTCCTTAATGAAAAGGGACTTCCTCAACCCTTATTATACTATATTCCCTTTTCCATTTCCACCACTAACTGGCGTTGCTTTGTGCCATATCCTTAACCTTTTTCGTTATCTGTTCCTCGGCGATCCTCTTGAATACCGTTTCCATTTTTTCAGTGCCTACATAATGTCTTTCCACAACAATTTTTGTGGGTTTCTGTTGTCGGCAGGCTCGTTGTCCCGCCTTACTGTTTTTACTCATAAATCTGCTCCTTTGCATAAAAATAGAGCGCATAGATTGTGTTTCTATACGCTCTGACGCTGTGTTGCTTATTTTATTGCGATTATATTTACAATTCTTTCTCCCTATGTTTGGTCTTGTACTGTTGTTCCCCTTGCTGTCGGCTCTCATTCTGAAGCTCTCTCGCAAGGTTCTTCCTGTTGTAACTGATTACCTCGGCATATGCTAACTCTGTGGCGGTTTTGCTCTGCTCTTTGCTGATACTGTCATACTCTGCTTGCAAAGACTGCATTTCTGCTTTCCACTGCTTCGGGGTTATCTTCTCGCCCTGCTGTAAAAGGTTCTGCATACGCTCCTTTAATTCGGGGTACTTGGCAAGACTTTCTTTATGCTCCTTGTCATACTTCATTTTTACAAGTCCTTTAAGAGATTGGCTCTCTTTATAAGTAGCTTGGACTGGGGCATAAAGGGCATACATTTTTGACAGTTCCTTTAATCGGCTTAGTTTCTGCCCCTTTGATAAATGTACCGTTTCAAGCTGTCGGTATTTCTGTTCCCTGTCGGCTGTAAACTTGGCAAGGTTCTCAAAGCTGTCTATCTTTCTTGAAACAATGAATTTCTCCGCATTGTCGGCTGACTGTAAGGCTGTTCTGTCGGATATTTTTCTTAGATATTTTCCGCTGACAATCGGCAAGTCCAATCTGCCCTTCCGTTTCGCCACTTTTGCAATCATTTCCATGACTTCATTCTTCACATTGACTGCAACCTCTTTCAGACCAGAATACTGTATGCTCCGTACTTCCTGCTTGGCAAGTTCAAGCATTTCTTTTGCCTGTTCCAACAGCACGTTGCCCCTGATGATTTCCCGATTAATGTTTCCCCTCTCGGTCTGTATGCCCTTGCGTTCTAAAGCATTTGCAACCGCACCGATATGGATTGTCGGTTCTTTATCAATTCCCTGCTCCTTAAAGGAGCGGTGTTCCCAATGCACCGCAATTCCCAACTGCTCATTGGTGGCATTGATTGTTTCAGCTAAATCCCTGCGCCACATCATTGCATTTTCCCTGCTGTTCCAGTCGGTACTTTCTACGGTTTGACATTTCCACTGTTTACGGTTACGCTTATCCACTTTCTGTTTTCCTGTCTTTTTATCAATGAGAGGAATACGCTCCCCATTTTCGTCAAGGACATAGACCTTTTTGGTTTTTGCTCCCCACTCCCCGTTTTCCGTAAGAGGACGCATGGTAAGCAGCACATGAATATGAAGATTTCGTTGCCCTTTGTCGTTCTCGCTGTCATGGATTGCCCAATCTGCACACATTCCCTTATCAACAAAATTTCTCTGCACATAATCCCTCACGACTTCCTCCGCAAGCTCATAACTCCACTCATTGGGAAGTGACGCTTTTAACATTCTTGCAAGCTGTGATTTCTGCCCTTTCTCCGACAGTTCCACAGCATTCCACAAGGTAGCTCTGTCTGCATATTCTCTCGGTGCATTTTGTGGCAGACTGATTTCGCTGTGTACTAAATCCTCATGGTATTTTGGTCGATAAGTCTGTCCGTCATATTCACTTACAAGAATGCTCCTGCTGATGTAGGAAGCCTTTTCCACTGCCGACTGCCCTTTGCTCCGTTTAACTATGGAAAAACGTGTGCTTGCCTGTTTCGTGATATTAGCCATACGAAGCACCTACGTTCTGCCAACGGGTAGTGGGATGCACTCATAAACTTTGTGGGCAGATAAAAGCCGCACTTTGGCTTTTGTCTGAACGCAAAGTACACAAAAGGGTAGGTGCGTTCTTTGCACCGCAGGGGAAGTGTAGCGTCCCCTGTTGGCTGTCGCAAGACAGACAATGCTCTCCGCAGGAGTCCCCGAAGGGCGCACATACCACCTCTGGTGGTATATCTGTGCGCACCCCGTAAACGGGGTGAATAAGTTACCTCGGCTTTTCAGCTTCTTTGCTCCTGTCATTCAGTATCGCCCTCGCTTTCATTTTCGGCATTGAAAATTGTGCTTTGTGTTGAAGTACTTTCCCTGCTTTCTGACTTGATTTTAGCGATAATCTGCTGACACTCCCTTGTCTGCAATGCAACTGATAAAATACGGTTTAACTCGTCCTCGTCATATTGGTAGCAGCCGGGAAAATACTTCACGATAATACCGCCCATGATGTACTTGTGGTGGTTCTCCGCTTTCCGCTTTTTCTCGTTCTGCTTCTTCTTTTCGTTGGCTACTCGCTGTTTTGCCTGTTCCAATGCTTGTAATGCTTTTTCTAAATTTCTGCTTGCTTCATTCTTGCTTTCAATCATTTCTGATACCTCATTCTTTCTGTGATGTGTTAATAGTTCTTGAAAATAAAAATGGTGACAGGTTGTCCGTTAGGATAACTGCCACCATAGGTAAGCAATATTAATTTTTATAAATAGACATATCATTCAACTAAAGAATGATAAAAATTCATTTCTTCCTCGGAAACTTCATAATAGAAAACCAAAAATTCCTCTGGAACAGAAAAACCTTTTATGCTTTCTCCCGACACTGTCATTTTGATAATATTTTTATCCTCATATAATGTAATGGTAGTGTTTTCTACCAATTCTTCTCCACCAAAGCGTGCAACAGGATACTTGTATGAAATCATATAGTATTGCTCTTTTGCTCCCTCTAAGTCTTTTTCCAATTTATGTTGGTGTTCTTCTGTGTCCGAATCATCATAAAGCGAACATTGGTTATATTGATACAACTGTTCTTCATCACTTATTGTTTTTATAAGTTCATTATTCTCCGCTGAATATATTTTAATTTCAGCTAAGTTATCTAAATCCTCTACAGTATATTTTTCTCCCTGTTGTGCGGAACATCCTGCACAAATAAACAGTCCAACCATAAGTAGAATACCGATTTTCATATAGCTTTTCTTATTCATCTTTCCCCCTGCTTTCTATAAGTAATTTACACGTTGTGACCAATAAGCAACAAAACAGAATTATGATGGGTGCATATGGACTCCATACGTTTGTTATCATTCCAATCAAAACCGCAACCACTGTAACTGGAAATGCCATATATACCCAACGATACCTTTTCATATGACTACTTTTAGGAGTATGTTCTGTATTTTTAATGATAATGCTGTCAATATGCATAGACATTCCCGCCCATATTATAAGTGCTAACCATACCGTATCAGCTATCCATTCAAAAACATTGCAAGCTGTCTGTCCGAAATAAATCATTAAAAAATGTCCTATTTCAGAACTTGCCAAAAGAATAACAACTCCTACAATAATCATAACTGCATATTTCTTTCTTCTGCTTTCTCTCTGTTTTTTAAACTCCCTGAATACCTTATCATCAAATGCAAGGTGTTCATTTTTGATTTCTTGATATTGTTTGGTCTGAAAATAATACCAAATAATAATGATTATCCCTGCTATCATTGTAAGCCAAAAAAGAAAAGTCATTATCATGCTATGGTGACCAAAACACTCAAAGACATTTGACAATATAAAAAGGCTTATCCCTCCAGTAATCTGCTTTACATTCTGCCTACTGTACGACAAATAACCATCCAACATCTCTTGGCTGACATAATACCCGCTGTTTGATATGGCTTTTTCTTCTGATACGTTTTTTTCTTCGTAATCCTCTTTCAGCAGGTAGTCCATTGACACTCCGAATAGGTTACTGATTTGTACTAATTTACCCACTTCGGGGATTCCTTTATCATTTACCCATTTTCCTACTGCCTGTCGGGATACCTCCAATCTTTCGGCTAAATCCTCCTGCGTCATACTGTTGTCTTTCAATAGTGCTTTTAATTTTTGTCCTAATGTCATTTTTTATCCACCTCCTGCAAATATTCTACTTCTAAGCAATAGAGGAAAACAACCAATCTGTGGTTTCATCTTGTCAACTTTGCGTTTCGTTCACTTATTTTATCGTCATTTTCTGCACATACATATAACTTTTTTTACTGTTTATTAGTCCAATTTTTTTCTTGCTTGTTCCCTCTGCTCCATACTGACCGCCCTGGGCTTGCGGTAGCTGACGAATGATTTCGGGAAGGAATAGGTCTTAGATACCTCGTCCTGCTTCACTAGCTTATATGTATCGGGGAAGTTGGCAACCAACGTGTCAAGTTTCCGCATGACTGCCTTATCCCTTGTGTAAATGGTGGCGGTCTGCTCCCCTGCATTGTAGCTGACAATGGTTTCCTGTTCATATCGTGACAGCTTCATAGCTCCATGCCTGCCTTTCCTTTTCTGCCAATCCTGTTCTGTTTTCCCTCGGTAATTGTCGGTTCTTTTAATTGTTTCTCTGCCTTTGACAATCTTACCTTGATGGAGTGGTCACGCTCTGTCAGTTTTCGTCTTTTTGTAGTGGCAGTCAACTCCGCATACGTTTCTTCTGACAGGACATTTAATTTCTTCAAAGTGCTACATACAATCTGCTTGGTGTCATTGTCCTTTATCTGTGGCAGGATTGCGGATAAATGAGCGCATGTTTCTGCTTTGCTCTGTTCCCCAAACTGATAGATAAGATTGATTTCATCAGCAGTAAAGGGAATCTGCATATTTGCGTCCTTACATAGGCGTTCCACACCCACACATTTAGGGATATTCCTTGTCAGTTCATAATTGTCCCTTGTTGTTATTGGTCTTTATGTCTACTTTTATTCTACCTTAAGCATAAAAAAGATGCCTAGATTACTAGGCATCTTTTTTATTATAGACTTATTATTAGTTATTCGTTTTTATCAGTAATCTCACTATTGGCATTTAACTCTTTATCGGGGATTTGATAAATGAATAATTTACTACCTGCAGGGATTTCCTTTGGAGCAATCGCACTATGATTAATTGCATGTGTCCTATCCAAACTTTCATTACGACGTTTCATATCAAATAAACGACGACCTTCACCCCACATTTCAATACGCTTTTGAAGTTCAATTTCTTGTAAAAGTGCATCACTTGTTGCGGATGTTTCATATTTTGGATTACGAGTTTTCATAATCGTAGTCAGCATTGTTTTGGCTTCACTTTCTTTCCCTGCCCTATATAATGCTTCTGCAGCTACAAAATACATTTCACCAGTACGCAAATAAATATAGTCAGAGCAAAAAGTATCACCTGTAGGAGTAAAACCAGGCGCGGTAGAACCTACATCAATAAATTTGCGCTGCACATATTGTCTTACTTTATAATGAGTATTTGCTTCTCCCAAATCAACTCCAAACCATTTTTTACGAATGTCATTATCTGAAATTTTTTCATACAAATCACTGGAAATCATTTTGTAATTTCCTAAATTACCACCATATCCCGGACCGTAAGGATCAACTTGACTCATGAATGAAGCGTAGAATGTATTCGTTTCACCATTAATATCAGCCCCCCACAACACTTCGCTCAAAGAAAGGTCATTAAAGCCGGAAAGTAATTCTTTTTCACTCATCAGTGAGCCACCTTCAATAGCCAATTTTGCGTATTTAGCAACTTCATTCCATTGATCGGGATAATCATTAACAAATGAAAGAATGTTTGCATAAATAGCAGCTGCTGCATATTCATTTAATTCATCTTTCTTGGATATTCCTTTTCCTTTCAAATAATTATATCCTTTATCTATATCACTTAATATCTGTTCATAGACCTCACCTACAGGAACACGATTCAATTTGGTTTCAGATTCAGTATAAATAGGAATACCTAATTTATCTTTATTCCATTCATAAGGTTGTTGGTACATGTTTATTAACCAAAAATAGCAGTAAGCACGTATAGTGTAACTTTGTCCCAGCATCTTCTCAACACTCTCATCACCGCTGTCCGCTTGTTCTTTCAGACCGCTGATTACTTCATTTGCACCACTGATTACAGCATATAATTCTTGCCAGTAAGTGGTAGTACGACGATAACTTGAAGCACGGTTGTCAAGCAGATAATCATATACGAAGAAGTGTGAAGTCATATACGCCATATCATCTCCCATCAAGTCTGTGGCCAATTCAAATGCCTTTAACCCGAAATCATCATGACTTTGCTGTGCTTCCGGAGAAAACATATTTTTGTAATATCCTGTAATGTATGCTTGAATAGCTGTAGGATCTTTATCAAGCAAATCTTTAATTTGGTCCTCTGATGCATTTTCTGAAGGTTCCTTGTCCAAAAAGTCATCGCTACAAGATCCCATCATAAACGCTGCAGCCAATATTGCTAAATATTTTGTATATTTCATAATTCTATTCTTTTAAAAGTTCAAATTAATGCCGAATGATAAAGTACGAATCGCAGAATAATTGGCAGCCGAATATCCATAAGCATATTGGCGGGGGTCCATACCTTTACGTTTAGAGAATAAAGCTACATTATCGGCAGATACGTAAATACGTGCACTGCTTGCTGATATTGCTTTCATCCATTCTTTCGGGAAAGTATATCCTAATGAAATGTTACGGATGTTAAAGAATGATGCATTTATCAAGAAACGTGAGGATTGGCTATTACTATTTTGCGCACCATCCATTATAGGCACATTTGTATTTTTGTTTTCCGGAGTCCAAGCATTCAAGATATCCTTATGCCAGTTGCTGCCAATATTGCTTCCCGCATGCATGAAAGAAGAATACATGCTGTCATATATCTTTCCACCAATTTGAAAGTTTGTAGCTATAGAAAGATCGATTCCTTTGTATGCAAAATCAGTTGAAAAACCTCCTTGGAAATCGGGCAAAGTAGAACCTAATTCATATTTGCTTGCCTGAGTATAGTCTTCGGTTACGGTCCTTCCGGTCACCTTGCCATTAGCATCTTTCTCATCCATATACCATTGTGCCGCTCCTGTCTCTGGATTAACACCTGCATATTCATACGTATAAAGATCATAAATAGACCCTCCTTCCATTAAGCGGAACAAAGAAGCGGTACCATGAATAATTCCATTCTCTCTTTTGTCTTCTGGAAGATTCAAAATCTTATTGCTATAGTGTGTACCGTTAAAAGATAAATTCCATATAAAATCTTTTGTTTGAATTGGGGTGGCAGAAATGGTAAATTCAATCCCCTTATTCTGCATATCCAACAGGTTCATTGGAACGTAAGAAATTCCAGAAGAAATGGGATAAGGCATATTGTACAACATATCCGAAGTCTTCTTCAAGAAATATTCAGTTTCTAGTTTCAAACGGTTATTAAGAAAAGCAGCTTCCAAACCGATATTTAAATTTTTGCTTTTTTCCCAAGTCAAATCTTTATTTCCACGATAAGTTTCGACTACAGAGAAATCTCCGTTATTATTGGTTACAGAATATTGCTTCAAATATGGTTGATAGACTACATAACCATTTATATCAAGAATTCCATCATTACCTTGTGTTCCATAACTTGCTTTTAGTTTAAGATTAGACAACCATTCCACATCTTTCAAAAACTCTTCCTGTGTTAATCTCCAAGAACCTCCGACAGACCAAAAAGTACCACGCCGGTGATCAGGATGGAATTTGGAAGATTCATCTGAACGAATACTTGCAGATAGATAATACTTGTTATCAAAATCATAGTTTACACGACCAAAGAAACTTTCCATACTATGTTCTTGTGTATATGAATTCATATCACTCATAGTTATGGCATTGTTGAACTCAGGATTTCCAATAGTATAAAAATTGTATTTATGAGTATACTGATATTTCAGTGTATATGAATAAGATTCGTGACCAGCCATTATGTCAATATTATGATGGCCAAATGCTTTACTATAAGTTAAAAGTTGATTTGCTGTAAACGATTCAATACGTTGATTATATTTATAAGTACGACCATTCACATTAGCAGCATCCCCATATAACTGATTCATATGGTCTGTACGGATTTGATTCATTAAATCATAACCAATGTTAGCAGTCGCTTTTAAACCATCAATAATATTAATGTTGATAGTACCACGGCCATTAAAATTGTCATTCAAAGTCTGATGCACATCCAACCCAGAGTTAGCTGCAACATTTTGATTACTGAAACCGCCCATACGTGTACTATATGTACCATCACCAAAATCATAAACAGTGTTGCCTTCTTCGTCATATATGCGATTTCCGTTTTCGTCATACGCATATACAGGATAAATAGGAGCGATTTGCTGAGTGAACATAAAGGCATTAGAGTAATTAGACAAACTAGCATTTTGTGACTGGCCTGCATTTTTTTCCGCTCTTGCGTAAGCCAAATTACCATTGATGTCAATAAACTTATTTACAGTATGATTAATATTGGCACGTGCTGAAATACGTTCGAAGTCAGTATGCCTTAAAATTCCTTCATCTTTCAAATATCCCAATGATAAAAAATGAGTTGTCTTAGCGTTACCACCTTGCAGACTCAAATTATATTCCTGACGCATACCATTATGTAATGCGGCATCAGCCCAATCGTCATTATGGCGGAGAGCCGCAGAACTAACTACACCATCTGCTGAAACCATGGCATTATTAGCTACACCGATGAATGGATTGTACCCAATGCTACCTATTAATCCTTCGGAAGCTTCTGCACCTGTAGATTGATTTTTCAAAGTATTCCAAGCTGTTAGTACGTATTCTCTTTGATCTTTCATGATATCATATTCTGGAACACCACGAGTATTTACTCCCCAGCGTGCATCAAGAGTTACTTTGGATTTATCTACCATACCTTTTTTGGTAGTGATCATCACAACACCATTTGCCGCACGTGAACCATAAAGAGATGCAGATGCAGCATCTTTTAATATAGACATGCTTTCAATGTCGGCAGGATTCAATGCATTAACAGACTCTTCATCATAAGGCATACCATCAACTACGTATAAAGGAGCCGACGATGCACTAAAAGAGCCAATACCACGGATTCTTATTTTAGCATTTTCTCCAGGCTGCCCACTGGTGTTGATTACTTGTACACCTGCTGCTGCACCTTCCAAGGCTTTAGAAACTGAAGAAACCTGCATTTTTGCTATTTTTTCTCCACTAACAGCAGTCGCAGAACCTGTAAAAGACGACTTTTTCGCAGTACCATAAGCTACAACTACCACATCGTCAAGCATCTCTGTATCAGATTTCAAAGTGATATTAACAGTCTGTCTTATAGCCACTTCTTGTGTAGCCATTCCGATAAAGGAAACCACCAAAGTCTTTGCAGAACTAATCAGTTATTTAATTTATTGATAATCAGTATTTAATACACTAAAGTCTTATCTGTTTTTCTTTATTTAAGCCATTCTAAGAGTATGAAAATAATTGTTTTCTACCTTTCTTCTACTGAAAGAAATAATAGACGTATAACATTTTGTAACACTCACCGCTGCCCTGTTCATAAAATGAAACTAAATTTATTATCTTCACTGAAAAGATATCGATAGCCCCTAAATAACATAAATTTGTTCTTAAAAGAGCCCCTTATCTTTGCTTTAAAACAATCTTGGCTTTTTAATAAGGTTCATCCTGTATAAATAGAAAATATGTGCAAAAAGAGTGCTACGAAAATTTTCACTATTAATAGAAATATTCTTTTCAAGCTAATAGGAAGATTTTATATCGTACAGAGTTACACATTCCTAAATATACAAAATGATATTATAAGGTTACATGTTTTTCTAATATATGAGTTTATACAATACTAATCTATGAATAACAATTAATATTAAGTTGTATCATTATATCCATGTTCTCACTTTTTGTTTTTTACATAATATTCTAAATCTTTGTTTTACAGAACAATATGTATACAGGTGTATAAATATCTGTTTTAGTATCCTTCTCTTTTCCCGTTTCTCTACAAAAAGTGAGGTAAACGAGAGCATAATCCACATAACTTTATATTAAATCAAATGAAGACAAATATTATTAGTCAAAATGGCTTTGATTAGTTTTATTTTTGAATTCTAATTTATCCATTTTAGGTCTATTTGTTTTAAGCTATACTTGTATATTACTTAAGTTACAATTTGATTCTATAATTATTACAAAATTATTAATTCTGTAATTCGTATATATATTATATAGATCTTAAGAATGTCCTACAATTTCTAAGCATTGAGCTTTAAGTAAAGTTTTTGGATGGATAGCCTATATCTTTCATTTATGTATTGAATGTATTGCCAAAGTTGATATTTCTTGGTCTTTTTATATTTTAAGGCTTCCAAAAGATTGTTTGCTCTTCGAATTACAGAAGAAAACAGGGGGCATAAAGTAAAGTGGCAAACTATTATCATCATTTTCCGATGCAAAATTTTATATATGAATATTATATGGTATACATATATGATTCTTGCAGAAATTCAAGAACTTTGGTACCTATTTTCTACCCAGTTATGCCAAGATATGAATATTGTCACATTTTATTTCTTTTAGTTTATCGTATTGCAACCACAACAAAAATTTATCATGTTCACAAAACGATAAACTTTATTAAGAAGATAAGACTACATTCACTTTTGAAAATGACCCTTCCTCGTCTTTATAAGAAATATTGTATAGACAATAGAGTTTACTACCTTTTTTGACATTTTTTTAGATCTCGTACGATTGTACTTCCCATTACTTCTCCATAAATTTGTGTTGTAGCAAGATTTTTATGTCCTAACAATTTTTGTACAGTTGTTATATTAGCACCTTTATATATCAATAAAGTAGCATTGGTATGCCTTGCAGAGTGGAATGAAAAGTGTTTGTTTATTCTAGCCAATTTACCAATTCGTATCAATTCTTTATTTACGCTTGAATTATTTTTTATTGAAAAAAAAGAACTCCATTTTCCTTGGTATTTTTGTAACAAAGTTAAAGCTTTACCTTCAAACAATAAACTTAAAGGCAATTTCACTTCTGCACCAGTTTTGACAGAGTCAAAGATTAGCCATAATTTTCCATCCATTTTTACGATATTTT
>OGHJ01001537.1_pt1 | contig 24258 bp, 20 predicted proteins | sample 1571351 | NCBI WGS metagenome assembly OGHJ01 (sample SAMEA2582037, study PRJEB24529) | metagenome | biome: Human gut stool | place: China | collected 2011 | reverse complement strand
AAATATTTTAAAACTATTTTAAATCTGATAATTAAACAGTGCCAAGTTATGGAAAAGTTTTCAGATGACAAAGGAGGTTGGCAAAAACATGTAAGAATATACACTTTTAGCTAAAAATTTACGCCCGATGTCTATTGGTGAACGGCAGAGCAGCCAAGCCGTACACACCCAATAAAACAACCAAAAAGGTTTGAATACCGTGTACAATCAGGGCAAATATTCCGGCATCCGTCACGTTTACTCCATAAAGCATCATCATAGAAATGATGGCAAAATGCCAGGGTCCCGCTCCGTTAGGGGTAGGCACAATTACGGCAAACGTACCGCCGACAAACATGACCAATGCCGCAAGGATACCCAAATGTGCCGTAAAGGCAAAGCAATAGAATGTAAAATAGAAATGGAGAAAGTAACAAGCCCAAATAGCCAGTGTATAAAAAATAAAGAGAGGAATGTTACGCACGCCTTTTAAAGACATAATTCCTTCCCATATATTCAATACAAATCCTTTCACCCGTTCATAGAAGAACAACGTTTTTCTTAAATAATAAAGAAGTATCACCACACCAATAAAACAAAACAGAATGATATAAAACCATACCGAAGTCAAAAGGTGGACTAATGAAGGGATTTTCGTTCCGGTCTGCTGAAGGAAAGTGACGAATATCGGTAATTGGAGCAATACAGTGATGCCTGTGATGAGGAGAATAGTCAACGTATCGACCAACCGTTCCGTAACGACTGTTCCCAACGACTTGGCAAACGAGACATTATCATATTTCGCCAACACTCCGCAACGACTCACCTCCCCGATCCGGGGAACCACCAGACTGGCAGCGTATGAAATGAAGATAGCATTCACGCAATCGCTCTTTTTCGGGAAAGCGTCCAACGGTTCCAATGTCTGTCTCCACCGCCAACCACGAAAGACTTGTGCAAACACTCCGAACAATAACGAGAAGAGCATCCACCACCAATTTGTACCGTGTAACAACACATCGCCCGCTTTTGTAAAATCAAAGTCGCGAGGCAAATGCCCCACTGGAAGAACGCATGTATCCCGACAGTGTCGCAGACGTAGTGAAAAGGCATGCTCATGGCGATCACACAGGTTTGCAACCATATTCAAGTGAGCCCAATGCCGCAATCCCGTATTATAAAATGGGGGTGCGTGAGCTTGAACTTGCCAAAACCAGCAACTGGTATGGAAAAAGAGTTCCAGGAACAGATCTGCACTTTGAGCACATGCACTTTGTTGGCAGCGATGGTAGTAACTTTGGGTTGACTTCTACTGGCGTATTTTCTGAACCCATGCAGAGCTTGAACAAATATCAAGTCGAGCCCACCAAGTATCGCAAGGAATACATCGACAGAGCAAAGATTGAAATAGACCGTAAATGGGATGCGCTTTATTCAAGAGCAATCGATATTCAAGATTATGACCACCGGATGTACAACTTGGCAAAGCATAACTGCCAGCACTACTTTGCCGAAGTTCTTCAAAAAGCGCAGGAATACGCAACCGAGGAAAAACCCCTTATGCTACCCTGATGCACAGAAGAGAACTTGATAATGATTACACTCATTATTAGGAATTTTAAGAACTACCCAATGCATGACAAATGAAACATCCGTTTGTGGCGACCCCATAAGTCATAAACACATGTCCCCGATCATCGCACGATGGTCGGGGAATTATTTTTTTGAAATAAGAGCACCAGCAACAGAAGCAAAAACGTGGGCAGGTACTGGCGCGTGTGGCCGTAATATCCAGTTATATGGGACCAAAAAAACCGCAAAGCCCTAGAAACAGCCAAAACATCGTGAAGGCAGGATCCAGCGCGGCAAGCAAAAAGAGCATGCACACAGGAATTTTAACGAGCAAGTGAAGGCTGACCTGGCGTCTGTAAATAATCATACAAAATAGCAAGAGAACGAACGTAATAAACGCCCCTTGCACAGCCACAAAAATAATAGATGCCGCCAAAGGAGAGAGCCATTCTATGCCCATAATACTGGTAATATAACGGGCGTCATTCAATGAAACATCGTTTGCAATACCCATAAAAAACGCCGCGATGTACAACCACAAACTTTTTTCCATTTTGCACAAGGGCAAAAAAATAACCAAACCTGCCGCCCCTACGGCAAGAACAACACTGCTTGCATAATCCTGCGCCCACAATCCGCCCCAGCACGTTAGAATAAGCAGGATAAAAACAGGCCAATGCGCCAGCCAGAAGGTCCAAAACATCGCTTTTATGTCTGTATCTATTGGGCTGGACATTATTTATCCTAAGTGGTGATGATTACAGAGTGTGGGCGACAATCAAAAAAAATCTTGTTGCCTTTCAATAACATAAAAAGTGATATTATTTTTGCCTGGAGTCAATTTTTATTGAGACTAACGCACTAAAAAACTTTTTTTGCTGGCATGAGCAACCTGCAAACTCCGCAAAATCAGCGCATGAATTCTGTCCGCGCTTTTGTAGCAAAGTGCACACCGCTAGCCATACAAAATGACCACCCTACGCACCCTTCTACCTCAAGCTTGCGCAGAGCGATCAGGTGAGCATCAACAGGATACTTGCCCTCTGAGCTTGATAGCATCAGAAACAGCAAGTTTTACCTCATATTTCTTGACGGATAGGGACGCGAAAGAATTTGGATTGCGAGAGGATATGAGAGCAAAATGCCATACGGCGCTGCTGCGTGATGCGCATGACGAACGCTTGCATGGCATTCAAGAGGTCAAGAGTTCAATTCTCTTCAGCTCCACCAGATAGGTAATCAAAACCCCCGATCATTGAAAAATGGTCGGGGGTTTTTTGCTGTCGATGGCTGCGCTTGCGGTTATCTGTCCATCTTGACAGTACTTTTTGAGGCAAAAAATTTCCACGCGATGCTATATGCGATAGCCTCCGCAGAGGGCTTGAAAAAAAGCAGATTATATTTTACGAAAATATAGTTAGTGTTGTAGATATAAATGTCTAAATGAAGTTAGCAAGAAAAATTAAAAGGATGTATGGCAAATGAGCAATTTATCCATATCAATAACCAAGGAGTACAAAAATATAAAAGAGCAATCTTTGTATGATTTGCCAAATATGATTATTCTGACAGGGCGCAATGGTGCCGGAAAAACAAACTTTCTTGAAGCAGTATATTCCAGAGCTTCAGGTCAAAATTATGCGACTACTTCTATTGATGACTGTATCGTAAATAAAATATTATCTTTTAGCTTAGGGGATTTTGTTGGAATGGGTCGAGGCTATTCCGAAGCAAACCCTTTAGGTTTAGATATTGATAATCTCCATGAAGATATCACTATTGCTCTAGGACTACTCAAAGTTAAATCAAATAATCCCCATTATGGTGGCCCCCGCGAATGGCTTGAAGATCGAGTGAAAAAGTGGTTTCCAGTTGTTGAAGAAACTGCGAAACATTTGGGGAAAAATGCTAAAGAGCTAACATCTCAGGAGCTTGATGATAATTTTAGCTTAATAATGGCACAAGGGAAGTATGAAGGTCGTTTTTTTCAAACGAATACGGCGGATATCTTTCTAGGTTATCATAATTTGAAGTATGAAAATACGCTCAAGCGGCTTAGAAAACAGTACAACAATGAAGTATTAGAATGCTATGAAACGGATGACGAGTTCATTAAACACTGTGGCCCAGCCCCATGGGTACTAATTAACGATTCGTTTAAAGAAGCAGGCCTGCCCTACCAAATAACTTTTCCAGAAGGAAATGGCAGATTAGAAAAATTTACGCCGAAGCTTGTCGGCAATGAATCCCAACAAGAGATTCAATATTCAAGCCTCTCTTCTGGCGAAAAAACTTTATTTAAAATCGCATTGTCAATTTTTAATAGTAAACAAAAGGAGAACTTCCCACAGATCCTTTTACTTGATGAAATTGATGCTTCTCTGCATCCAGAAATGATTAATCGACTCTTAAAAATTCTTGCAACAACATTTGTTGAAAATTATGGGATCAAAGTTATCCTTACAACACATTCACCGACAACAGTGGCTGTTAGTCGTGACGAATATATTTACTCTGTAGAAAATGGAAGAATAATAAAAACAAGCAAAGAAGAGACGTTAAAAAAATTGCTTCAAGGTGTACCTGCTCTCGGAGTAATATATAGAAATGTTAAGCAAGTCTTTGTAGAAAGTAAGTATGATGTAGATTTTTACAATGTGATATGCAATTCGTTAAATCTTCAAGCAAAAACTGACTCTTTACTCAATTTCATTTCCTCTGGATCAAGCGGCTCAGGTAGCGCCGAGCAGACTAAGCAAATAGTCAAATCTCTTGGAGTCGATAGTACTGTTCCGTCTGTGTACGGGATTATAGATTGGGACACAAAAAATTCGTCTAACGGTAGGATCTCTGTTTTAGGCGAAAATTTAAGATACTCTAGGGAAAATTATACATTTGACCCGTTGTATTTTGGCCTTTTACGAATCAGAGATAAGCTGTTTTCCCCGGACGATGAAAAATGGTTTAAAGAAATTACGGTATCTACAATACTGGCTGCTGATAATGATTTGTTGCAGGCAATATATTCTTATTCATACAGAAAAAATTATTATGATTTCGATGCACTGGAAACTCAAGAAATGAGGTTGGTCAATGGGTATACGATGTTATGTCAAAAAAAGATATTAAATATGAATGGGCACAAGCTTGCTGAAGAAATTTTAGAAAAAAACAATACTGTGGGAAGATACCGAGGGAGATCTGAAAAGTACGAAAATGATATTTACGAGAAAATATTTAAAGAATTCCCAATTTTTATTTATAAAGACGTTCATGATCTTTTATATGCAATCCATGTTCTTCCCATCCAACAATAGGCGCTTCTCGACATAAATTGTTTTCAATCTATAAATCTGCTTTTTTTCAAGCCCTCTGCGGAGGCTATCGCATATAGCATCGCGTGGAAATTTTTTGCCTCAAAAAGTACTGTCAAGATGGACAGATAACCGCAAGCGCAGCCATCGACAGCAAAAAACCCCCGACCATTTTTCAATGATCGGGGGTTTTGATTACCTATCTGGTGGAGCTGAAGAGAATTGAACTCTTGACCTCTTGAATGCCATTCAAGCGCTCTCCCAACTGAGCTACAGCCCCATGAGGAATTTGGAATTATACCTTTTCGCCGTGGGGCGCAAGTATTTATTTCATCTAGTCAAAAGAAAATGCTGAGAGCGGTGCGCCCATAGCTCTGCCATGCCAGGCAAGCTTGCCCGGTGCGGCTCCGGCAGCTCCTGCAATCACCATGAGCGGAATCAGATGTTCCTCGCGCGGGTGGGCAAAGCGCGCACCGGGGGCCTTTTCCCATTCCGCAAGAGCAGCGTTGCGCATGGCGGCATTGGGGTTACGCACGGCATCCGTCAGCCAGTTGTCAAAAACATCCGCCCCTTCAATGGGCGTATTATCCCCGTAGCGGAAGGCCCGCATGTTGTGAAAGCTCATGCCGCTGCCCACAAACAGCACGCCTTCTTCACGCAGCGGGGCCAGCGCCCGTCCCAGTGCCAGATGCTCCAGCGGATCAAGCCCCCGCCTCAACGATATTTGCAGCGTGGGCATCTGCGCCTCTGGGTACATCAGCAGGCCCGGCACAAACACGCCGTGGTCAAAGTCGCGCGTAGTGTCCTCTGCCAGCGGCAATCCTGCCGAGCGCATGCACTGGCCCACACGGTCAAACAGTTCCGGCGCTGGCGGCGCAGGCCACTGCAACTCATAGGTATGCGGCGGAAAGTCATAATAATCATAATACAGGCCGGGGGTTCGCGTAGTCAGCAGGGTAAATTCCGACTGCTCCCAATGGGCGGAGAATACAATCTGCGCCTTTGGCTGTTGCGGTAAAGTCGCCGGGATGGAGCGCATCCAGCCGCCAAGGGCATTCCATGTGTCGGGCGGCATCCAGTCCATAAAAAAGCAGGGGCCGCCGCCGTGGGGGATGTAAAATGCGGGCATGGTCATGATGCGCCTCGCTGGTGGGGGTGGATGTCACAAAACTAGCTTGAGGAGAGAAGATGCAGCAAGCAGCGTAGCGCCAAACCCTGCCGGGGCCAAGAGCTGTAGTGATCAGGACAGACAAATTTTTGATGGGGAAGCCAAGCATATAATGAAGGCGGGCATTCCGCAGAATACCCGCCTGTGTATGCCGTCATTTATGCGGGCAGTGCCCGTTATCCATCCTCGCGCCAAGCGCCGCGTCCAGTTACCCACAGCCAGAGGCACAGCACACCGAGCAGTACGGCAAAACCCAGATGCACAAGGTCAATAAAGGTCGTCATACCCGGCGAAAACGTGATGGAAGGCAGATTTTTGGCAACGCGGGCCATGCCGCTCAGCACCACAACGCCAAGCACTGCCAGCCGCACCTTGCCCCAGTAGGCAAGGCGGCCTCGCAGCCTGCCGCGCACCTGTAGGGTCAGCCAATACAGGCCCAACGCCAGCAGCAGGGCAGCCAGAACATAATGGACATTCAGCGTGGTGTAGAAATCACCTGTCCATGTGAGGCCGGGAATTTTGGCAATGCCGTAGCGGCTTGCTACGGGCAGTTGCATCATGCCCGTAAATCCAAGCAGCAGAGCCACTGCCACCCACAGTTTCTTGAGCAAGCCTCCGGAGAGGGCAGCTTCAGCCTTGGGGGCATGCAGTGCACCCAGAGGGCGGGCCTGCGTGTGGTTCTGACTCGGGCCTTGCCCCTGGCGCGCGGCGTTCACCAGCGCCCCTGCCACGCCCACAAGCGGCGCCGTCATCAGCATGCGGGTAAGGTTGCCAGCCTGCGCCATGGAGTCCGCCATCGGGCCAAAGGTGGGCTTGCCGGGGCCGGGTTTGGCCTGCGCTGCCAGTTCGGAAAAGGGCACTGGCGACAGATAAAAAGTATTGGTGCCGCCGTTTTCCGTCACGCCATAAAGGTACGCTCCGCGCTCCTGCGCCAGCTTGCGGGCCTGCGCCAGAATTTCATCGCGCGGGCCAATGGTCTGCACCTGCTGGGGGCAAACCTCCACACAGGCGGGCAGTTGGCCGTGGGCAAAGCTGTCTGCGCAGCGGTCGCACTTGTACATGACGCCGTTGCCGGCAAAGCGCGGCATGAGGTCAAGATACAGCCCTACGCCCGATTGTCGTTGCGGTATATGCCAGGGGCAGACCGTGCGGCATTTAGCCCCGCCAAGGCAGGTCTGGCTGTCTATGCTCACCGTGCCGGTTTCTGGCTGGCGGCTGGCAGCGCCCCATGGGCAAAGGTTGGCGCAGGGCGGGTTTGTGCAGTGCAGGCAGCGGCGGGGAATGTGCAGTTCAAGCGGCGCGCCGTCCTTCAGCACGGTAACGCTCTCAATATACAGCCAGTTGTACGGCGTGAGCCTGTCGTCCACATCCCGCTTGCCAGACCAGTCCTCGTCCTTGGTTCCAGGTGGAAACATGACTGGCAGGGGCTTTTTGACTTCCGGATAACGGCTCCCGTTGCGCTCGCGGCAGCCCTCCACGCACTGGCCACAGCCGATGCATTTTTCAATGTCGAGCAAGGTTGCGTATTCTGCATGCTGGACAGAGGCGCTCGCGCCATTGGTTTCGGCCCGGGCATCCAGCCCCGCAGCTGCAATGCCTGCCGCAGAGGCCGCGCCCACCAGAAAATTACGTCGGGTCAGTGCCATGTATGCTCCCCTATCGGCATAAGCGGGCGCAAGGGTGCAGCCGAGTTGCCGATTATTACGATTCATTCGCAATATAACATATTCCCCAAAAGAGTGCAATTTATAGCATACTTTTATGGTGTGATTTGTGCCCGAAACAGGCAGGGGAAAAAGCTGAGGGAAATGAAAGAGAGGCAGGCCCGAAAGTCAGGCCCAAGGGGCTGGGAGATCAGGGCGAATAGGTCGCAAGGGGAGGCTATTTTTCGCGGGGCAGCACGGGCACATAGACATCGTGGGTACCGGACTGAAAAAAGCGGCTGTCGTAGCGCTCAAAGCAGGGTTTGTCTGCCAGAACGGTATAGCCGTCCGGCGTTTGGGGCCATTCGTCGTACATGTAGTCGTATGCTTCCTGAAGCATGCCAGCAGCGGGAATGCGGCAACAGGCATAGAGACCGCCCGGCAGAGTTACCGTGTCCATGCCAGCGGGCGGCGCGGCAAGTTCCGGAGCTTCCATCGCAGCCCAGTAATCAAAAGCCAGGCCTGCATGATCTGTAAATAAAGAAAGCCCGTAAGATGGCCCCTGATAGGTATTGCTGGGCTTGCCGCTCAGCTCTGGCATGCGGGGGGTAAAGACCTCATTCCACAGCCGGGGGCATTCCTGCGGGGCGTTGTGCAGGGTTGTGTGGATGCGCACACCGAAAAGGCGGACACTGTGGTGCTGCAACACCACAACGGCAAAAGGCATTGGCATGAACGCTCCTCGGCTGGTCTGATCACGGGCAACAGTTTCCGGCCTCAGGGGTGAAATGACGTAGTCTCCCACATGCGCCGGACAGCCGTTTTGCATGTACCAGTTATGTTCACATGTCAACCGGTATACCAATGTGATGAAATCGCTATGCCGTATATTACACTGAATTATATTAAAAAATAGTAAATGATAATTTGTAATTAATAGTGATTTACTTGCAAAAGGGAGGGTGCCGCGCATCCATGCCGCTGACCATGCCACAAGCCCGCACCGCAACTCTGGCTCGCGTGGACAGCGCCCCCGGCTTCCGGCTAGTGTGAGTCATGCCGTAAACCCGTAGTCTGGCGCGCAAGCGCGCCACAAGCAGGAGCCGCCATGCACCATGCCATTATGCTTCCCCGCTATACCCGGCGCGTATTTTGTTCTCTGGCTCTGGGAACCTGCGCCGCTCTGCTGCTGCCTTGTTCCTGTATGGCCTCCATTGCACAGGGGGTTGGCAAGCCGGTGAGCGATGAGGCCCTCAAAGCCGAATTTGCGGGCATGTGCGCCGGTGCGGAGCAGATGCTCGCCGGGCAGCGCCCAGCAGAGGACTTGCGAGCCATGTTTGCCCAGGCAAGGCAGGCCCATGCCCGGTTGCTGCCGCTGCCGGATATCGGCGGGCCAGAAAACCTGACCTACCCCAGTTTTCTGGTAGGGCCGCAGTATGCGGCGCTGTACACGGCCATGCGCGAGCACGGATTCAGCGCCAGGGATGTGGGCAAGCTTGTGTACGATCTGGCGGTCTACAGTTTTGAGGAGCAAAAGGAAGCGTACCGCGCCAATGGGCAGCGCTTTTTTACGCCGGAGTATTTTGCCCTGTTGCAGGGCTGGGCCATGCGCAGCCAGCAGCGGCGCTACCCGCTGGACTGGGTGCAGACTGTATTTCGGGGAGATGGGCGTGATTTTGATATCGGTGTTAACTACACGGAATGCGGGCTGATGAAGTATTTTGCCTCGCTGGGCATGCCCGAGCTGGCTCCTTATCCCTGCCGGGTGGACTTTCCCACCGCACGGGCGGAGGGCACTGGCCTTGCTCGCACCTCAACACTGGCTGAGGGCGGCAAGGTATGCGACTTCCGCTACAAGCAGGGGCGGGAAACAACCCAGGGCTGGGACATGGCGTGACGCGGCTGTTGCGCGGTGGCCTTGCAGCCATGCCGCGCACAGTCGTCAGCAGGTTTTGACCGCCAGCACGTCCTTTTCAACCAGCTTGCGCATGGTTTCCGCACAGCGAAAAATATCTCTGCCCACAATGTCTGCTTCTTCAAGCAGCGTGGTTTCGCCATCGGCATAGGCCAGCAGATCCATCATCAGATTGACCTGTTCCGTGCAGGAAGTTTTTGTGCTCAGCGTGGGGTAGAGGCCGCGTTTGCCCAGTTGCGGTTCGCACAGCACGCGCGGCTCGTAGGTGACGTTTTCTTCCAGCGCTTCAAGGATGCGCGTCATGATGTTCACGCTGCCTTCAAGCCCCTTTTGTGTAACAAGCGAGCAGTCGTCCAGCGAGGTGTGATATTCGGGGTAGGCGTGGTATTTGCTGCGCATGACGCTGCACAGGGGCAGGTCGATGCCGGGCGCGCAGTACTGGCGCTCGTCGCTCTCGCGGTCAAGAAAGGTGTAGCGGATAAAATCGGGCGCAAAGTGGTGCAGCACGTGCAGGGCGGCCTTGTCGGCCAGGGTGTTGCCCTTGCGGCTGGGCAGATAGGAATAGGCCCGCTCATCGCCCATGCAGGTGAGGTTGAAGCCCGCCACCACATTGCGGCGCAAGGCCTCGTGGTTGCGGCTCAGATAGGTGATGGAGCCGATAGTTTCCGGCACAAAGGCAAAACGGTAGGTGTAGCGGCGCGGGCGCTGCGCCACCCACTGCGCCAGTGCCGTGGCCACCACCGGGCCGGAAAGCTCGTTGTTGGCCATGGAGGGGTGGCAGATGTAGGTGGAAAGAAAAACTTCTTTCTCGCACTGGCCGGGAATCACAAGCTCACCGTATGTCAGATGCCCCGGAGCCAGGGTGGAATCTATGGAGGCATGGTACATGCCGGGGGCCAGCTTTTGCCGCTGCTCGTGCTTGATGCAGAAGCCCCAGCGCCGGGCATAGTATGAGGTGACATAGGGAATGGCATTGGTCATTTCGGGCAGGGAATGCAAATGGTTTTGCAGCTCTTCCAGCGAAATGTCGCAGTCAACGGGTTCTGAATAGCCCATCACGTGCAGGTTTGTGTCGGCAAAGTCGGCAATCACTTCGCCCGATGGGCCGGTCAGTCGCGCGCCCCGGATGTTCCATTCGTCCGGCACTGTCCAGTCAAAAACCTTGGATCCAGACGGCACCTCAACGGTGCGTAATCCCGGTAATTCTTCCTGCAACATGCGCAACGTCTGCCGCACCCCGTTGCCCGTAATACTGCGGCATATGGGAAAAAGACTGCGAAGAAAGTTGTGGAAGCTCGTCATTATCCTTCCTTATGTTGGCATCGCGTGAGGCAGCAATTCCCAAAAGGGGCACTAACCCTGAACGCCGAATTCCAAGGGGGGGAATTTTTCGGCGGCAATGCCTGTCGCGAGCTTGCTTATGGCGACTGAGGCGCGCAGTCAAGCAGCAATTTTCTGTAAAACGGAAAAAAGATGCCCGCTGCCCCCATACAGGGCTTTTGTTCCCGGTCGTCGCGCAGGCCAGAACTGCCATTATGACCGCGCGCGTGGAGCTTCAACGGCAGCACGGGCCAAGCGGGAGCCAGCGCGCCTTTATAAGGTTAGCATTTAGTTTGCGCGTAGAAAAGCCCCAGGGTGGGTGCGCAAAACATCCTTTTCCGCCATCAACAATACTGGTATGCAAAAAGTGCTCGCGCAATGCAAGCAACTATAAGTAAAATCAGCTAGATTCTGGAGACCCCATGCCTCATATCAGCCTTACCGAAGCACAAAAAATGGGCGAAGACATTTTGCAGGCCCACAAGGTCGGGCAGCGAAATGCCCAATTGACCATCGCCTCGCTCCTGCGGGCAGAAATGGAAGGCCTGCCCTCGCACGGATTTTCGCGCATTCCCTACTATGCGTCCCAGGCGGCGGCAGGCAAGGTTGACGGCAACGCCATTCCAGTGGTGGAACGCACAAAGCCTGGCGTGGTGCTGGTTGACGCCTGCTGCGGATTTGCCTTCAGCGCTTTTGCCGATGGCCTGCCCGTGGTGGCTCAGGCCGCCAGGGAGTCTGGCGTGGCCCTCATGGCCGTGCGCAATTCGCACCATGCGGGCGTGATGGGATTCCCCGTGGCGGATCTGGCGGCGCAGGGTCTGCTGGCCCTCGGCTTTGCCAACAGCCCCGCTGCATTGGCCCCCTACGGCGGCTCCAAGGTGACGTTTGGCACGAACCCTCTGGCTATGGCCTGCCCGCGCAAGGACGCCCCTCCCCTTGTTATTGATCTTTCCATGGGGCTGTTGGCGCGCGGCAAGATTTTGCAGGCCGCAAAAAAGGGCGAGAGTATCCCCGAGGGCGCGGCTGTGGATGCAGAGGGCAATCCTACCTGCGATCCGGTCAAGGCTTTCAACGGCGCACTGCTGCCCTTTGGCGGCCCCAAGGGCTATGCCCTTGCACTCATTGTGGAAATAATGGCGGCAGCGCTTACTGGTGCTTCCCTGGCCATTGAGGCCTCTTCCCTGTTCACGCCGGACGGCCCGCCGCCGCGCCTTGGGCAGAGTTTTCTGGTCATGGACCCTGCGGCTACGGCAGGGGCGAACTTTCTGGATCGGGTGGAGCACTTGCTGGGCTTCATCAGCGACCAGCCGGGCGCGCGTCTGCCGGGCGACCGCCGCATCGGCCTCAGCCGCGCCGCCAGTGAGCGAAATAGTATTGATCTGCCGGAGGATCTGCTGGCCCAACTGCAATCGCTGCACTAGCCGCAGTGTTTAAACGGTTTTGCCCTCGTGCGCGCAAGGCCGGGGGCAACACCGTATTTCAGCCATGGTCGCAGGCCGGTTATTTGAAGGGAAAGTACAGCTCCCACAGGTGCGAAAGCGGCAAAATAATGGCCATCGCGGGCAGCATGTTGATGACCGGGAATATCTTAATATCGCACATGCGCAGGCCCGTGGCCACAAAGATGACGCCGCCGCAGGCGGTAAAGTCGTTGAGCATGGCCGGGGTCATGAACGGGGCAATGGTGGTGGCCCCCATGTAGATGAGCGCCAGAATAATAAACTGCGGCACGGCGATAAGGCTTACGGAAAAGCCCATGAAGGAGCCGAAAACCACGCCGGTAAACATGTCCAGCGCGGCCTTGGTCAGCAGGATGTCGGGCTTGCCGGTGAGGCCTTCATGAAAGGCCCCCAAAAAGCCCATGCTGCCAAAGCAGAATGCCGCCACTAAGGTTATGACCATCAGGGAAAAGTTTTCGTCCCCCATGCGCTTGCTCTTAAGCAGGCTAAAAATGGCCCGCAGGAACTTTTGCAACAAGGCCTCAGCATACATGATTTCGCCCACCATGGTGCCGAGAATGAGCGAAATCGTCACGGCGGGCAGCGCTGCGGCCTTACCCACAAGGGTCGCGCCCAGACACAGGGTTATGACGCCAAAGATGGAAGGCAGCGCTTTTTTGAGCCGTTCAGGAAAAATATCGGCAAAAATAACGCCGATGATGCCGCCGATGAAAAGTCCGCCACTGTTCACAATTGGCCCGATCATATGCGTGCTCCGCGTAATGGCATAGAAATCGTTCTGGAAGGCGGACAGGAAAAGTGGTCTGTAGGCCGGTGTGAATCGATGTGGTGATGCCAGGGTTTGTTGCCCCGAAAACAGCAAGGGCGCAGGCGCGGGGCCGCCTGTACGCCGGAATTATCCCGAAGGCAGGATGACTTGGTGTGCGGTTTGGGTACCACAAGGGATTTTCGTTGACAATGCGCCCTCGTCCGCGGCGGGCGCGGGAGCAGACAGGAGGCAGCATGATTGTGAGAACATGGCACGGGTGCGTGCCAGAGGCTATGGGCGACGCCTTTGCCGAGCATCTGCGCAAAACGGGCGAAGACCACGCCAAAAGCGTTGACGGCAATCTGGGCGTTGCGGTCAAACGCATGACATTTCGCGGCTGGGAGCATTTTTTCTTTGCTACATGGTGGGATTCGCTAGAGGCTATAAAGGCCTTTGCGGGCGAAAATTACCAGCTTGCGGTGCACTATCCCGATGACGAACGCTTTGAGCTGGTGGCAGACCCCTATGTGTTCCACCACGTGGTAGATCAGATTACGCCCCTGTAAACGCAAATCTGCGCGCGCAGTATGGAGAGGCCGTGGTATACGCGCTCATTGCTCTATGCGGCATTGTGGCAGGGGCCATCAGCGGGGTGGTGGGCACCGGATCGTCCATAATCCTTTTGCCGGTGCTGAGTCTAGCCTTTGGCCCCAAGGCCGCCATCCCCATCATGGCTGTTGCCTCCATTGCGGGCAATGCCTCGCGCGTGGTGGCCTGGCGGCGGCAGATAAGCCTCAGGGCCTTTGTCTGTTATTCGGTAACGGCCGTGCCTGCGGCGGTGCTGGGTGTGCGGACGCTCTGGATCATGCCCTCGGAGATTTCCAATCTGTGCATCGGTCTGTTCTTTTTTGCGCTCATCGGCTTGCGCCGGGCCAGCAGAACGCGCGGCATGCGCCTTGGCCCCCGGCAGATGGCCCTGGCGGGCGGCCTTGTGGGGTATCTGACTGGGGTTGTATATTCCACCGGGCCGCTGACCATTCCCATCTTTGCCGGTTTTGGCCTTGCCAAGGGCGCGCTGCTTGCCACCGAGGCGGCGGCGTCCATTGCAGTGTATTTTGCCAAAGCTCTGGCATTCGGGGCTGTGGGCGGTCTGCCCCTGCCAGTGCTGTGCAATGGCCTTCTGGTGGGGGCTACGCTGGCTATTGGCACCTTTCTGGGCAAGCGTTTTGTGCTTGGCATGTCTGAAGCGACCTTCAGTCTGCTTATTGATGCCATGCTTGCCTGTGCGGGCCTTGTGATGACGGGCAGCGCGCTGCTGGGGTAGAGCATATGTGGCGCGGAAGCGGGATTCCCCCCTCTTCACAAAAACCTGCATGAGGCATAACAGACCCTGAACGAACTGCGCTGCGGCAAAATTGTGCGGAACAAGGCCCGGCGCTGCATTTGCGGCACAGCAACAAACAGGGACACGACTCATGGCACAGCATTACATGAAATACGGCGACAGGGAATTTTCTGTGGAGCTTGGCAACGGCCTCATAGCGGCGGAGCTGCATTCCAATGCGGTTGCGCTGCCCGCAAAAAGCGCGTTGGAGCACATTAATGAAGCTCTGGATAATCCCATCGGTTCGCCCAGGCTTGAGGAAATGCTCAAACCCGGCCAGACGGTGTGCATTGTCGTGCCAGATTCCACGCGTCTGTGGCAGTCGCCCAATGTTTATGTTCCTGCTGTGGTGGCCCGTCTGAACAAATGCGGCATCCGCGATGCAGACATTCGTATACTCACGGCCACGGGCACGCACCGACCGATGACGCGCGAGGAGCACATCGCCATTGTTTCCGAAGATATTTACAACCGTATTCAGGTTATTGACCACAAGTGCCGGGATGCGGCGGATATGGTCAAGGCGGGCGTGACCAGCAACGGCACCGAGGTGTGGTTTAACCGCTTTGCCATGGAGTGCGACCATATCATCCTGACCGGCGGCGTGGTGTACCACTTTCTGGCCGGGTACGGCGGCGGGCCCAAGTATCTGCTGCCCGGCATCGCCAGCTACGAGACCATCCAGCGGCACCACAATCTGGCCCTGAACAAGGGCTTTGGCAGCGGTACCAATGCGGCTGTGCGCAGCGCCAATATGGAAACCAGCAATATTTTTCACGCCGATCTTGAAGAGGCCGCCCAGCTGGCCAAGCCCAGCTTTCTGCTCAACGTGGTGGTGGACGACAATTACAACATCATCAAGGCCGTGGCTGGCGACATGGTGCAGGCCCACCGCGAGGCCTGCGCACTGGTTGATGCCATCGACGGCGTCAACGTGGGAGAACGCACTCCTCTGGTCATCGCCAGCGCGGGTGGCGCGCCCAAGGACATCAATTTTTACCAGACCATCAAAACCCTGGCCAACGCACTTGCGGTGGTGAGCGAGGGCGGCACCATCATCATCCTGTCAGCCTGCACTGAGGGCTTTGGCAGCCCGGATACCCAGCACCAGATTTGCGATTTCGACAACATGGACGCGCGCGAAAAAGACCTGCGCGAGAATTTTTCCATAGGCAGCTATGTGGGCTTTCTGTTTGCGGAATCGGCGGGAAAGCACAACCTCATCATGGTCAGCTCCATGAATGCCGCGGACTTTGCCAAAACAAAGATCCACATCACCACAACGCTGGACGAAGCCCTTGCACTGGCAAAAAAGCTGAACGGCGGCATAGACCTGCGGGCAACACTGCTGCCCCACGGGGCCAATACCCTGCCCAAGCTTCAGACGGTTAACAACTAGAGCATTTAACAGTTGAAAGGCTCACTTACGGCAGCCAAAGCCTGCTTTAAAGCCTTGCATGGATTGACAGACTGATCATAAAGCATCGGGCGTGAAGGCGACAGGATTGTCTCCACGTCCGATGTTTTCGTGAAAGTAACACCGCCCTCACCGCCCCTCATGCCTGTACACGAGGGCATCGGCGAATGGCTTGGACAAATGTAGAAAATGCGATATGTCCCAACAATGTGTTTTATGGGGGGAAGTATGCGCTTTATCTATAATCCTTGTACAGACGCCTCGTTCAATCTGGCGGCGGAAGAATGGCTGCTGCGCAATAGCGAAACCGACATTTTTATGCTCTGGCGTAATGCGGCTTCTGTTATTGTGGGGCGAAACCAGAATTCCCACTCCGAAATCAACGCCGATTATGTGCAGCAGCACGGCATCCCCGTTGTGCGCAGGCTTACCGGCGGGGGCGCTGTTTTTCATGACCTGGGGAATATCAACTTTACCTTCATTAGTCTGAACAACCATGCGGGGCTGCTGGATTTCAAGCGCTTTGCCACGCCCATTACCGAAGCGCTCAATGCCCTTGGCGTCCCCTGCGAGTTCAATGGCCGCAACGACATGGTCGTTGGTGAAAGCAAAATTTCCGGCAACGCGCAGCATATGCACCGCGACCGTCTGCTGCACCACGGCACCCTGCTGTATTCTGCCAACCTGGATTCTGTCTGTGCCGCGCTCAAGCCCAGCCCCGCAAAATACATTGATAAATCTGTCAAAAGCGTGCGTGGCCGCGTGGGCAACATTGTGGATTTTTTGCCCCAGCCCATGCCCATTGAGGAATTCATAAACTACCTCATGCGCTTTGTGGCCGGGGAGGATTCTATCGGGCAGACGGCCTTGAGCGCGGAGGAAATAACCGCCATTGAGGCTCTGGCAGAAGAACGCTACCGCTCCTGGTACTGGAATTTTGGCTATTCACCCAATTACGCCTTTGAACGCAGCACAAAGACCCCCGGCGGCGTACTTGACGTGCACATGGATGTGCGTGACGGAATAATCGCTGATATCCGTCTGTTCGGCGACTATTTTGGCGTTCGGGATGTGACGGAACTTGAAGACATGCTCTGCGGGTGCAGGCACGAGCGCGGGGCTCTGGAGCGTCGGCTGGCTCTGGTGCACATTGACGCTTTCATTCAGGGTATTGGCGATCGCATGTTTCTGGACTGCCTTTTTTAGCAGGCGCGACAACGGGGAAAGGGTTTAACCGCTGGCATCCAGCTTTGTTTTTATGTTGTATTAATTTTTATATATTTTATTTACTTTATTTTCTGGACTTTTTCCCATAGTTTTTGTTTGCCCATATGCGCTCCGGTAGCGTGTTGCAGGTCTGCTTTGCAGGGTGATCCTCTGCACGCGGTCTGATTTTGCGGGCTGATGTGTGCTTTTGAAAATTTTGCTGACTTGCGCGAGACGTTTGGATGTGGCAATGCTTAATATCTGGTGCCAAAAATTGCTTAGCGTTGGCATCAGGCAGGCGGCAAGCAAGTATCAATTACAAGCTGGCAACGCACATACTGGGGGCATTACAATGAGCGCTTCTACCAGAGACCGTGTTGGTATAATCATCAACCGCGCCTCCCGCACATGGCGTACCAAGCTTGACGAGCGTCTTTCCCATCTGGGGCTGACCCAGGCGCGCTGGCTGGTGCTCATGCACCTGTCGCGGCTGAACGGCAAGGCCCTGCAAAAGGATCTGGCCGTTTCTGTGGGTGTGGAAGGCCCCACCCTTGTGCGGGTACTGGACGGCCTTGAACGCATGGGCCTTGTGGAGCGTGTGGGTGTGGAGGGCGACAGGCGCGCCAGACGCATCTGTCTGACCCCCAAGGCGGACAGTGTCATCAACGATATCCTGAATATTGGCACCCAATTGCGCACTGAAGCCCTGACGGGCATACCCGATGCAGACCTTGAAGTTTTTTACCGTGTGACGGAAGTCATCCTGGCCAATCTGCTTTCCGCATCAGCAAAGTAGTGATTTGCGCGCCTTTACGGCGGCGTTTTTTATCCCGGGTATAATGGGGATGGCGCAGGCGTCATGCTGGTTTGCTCAGCGTCTGCGCAGCAGGTGGGGCAGGGCCGTTGCGCAGAAAATGCCGCCCAGAATGGCAAGGGCGCTCACCAGCAGCCGCAGCCCCAGAGTTTCATCCATGAGCATGGCACCGCCCAGGGCGGTGATGAGCGGTACGCTCAACTGTACCACAGCGGCAGAGGGCACGCTGAGCCAGCGCAAAACAGCATACCAGAGCACATAGCCAAGAGCAGAAGCCAGAGCTCCGGCTGCCAGGGCGCAGACAACGCCTGCCCATGGCCATGCGGCGGGCATGCCTGCCTGGTCAAAAGCCACAGCCCAGGCCAGCAGTGCTACAGCTAATGGAACGCAACGGATAAAATTGCCAGCCGTGGCCGCAGCGGCATTGTCGCCGCCCCTGCCATAGATCGTGTAGGCCGCCCAGCACAGGCCAGAGCAAAAAATGACCGTGGCAGCCCCTGCTGGCGGCGCATCAAGCCCCGGAAGCAGCAGATAGACAAGCCCCGCCATGGCAAGCCCTATGCCCAGGCTCTGGGCCTTGCCGGGATGTTGCCCCAGCCGCAGCCCGGCCACGAGCATGCCAGCCTGCACGGCCACGGCAATAACCAGAGCGCCCGCCCCGGCAGACAGCCGAACATAAGCCCAGGAAAAGCAGGCCATATAGCCAAACAGCGCCAGCGCCGCGCCCCAGCTGCCAGCACGCAGGGGATTGCCGCCGCGGCGCATCTGAAGCAGCCAGAGCATGGCAGCGGCAGAAATGGCCCTCAGGGCTGTATATACAGAGGGATTCAGGGGATGAGCGTTTTGCCCTTCGGCAAGCGCAAAACGGCAGAGCAGGGAGTTGGCGGCAAAGAGGATCATGACCAAGGTCGTCAAAACCGCCACCACCAAGGGAGAGGCATGCGTCTTGACGGTCGCGTTGCCAGCCCTGGCGTCCACACGCATCAGTCAATCCGCCGTGCGCCCTGCAACTTGCGGAACACCGTACTGCGGTTGATCTGGAACAGCTCCGCCACGCGTTGCACAGAGCCGTGCACTTCAATGGCCTTGAGCAGAAAATCCCGCTCCATTTCGGCCATGATGTCGCGCAGGGGGCGGCGGGCGGCGAGGATGTCCTCGCTATAGCACGAGGCTTCGCGGGGTGCGCCGGATATCTGCGGCGGCAGGTCGCGCGGGGAAATCAGCGGCCCGCTGAGTGTGATAACCAGACTGTGCACAAGGTTTTGCAGCTCACGCACGTTGCCGGGCCAGGAATAGGCCGTCATGATGTCCAGGGTCACGTCCATAAAAGCCATGGCCTTGTGGTATTTGGCCGTGTACTGGGCAAGGTAGTGTTCTGCCAGGGGGCGCACGTCTTCCTGCCTCTCGCGCAGGGGAGGAATGCGCACCGTGGCCACATTGAGGCGGTAGTACAGGTCGCGGCGGAAGGTTCCGGCCTCCACGCTTTCGGCCAGATCGCGGTTGGTGGCGGCAATGATGCGCACGTCCACCTTGCGCGGGCTGGAAGCGCCCACCCGCATGATTTCTCCGTCCTGGAGCACGCGCAAAAGCCGCGTCTGCATGGAAAGCGGCAACTCGCCCACTTCGTCCAGAAAGATAGTGCTGCCATCGGCAATTTCAAAATACCCGGCCTTGCCCTTGTTGGAAGCGCCCGTGAACGCCCCTGGCATGTAGCCGAACAGTTCTGATTCTGTGAGAGATTCTGAAATGCCGCCGCAGTCGACCTTGAGCAGGATTTTATCGTTGCGGGCCGACTGGGAGTGGGTGTAGCGGGCAAACACGTCCTTGCCCGCGCCAGTCTCGCCCAAAATAAGCACGGTCGCGTCCGTGTCCGCAAAGCGGCGCAGCAGGGAAACCACATCGCCCATGGCCCGGCTGGCATACACAGGTTCGCGGGATTTTGCCGCGCCCTGTGCAATATAGGCCAACTGGTCGTTGATCTGGTCAATAAGTTTGCACTGCCCGGCCACCTGATCCTGCAATTGGGCGAGCAGGGTGACATCGCGCGCAAACGTGACCACCAGGCACAGATCCCCCTTGGCATCAAAAACGGGAAAGCCCGTAAGCACGAGCTTTTTGCCGTTCTTGAGCTGCTGCACATGGGTGGTGGGCCTGCCCGTGCGCACTATTTCCGGGTTCAGAATGCAGTCAAACGTGCCTTCCTGCACCAGATCGCGCACATTCTTGCCGCGTATCTGCTCCTGGGTCAGCCCGGTCAGCTGCTCGTACATGCGGTTAACCTGCAGGCTAGTGCCAGCGGCATCACTTATAAAGACGCCTTCAGGCAGGGCATCGAGTATGCGCTCCACATGTTTTGATAGAAGCTCGGAAGATCTGCATGCCATAGGTCAATCGGGGGGTAAGTGGTTATCAGTGCGGTACGCGGAGCCGGTCGCCCAGGATGGCCTGCGCCACAGCCTGAAGCCTGTTCATGTGCTCTGTTTCCAGCTTTACATCACCCATGGGCACGGGTCTGTCCAGGAACTGGTATTTCTGCGTACCAAGGCGATGGTAGGGCAGCATTTCGTATTCCACCCGCTCAAAAGGCTTGAGGAATCCGGCAATGGCGGCAATGGCCTCTTCGCTGTCGTTAAAGCCGGGGATAACCGGCGTGCGTGCCAGTATGGGCAGATCAGGGAATTCTTCTGCCAGAATGCGGAAGTTTTCGAGGATATGCCTGTTGGGCAGGCCTGTCTGCGCTTCGTGCACGGCGCTGTCCATATGTTTGATGTCGAACAGCACGTAATTGAGGTATGGCGCGGCCTCGCGGATGGTCTCTGGCGAAACCATGCCGCAGGTTTCAACGGCGGTCTTGATACGCCTGGTGCGCGCCTCGCGCAGCAGAGCCACGGCAAATTCACCCTGCAACAGGGGTTCGCCGCCCGAAAGGGTCAGGCCACCGCCGGAGCGGGCGTAGAAGGCCATGTCCTGCTCAACCACTTGCAGCACATCATCCACTGTACGCTTTTTGCCGTAAACCAGCAAACCCTGAGCCGGACATGCCGCAGCGCAGGGCATATGGCATTCGGTGCAGTGGCTGCGATTTATGTTCAGCTTGTCATCCTCGCCAAGCGTGATGGAACCGTGTGGACAGGCCACAATGCAGTGACCGCATTTGGAAACGCCCAGGCAGCGGCCAGCGTTAAAGGCGAGTTCCGGTTCGCGTTGCTGCGATTCGGGGTTGCTGCACCAGCGGCAGGAAAGGCTACAGCCCTTGAGAAAAACAATGGTTCTTATGCCAGGGCCGTCATGAACCGAATACTTCTGTACGTTAAAAACCATGCCTTGCCGTTGGCAGTCATCCTGACACATAAGACCATCCTTTTATAAAAAACGGGCGCGGCCAACCTTTCGGCCAGTCGCGCCCGTGGATTTGTTACATAGCGTCGTGTTCAGTACGGGCAATCAGGTCGTTCTGCAGGTCGGGCGACAGGTCCACAAAGTAGGCGCTGTACCCGGCAATGCGCACGATGAGGCTGCGGTACTTCTGCGGGTCTTTCTGCGCGGCCACCAGGGTCTGCTTGTTCACCACGTTGAACTGCACATGCCAGAGTTTGAGGTCGCAGAAGGTGCGGATAAAGGACACCAGCTTTTCGGTGCCCTGCTCGCCTTCCACGCACTTGGGCGTGAACTTGATGTTCAGCATGCGGGCGGCGCGGTCGCGCATGCCCATGTTCTTGGTCTGGTAGTTGGAGAGCAGCACGGCGGTGGGGCCGTTGACGTCCGCGCCGTGCGAGGCCGAGGAGCCGTCGGAAAGCGGGAAGCCATCTGTACGGCCATTGGGCGTGGCGGAAACCACCTTGCCGAATGGCACGTGCGAGGTAAAGGGCACATAGCGCACATCGTTGTGGATGCCCAGTTCCTTCATGGAGTACTTGCCGCCGTATTCCACGGAAATCCTGTCGATTTCACGGCCAATGGCGTCGGCGTATTCATCGTTGTTGCCGTAGCAAGGGGCGGAACGCAGCAGGGCGCGTACGTCGTCGTAGCCTTCAAAGTTGGCGTCAATGGCGGCCAGCAGCTTGTCCATGCTCAGTTTCTTTTCTTCAAACACCAGCTTTTTCACGGCGGCGAGGGAGTCCACAACCGTGCCAAGGCCCATGTATTCAAAGTAGCCCAGGTTGATGCCTTCGGGGATCTGTTCCTGATGCAGGTCGATGCAGTGCTTCATGCACAGGTCGTGCATGGCAGAGCCCATGGGCTGGGCAAAATGCTGGGCGCGCAGCTTGTTGATGATGTACTGCTGGGTAAAGGCCGTTTTGAGGAACAGCAGGTGCTGCTGCACGTAGGCGTTCCAGAATTCGTCCCAGGTCTTGAAGTTGCGCGGGTCGCCGGTTTCTACGCCCAGCAGCTGGTCGCCAAACTTCTTCATGCGGCCATTGCGCAGTACCATTTCCACGGCAGCGGCAAAGTTGATATACGCGCCGCCCGAGGTATAGGTGTCGCGGTTGGGCATGCGGGCTTCGGTGCAGCCGGAAACAGCGTAGTCCAGGGCTTCCTCAAAGGTCGCGCCCTTGGAAACGTAGAGGGGCACGATTTCTTCGTCGTTGATAAGCTTGGGGAAGCCGGAACCGTACTTGATGGTTTCGGCCACATCCCACAGGTAGCGTTCGGGCGCGCGGGAGTGGATGCGGGCCGCGAGGTCGGGGTAGTGCAGCGGGAATTCACGCTTGGACTTGAGGATCAGGTAGGTCAGCGCGTTGCTGGCATCGCGGCCATCGGTGGTCTGGCCGCCAACGGTCACGGCTTCCCAGTGGGCATAACCTTCGTTGAAAGCGCCGCCGGTGGGCGAAATGTACATGTCGATGAATTCGGCCATGCCCACCCACATGCATTCCAGCAATTCCATGGCCTGGGCGTCGTTGAGCTTACCCTCGGCGCGGTCTTTGGCGTAGAAGGGGAAGAAGTACTGGTCCATGCGGCCATTAGAAATTGTGGTGCCGGTCTTCTGTTCAATGCGCGAGAACATCTGGGTGAACCACTGGCTCTGGCAGGCTTCCCAGAAGTCGCGGGCAGGTTCGCCGGGTACGTGGTCGGCATTGTCGGCCATGCGCAGCAGTTCGGCCTTGCGGGTGGGGTCGGATTCCTTGGCTGCCATTTCGCGGGCAAGCACGGCGTGGCGCTTGGCCCACAGCACGATGGCATCGCACACGATGACGACGGCTTCAAGGAAGGGGCGCTTTTCGCAGGCGTCCTTGCAGCTCAGTGGATCAAGGGCGTCCAGTTTTTCCTGGGCTTCTTTCTTGATGCTGTTGAAACCGCGTTTCAGGATCTTTTCAAAATCGTGCACCCACTGGATGGACGAACGGAAGGACGAAGTCTCGTTGACGATAAAGCGCGAGATAAGCCCCATGGGGTCGTCATAGGTCAGCTTGTGGATCTCGGCGGGCAGAGCGGCGTTGAGGGCCTCATGGTAGGTCTTGCCCTTCCAGTATGGCGCAATTTCTTCAATAACGCGCTTGGCGTCTTCAGGCGTGATCGTGGCGGGAGAGGTCTTGCGGGTGGGCAGATCGCGCACGGCGATATCCAGAAAGTCGCCGTCCAGTTCGGGGTACAGGATACCGTAACGGCCATCGCAACCTGCGCGGCCAAGCAGCAACTGGTCTTCCTGCACGTATACGGTCATGTTTTTCGCAATGTGCATGAGGGCCTTTGCCCAGCGCAGCACCAGAGGCTGGCCGTCCGTTTCCTGCATGGACTGGGTGAAGTACAGCGCGCGTTCAATGTCGATGCGCGGCTTCTGCCCCTCAAAACGCTCCAGCAGCTTGAAAACGCGGGTGTGGGTTGTGCGGAATCTGTCTTCCTTGCCCTCGATCTTGTCATACAAGCGCTGTTCCTGAGGGGAGCGGCATTCGCAAGTGGTGGTGCTCATCACGATACTCCTGAAATATGAATATGTGGCGCGCGGGACAATGGTAGCCGCCGCGCGGAGAACGCCGAAAGGTTGTGGCAATCCTCGGTTGCTTTTCCCTGTGCATGCGGCATGCCATAATATTTAACTATATGAAATTTTTAAGTATTTAGAATTTTTTTTTCCGACCACGTTTGCGAGTGCGGTTTTTAACAAGCCATAGTCGCAAATTTGCACCAGTCAGGAGGGCTTGGCGTTAATAAGGGCATTTATTGCGACGCAAACTTGCGACACAGCCTTTTGGAAGAACTATCCAGCTAGGGGTAACGTGACAAAAAGCAATATGATTTTATTTTCACAAGCACCATTTTTCGCCCGCGAGAGAACGATTCCTGCTTGATGCAAATTTGCGACGCGGCTCTAAAACA
>OGHJ01001525.1_pt1 | contig 24373 bp, 19 predicted proteins | sample 1571351 | NCBI WGS metagenome assembly OGHJ01 (sample SAMEA2582037, study PRJEB24529) | metagenome | biome: Human gut stool | place: China | collected 2011 | reverse complement strand
GGCTTCCTTCAGCTTGGAAGGGGTCATGCCGGGGAACTGGTTGATGAAAGCGGGGGCCACGATAGCGATAACTTCGTCGCCGCGCTTGATGGACTGGATCAGCTGGAAGATCTGGCCCTTATCGACGATGGCGCCGAAGGGGCAGTTGACCAGGCACATGCCGCAGGAGACGCACTTGTCCGGGTCGATCTCGGCCTTGCCATTGGCGTCAGTTCCGATGGCGTCCATTCCGCAGGCCACGGCGCAGGGCCGCTCCTGAATGATAATGGCCTTGTAGGAGCACACGTCGGCGCAGCGGCCGCAGTTGATGCACTTGCCGGGGTCGATGTGGGAGCGGCCGTTGTAACGGTCCAGCTTGATGGCGTCCTTGGGGCAGACCTCCTCGCAGGGGTGGGCCAGGCAGCCCTGGCAGCCCTCGGTCACCAGCACCCGCTTCTCGGTACAACCGTTGCAGGCAAACTTGATGACGTTGATGAGGGGCGGAGTATAGTAGGTCTCCGGCCGGTCCGCCGCCTCAATATTGTCGGAGAGGGGAGCATGCTCCGCCGCGCTCCGGCAGGGCAGGCCCATGGCCAGCCGCAGGCGCTCACCCACGATGGCACGCTCCAGAAATACGTCGTTGCGGAAGTTACCCACCTCGCCGGGAATGATCTTATAGGGCAGGGCCTCGATCCGCTTGTCTACCGGCCACTCCGTGTGGTAGGCCATCCGGGCCACCTCCCGGAAGATCCGATGCCGGATCTCCTGGATCCGGGTCTCTACTCCTCTCATGAAACCTTCGTCCCTTTCACTTCAAAATTGGTACCACCAGAATACCGCAAATTCCCTTCCCTGTAAAGCACCTGGGCATGAAAATTTTTCCCACACAGCTCTCCTGATATGTAAAAAGTGCCCCGGCAGACAGGATGTCTGCCGGGGCACGGGGGGATACATTCATTATATATAAGGTGGGAAGGGCTTATTCCCGGCCCATACGGCGGGCGATCTCCTTGGCGGCGAAGGTGATGACGTCGTCTGCATAGGTACCGGCGCCGAAGCCGGCATCGAAGCCCAGCTCCTTGGCCAGAGCGTGGGTGATGCGGGCGCCGCCGCAGCAGAGGACCATCTTGTCGCGGACACCCTCGGCCTCGGCCAGCTCGATGAACTCGGTGAGGTTCTTGATGTGGACGTCCTTCTGGGTGACGGTCTGGGAGATGAGGAGGATATCGGCGTTGAGCTCTTCAGCCTTGTGGAGGAACTCGTCGTTGGGCACCTGGGAGCCCAGGTTGTAGGCCTCCACCATCTCGTAGCGCTCCAGGCCGTAGTGGCCGGCGAAGCCCTTCCGGTTCATGATGGCGTCGATGCCCACGGTGTGGGCGTCGGTGCCGGTGGAGGCGCCCACCACCACCAGCTTGCGGCCGATGTGCTCCTTGATGTACTCGTTGGTCTCTTCCATGCTCATGGCCTCGTCGGCCACGGTGAGGACCTCGATCTCATTGTAGTTGACGCTGTGGGTGGTGGCACCGTAGACCACGTAGAAGGTGAAGTTCTCGTCCAGCTTCTGGCGCAGAGCCACGTTGGGATCGGCAATGCCCATCTTCTGGGCCAGCTGCACAGCGGCGGCGGCGCCCTTGTCGTCGTCCTTCACAGGAAGGGTGAAGGACATCTGGACCTTGGCGTCGTTCATGGTGTCGCCGTAGGGGCGCAGCTTGGTGAGGTCCAGGGTGGTGTCCAGGTCCTTATCTCTGATTTGATACAGTCCGGAACTCATTAGCGAGCGCCTCCTTTCATCATGGGCTCCATGAAGGGATTGCGGTAGCCGGGTGCCTTCTGGAACACGCCGTCCAGGCCCTTGCCGCCGTCACGGGGACGCTTGATGTCGGCAAAGATGCCCTTCTCCAGGGTCTCGAAGATGCCCACCCGCTCGATCTCAGCCAGCAGGTCGTTGGCCTTGGTGAGGACGTCGTTGGCACGGTTCTGCATGATGCCGCCCTCCTTGAAGACCAGCTCGGAGCCCAGGTCCTGCATGGTGCGGAAGATGTACTGGGCGTTCTGGATGGCCAGGAAGCGGTCGGAGAGGAAGGGAGTGTGGATGGCCTCGGTCATCATGCCCAGCAGGTGGATCTTCTGGTTGGTCAGGATGGTCACCATGTTGAACAGGGCGTCCTGCACCTGGCCGCGGAAGATGTTGCCGGTCATGAACTTCGTGGGAGGCATGTACTTCAGGGGGGCGTTGGGGAAGATCTCGCGGGCCATCTCAGCCTGAGCCAGCTCGTACAGGAAGCCGTTCTCCACATCGGGGTCGATCTCGAAGGCGTGGCCCAGACCCTGCTGCTCCTCGGGCAGGCCGGCCCGCAGGGCGAAGGCCTCGTTGAGGAACTGGGAGGCCAGCACGGTGTGGGCCTCCTCCACGGCGTCGGCGGTGGTGAGGTAGTTGTCCTCGCCGGTGTTGATGACCACGCCGGCATAGGCGTTGATGGCGCGGGAGAAGGACTGGTCCACCAGGGTGCGCTGCATGTTGATATCGCGGAAGAGGATGCCGTAGAGGGCGTCGTTGAGCATCACATCCAGACCCTCGAAGGCGCCCATGGCGGCGATTTCGGGCATGCACAGGCCGGAGCAGTAGTTGCACAGACGGATGTAGTGGCCCAGCTCCTCGCCCACCTTGTCCAGGGCCTCACGCATGAGACGGAAGTTCTCCTGGGTGGCATAGGTGCCGCCGAAGCCCTCGGTGGTGGCGCCGTAGGGCACGTAGTCCAGCAGGGACTGGCCGGTGGTACGGATGACGGCGATGACGTCGGCGCCCTGACGGGCGGCGGCGGTAGCCTGGACGATGTCCTCATAGATGTTGCCGGTGGCCACGATGAGGTAGATCCAGGGACCCTGCTTATCGCCGTATTTGGCCAAAAGCTCCTCGCGGCGGTTGCGGCGGGCGGCGATCTTCTTCAGGGCGTCCTGGACCACAGGGTCAAGGGCCTTGTCGATGTCGGCGTCGGCGTGGGCGGGGAGGGCGGTGAGATCCAGGGAACCGTCGGCCACGGCCTCAGCAATGGCCTGGGGGTCCTTACCGGTCTCCACCATGGCGTTGCCGATCCAGAAAGCGGCGCCCTGCGCCAGAGCGCCCTTGGCGGTCAAGTGCTCCACCACCACGTTGGGCAGAGGCACGTCAAAGCTGTTGACGCCGTCGATACCCAGCAGACGGCACACGGTGCGCTCCACGGCCACCGTGGTGTGCCGGTCAATGAAGCGCTGGGTGTCGTCAGCCACCTTGGAAGCATGGTTACGGGCCTGCTCCACCAGGTCAAAGTTCAGATTGAGCTTGGATTCCAACACATATCACTTCCATTCCATATATTTGGGAAAAGGGAACGAGACGAGAGAGGGGACGCCCCGGACCCGGCTTGGGGTCCGGGGTCGGACCGGCGGTCTCACCGTCTGAGGTCCACGTCCGGTCTCTCGTCCCGTTAGGGGGACAAAGGATCAGTGCATTTCTCTCTTGTGGCGCTCCAGGTTGGCGGGCTCCATGGACAGCGCCTGGCCGCGCTCCAGACCGGCCACACCCATGAGCTCCACCTTGCGCTTGCCCTCGCGCTCAGCCTTGCAGTACTCGCACTGGCAGGTCTCCTCGTAGTGCTCGGGCTCGGTGTAGGTGGTGATAACGCCCTCGTAGTTGCGGAGGATGACCTTGTGAGGCGTCTGGGAGATGACGTACTGAGGCATAACGGGGGTCTTGCCGCCGCCGCCGGGGGCATCCACCACGAAGGTGGGCACGCAGTAGCCGGAGGTGTGGCCGCGGAGGGCCTCGATGATCTCGATGCCCTTGCTGACAGGAGTACGGAAGTGCTCCAGGCCCATGGACAGGTCGCACTGATAGATGTAGTAGGGGCGGACCCGGATCTGGACCAGCATCTGGACCAGCTTCTTCATGGTGTGGACGCAGTCGTTCACGCCGGCCAGCAGCACGGACTGGTTGCCCAGAGGCACACCGGCATCGGCCAGACGGGCGCAGGCCTCGGCGGCCTCCTTGGTGATCTCCTTGGGATGGTTGAAGTGGGTGTTGAGCCAGATGGGATGATACTTCTTGAGCATGTTGCACAGCTCAGGAGTGATGCGCTGGGGGCACACCACGGGGGTGCGGGAACCAAGACGGACGATCTCCACGTGGGGGATCTCACGCAGACGGGAGATGATGTACTCCAGCATCTCGTCGGAGATCATCAGCACGTCACCGCCGGACAGGAGAACGTCGCGGACGGTGGGGGTGTTGCGGATGTACTCGATGCACTTGTCGATCTGCTCCACGGGCACGCTGGTGTCGTGCTGGCCGGCGAAACGGCGGCGGGTGCAGTGACGGCAGTACATGGAGCACTGGTCGGTGGTCAGCAGCAGCACACGGTCAGGATAGCGGTGGGTCAGGCCGGGCACGGGGGAGTCAGAGTCCTCGTGGAGGGGATCCAGCAGATCGGCGCAGGACTGATGGAGCTCCTTGGCGGTGGGAATGGCCTGTCTCCGGATGGGATCGTAAGGATCATTGGGGTCGATGAGGGAGAGATAGTAGGGGGTGATGGCCATGCGCAGAGTGCCCAGGCAGGCCTTGACGCCCTCTTCCTCCTCGGGGGTCAGGGTGATGTATTTCTTCAGATCCTCCAGAGTCTCGGCCCGGTTGGCGACCTGCCAGTGCCAGTCGTTCCAGTCGGCATCAGAGACATCGGGGAAAAGCTGTTTACGGCGAGATTCGTTCTGATAGATCATAATTGGTTACCGCCTTTCGTCGTATTGGGCCCGCAGGCCCGGCCTGCGCCCGGTGTGGGCGTTCTGAAGATCCGGCCCCGTCCCGTTAGGCTGGGACCGGAACAGAAACATTCGTTTTTTTGACCCCGGTGGGGCGTGCCCCTCCGGTTCCGCTTACAGGTACTTCTTCTCGAAGTAGGCCTTGAGCTGGGGGTTCTCCCGGAGCGCCCCACGCAATTTCATTGCGCGGGGACCCCAGAGATTTGACATCCTCGGGGCAAGTGAATTGCCCCTGCGGCAAGGTTTTGCTGCGCAAAACCCTTGGGCGCGCCGGAAGGCGCGGCCGGCAGATGCCGGCGGCCGAGCTCTATTGGCCTGTCGATCGCTTTACAGATACTTCTTCTCGAAGTAGGCCTTGAGCTGGGGGTTCTCCCGGAGCTCGGCCAGGGTGATCTCGGCGTGGTCCTTGGTGTAGCCGTTGCCGACAATCATGGTGACATCCTTGCCGCAGCCCTCGGCGCCCAGGGCGGCCTTGGCGAAATCGGTGGCCATGGAGAAGCAATAGACGGTGCCGTTGTCCCGGACGGGGAGAATGGCGCTCATCTCACAGGCGGGCACGTTGACGATGAGGATGGAGATGTCGTACTCCTTGCCGCCGTTGACGGCCAGGGACTTCTCCAGCACCTCCACGGGGTTGGTGGCGGAGCCCACGATGGCGTGGTGGCAGAGGTTCATGCTCTTGAGCAGGTCGGCGTCCTCCTGGCAGATGACCAGGGCCACCACATTGCCGGTGGGGCCGACGCGCTTCATGGCCTCGTAGCAGCACATCATGCCGCCCTTGCCAGCACCGCCCAGGATGAGGACGGAATCGCCGGGCTTCACCAGCTTGGCGGTCTGGGCGGGAGCACCGGCCACGTCCAGGGCGGCCAGAGCCAGCTCCTCGCTCATGTCCTCGGGCAGCTTGGCATACAGGCCGGACTCAAAAAGGATGGCCTGAGCATCCACGTCCACACGGTCGATCTCGGGGTGGATGGCCTTGATCTTGTTGATCTTCAGGGGGGTCAGAGACAGAGAGACCAGGGAGGCAATCTTATCGCCCACCTTCAGGTCGATTTTGCCCACCAGATCCTCGCCGATCTCGCGGACGGTACCGATGAACATGCCGCCGGAACCAGTGACGGGGTTCTGCATTTTGCCGCGCTCAGCCACGATATCCAGGATCATCTGCTCAGTCTTATTCAGGTCCTTGCCGCAGGCCTCATAGATCTGAGTAAAGGAAGCGGAGTCGATGTTCAGGGCGGACACGTCGCACAGGATCTCGTTGGACCAGCACTCCATGGTGTTGTCGATCTTCTTGGCAGCCTGGGTCAGAAGGCCCTTGGGCTCGATCACGCGATGGACACCGTACTTGTTGCCTTTTTTCTGCATGTTTTGACCTCCATACATTCTGCTTTGGGGACACCTCCGTCTGTCCGGACGGCGCGGGTTGCTGTGGGATCTTCTGTTTGGGTTTGGGAATTTGGGAATGGGAATGGTTTTGTGGTTTGGTTTTTTGTTTGGGAAATGGGAAATGGAATTGGGAATTTGGGATCGGTTTGGGTATTGGTTTGGAAATTGGGAATGGGAAATGGTATATTGGGTTTGGTTTGGGATATGGATACCGGCTCTGGAACGCGGGTCCCCCTTCGCGTCCTCACCGGCTGGGACTACAAATTAATGTATTCCGGGTCTCACCCGGCAGGGGATCGTTCAGATCAGGCCCAGGATCTTACGGGCCTCGTCTGGGGTGGCGATCTCACGGCCCAGCTCCTTGGCCAGGCGGACCACCTTTTCCACCAGCTCACCGTTGGAGGCAGCCTTGCGGCCCTTCTCCAGGTAGATGTTGTCCTCAAAGCCTACACGGACGTTGCCGCCCATGATGATGCCGGCGGCGGCCATGGGCCAGGCCCCCCGACCTACACCGGTAACCGTCCAGGTAGAGCCGGCGGGAATCTGCTTGACCAGATAGTCCAGGTTGCCCACAGTAGCGGGAGTGCAGCCGCTGACGCCCAGCACGAAGTTGAACTGCATGGGGGCGCCGGGGACCTCGCCCTTGTTGGCCATGTTCACCACGGTGTCCAGGTGGCCGATCTCGAAGCACTCATACTCGGGCTTGATGTGGTTCTCCATCATGCGCTTGCCGAAGGCCCGCATGGTGGGCATGTCGTTGGTAAACACGTCGTCGCCAAAGTTGCAGGTGCCGCAGTCCAGAGTGGCCATCTCAGGGCACAGCTCAGTGGGCTGGAGACGCTCCTCCGGGGTCATGCCGGTGGCGCCGCCGGTGGAGGGGATGAGGATGACACCGGGGCAGGCCTCCTTGATGGCATCCAGCACCACCCGGAACCGCTCCCGGTCCTGGGTGGGCGTTCCGTCGTCCTCACGGACGTGGACGTGGATGACGGCGGCGCCGGCTTCAAAGGCGCTCTTGGCCTCCCGGACCATCTCCTCCACGGTGTAGGGAACTGCGGGGTTATGGGCTTTGGTGACCTCTGCGCCGCAGATGGCGGCAGTGATGATCAGCTTCTCCAATGGGACCGCTCCTTTCTGTCACGTTGGCGTTCGGCCCCCCTGGGGAGCCGCCCTTCTTCTGTTTCGGGTCCGTCGTCCGGAAGATGTCTTACCGGGTCTTGCGCTGCTTATCCTTGGGCACCACGCAGGTGCCGGAGGCACGGCACACCACCACGGGCTCGGGCAGCACGTCGGCGGCGGAGTCGTTGATGTCGGGGCGGGAAACGATGACCTTCCGGGCCTCGAACTCCATCTTGCGGGAGGTATTGCCGATCTTGGTGATCTTGCCCTCGGCCTCGATGTAGTCGCCGGCATACACGGGAGCCAGGAACTCCACGTTGTCGTAGGCGCAGAACAGGCCCTCATCGCCGTCGCAGATGATGAGCAGCTCAGTGGCCACATCGCCGAAGAGATGGACCATGTGGGCGCCGTCCACCAGATTTCCGCCGTAGTGGGCATCCTTCGCACTCATGCGGAGCCGGAGCAGGGATTTGATCTCTTCCATGGTAATGTCCTCCTGTCGATTTTTTAGAATTTGTTCACCGAGCAAAAAAACAAAGCGCTGCGGGCGCTGCCCAAAAGGTAGCACTCGAACAGCGCTTCACGACGATAAAAAAGGCGCGCTATTCACGTCAGGGCAAATGCCCTGACGTGAATAGCGCACCATGTAGTCATGACACTCCGTACGCACTGAGCGCACGGCGCAGAAACGGTTCCATGCAGCGTCCCCGTTTCTTCGGCGGTGGTCCCATTCACGCCGTACATCGGGTCTGCCAACCCTTTGCATCACGGCGGTACCTGGCGCACCGCTCCTCTATCCACCATATTATTAAATTGTTTTAGGTACTTTTAACAAAACCTATTATACCATACCCGGCTCTTTTGTCAACTATTTTTCGAAAAAATTTCCATGAGCTCCGGGTCCAGGTCCAGAAGCCTGCAAACTCTAAGGGCATCCCGGGGGCAAGGCTCCCCAGGTTCCGCCTCGATGAGGTGGTAATCCATGAGCCGTGAGAGCCGGTCCAGCGGGGCCTCATCCTTGCGGATGGCGGCAGTATCCAGAGCGCCCAGGCCGGCCACCCGGTAGTGCCGCCGGGCGGCGTCGGACACCCCGTCGTAGTGGGTGGTCATGAGGGCCACGCAGTTGAGCCGGCCCAGATACTCCACCAAGGCCTTGGCCAGGGCGGCACCCTCCCGGGGGTTGGTTCCACGGGCAAACTCGTCCAGGGCGATGTAGAAGAACTTCCCCTTCTCCTCCCGCAGGACATCACCCAGGGCGGCCACCTCGGCGCCGAAGGAGCTCAGGCCCTGCTCCACCGACTGCCGGTCGGTGCAGATGAGGGAGACGCTGTCAAAGAGCGGCGCGGAAAAACTACCGGCAAAGGCAAAGAAGCCGGTCTGGGTCAGCAGCAGATTGAGGGTCAGGCTCTTCATGGACACGCTCTTGCCGCCCATGTTGGCGCCGGTGATGACGGTGGCCCCCCGCTCCAGGGTGATGGACACGGAGGTGAAGGAACCGCCCCGCTCCTGCAGGTGATCGGCCACCTCGGGATGGACCATGTCCACAGCCACCACCTTGGGCTTGTCCACGATCTCCGGACGGCAGCAGTAGAACCGCCGGGCCAGCCGGGCCTTGGCCAGCAGCAGGTCAAGGCGTCCGATGGCCTCCATGGACGCCAGGAAGGTGTCCCGCTCCCGCAGGAGGGCCATGGTCAGCCGCTTCCGGGCCTCCAGCTCCAGCCGGTCCTCCTTCCGGACCAGCTCGGACCGTCGGGCCATCAGGTCGTCTCTGCCCTTCTTCTCCGTCTGCCGGAGGAGGCCCTCCACCAGGGCCTTTTCCTCCCGGACCCGCTCCAGTGCCGGCTCAAAGGCGTTTTCCACCGAGAAGGCGGGCAGCCGCCGTCCACTGGGGTCCAGCAGGTTCAGGCTTTCGGTCATGGGCCGGATCTCCAGCCCCTCCAGAGCGGGGATGCAGGCGTATGCCTGGGCCAGCCGCTCCAGGTGGATGAGAAAATGCTTGACCTCGAAGAGCTCCACCTCGTCCATGGGGGCGTTGGTGGGCCGCTTGAGGGAATTGCGGATGTCGTGGAACTCCGAGAGGATGTGGGTGATGCTGTCCAGAGCCAGCTCCCCGCCGTCCAGCAGGGTGCGGAGGGCCTCCACCCGGGAGAGCTCCTCCTCCAGCTGCGTCTCCTCCCCCGGACCGTACCAGCGGGGAGTGCGCACCAGAGCGTGGCCAAAGGGCGAGGCGGGCTCCATCCTGGCCATAACCCAGCTGTAACCCGTGTCCTCCTTGAGCTGCGCGTTGAGTTTCATTCTTTTCACCTCGTCGTTATGGTGCTCCGGCTGTCCGGAGCCAGAAAACCGTCCGATGGGGTCTTATGCTTCCTGCCGCACGTCCACCACGGGTACGTCCACGACCTCCCGGAGGGCCGCCAGCAGGGCGGGACCGTCCAGGTGCTTGCCGTAGGCCGACCAAGGATTGGCGGTGACAGCGGCGATGCGCAGACGCCGGGCCACCATCAGCGACCCGCCGCAGCGGCGGAAGGTCTCGGCAGAGCCCCGGTCGCAGAGGAAGTGGGTGGCGTCGGGGGCGGCCACGGTGAGGGGCGCCCCCCGACGTGCCAGGGGGCGCAGCAGCGGCCCGGTGATACCCCCGCCGATCCACAGCACGCAGTGCTCCCGGGGCAGCGTATGCCATGCCGGCTGTCCGCTCTGCTCCAGCTCCAGCGGCAGCCGTTCCCCCTGGAGACTGAAGAGGGCATAGCGCTCCTCTTCCGCATCCAGGGCCGCGTGGAGGACATTGTCCTCCGCCTCCGGCGCGGCGAAGAGCTGGCAAATATGGGCGGTCTCGGCGGCAATGAAGGGGATGCCGCCGTCCACGGAGGCGCCCACACACAAAACAGCGGTAGCCCCTGCCTCGGCACCGGCCAGGGACTTGCGCCCCGCCGCCCCATCGATGAGGACCCGCTGGGCACCCAAGGCCCGGAAGGTCTGGGACAGAGGTCCCAGCTGATTGACCGCCGAGGGCCCGGCCAGCTGGATAAAGCCGTCGCTGAGGGCGCGAAAGACTCCCACCGCCCCCAGCGGAGTCATCACGTCGGTGACCCCCTCCACCCGCAGGGTGGTGTCGCACAGGGGGAGCATTCCCCGGGCGGTGGCGAACAGGGTCCCGGAACGGACCCAGATCTCCGGCTTTTCTGTGCCGGTGACCACATCGGTGCGTTCGCCATCCCGGCCCACCGAGGTCATAGCCAGGGTCTCCCCCGACAGCTCCTCGATGAGGCGGCACATAGCGGTGGTTTTGCCGGCATTCTTACACAGTCCGATAAACGTGACGGTAGGCGCGTCCCCCACCAGGGGGGCGAGCATCGGCGTCATGGCGTTCCCTCCTTGTCGTCTCACTGCCGATCTTTGCTTCCCGCTTTTCCCATTCTGTTTTCATTATGGGGGGCGCGGAGGGAAATGTCAATGCCCATGAAAACGCAGCCCGGCGGCTCTGAATCGGGCCGCCGGGCGTGAGCATGCTCAATTATTTTATTCCTGACGATCCGCTGTGCTCGCCTCTCCAAGATGGTGCTCAGGCTCATTCCCCAGCAGTTCCCGGACGGCCCACTCCGCTGTGGTCCGTACCCGGCTAAAGTCCACATAGGGATTGTAGAGCCGCTCCAGGTCGTCGTGCATGGCCTTGGCCTGGGCCAGGGAGGAGACCGCCTCGTCCAGGAGGACAGCCGACACCTTCCGGGAGAAGGAGAGCCGGGCCTTGTTCCGCTGGAGCAGCTCCCGGTCGGCCATGGCGTCCATCCGCAGCCGGCGGTAGGGCCGGTGGGGCCAGACGGCGGCGCCGCCGGTGGTGACGAAGGCCAGGGAGAGCTGGGGTAACATGAGGTGCTCCAGCCGGTCGGGGAAGAGGGGGGAGGGGCAGGCGATCACGTCCCAGCCCGCCGCCAGAGCGCCGGCCAGGAGGTGGGTGAGGAGCAGGTGGCCGAGGCCGTAGGTGTCGGCGAGCTCATAGACCCGCCGGCACTGGCGCTCCACGGTGCCGAATTCCACCAGGAAGCCCTGGTGGGTGACGGCGGAGAGGAAGCGCTGGCGCACCTTTCCCTCCCCCTCGCCGCCCCGGCGGCACTCCCGGGACAGGATGCCCTTGGCCCGCTTGGCGATCTTCTCCTCCAGCTCCGGCGTCTGAATGAGGGCGGTGCGGTCCGCAGTGATCTCGGCCGCCGCCCGCAGGCAGCGGTAGGCCCTGGCGTAGCAGCCCTTGTAGCCCTTCATGGCCTGCTCCAGCTCCCCGCGGACCTTCTTCAAACCCTCGTGGTCGTAACAGTCACCCAGATTCACGTACCGCTCCACCGCCCCCGGCAGTTTTGGCTCCACCACATGGGTATTGTCCCTTTAGGACACCTCGCAGGGCTTCGGCGTGAGCCCCACATTTCTTAGAATTTCCAGTGTATTTTGACCTCTTGCCGGCCTGTTTCTGGGTCCTGCTCACCAATCTCGATTTTCTCGATCAGCATCACCGCCAGCTCCCGGGGGAGGGCCTTAAGTTCCAGTAACTCCCGGGCCTTGGCCATGACCTCTTCCTGATTGCGGGGCTGCTCCTGCTCGGAGAACTCCTGATCAATCTGGGCCAGCCGCCGCTCCAGGCGGCTTTTTTCCGCCAGAAAATCCTGGTTCAGTTCCACGAACTGTCCTTCACTAAGCACACCGGACACCTTATCCAGGTACAGGTTTTTCAGGGCCATGCTCCGCTTCTCCAACTGGGCACTCAGGGTCTTCTGCTCCTGCAGCAGGGCCTCACGGTGGTCGTCCTTTGGCAGCGGGAGCTCCAGCTCCTCCAAATGGTAGTACGCCCCGATGTAGTCCCGGATGCGTTGGGAAACCAGTTCTATCAGCCGGTCCAGCCGAATGGAGTGGCGGGTACACAACTTCTTTGTCCCGCTGTCGGCATAAAGCTTACAGCGAAGATAGTATACCTGCGCTTTCCCCTTTTTCCCGTTGGAGGTCTTGCTCATGGTGCTGCCGCAGTCCATGCACTTCACAAGGCCTGCCAGAGGGTGCACCATGCCGGTACCGTCTTCCCGAGAGCGGATGTCCAGATTCCGCTGGACGGTCTCAAAGGTCTCCCGGTCGATGATGGCCTCGTGGGTGCCCTCCACCCGGAACCAGCGGTCCCGGGGCATGACGATGATAGCCTTGGATTTGTAACTGGCCTTTTTTGTCCGCCCCTGCACCATAACACCGGTGTAGATCTCGTTGCGGAGAATCCGCCAGACGGTGTTCTTGTTCCAGAGCCCGAAATCCTGCTTGCAGAAGTGGTTGCTGTCCCAGCCCCGCTCCGCCTTGTACCGGGTGGGATTGACCACCCCCAGATCGTTGAGCATGTGGGCGATACTCTGCTTGCCGTGGCCCTCCAGGGACCAGCGGAAGATCTGCCGCACCACCTCCGCCGCCTCCGGGTCCACCAGGAGATGGCCCTTGTTGTCCGGGTCCTTCCGGTAGCCGTAGATGGGAAATCCGCCAATGTACTGCCCCTGCCGCCGCTTCATGTCAAAGACCATGCGGATGTTTTCCGACAGGTCCTCCAAATACCACTCGTTGATGAGTCCGTTGATCTGACGGGCTTTTTTGTTGCCTTTTATCTCCGTGTCGGCGTTGTCGGCCACGGCGATGAAGCGGATTCCCCAGATGGGGAACAGGCCGTGGATGTACTTCTCCACCAGTTCCATGTCCCGGGTGAACCGGGACTGGCTCTTGCAGAGGAGGATTTGAAACTTCTTCTCCTGGGCCGCCTGGATCATCCGGTTGAAGTCCGGACGCAGACTGTCGGCGCCAGAGTAGTCCTCATCGCAGTAGATATGGTAGATATCCCACCCCCGATCCACGGCGTAGTGGATCAGCAGGGACTTCTGGTTCTGGATACTCTCGGATTCCTTTTGCTGTTTGTCTTCGTCCTCCTTACTCAGTCGTGTATAGATCGCACAAAGAATATGTCACACCTCCTAAAAGGCGTAACTGCTCAGTTACATCTTAACACTGAGAGCAGCTATGCGGCAAGAAATTATTTGAAATCCCTGCGCCGCCAAAACGGGGCGCAGGGATCATTTGGTGAGTTCCTTTGTGAGCCAGGCAGTGACGGCCTGTTGGATGAGCGTGCTGATTGAGGGCTTGTCATAGAATTGTCGCTGCTCGGTTAGGATCAGGGTGGAATCTTTCATAAAATCGCCTCCGTGAGATATTTATAAAGCAGTGCAGCAAAATATGTGCACATCTTGTAAAAAAGGCATTGGTTTGATATGATAAATAATGTGAATTGACTATTATTGCCACATTTATGGGCCCAGCAATAACCTGAGGGAAAAGGACAGAACGATATGTTGAACGCTGACCTGTTGGAGAGCATTTCGGAAACCAGATATCTGACCGCGGACAATTACACGGTTTACCGCACCATCCTGCGCATTTTTTATCTGGAACACCAGAAAATGCACTACCAGATGGACCGTGACGCCGTTCTCTCTCTGCTCCGAAAGCAGTCTTTGTTTTCTCAGTACACGCCGGAGCAACTCACCCTTGATTTGCAGCAATTGGTGAAATGGAAAAATCTCACCCCCATCCAAGATCCCCGCAAGCCGCGTACGATTCTCGAGTTTAAGAACCGCCAGTTTCAGTATATGCTGTCTCAGACTGCCATTGAAGTGGAGCGGATGACCATTACACTGGAGAATCTGTCCACCCGGACTGCCGGCCTGTCTGTCAGCCCGTTCCGCCGTATCCGGGAAGACCTGCACAAAGCAGAGCGGCTGGACGAGCTGTCTCTGCGTGAGGTCCACGCCTGGTGGGAGGATCTGCAGGAGGATTTCCAGCGGCTGAGCCAAAACCATCAGGACTACCTGCGTGAATTTTATGGTCCCGGGATGGAGATGCAGATGAAATCGGTGGACTTCATCGCATATAAGCAGCATCTTGTCCGCTATCTGGAGGACTTTATACAAGATCTCCAGCGCAGCGCCGCACAGATCGGGGCACAGCTGGAACGATTTTCGCCGGAACAGACAGCACACATTCTGGATTTGGTCCGCCGCAGCGAACTGGAGATCCCGCGGCCCCAGTCAGAACAGACGCCTGGCTGGGAAAACGACCTGTATGCCCGGTGCCAGGGCGTTTGGCAGTCTCTGTTCGACTGGTTCGTCGGAAACAACTCTACCACCCAGCAGGTGCTGAATGTCACCAACGAGGTGATCCGCCGGGCAGTGCAGAATGCCGCTTTGCTGGTCCAAATGGAGAACATGGGGGTAAGCAATAAAGCGGAGCTGAATCATCTGCTTACGCTGTTTGCCGGCTTTGAATCGCTGGATGAGGTGCACAGGCTCTCCGCGCTGGTGTTTGGCGTCCAGCAGGCCCGCCATTTCTCCTTTTCCGGGGCCAGGGAAACGGAGCGTGTGGATCTGGGCACCTATGACGAGCCGCCTTTTGAGCACCTCCTTCAACCCAGAACACGGTCCTATAAGCCGCGCCTAGACCGTTCCGGTTTCGCGGACAAGAGCGCGGAGAAGCTGGCACAGCGGCAAAAGATCTTGGAGGAGGAGCAGGCCCTTCAGCGGGAGATCCTGGGATATATCCGAGACGGGACGCTGGACCTGGCGGCGCTGGACCACCCCGTCTCTCCAAGCGTACGCATAATATTGCTCTCCTGGGTGGCGGCTGCCAACCTCAGCCCCGACCACAGAGGGCAGACGCAGTATGGGCAGCGTTACAAACTGCAAAAGCGGGGGAATCGGAATTGTCGGCTGATCTGCACCGATGGAATATTGACGATGCCCGACTGTGTATTGGTATTTGAGGAGGCTGGCCATGAATAACGTTCGTGCGCTGCTGGATCAGTTCTGGGTCACCCGTTCGGAAAACAGGGACCTCTATTTCGCGCTGAAACGTGCCCAGCCGGAGTATCGCAGGTTGGTCAGTGAGCTGTTGGGGTGGAACTTGATCGTCAATGAGTCTGTGGTCAAGCTGGAAAAGGTCCCGCCCAAGGCCATGCCTTGGATGGGGATTCAAACCTTTCAGGAGCCGATGGACTATTGCCTGCTGTGCGCGGTTTTGCTGTTTCTGGCGGACCTGGACAATGGAGCCCCCTTTTTGCTCTCCTCCCTCACCAGGGCGGTCGAGACATTTCTGGCAGAGATCAAACCGGTGGACTGGACGCAGTTCCTGCACCGCAAGTCCCTGGTGCGGGTCCTCCAATATGCCCAGGAGACCGGCCTGGTGGTGGCCTACGACGGAAACAGCGCAGGCTTCAGCAATAACCGGGATCAGGAGGTACTCTACGAAAACACCGGACTGTCCCGGCATTTCCCGATCCACTTTGGCCGGGACATTATGGACTGCCGGACCATTGAGGATTTTGAGGCGTTCGCCTGGACAGGAGATGACACGGAAGGCAGACGCCACCGGGTCTACCAACAGCTGACACTGACCCCGGGATTTTACTGTTCCGATGACAACCGAAGCGACTATGAGTATGTAAAAAATCAGCGCAGGGCCATCGATATGAGTTTGGATCAAGCGCTGGATGGAGAACTCCAGATCCATAAGAACGGCGCCTTCTTTCTGCTGTCCGAGGGAGAACAATGCGGGATGATCTATCCTGGCACCCGGGCCCTATCCGATGTGGCCCTGCTGCTGTGCGCACAGCTGCGGGATAGGATTCTTCAGGGCTTCTACCCCAGGCGGGCCGATGACACTGTTGTGCTGACCCGGCGGGAATTTCGCTATGAGGTGGAACAGTGCCGCGAAAAGTGGGGAAACGGATGGGGCTCTCAGATCCGGGCCATGTCCTTGGAGCGGATCGTGCAGGAATTGACGGGCTACATGTCCGGCTGGATGCTGTTGGAGGAGTTGGGAGACGACATTTTGCTTTATCCTGCCGTAGGGAAACTGGTCGGCAGCTATCCGGCCTCTTATCGGAACGAGCGGGGAGAGGAGGAGGAAAATGGTCCGATGGAAGATGAACAAGCTGGGATTCCTTAATTTTTGGCTGTATGATGAGGAGGAATTTCCTCTGCATAATGGGCATATCCTGCTGCGGGGAAATAATGCCGCCGGAAAATCCATTACCACCCAGAGCTTTATTCCCTTTATTCTGGACGGAGACCGGCGTCCGGAGCGGCTGGACCCCTTTGGCTCCCGGGATCGAAAAATGGATTTCTATCTTCTGGGCGACAATGAGCGGGAAGAATCCACAGGCTATTTATATTTGGAATTTCGAAAGCCCGGTATGGAGGAGTACCGTACCATCGGGGTTGGGATGCGGGCGCAGCGGGGAAAGGGCATCGACTTCTGGGGCTTCTGCCTTCAGGATGGGCGGCGGATCGGCCCGGGCGGACTCTGCCTGTGTGAAACGATGGGAAAGCAGAAACTGCCGCTCAGCAAGCAGAAGCTGCGCAATCTCATTGGAAATCCTGACTGCTGGGCAGAAAGCCCAACAAAATACAAAGAGATGGTCAATGCGCAGATCTTCGGTTTTCGTGACATCCGGCAGTATGACCAGCTGGTCCAGCTTCTCATCCTGGTACGCGCGCCCAAGCTGTCCAAGGATTTCCGCCCTTCCGAAGTGAAGAAGATATTGAATCAGTCTCTCCAGGTGTTGACGGATGATGACCTATCCGCCATGGTCAGCACCATGGAACAGATGGATAATTTGGAGGACACGCTGCAGGGATATCGGGCGGCGCTCCAGAACGCCAGGATCATCAGCCGGGAGTACACCCGGTACAATCAGTATATGCTAGGCAAAAAGGGACAGGCCTATCTAAACGCGCAAGACAAGGCGCAGAGTCTGCGCAATCAGCTCCAGGATGAGCAGGCCCGCAGGAATGCGCTGGAGCAGCAGCTGGAGGAGCAGAGGCAGCGGCAGCGGCAATCCCGCGTACTTTTGGAACAGGCCAAGACACAGCGCCTTTCCATGGGGGAGGATGACCTGTCCTCCAAACAGGAGCGGCTTCAGCAAAGCGTGAAAGATTGCGCCAGCATGGAGGAACAGTGGACGCAGGCAGAGCAGCAGCTTCAAAAAATAGAGGACGGCATCGCTAAACGGGAGATCCGGCTGCGGCAGCTGCTCCAGCAGGAGGAAGATGACCGCGCAGCGGTACGGCAGTCCATCCGGGAACTGAACGATCAAAACGAGTTACTGGACCTGGGACCGGAGCACGATGTGTATGTCCGAGCCCTTCAGGCGGAGCGCCTGGATCAGGATTACCAGCCGCTCCTGGCCGCACTCCGCCAGCGGGAACGTCAGTTGGAAGATATTTTGAACTGCCTTCGGCAGGCAGAATCTGCCAGAAACGACTATGACAGAGCTTGCCAGGCGCTGGATCTAGCCGCAGACTCCGTGCGGGAGGCGGAGATCGTATTTCGGGATGCGCAGGCTCAGGAGCAGGAGGAGCGTGACGATCTGCTGGAGGAGTTCACCCGGCGCCGGGAGCAAAACACGCAGCTGGAGATCCCCCAGGACACCTGGCTGGAGATCCGCTCTGCGCTTACCAGATATCATACCCCGGCGGACTGGAGCCCCATTCGTAACCAACTGGACGAATGCGCCCGAAGGTGCGAGTCCGTTCTTCAAAAGAAACGTCTTCAGGCCGATGGTGCTCTGTCCGCTTTGCAGAAGGAGCATACGGAACTGGAGTACCAGCTCAGGCAGATCAAGAGCCAGCCGGAGCCTGTGCCGCCCCGCCGGGAGCCGGTCCAGGCCGCCCGCCTCCAACTGATGCTGCGGGGAGTCCCCTGCGCACCGCTGTATGAGCTCATCGATTTTGCCCCAGAGGCTTCCCAGGAGACGCGGGATCTTTTGGAGGCCCAGCTGTTGGACAGCGGCCTGCTGGACGCCCTGGTGGTGCCGAAAGAACATCTGCCGACAGTGGAAGACCTGCTGGAGGAGTATCCGGACCGCTTCCTGGTTCCGGGCCCAGCCGTCTCCGACCCCATCACCCATCTGATTCCGGATGCGGAAGGCCGTTTTCCCGCGGAAGCCGCAGCCTGCCTGAGAAGTATTTCCTGCTCCGACCTGACTGCCGACGCAGCCCTTCTGCCGGATGGCCGCTTCCGCTGCGGGATGCTCCAGGGGCACAGCCATGCCGAAGGCCCTGCCGGCTATATTGGCGCCGCTGCCCGGGCAGCCAACCGCCAGAGGCAGATCCATGCGTTGGAGAAGCAGTTGGAAGTCCTGAGCGGGAAGATACAAGGTACAAAAGAAGAACTTGCAGACTGCCAGGCAAGACTGGAGCAGCTGGAGCAGGAGCGGACACAAATGCCTACCGCGGAGGAGTTGGATCAGGCGCTGGAACTTCTGGAGCAGTCCCGCAGGGCACTTGCGCTGGCGCAAGCGGAGAAGGAACGCCGGCTTTTCGCGGAACAGGAAGCCAAGCAGGCCTGGGCCGCCCTGGATCAGGAGAGCCGCAGCCGAAGCGCCGGGCTGCCCTATGAGCGGACATCCGCAGCCTATGAAGAAGCCAAGGAGGCAGCCATCGGTTACCGTGACGCACTGAGTGCCTTGAACAGCCGCCGGCAGGCATTGGCGTATGTCGCCCGCTCCATACAAGGTGAACAAGACACCATTGATGAGCAACGGGATCAGGCGGAGGACAAGCGGCGGTCAAACATCTTGCTGCAAGACAGGATCCGTGTCCAGCAGTCCGGTATCCAGGAGCTGCGGGACTTTTTGGCTCGTCCGGAAAATCAGGCCCGGGCCCAGCGGCTGGCAGAGCTTGAGCGCGAAATTGTCTTTCAAGAAGGCGAAAACCGGGATGCAGAAAAACAGTGCACCCGTCTGGAGGAGCAGATCAAAAGCGCCGGAGATGCCATCCTGCGGCGCAAGCAGGATCTGACCGATGCGGTGATCGATGAGCAGGATCTAGAGCGCTACTTCCTGGAAGAATTGGAATTGGGCTTTTCCGGCCTGGATCGGGAGATAGGACTGGGAGAATGCGCTCGGCAGGCAGTCAGCAAGATCCCTGCTTCCGCCCGAGGGCGGACACCTACGGAACTGGGGGAGGCGATATCCAGAAATTACCAGCAGCACCGGGGCAGCCTTTCCAATTATCACCCGGAGATCAAACTCATCTTGGAAGCGCCCAGCCGCTCCGCTCAGCTCCGGCAGCGCTATGCGATCACGTTGAAAAAAGGCGGCAAGGAGTTGTCCCTCTATGCCTTTATCCAGTCTCTGCAGACAGATATTGACACCACCGGCGCGCTTTTGGAGGATAAGGACCGGGAGCTGTTTGAAAACATCCTGACCGAGACCATCAGCCATACCTTGCGCGCCCGCATTGAGGAAAGCGCCCAGTGGACCAAAAATATGACCGGACTGATGGCAACGCTGACCACTTCTATGGGGCTGAAATTCAGTCTGGACTGGAAGGAGAAAAAATCAGAGGGCGAGGGAGAACTGGATACCGCCCAGCTGGTCACGCTCCTGAACAAAGACCGGGCACTGCTCACTCCCGAGGACAGCCAAAAGGTCTCCGGTCATTTTCGCAGCAAAGTCAAACGTACCCGGGAAGAAGCGCGCCTTGAGGGGCTGGCAGTCAATTATGCGGATTTGATCCGCTCGGTGTTGGACTATCGGGACTGGTATGAGTTCCACCTGTTTTTTTATCGGGGAGACAGCGGAAAAAAGGAGCTGACGGACCGGGCCTTCAACCGCTTTAGCGGCGGGGAAAAGGCCATGGCGATGTATGTGCCCCTGTTTGCTGCGGTTTCCGCGCAGTACATAAAGGGCGGTGATTCCTGCCCACGGCTGTTGGCGCTTGATGAAGCCTTTGCCGGCGTGGATGACCAAAATATCAGCGCCATGTTTGAATTGATGGGGATCCTGGATTTTGATTACATTATCAATTCTCAAGTTCTGTGGGGCTGCTATGCCTGCGTGGCCGATCTGGACATCGCGGAGATGCATCATCCGCCCAACGCTCCGGTGGTCACCATCCTGCACTACCACTGGAATGGGACACAACGGACGTTGGAGAATGGCGGCCCATGAAGGAACAGGTCAGAGAATGCGCGGAATATTTTCGAGCTCGTCCTGGGTATCACCGCATTTTGATCGCATTGCGGCAGAAGTATGAGCGCTTCGGCCGGGCGGCGGGAACCGTTCAACTGCCGGATGCCTCCGACGCAGAGTGCGAAGCCGCCCGTCTTCTTTTCGGCCGCCCATTTTCCTCTCCTGTGCGGTTCCAGGCATCCCAGTTTGAGACGGCGCTCCAACAGACCCGATTTCAAGGAACATACCTGAAAGAGGTGCTGGAGGCCTATTTTGGCGTGGAGATCAAAACCAGCCGTGAGGTTCAGGAAACACGGAACCGATGTCTTGCATCCATCCTCGATCAGGTGGCAAAGAATGCCCGCGGCGAAACGAGTGCGCAGTGGGTCCATGCGTTGAAAGAACGCCAAGGGGGCGGATACTCCCTGCTCCGCCGAGAAGCTGCAAAAGATCCGGAATCTACCCGGACCGACTTGCTGCGAGCGTGCCAGAGCATGGACTGGCTGGATCTGCAGTCAAAGGAGCCAATCCGCCTGGCTGTACTCAGCGCGGCGGCCACCTCAGATCCCCACGCCCTGGACAGTGGAACGCGGTGCGGGAAACTATTCCTGCATCTGTTGTCCTTCCGTTCCGGTCTGTCAAACCCCGGTGCGAATGCGGAACAGCGGGACTATCTCTATTATCAGAACGGCATTCTTTGCGACAGTATTTCCAGCCTGGTCACGCAGGTTGGGCTCATTCTCAGCACAGAGACTGGGGAGCATCCTGCCTATCGTCTGTTTCGCCAAAGACATGAGATCTGCACACTATCCCTGGCAAGTCTGTCCCACGTACGGGGGGCGGTCAGTCCCTCAGGCCGGGTTTATATTGTAGAAAATGAGATGGTTTTTTCTCAGCTCTGCGACCGGGCTGCACAGTTCCATTCTCCGCTAATCTGTACTTCAGGCCAGCCCTCCGTAGCGACTGTGCGTCTTCTGGATCTTTTGGCCGCGAACGGGACATTGCTGTTTTACTCGGGAGACTTCGACGGAAAGGGCCTGTCCATTACAGGACAGCTGTGCGCACGATACCCACATCTGCTCAAACTCTGGCACATGGCTCCCGAAGACTACGAGTGCTGCCGATCGGATGAAACCTTGAGTGATGCCAGCTTATCGCTGCTTCGGGGATGTAATGTGGCGGCACTGGAACCAACCGCGCACGCCGTCAAGCAGGGTGGCTGCGCGGGATATCAAGAGCTACTGATTCCGCAACTGGAAGCAGACCTGATTGCGGTCCCATAGCGGAAAAACAGGTCCTGTATCTCTTTGATTTGGGCGTTGTTTCCCAACAGCCTACGATTGGGAACGACTATCAGATCGATCTCTCCACGCATGGCGGAACACAGTGCCCGGGTCAAGCCGCTTTGTGGGAACCGGGCTCCGTCCCCGGCGCAAAGCGAAATGCCTATCACCACGTCACCGGACCGGGCATAACGATCTGCTATTGTTTGGATCTGCGTCAGACTTCTTCCATAAACCACACGCGCATCGCTGTTTCCTCCCAGTAAAGCATTTGGGAACAAAAATAGATATGACGAAGGTATGTCAAATATGCCTTCGTCATATCTATTTTGGCGCGTTTTTTTAATTTGATACTGGATCATGCTGTGTGGCGGTACTGTGTTCATTGGATATTTTCAGTTTCGGTGCATCTGTCTCAAAAATATTTTGAGGTACAGTGGAATGCTCGGTATATTGGATTTGATCAGAAAATCCCTTCTGCCTTGCACATCAAACACAAAACACCGCATACAGCGGAACGGACTTCAATCCATCCTTCTCTCCAAAGTTCTTCAGCGACAGCCGGATGGAGTAGGCAGGCTTATAGTTGCTCACAAAGACGCTGAGGCTGCGGGAGCGGACGTGCTCTCCTTTTTTAACCTCAACCCCAATGATCTGATTGCCCTTCTGCAGCACAAAATCCAGCTCCGCGGTGCTGCTGCTCTCCCAATAGTACAAATCATACCCCTTGGCGGCCAGTTGCTGGGCCACATAGTTCTCGGTAAGCGCCCCCATGAAGGTATTCCCTTCACCGGAGAGCACCGTCTGCTGAGAGATCCCGGATTTCATCGTCAGCAGCCCCACATCGCCCATGTAAAGTTTGAAGGCGGAGAGGTCTGCGTAGACGGCAATGGGTTCAAAGGCCTGGTTGATGCGCTGGCATTTCAGCACCACGCCTGCCAGATTCAGCCACTCGATAGAGGCCCCGAACAGCGTGGCGCTGCCGCCCTTCTGCACCACCTTATATTGGAACTTCTTGTTGTCCTTTGCCAACTGCGCCGGAATGGAGTTGTAGCAGGCGCGGATCTTCACGCTGTCGGCGTTGCTGGCGTATTTGGCCATGTCCGCAATATAGTTATCCAGGATCTCGCTTTGCACCAGAGGTACATCCAGAAAACTCCCTCGTTTCAAAAAGGCGTTGATACAGGCCGGCATACCACCGATGAGCAGATACTCCCGATACAGTTCGATAGCCTCCTGATGCAGGGCATCAGGCAACGGCTCCATGGAGTCATAGGCGGCCCGGATTTCCCTGCAAAGGAATTCCTTGCCCCTGGCCCAGAGATACTCCTCAAAATCCAGCGGATAGAGGGTGATGGCCTCCACCTTGCCTACCGGAAAGGAATATTTCTGCCGGTTGATGGCTACGCCCAGCAGGCTACCTGCGGCGGCGATGTGAAATTCGGGCGTCTCCTCGCAGAAGTATTTTAGCGCCGTCAGCGCCCGCTCACAGGACTGGATCTCATCGAAGATACCGTCAGCACCTTTCCAGCTTAATATCATCTGGAAATATCCATTTTGTTCTCTCAGGTGGCCTGCTACCATCATCATTCCTCCTTTTTGCAGCAGCTATATTCACCCGCTGTTGACGGTATCATCGTACCATCAACCTATAAATGCAGCAAGGATATGAATTAGCTTCGTCTGATGATGTGCAAGTAATTCAATATGTGAAGTTTGGGAATCTTGTAGGTTCGGCCTACTCGAAAATGCTCGATGCTGTTTTCTTGCAACAATCGGTAGGCGGACTTTTCACTGATCCCCAACATTTTGCTCATTTGTGCGACGCTGACAATATCAGGGTAGTTTGAAAAAACCATGCCATAAGCGTCTTTTTGAGATATTGACATAACTCGATAATAGATTTCTTTTGTGCTTGTGGCATTGTCTTTTCCTTTGTGTGATAATCGCCCTCAGCACAAATTCCGACCGAACAACTATTCATTCCCTGTACATGTGCACCGACAACGTTTATCGGTCTGCCACGATAAATTGTGCCGTCCTTACGCACAAAGAAATGATAACCGATGCCTGTCCAGCCGTTTGCTCTATGCCAACTATGTACATCTTGTGCGGTGCATGTAACCGCCTCTGCGTGATGTAAAACTATATAATCGGTCTTGGAACGATTCGAAAAACCGCCACTCCAATTATACTTTTCTTCAATTATCTGCATTGTCATCACCTCTTAACTGCAACAATATATCTTTCAACTTTTGTGGCATTCTCGGGTAAATTACCGCCACATTCTCCAATACGCTTATACCCTCATTCGCTATGTAAAACATAATCACAATCTCACGAATTGCAACGTTATCACCTGTAATCTGTTGCAGGACGTTTGATAACGCTACTATAATTAATATAGTAATCTTTTTGAGCAGTCCTTTAAAACCAATCTCGCTTGACATTGACTTTGTATAAACCGCCTTGATAATACCCGTCAAATAGTCCAATACCATAATGACTAATAATGCCCACAGAATACTATCCCATTGACCGAATATTGCGGCGAAAAATCCGCCCACAATTCCAATAACCGTACTTGTCCAATTAAAAATCTTATCCATAAATTAACCCTCCATAATCTCCTGTTTCTCAGCTTCTGTAATAAAACCTGCTTTGACAAATACATCAAGCTGTTTCTTGGTATATAGCCCCTTTTTGTAATATCTTTTTATCAATGCCTTATTCATTGCTGACACCTGCCTTTAACTCTGCAATCTGTAGTAACAGCATTGCGTTGATTTCATCCTGT
>OGHJ01001521.1_pt1 | contig 24418 bp, 25 predicted proteins | sample 1571351 | NCBI WGS metagenome assembly OGHJ01 (sample SAMEA2582037, study PRJEB24529) | metagenome | biome: Human gut stool | place: China | collected 2011 | reverse complement strand
TGAAGGAGAAGAAGCTCCGCATCGAGGACGCCCTGAACGCCACCCGCGCCGCTGTGGAAGAGGGCATCGTGGCCGGCGGCGGCACCGCCTATGTCAACGCCATCGCCTCCGTGGAGAAGCTGCTGGCCGAGACCGAGGGCGACGAGAAGACCGGTGTGTCCATCATTGCCAAGGCCCTGACCGAGCCCATGCGCCAGATTGCCACCAACGCCGGCATCGACGGCTCCGTGGTGCTGGAGAATGTGAAGAAGGCCGACAAGGTGGGCTACGGCTTCGATGCCTATAATGAGACCTATGTGGACATGATCTCCGCTGGTATCGTCGATCCCACCAAGGTGACCCGCTCCGCTCTGGAGAACGCCGCTTCCGTCTCCGCCATGGTGCTGACCACCGAGTCCCTGGTGGCCGACAAGCCCGAACCCCCCGCACCTGCTGCTCCCGCTGACCCCGGCATGGGCGGCATGTACTAAGAGATACCGCAAAGCCTTGAAAATAAAGGGCTTTTCCGTGGCAATCTGATGAATTTACCACAAATTTACAACAATTGCCAACGAAAAAGCGCCGAGATATGTATGAAGCTACCGTCTGCATTTTGCAGGCGGTAGCTTTTTTTGCAATTTCTCTATACAAAAGATTAGCCGATTTTTTGCTTGCGGGGGAAGCATCCGGTTTTGGCAGAGATATTCCCCTCAGTCCGTCAGCTTGGCGCAATCGGCGGGGCGGCCGGAGAGCATTTCCAGACCGTGACCGATGGTGGGCAGCACCGCCTCCAGATTCTCCTTAGCCGCCTTGGGGGAGCCGGGGAGGTTTAGGATCAAGGTCCCTTTCCGGATGCCCGCCTGCGCCCGGGACAGCATGGCACGGCTGGTGATCTGCATGGAGGCATAGCGCATGGCCTCCGGGATGCCGGGGGTTAGCCGGTCGCACACGGCAAGGGTGGCCTCCGGGGTCACGTCCCGGGGAGCGAAGCCGGTGCCGCCGGTGGTCACAAGCAGTTGAATGTCACCATCGTCGGCCATCTGCCGCAACGCCGCTTCGATCTGCGCCTGTTCGTCCGGCACCACATCGGTCCGAACCACCTCATAGCCTGCGTTTTTCAGCAGCTCCGCCACCAGCGGGCCGCCCTCGTCGGGGCGCTCGCCCCGGGAAACACGGTCGCTGACCGTCAATACAGCAGCACGATACATACGATCATCTCCTCATTTCAGCAATAGAATATCCCTTGGCTGGACGGCGATCCAAAGCCCCTCCGGACGGTTCAGCCGCCGCCAATCGTCCCGTTCCAGTTCCATCCGCAGGAGGGGGGCACCGGACGCGGCCCCCTCCGGCCGCAGCAGGACGATGGTGGTGAACACATCCTGAATCACCCGCTCCACGGCGCAGAGGAAAGCCCCCTCCGTCCCCTCCGGCACCGTCATCACGTGTCTTGCCCGGATGCCTGCCTGACGGACATCCGCCGGGACCGGTTTACCGCAGTTCAGCGTCAGGCCCCACGCAGGCAGCGTTACGGCGCTGCCTGCCGGTACGGCCTCCACGATGTTTTTACACCCGGAGAGTCGGGCGGCAGCCTCCGTTTCTGGCTCGTGAAACAGCTGCCGCAGAGTGAAGGTTCCTTGCGAGGCCCCCTGATCCAGTATGCACACCCGCTTGCAGTTGCGGAACACCTCGCCCCGGTCATGGGACACCCACAAAATCGGCCCGGAGAAATTCTCCAGAAAATCGGACAGCTTCAGCTCCAAGTCCCATTTCAGATAGCTGTCCAGCGCGGAAAACGGCTCGTCCAGCAAAATGACCTCCGGCTGGGAGCAGAGAATCCTCGCCAGCGCCACCCGCTGCTGCTGTCCGCCGGAAAGCTGGGCGGGATACCGCTTTTCCAGACCCTCCAGCCGAAAGCGGTGGAGGGTCGCCGTCAGTGCAGCGTTTTTTTCCGCCTTGGAACCGGAGCGGATGCCGCAGAGGATGTTTTTCTCCACCGTCATGGTGGGGAACAGGGCGTAATTCTGGAATAAATACCCCACCCGGCGCTGCTGGGGCGGCAGGTCGATCCCGGCTTCACTGTCAAACAGCACCCGGTCATTCAGCACGATCCGCCCCCGATCCGGGGTCATGATCCCCGCGATGCATTTGAGGGTCATGCTCTTGCCGCAGCCGGAGGCCCCCAGCAGGGCCAGCGTTTCCGTCTCCGCCTGAAAGCGGACGTCCAGATGGAAATTTCCCAGCTGCTTTTCAATCTCCACAAGCAGGCTCAAGCCGTCCCCCTCCTTTTCCCGCCGGACACCAGAAAGTCCCGGCGTTCCAGCATATTCACCGTCAGCAGCACCACGGCGGAGATGCTTAGGTTGACCATTACCCATTTCATAGCCAGCGCGTCATTGCTGGTCTGCCAAAGCTGGTAGACCGTGGTGGAGATGGTGGCGGTCTTGCCGGGGGTGTACCCGGCGATCATGCTGGTAGCGCCGTATTCGCCCAGGGCCCGGGCAAAGGCCAGCACCGTTCCCGCTAAGATCCCCTGTCGGCAGCAGGGCATCCGGATGTGCCAGAAAATATAGGCGTTGGAAAGGCCCAGTGTCTGTCCGGAGTAGGCCAGCGTTTCGTCAAAGGATTCGAAGGCTCCGCGGGCGGTGCGGTACATCAACGGGAAGATCACCACGGCGGTGGCAAAGATGGCAGACCACCACGTCATCACCACCTTTGCACCGAAATGACGCAGCAGCCACGCGCCGAGGATCCGCTTTGGCCCCAGCAGCCGCAGCAGCAGATAGCCGATGACGGTGGGGGGCAGCACCAGCGGCAGCGTCAGCACCACGTCCAGAACGCCCTTCACCAGCCGGGGCAGGCGGGCGATATAGTACGCCGCGAAGACCCCGGCGAAAAAGACGATCACCGTGGAAATAGCCGCGATCCGCAGCGAGTTCCATAGGGGAAACAGGTCCATAAGTTACCTCCTGAGGGGGAAGGGATGGGGAGACCGGCGGCCCGCCGCCGTATCAGCGGCGGGCGAGCAGTTTGCCGTCGGCCTTTTCAGATAGTTTTCGGTCAAGCGGCGGAGAAGCCCACGGACTCAAACACGGTCATGGCCGCATCGGTCTGGAGATAGGCCAGGAAGTCCTGGGCGGCATCCTCCTTGTCTCCCTTGAGCACGGCGGCGGGGTAGATGACCTGACCGCACATCTCGGCAGTGGCGCTGTCCACCACCGTCAGACCGGCGGAGTGGGCGTCGGTGGCGTAGATGATGCCGCAGTCCACGGCACCCTCGCTGACCTGAGCGGCCACCTCCTTCACGTTGTTGCCGTAGGTCAGCTTGTTCGCAACGGAGATCTCGTCGATGCCGTAGCAGTTGAAGATCTTCAGGGTATACTGGCCCACAGGCACGTCGCTGTTGCCGATGGCCAGCATCACATCACCGTTCTTCAGCAGCTCGGCAAGCTGGTCGAAGCTCTCAATGCCCTTGGGATTGCCTTCGGGAACGGTGAGCGTCACCTTGTTTTCCAGCAGGTCCACACGGCTGTCGGTGACGATGAGGTCAAGCCCGTCGGGGTTCTTCTCGGCATCACCGATGAGGCTGCCGTCCATGGCGTTCATCTGCTTGGGGGCGGCGGAAATGAACAGGTCGCAGTCCGCGCCCTCCTTGATTTGGGTGAGCAGCTTGCCGGAGGAATCAAAGTTATAGGTAACGGTCACGTTGGGATTGTTCTGCTCGTACATTTCCTTGAGCTGGTTCATGGTCTCCGTCATAGAGGCGGCAGCGAACACGATCAGCTCCACCGGCTCACCGGCAGGGGCTTCCGTGGGGGCGCTGTCCTGCGTCTGAGAACCGTCAGCGGCGTTGGCACTGGTGTCGGCCTTGGAGCCGCAGGCGGCGAGGGACAGGGTCAGGCACAGGGCCAGCAGCAGGGACAAATACTTTTTCATGTTGGTTCTTCCTTTCTGATTCGATGGAAAATCTATCTCGACTTTACAGAGTAAAGCGTGATACTCAATCAAGATGAACGGTTCGGAAAAGTAGGAGCGCGCTTGGGCGCTCTCGCTTTTATTTTCCGAAGGGGCAGTTGGGCCAGTGACAGGGCTTGCAGCCAAGGCACAGTCCGCCCTCGCCCATCACGGCGAAGTCTCTGCGGGTCAGTTCCACGCCGGCGGCGATACGGGGCAGCGCCAGATCAAAAATGGTCGCCCCGGCATACATGACGCAGCCGGGCAGGCCGCAGATGGGGGTGCCGTCTGAAAAATAGCCCAGCAGGAACATGGCGCCCGGCAGCACGGGTGCGCCGTAAGTGACGATCCGTGCGCCGCTCTGTCTGATGCCGCCGGGGGTGTTGTCGTCGGGGTCCACGCTCATGCCGCCGGTGCAGAGGATCACATCCGCGCCGGTTTTCCGGGCTTCGCCGATGGCATTAGCTACGTTTTCCACGCCGTCGCCGGAATAGGCGGTGGAGATGGTCTCGATACCGTAGGCCGCCAGCTTCTCCTTCACCACCGGGGTGAAGGTGTCCTGGATGAGACCCTTCTTCACCTCGCTGCCGGTGGCCACGATAGCGGCGGTTTTCTTCACATAGGGCAGCAGCTCCAACAGAGGGCCGGCGCCCGCCGCCTGCTCGGCGGATTGCAGCGTTTCCTCCTTGATGATGAGGGGGATGACCCGCATTCCTGCCAGTTTATCGCCCTTTTTCACGGCGGTATTGCCCTTCCGGGTGGCGATCATCACATCCTCCCGGGAGTTGACGGCGATGAGCCGCTGGCTGTCCACCTGGAACAGGCCGTCACAGGCGGCTCGCAGCTCGATCTTGCCCTCTTTCGTCTCACTGCGGACCATGTTCTCCTGACCGCACAGGGCCAGCAGCCGCTCCGCCGCATCGTTTTCGTGGACCATGCCCGGAGTCATCTCCCAGACATACAGGTTCTCCTTGCCCATGCTCAGCAGCACGGGAATATCGTCCTCTGTGACGATGTGGCCCTTGCGGAACCGGGCGTCCTTATATTGATCCTTGATGATCTGGGTCATATCGTGGCACAGCACGTGGCCCACGGCCTCCTCTGTTCGGATCAGCTTCACTTCAGCACCTCAATTTCGTCTCCGGGCCTGACAACGCCCTCTTTTACCACCACGGCGAAGATGCCCTCCGTGGGCATGACGCACTTGCCTACCGCCTTTTTGATGGCGCAGTCATTGTGGCACTCCTTGCCGATCTGCGTCACCTCCACCTCCGTCCCGCCGATCCGCAGGTGGGCCCCCACGGGCAGGCTCTTGAGGTCGACGCCCTCCGTGTTGATGTTCTCCGCGAATACGCCGGGGTCCAGGGGAATAGGCGACAGGGCCCGCATGGTGTCCACGCTCTCCTCCGCCAGCAGGCTGATCTGCCGGTGCCAGTCCCCGGCGTGGGCGTCCCCCACGATGCCGTGACGCAGTTTCAATTCAATTTCCGGAACGGGCTTTTTCAGTGTTCCCTTTTTCTCGCTGATATTGACGGATACGACCTTTGCCATGGTTCTATCAGTCCTCTCGCTTATAGTCTCCGCTTTTGCCGCCGGATTTTTCCAGCAGGCGGATGTTGGTGATCTCCATATCCTTCTGCACCGCCTTGCACATATCGTAAACGGTGAGGGCCGCCACGGAAACGGCGGTCAGTGCCTCCATCTCCACGCCGGTGACGCCGGTGCAGGTGACCGCCGCCTGTATCTCCACCATGCACGGTTCATCAGACAGGCGGAACGTGATGTCGATGCCCGTCAAGGGCAGGGGGTGGCACATGGGGATCAGCTCCCAGTTGCGCTTGGCGGCCTGAATCCCCGCCACCTGGGCCACCGCCAGCACATCACCCTTTTTCATGGTGCCGTTTTTGATGTGGGCCATGGTCTCCGGGGAAACGCGGATCTCCCCCGCCGCCACCGCCCGCCGGTGGGTCACAGCCTTTTCCGTTACATCCACCATCCGGGCGCGGCCCTGCTCGTTGAAATGGGTCAGTTCTCCCATGGTTCAGCCTCCGATCTCATTCATGGTCCGGGGGGTATCACTGGCATGTTCTGTCAGGTGGTGCCCCTTGGGCTTTTGCAGGATGCCCCGTAGGAGGGCGTCCTCCAATTCCCTGCCGTGAAGTCCCCGGAGGGAGATTTCCTCCCGGCTGTGGAGACAGCCCTTCAGCTTGCCGTCCGCCGTTACCCGGATGCGGCGGCACGCTCCACAGAACTCGTGGCTCATGGGGGTGATCAGCCCCACAGTCCCCATGGCTCCCGGCAGACGGTACCGCCGGGCCACGCCATTGGGTTCGATTTCTTCCAGCGCCGGGAATCGGTTCAGAATCTCAGTTACCGGCAGAAAGCGTTCCTTTGGCCATGCCGCACAGGGCCCCATAGGCATCAGTTCGATGAACCGCACCTCCCAGGGGTGCTCTTTCGTCAGGTTCAGAAAATCCTCGATCTCGTCATCGTTCACGCCGCCCATCAGCACGGTGTCCAGCTTCAGATTCTGAAATCCGGCGTCCTCCGCTGCCCGGATACCCGCAAAGGCGTCCTCCAGATCTCCCCGACGGGTGATTTCCCGGAATCGCTCCGCCCGCAGGGTGTCCAGACTGATGTTCAGCCGGTCCACTCCGGCTTCCTGCAGAGGCTTTGCCAATTCCGGCAGCAGACTGCCGTTGGTGGTGAGGCAAAGCTCCTTCAATTCCGGGATGGCTCGCAGGTTTCGGCAAATGTCCAGAATCCCTCGCCGCACCAGCGGTTCTCCGCCGGTCAGACGGATCTTCCGGATCCCCAGCTTCACCGCAGCCCGGGCGATCTCGCCGCATTCCTCTACGGAGAGGACGGCCCCGTGAGGACCCTTTTCCACGCCGTCCGCCGGCATACAGTATTGGCATCGGTAATTGCAAAGGTCCGTTACCGACAGCCGCAGATAATCAATTGTCCGGCCATATTGATCGATCATCGCATTACTTCCTATCGTCCCAAGCTGCGCCCCGGAATTTCTCCGGGCGTGTTCGCCGGGGCACACGGCCCGCAGCAGCGTCCGGCCACCAAGTTTTCTAAGGTTGACCTTTATTATAGCAGATATTTCCTCAAAATACAAACCCCTTTTCCGCGGCTGGGGAAGGGCGGCGCGGCATGAAAAGCGGGTCCGGCTTGGAGGATTGTTTCACGAGAAGGAAATGCCCGCTGTGGTGTAAAAAATTCCGGCTGTTCGCAGCGATAAATTTTAACCGGATTGTAGCATCTTGTTCACAATTTGTTCATGATTGCAAAGTGACTTTCCGCTATGGTAGGTTTATAGAAGTATACATGGATGTTAAACTGAATTTAGGAGGTTTTTTATGAGACGGTTTTTCAGAAAACGGCTTCCGGCCTTTCTGCTGACGCTGGTCATGGTCATGACGATGGCCCCGGCTGTGTCCGCCCGCTCCTCGGCGGATCTGACCTATGAAGTGGATAGGGGCGAATCTGTGTCCTTCAGCAAGCGGGACTTCCGTTCCCTCTATCGAAATGAGTATAGCGATGAAAATCCAAGCTACATTGTATTTACCGATTACGATGATCTGGATGACTATGGTTATCTGACCGCTAAAAATTATCGTGACAAGACCATCAGCCTTGATGAAAGCGCGTTGGATAACACCTGGTTCTATTATGACAGCAATGATGTGCCCAAAGATGTGGATTACGCGTTGGATGACCTGACCTTTGAAGCCAACCGCCGGGCTGACAGCGGTACACTGCGCATGGAGTTTGAGATCCATGGTGAGCGGAGCAGAGATTATGTGTCCTGCACGATGGATATCAAAGTCGGCGGCGGTTCCGGTTCCTCCAAGGGGGACATCACCTATACGGTGAAGCCCGGCGAGGAAGTTACCTTTGACGATGAAGATTTTGTTAATGCCTATGACAATGCTGGCGGCTCCGGCACGATGAAGTATGTGGTATTTGAAAAGCCTTCCTCTGATTACAGCAATGCCGGTACCGTTTATTCCCGGTACGGCAAGCGGAATGCAACCTCTTTTACCCGCTCTGAACTGGACGATTACAAGTTCTACTACGGTGACAGCGACTATGGTGACTATGATCTGGACGAACTGAGCTTTGTGGCGGATAAGTCTTTTTCCGATAGTATTGAGATTGCATTTACAGCTTACGGCGGGAGAGGCAGCAAGGAGAATGATTCTGTCAGCGGAACCCTGAAAATCACATCTTCTAAATCTGCATCCTCCAGCAAGGGTGACATCACCTACACGGTGAAAGCCGGTGAGGAAGTTGCCTTTGACGATGACGATTTTGAGAAGATCTATGAGAACAGCAGCTGCACCGGCAGCTTCAAGTATGTGGAATTCAGCCGGCCCGACAGCGCGTTCAACAATGCCGGTACCCTCTACTCCCGGTATGGCAAGCGGAATGAGACTGCCTTCACCCGTTCCAGCCTCAGCAGCAACAAGTTCTACTACGGTGACAGCGACTATGGTGACTACGATCTGGACGAGCTGAGCTTTGTGGCGGATCGGACCTTCTCCGGCAGCATTACACTGAACTTCACTGTTTATGGCGGCACCGGCACCCGAACCAACCAGAATGTCACCGGTACGTTGGTCATCACCACCGATAAGACCGGTTCCTCCACGGCCAAGGGCGATGTCACCTACACGGTGAAGGCCGGTGACGAGGTCGCCTTTGACGATGACGATTTCGAGAAGTTCTACAACAACAGCAGCTGCTCCGGCACTCTCAAGTATGTGGAATTCAGCCGGCCTGACAGTGCGTTCAACAATGCCGGTACCCTCTATTCCCGGTACGGCAAGCGGAATGAGACAGCCTTTACCCGTTCCAGCCTGTCCGGAACCACATTTGGTTATGACAGCTACGAAGATGCGGATTACAGCCTGGACGATTTGAGCTTTGTGGCGGATCGGACCTTCTCGGGCAGCATTACGCTGAGCTTCACCCTTTACGGCGGTAAAAACAGCAAATGCGATCAGTCGACCACCGGTACACTGGTCATCACCACCGGTACATCTGCGGTAACATCCCGATATGTGGGCAACATCCGCTACAATACCACGCCCAACACCGCCCTGCAGATCAACGCCAATGACATTGCCCGCCTTTTCCGTAAGTACACCTCCGGCGGGTCCTTGCAGTATCTGACGATGACCAGTGTACCCGCTACCGGCAGTCTATACTACAACTATTACAATGCCAGCAAGTACGGCGCGACGCGGACGCAGCTCACCGCTTCTATGGCGGGCAGTATGATTTTCTCCTACAGTCCCGCCTCTGCATCGGAATATGACCTCTCCGAGCTGACCTACATCCCCAGCGGCAGCAATTACTGCACAGCCCTCACCTTTACCGGATACAGCAGCAGCGGAGCGGCTGTTTCTGCAACCATTCTGATCAGTGTGACGGCTTCTCCGGTGTCTGAGGTTTACAGCGTGACCACCAAGGGTACCTCCGTGAACTTCCCGGCAAACTCTGTGTATTCCGCGGTGGCATCCGCCACTGGCTTCGGCCTTAGCAGCATCCAGCTGCTGGAGCTGCCTGCCTCCACTGCCGGTGTTCTGTACGTTGGCTCCTATGCGGCGGATACCACCAGCGCTTACAGCTACGGCAGCGACACTGATTCCATGAGCCAGCTGCGCTTCATTCCCAACAGTGGGTTCACCGGTTCTGTCTCCATTCCCTATGTGGCATTGAGCAGCAGCGGCACCGCTTTGGGGGCCGGTGTGGTCTCCATCGGCGTGGTGGACAGCGTGAAGAAGTTTACGGATATCTCCACCTCCACCTGGTGCTATAAGTATGTTACGGAACTTGCCAGCGCCAATGTTATCTCCGGCTACAGCAACGGAACGTTTCAAGAGAAGAATACCATTACTTACGGCGCGGCCTTGAAGCTCATCATGCTGGCGGCGGGCTACGGCGAGCAGGCCCCCACGGTGAAGGGCAGCCCCTTCAGCGGCTATCTGGCGAAGGCCAAGGCTGCCGGACTGGTGTCCGGCAATCCCAAGCTGAACGGGCCTATCACCCGTCTGCAGATCGCGCAGATCGCCGCCAAGGCGTTGAAGCTTTCTACCACCGGTCTGCCCAGCAAGAAACCCTTTACCGACACCAATGACGTCTATGTGCAGGCACTGAATGCCGCCGGTATCATTGAGGGGTACTTCTCCAACGGCACCAGCACCTATAAGCCCAACAACACCTTGACCCGCGGTCAGGTCTCTGCCATCGTGTGGAGAATGAAAAATTCCGTACAGTAAAAATAGAATACTTGTGGAACCACGCGGTCAGCCGAGAGGCTGACCGCGTGGTTTTTTAGGTCGATAGAGCGCATGACTGCAAGTGGCGGGGGAGCCGTGATTCTGAATTTCCTGTGCTTCCTTTGCCGCCTTGAAGCGGGGATCTGTGGGGCCCGCTTGAATTTCCGCATGGTATTGATATAATAAGCATATACAGATGTGCTTGCTTATGGCATTGAGGTCTCCTTAGAAAGCCTGCTCCAATGTATCCATGTGCGGCGTTCGGCTTCGGCCATGGCCGGAACCAGTGGAGGTCCTGTATTTTGCGTGTGTTGGCATGGCCGCAGAATAAAAAATCGAGAGGTGAATGGGATGAAACGCAGAATCTTGAGGTATGTTTGCTGCTGGCGCTGCTGCTGACCGCCTGCGGCGGGCAGAACAGGGAGCCGGAGAATCCGCCTGATATGATGCCATCGGCACCGGGGGAGGAGGCAGCGGAACCTCCCGATGAAACGCCGGAACCTGAACCTGCAAAGCCGGAGGAAAAAGAACCGCTGAGTCTGGAAGATGTGCTGACAGACATCTACACCGTGGCGCCCGGCACGGCGGGCAGCTCTCTGCGGGCCACCTATGCCGCCGGAGAGCTGCTGGACTGGATCGATGTGAACTCGGTGGAGCAGGAGGACGTATTCAGGTGGATAGATGAAAACGTGCCCATGGAAAACTCTGCGGAGCTGGCCCGGGCATGGGCAGCGGTGCTGACGGAGGCGGAGGCCCTCATGCGGGGCGATGAGACGGCCTATGACGCACTGGATGACGCGGGCTATACCCTGTGGAACAGCCGTACCGCAGCACGGGCCGGGTGAAGTGGGCGGTGTGGAAGCTGCTCCCCCTGTTTACGCAGATTTTAGACCGTACGGAACGCGCGGAGTACCGCTATGAAGCGCCGGGGGATTACAGCGCTGTGACGGAGGAAGCCCTTGCGGGTATCTGGGTGAACGATGCGGGTACCACTGTTCTGTTGTTTTCCGAGGACGGCTGCCGCATCGTGTATCCGGCACTGGAGTTGCTTGGCGAAACCGCCTATGCCTTCCGCGTCCGGGACCGCAGCAGCGTGGGATACTGTCCGGCGTTGGACATCGACTATCTGCAAAATGACTTTTCCGCTCCGCTTGTTTACTACGTGTCCGGCATCGACGATACCCACTTCTGGAGCAACACCCAGAATAAATGCTTCCGCAGACTGGCGTAAAAGGGGCGCGGAAAATCGGCCCTATCAAATGTGCCCTTGCAGGCGTGGACGCTTTTTCTGCGTGATTTTTCACACATATAAGTTGACGCAGCCGTCTCTGGGATGCTCTCCCGGAGACGGCTGCGTTGTTATCAGTCTGAAATGGATTTATCTTCTTCTGCGGCCGCCCTGCTTGCCGGAGATGTTCCGGTTCAGGTCCGCCATTTTCCGCTCCGAGGAGGAGAGAAACTGCTTGAGCTTGTCCTCAAAGGCCAGATCGCCGGAGGGGGTGGTGTCCGCTGCCTGAACGGCGGGCCGCCGGGGAGCCGCCGCGGGACGGGGGACTGCTGCCGGACGGGGCTGGAAGTTCCGCTGGGCGGGGCGCTCCGGCGCGGGCAGCGCCTTTTTGATGGAAAGATCCAGCTTTCCGTCCTTGATAGCAAGGAGCTTTACTTTAACGTCCTGCCCCTCCTGCAAAAAGTCATGTACATCGTTGACATAGCTGTTGGCGATCTCCGAAATATGTACCAGGCCGGACTTGCCGCCCTCCAAGGCCACGAAAGCGCCGAATTTTGTAATACTGGTGACCTTGCCCTCTAAGACTGTTCCGACCTCGTACTCCATAAGTGCTGTGTTACTCCTATTCTTATTCTTGTTAAAATAATAGTAACCGGCTGTGCCGGTAATGCTCAGTTGGATCGATCTAAAAACAGATAGCTGTTGCTGTCGATCATGCCCAGTTCTTCCCGGGCCAGTTCTTTCATTTTCTCCTCGGTGGGACCTTCTGCGATGTCGCTCCGTAGCGTCTCGTTTTCCTGCTGGACATTCTCCACCTGCCGGGCATACTGATCCCGTTCCGCCTGTGCGGCCCGGACCTGCCCCTGAAGGGCATAAAGCCGCCAGCCCACTGTGGCCAGAAGCAGCAGAAGCACCACATGGACCAGCAGATTACCGGACTTTTTCTTTTTTGCGGGTTTGACGGGCTTTGCCACGGGACATCCCTCCTTTGCGAAGGGGCTTCCATACTCCTTCAATATGTATTGTAGCGTATTTCCTGAGAAAATAAAAGAGGGTTTTTGCCTGAAATGCAAATTTTTTACAAACTGCGGCGCAAAACCGTCCCGGTAGACTCAGAAATTGGAACAATTCCATCCACCGGTCCATCCAGAAGTCCCAAACCGGCCGCAGGGGCCGTGAGAGCAGGGAAAAAAACAGAACGCCGCCGCCCAGACCTCCCAGCAGGATGAACCCCCGGAGCTGGCCATCCGACTGCCGCAGGACGAACAGAAAGACCGCCAGACCTACGGCCTGACAGTAGAGCAGGTCCAACGGCGCCGTCAGTCGGGGGTGCCGCAGCCGCACCGCCCGCAGCAGGTCGTACAGGACCCCGGCACCCAGACCCAGCAGAATCGACAGGAGGAACGTGCGGAGTTGCTCCGTGACATGGATGGCCATGGCCTATCCGAACAGACGGCTGAAAAAGCCGCCCTGACGGTTCGGAGTGTCCTCATAGGAGATGGAGGTGATGCGGCCATCCACATACAACTCGCCCCCCTCTAAAGACAGCTTGCCGATGTGCAGGTCCTCCCCGGTGACGATCAGGGTCCCGGCGGAGGTGGTCATGATGACGCCGCTCTCGTCGAAACGTTCCACGTCCTCCACGCCGGAAACGGTGAGATGTGCCCGGTCCATCAGCTCCAGCCGATGAGGGGTGACGGGCATATTGAAGTCATTGGTCATAAGATCCCTCCCTGCCCTCAGTGTATGCGGACAGGGAGGGAGATAGAAGAACTTATTGGATCTGCCGGTACAGGGCGGCGGCATCGCTCTGCCGCACGGTCTCCTGAACGGACAGCACCTCCACGGTGACGGTCCGTACGCCGAAGCGAAGGGTGATCTGATCTCCCTCCTTCACCTCGTAGGAGGCCCGGGCGGGCTTACCGTTGACGGTGACCAATCCATTGTCGCAGGCTTCGTTGGCCACGGTCCGCCGCTTGATGAGCCGAGAGACCTTGAGATATTTGTCTAAGCGCATGATGCTTCCTTTCTTGAAAAATGAAAAAGGGGGCATAACGCCCCCTTTACGGTGTGAATTTATTCAGCCACAGCGTCCTTCAGAGCCTTGCCGGCCTTGAACACGGGCACCTTGGAAGCGGGGATCTCGACAACTTCTTTGGTACGGGGGTTACGGCCGGTGCGGGCAGCGCGGGACTTGACCTCGAAAGAACCGAAGCCAACCAGCTGGACCTTGTCGCCTTCCTTCAGAGCGGCGGTAATGGCGTCCAGAGTAGCGGAGACAGCAGTCTCAGCGTCCTTCTTGGAAATTTCAGCGGCAGCGGCCACGGCGGCGATCAGTTCAGCTTTGTTCATGAGTATATCCTCCTGTAAAATAATTAAAATTCCATTTATCTTTTATCGCGTTTCCGCAATGAAGATCTTAGTTTTCTTTGGCTTGCTCCCAAAGAGCGATTTTTTCCGCTTCCGTATAAGCGTTCAGCGGGCGGTCGGCGGCATCCGCCACCCGGCGGAACCGACCTTGGTATTTGTCGCAGGCCCGGTGCAGAGCGTCCTCCGGGTCCACACCGGACATCTGGGCGATTTTGCAGAGAATGAACAGGGCGTCGCCCAGCTCCTCCCGGATGCCGTGAGGACTGTCCGCAGGCTGTCCGGCCTCCACGGCCTGCCGCAGTTCGGCGGTTTCCTCATCCAGCTTGTCCAGCGCACCGGCAGCGGAGTCCCAGTTGAAGCCGGCCTTTACGGAGCGGGAGACGATCTTTTCCGCCCGCCACAGCGCCGGCAGCGTATGGGGGACGGCTTCCACAGCGTCCGCCGGGGAGGTGAACCCCTTTTCTTTCTTTTTCTGAGCCTCCCAGCCCTCCAGCGCCTGCGCGCTGTCGGCGGCCTCGGCGGCACCGAATACATGAGGGTGGCGGAACACCAGCTTCTGAGCCACGCCGTCTACCACGTCATCTGCGGTGAAATGGCCCTGCTCCTCTTCCATCACGGAATGGAACACCACCTGAAGCAGAACATCCCCCAATTCCTCGCACATACCGGGGGTGTCATTCCGGTCAATGGCGTCCAGTGCCTCGTAGGTCTCCTCCAGAAAATTCCGGCGGATGGACTGGTGGGTCTGCTCGCGGTCCCAAGGACAGCCCTCGGGGGCACGCAGCAGGTGCATGATGGTGAGAAGATCCTCCCACCCATAGCGTTGTTTCCTTTGAAAATTTACCATATCTCCACTGCCTTTGCAAGCTATTTTATCCTGAAAACGTTGATATAACAGGATTTTTTATAAATCGTTCACTTCAAGCGCAAAAGTTTGGCTATTTTTTCGCCTTTAGGCAGAGCTTTTACGTCCTCTGCCCGTAAGATTCGCAGGGTAATGACCAGAACGCCGTATACCACTACACCGGCCAGAATGCCGCAGAAGGTAGCGAGGGCATTGGCACCGTAAGCACTGTGGCCGCTGAGGACTCTGGCAACAAGGCCGTACACCGCCCAGGCGGCGGCACCCATCACGGCAGAGGCTACGATGGGCTTTCCGAACAGCCGCGTGTACCGGGGCTTCTCCGGGGAATATTTCCACACGAAGAAGAGGTTCAGTCCGCAGATGGTCAGATAGCAGCACAGGGTAGAAATGGGCGCGCCGTGGATGCTGATGTCCGGGTTGCCCACCAGAATGTAGTTCATGACCACCTTCACCACGCCGCCGGCGATGACGGTGAAAATAGGAAGCTTCTCCTTACCATAGGTCTGCAAAATGGCATTGGTCAAAATCATCAGGCAGATGAAGATCAGGGCAATGCCTAAAATCTGCAAATGGGGTCCCGCCGCCAGCGCGTCCTCCGGCTGCATGGGCAGCATGAGCCGTTCAATGGGGGTGGACAGCACAGAGAGCCCCACGCCCGCAGGCAGCGCCAGAATGGCGATGAGCCGGAAGGCGGAGGAGATGATGCGGTCCGCCTCAGCGTGGTCCTTCCGGGCCAGCGCTGCCGCCGCGAAGGGAATCAGGCTCATGGTGACAGGATAAACAAAGGAGGCCACCATGTTGGGCATATTCATGGCGATGCGGTACTGGCCGTTCAGCACAGCCGCCGCCGTTTCTGAAAGGCCCAGCCCGTTTTGCAGGCGGCCCATGACGATCTTGGTATCAATGATGTTGATGATGCTCATGGCGGAGTTGCTCAGGGTGATGGGAACGCCGATGAGCAGAATCTGCTTAATGATCTGCCCGCTGGAGGAGGGAACGTCCGGCGATTCCTTCCGGTTCCGGTGGGTGACGAGATAGGCGCACAGGAACAGCATGGATACCGCTGTGCCCGCCGTGACACCCACGATGGCCCCCGCCGCGCTGAGCTCAGCGGTTTTGCCGATGTGGAGCACGTACCACGCTAAAGGCAGGCCGATGCCAAGCTTCAAAAGGGCCTCCAGCACCTGACTGACGGCAGTGGGGGTCATGTTGCCCTGACCCTGCGTGTAGCCCCGCATACAGGCCAGCAGGCACACGCAGAACACCGCTGGGGCCAGCGCCTGTACGGCAGTGGCGGCCAGAGAGTTGTTCAGAAACCGGGCCAGCGCGTCCGCACGGAAGAACATCAGCACGGAGCAGACCAGACCCAGACCGAAGAACAGCCAGATGGCGGTGGAGAAGATCCGCCGCTTCTCGTTTTCCAGCCCCCTGGCGTGGGCCTGACTGGTCATCCGGGAGATGGCCAGGGGCAGGCCCGCCGTGGAAAAGGTCAGCAAAAAGTTGTAGATCTGGTAGGCGGTGTCAAAATAAGTTTGTCCCGCGCTGCCCAGAATATTGCTGAGAGGGATCTTGTAGGCCGCGCCGATGAGCTTGACGATGACCACAGCCGCCGCCAGAATGGCGGCGCCGCCTAAGAAGGATTGCTTTTTCGCAGGAGTTGCCATGGCTGTTACCTCGAATTTTCAGATTGAGAGGGGCGGGGCGTATCCCCGCTCAGCGGGCGAAAAAATCTTTTCGCCCCGCTGAGCAGGTTTTCAGAACTTTATAAAAGTTCTGAAAACTTAGGATTTCAATGGCGCAGGAAACCCCTCTTAGGTTTCCCGCACACACCCTTTACCCGCAAGGGGTATGCGGCATCCGTAGAGTGGCGGAGCCGCTAACGGCTGCCCTACCTTACCGCTGCGGAGAATTTATCGCTTTATCGACAGTCTTTCGGCGGCGTACCGCCGCTATTGGTTAGGTATGCGCCGCAGGAGCGGAACATACCCGTCATTACAGCTTTTCGCCGCAGTCCCGGCAGTATACGTCTTCCGGCTGGACCTCATGTCCGCAGCGGGGGCAGATCAGATGGATGATGGGTTCTCCCTCCAACTCCCGGAGCCGGGCCTTGAGCTCATCGATCTCCCGCATTTTTTCCAGCAGCAGCTCGGAATCCGTAGGAGTGCCGGTGTGGGTGGCATACAGCAGCTCGCCCAGTTCCCGGAGACCGACGTTGACGCCGGCGCGGAGATCCGCGATCTCTAACTGCCGCTTGGCGGCGTCCGTCAGCCGTTTGGCCCCCAAACCCATGGTGCAGATGGCGTCCCGCGCCAGTCCTTCCGCCTTGGTCCAATACGCTTCACAGCTATGTTCCATGAATGACCCTCCTTACGGCCGTGGCCGCCCGTTTAAGTTTCGGGAACGTATTTTTGATAAAACTCCGCGAAAGCAGCCTGGTTTTGCTGGATTTTCTCCGGCCGCTCCGTGTATTCCTTGGGATACTTCAGGTTAAAGACCCGCTCGATGTGGTTGGTGCCGGGCTCCACCATTTTAGTGGAACCGCCCGCACCGAAGGACAGGATGGAACACAGCTCCGACATGATGTCCACGTTGTACCAGCACTCCCCGCCGGGGCGGCTCCAACCCACGTTCTCAAAGCTGCCGGACATATACTTCTGCCGGTAGAGGTAGTAGGGGACGAAACCTGCGGCCCGCAAGGTAGGGGCGGCATAGTCCAGCATGGCCTGCACGGCCGCTCCATCGGGAATGGAGAGACCTTCCATGAGAATGCGGCTGCCCTTTTTCAGCGCCAGCGTGTGGATGGTGATGTCATCGGCCCCCAGTTCCAGACATTTGTCCAGAGAACGGTGGAAGCCCTCCGGTGTATCCGCCGGCAGACCTGCGATGAGGTCCATGTTGACGTGGGGGAACCGGTAGGCCCGCACCAGCTCCATGGCCCGCACCGTATCCGCAGAGACATGGCGGCGGCCGATGGCGGCGAGGACGTGATCCTCCATGGTCTGAGGATTCACGCAGACCCGTGTGACGCCGTGACTTTTCAGAACGGCCAGTTTTTCGGCGGTGATGGTATCCGGACGGCCGATCTCTACCGTGATCTCCGGACAGGCGGAGAGGTCAAAGGACTCTTCCAGAGCCGTCAGGATGGCATCCATCTGATCCGGCGTCAGGATGCCGGGGGTGCCGCCGCCCATGTAGAAGGCGCGGGGGCGCAGACGATTGCTGCGCACCATATCCCCGCCGGAGCGGATTTCCGCGATCAGGGCCTTTACATAGGGCTCCACCAGAGAAAAACTTCGCTCCACGCTCTGACTGACAAAGGAGCAGTAGGCGCAACGGGTGGGACAGAAGGGAATACCCACATACAGGTCGATATCCCGCTTTTCCAACCGCTTCAACGCCTGATAGCCCACGGCACCAGTCTCCAAAGCCAGCGCCGCCCGGTCCTCAGGGACGAAATAGCGCGCCTTCAGTTCCCGCTTGGCTTCCTCCGGGGTCTTGCCCTCCATCAACGCCCGTGTGATGGGCTTGTCGGGTCGGACGCCGGTGAGCATCCCCCAGGGGGGCAGCGTTAGCTTTTCCGCGGCGCGGAGCGCTTCCGGCAGCTTGGGATACAGATCCAGAAATGCCAGATAGAAGCAGGCCGCCACGGCGTAGCGCCGCTGGCCTTCTTTTTCAAAGTCCGTGCCGGTGAGGGGGGATGCAAAGGTCCCTGCGGCGGTGTATCCGTGATAGCGCAGTTCCGCCGTGACCTGACAGTCCGCCGCCGTTTCCGCGGCGGCAAGGCGGCACCACGCCTCGTCTCCCGGCTGCACCGCGTCATAGGTCGGTTTTTCCAGCGGAAAGAGGGTCATCAGGCTCTGTTCGACGATATAGCGCTCGTCATGACCTAAAAATTCCAGCTTCATATCAGCCTTGCTCCCGCAGTGCCATCTGCATATAGGGGTTGAAGCGCCGCTCCCGGTCCAGGGTGCTGGGCTCCATGTGTCCCGGTAGGACCCGGTAGTCCCCGGGAAGGGCGGCCAGCCGGGCCAGCGAGGCCATCATCTGCTTCATGCTGCCGCCGGGAAAATCCGTCCGGCCGCAGGAACCGGCAAACAGGGTGTCCCCGCAGAGCAGGGTATCTCCGCACAGCAGCGTGACGCTGCCCTCGGAGTGGCCGGGGGTGTGAAGCACCTGAAGCTCCAGCGTGCCCACCGTGATGCGGTCTCCCTCGCCGTAGAAATTCACGCCGCCGAAGGGGATCCGGGCCAGTTCGCTTTTCAGAGGGAACAGCTGGGTCTGCGGACTGTCAAAATCCGCCTGATGGATATAGACCGCCGTCGGCGGCAGCGTCTCCATCAAAGCCGCCACCGCACCGGTGTGGTCATAGTGGCCGTGGGTCAGCAGGATCTTGTCCACGGTGCAGTCCAGCTTTTCGGCGGCGGAGAGGATCAGCTCCGGCTCCGCACCGGGATCGATCACGGCGCAGACCTTAGCCGCTTCATCGCAGAGAATGTAGCAGTTGGTACCGATGGACCCCACCTGCAAGGCTTGGATCTTCATAAGACACACCTCGTTGAAATCAGTTTACTCTTCCGTGTCGAACAGGATGGTGACCGGACCGTCGTTCTGGGAATAGACCTGCATGTCGGCGCCGAATTCGCCGTGCTGCACATCGAAGCCCCGCTCCCGGCAGTGGGCCATGAACCGCTCGTAGAGGGGGATGGCCAGATCGGGCTTGGCCGCACCGGAGAAGCCGGGGCGGCGGGAGGAGGTATCGGCGTACAGGGTGAACTGGGACACCACCAGCAGGCTGCCGCCCACCTGCTCCAGATTCAGGTTCATCTTTTCGTTTTCATCCTCAAAGACCCGCAGATTGCAGATCTTGTCCGCCAGCTTGTCGGCGGTGACCTCCGTATCGTTGGGGCCTACGCCCAGCAGCACCAGAAAACCGGTGCCGATCTGACCGTTGACCTGTTCATTGATGACAACAGAGGCGTTTTTGACTCGTGTAACAACAGCACGCATGGTAGCAACTCCTTATTTAATACCCGAAAGGGTATGCTTCGTAATGGGCCTTGCCCGCAAACCGGGCAGATCCGTGTGTTTTGCATTTTATCAAGAGCGGTTCTTTGCGGCAGCGGAGAAAACCCGTTTCCAATGCCGCGAAAGATCAGCCCACAGGCCGGTTGACCTGCAGAACGCCGGAGATCTGATGGAGCTTGTTCATGAGGGTGGACAACTGCGCGCCATCCTTGATCTGGATCTCGATGCGGATGATGGCGAAGCCGTCCTCCGTGCTGCGGGTGTTCAGACCCAGCACAAAGGTTTTGGTGGTGGAGAGGGCGGAGGAAATGTCCAGCAGCAGGTTCAGCCGGTCCTTGCACACCGCCTCGATGGTGGTGGGATAGCTGTCATTGGTATCGGTGCCCCAGGAGACATGGATCCAGCGGCCGGGCTGCTCCTTCCGCTTTTCCTCCGAGGCGTTGGGACAGTCCGCCCGGTGGACGGACACGCCGTAGCCACGGGTGATGAAGCCCACGATGTCATCTCCGGGGACGGGGGTGCAGCATTTGGAGAACTTCACCAAACAGTTGTCCAGACCTTCCACGATAATGCCCTGCTCGCTCTTGACGGCCTTGGGCTGCTTGGAAGTGTCCGCAGGCTTGGGGTCCTCCTTGGGCTCCGCCACAGCCTCTGCCAGCATCTGCTCCTGCTGCCGCTGCTGCTGACGGCGCTGCAGCTCGCCCTGGATCCGGCTCACCGCCTTCTGAGCGGTGAAGCCGCCATAGCCGATGGCAGCGTAGAGATCGTCCAGCGTGGGATAAGCTACCTTTTTCAGCAGCACCGGCAGGAATTCCGGGTCCAGTACGTCTTTCATGGCGATGCCGCAGTGACGCAGCTCCGCGTCGAAGGCGGAGCGGCCGTTGGCGATGTTCTCGTCCCGCTTTTCCTTTTTGAACCACTGACGGATCTTGGAGCGGGCCTCGTTGCTCTTGGCAATCTTCATCCAGTCCCGGCTGGGGCCCTTGGCGTTTTTGGAGGTCAAAATCTCCACGATGTCGCCGTTTTTCAGCACATGGTCCAGCGTGACGATGCGGTTATTCACCTTGGCGCCGATCATGCGGTTGCCCACGGCGGAATGGATGGCGTAGGCGAAGTCGATGGGGGTGGCTCCGGCGGGGAGGTTCTGCACGTCGCCGTTGGGGGTGAACACGAACACCTCGTCGGAGAACATATCTACCTTCAGGGAGTGGATAAACTCCTCAGCATCGGCACCCTCCTGGTTTTCCAGCAGGCGGCGTACCCACTCGTACTTGCCCTCGGTGCCGGCACCCTGACCGTTCTGCTTATACTTCCAGTGGGCGGCCACGCCGTACTCGGCGATCTCGTGCATCTCCGTGGTGCGGATCTGCACCTCAAAGGGGATGCCCTCATTGCCCATGACGGTGGTGTGAAGGCTCTGGTAGCCGTTGGGCTTGGGGGTGCCGATATAGTCCTTGAAGCGTCCCAGAATGGGCTTGTAGAGGTCATGGATCACGCCCAGCACGTTGTAGCAGTCGCTGACGGTGTCCACCACCACCCGGAACGCAAAGAGGTCGAAAATCTCATCCAGAGATTTGTTCTGGCTGAACATTTTCCGGTAGATGGAATAAGGGTGCTTCATGCGGCCGTAGACAATGTGCTTGATGCCCATTTCATTGAGCCGCTGATCGATCTGAGCCTGGGTGCGGCTCATGAGAGCGTCATACTCCGGGCGCTTGGCGTCCAGCTTGGAGACGATCTCATTGTAGCCGATGGGGTCCAGATATTTTAAGGAGAGATCCTCCAGCTCCCACTTCATCCGCTGCATACCCAGCCGGTGTGCGATGGGGGCGTAGATCTCCATGGTCTCCAGAGATTTCTGCTTCTGCTTGGCGGGAGTCTGATACTCCATGGTCCGCATATTGTGGAGCCGGTCGGAGATCTTGATGAGAATGACCCGGATGTCCTTACTCATGGCGATGAGCATTTTTCGGAGGTTCTCCATCTGCTCATCTTCCTTGGTGGCGTACTGGATCCGGGTCAGCTTGCTGACGCCCTCCACCAGATCCGCCACCGTGGGGGAGGTGAGCTTGGCCACGTCATCATACGTGGCGTCCGTATCCTCAATGACATCGTGAAGCAGGGCCGCCTCGATGGACTCGGAGTCCAGGTGCAGTTCCTCCGCCACGATCTGCGCCACGGCTAAGGGGTGGGTGATATAAAGCTCACCGCTTTTGCGGCGCTGCTCGCCGTGATGCTGCTTGGCGAATTCATAGGATTCGCGGATGCGCTTGAAATCCGCGCCGGGATTGTATTCCCGGACGGTATTCTCCAATTTCTCAAACTGTTCGTCAATCGTCACTGCGAATCACCTCGTTTAACCTCCGCACCGCCCCGGAGGCGGCGCAGGCAGGGAGAGGCGTAAAGATCCACCTTTCCCTGAATGGGATTGAGACATAGCGTAACCCGGTCCTCCTGCCGGGACAGGGAGATGAGTCCCCGTTCCTGAAAGACCGTCAGGGCCAGCGCGGCCCGGAGAAAACTGTCGCAGCCGCCTACCTGCGCCGCCAGAGAACGGAGATAGGGCAGCAGATCTGTTTCCAGCTTGCCCTGCTTCAGGTGCCGGTCCAGAATCCGCCAGAAGGCGGCAAACTGGTCCCGGGAGATCATGAGCCGGGCGGTCTCCTGGGCTGTGAGGGGCTGCTCCCCCGTCAGGCGGTGCAGCAGGTCCAAGGATTCCGCCTCGTGGCGGCTGGGAGTCAAAGAGGGACGCAGGTCCACCAGCTGCAATTGCAGGGTGGTGGTGCCCCGGAAGGTGTTGGCCTGCAAATAGAAGGCTGCATCCACCCGGCAGCCGGGCTCCAACTGAGCGGCGGCCTCCGGCATGGAGAAGAAAATAGCGTCGAACCGGCTGGGGCCCTTGCTGAGCCGCAGTTTCAGGTGCTTGCCCTGGCCCACGGCCTGAACGCTGTCCACCGTGGCGCCCAGCAGGGCGAACACCGGGCGGGGATTCCCGGAGCCGTAAGGCTCCAGTTGAGCCAGATGGTCCACCTGTTCCAGCGTCATATCCGCCGGGTTGGAAATGGCGGCGTCTACTTCCAGACAGCTCACCGCCCGCTCACCGCCGGAGGCGGCCTTTACGAAGCGGTTCATCCGCTGGCGGAAGGTATCAATGTTTTCCTCCGGGATGGTAAAACCGGCTGCCAGCTCGTGACCGCCGTAGCTTTCCAGCAGGGGGGACAGCTCCGTCAGAGAGGCGAAGAGATTGAAGCCGCCGTGGCTCCGGGAGCTGGCCTTGCCGTGGCTCCCATCCAGGCAGATGAGGAAGGCCGGACAGGCGAATTCCTCGGAAAGACGGCTGGCCACAATGCCCACAACACCCTGGTGCCAGCTTTCGTCGGCCAGAACGATGGCCTTCGGCGATTTTCCGGCGGGCAGCATCGAAACGGCCTGCTTGTAAATGCCGCTCTCCACATCCTGCCGTTTGCGGTTGAGCTTGCAGAGCTGGCTGGCAAGGGACACGGCGCGCGCCGCATCGTTTGTGAGAAACAGCTCCGTCGCAATGTCCACATGGCCCATGCGCCCGGCTGCGTTGATTCTGGGGGCCAGGGTATAGCCGATGGTTCCCGCCGTGATGGGAGGGCGCATCGCGCCGCACTCGGCCATGAGCGCCGCAATGCCGACCCGCTTGGGGTTTGCGAGCGCCTGAAGCCCCTGCCAGACCATTTTTCGGTTCTCGCCTGTCAGTGGCATCACGTCCGCCACGGTTCCGAGACAAAGCAGATCGCAGTATTCCGCCAGCAGCGCCTCCTGATCGCCGTGGAGCGCGGCGGCCAGTTTGAACGCCACGCCAACGCCCGCCATCTCCAGAATTGGCTCCGGCTGTTCCTTTCGGTGCGGGTCGACGACCGCGACGGCCTCGGGAAGCTCGAGCTTGCATTCATGGTGGTCGGTGATGACGAGCTCCATGCCGAGCTCCCGGCACAAGGCCGCCTCCTGATTTGCTGTAATGCCACAGTCGACGGTGATGATCAGCTTCACATTCTGCTCGTGAAGTGCCCGCACGGCAATTTCGTTGAGGCCGTAGCCCTCTTCGAGCCTTGCGGGAATGTAGCTTGTCACATGTCCGCCGCGCTTTCGGAGAAAGTCCGTCAAAAGACATGTGGCCGTGATGCCGTCTACGTCGTAGTCTCCGAAGACGCAGATATGCTCGCGCCGCTCGAGGGCCTTTTTGACCCGTGCCGCGGCCTTATCCATATCGAGCAGGTCAAAGGGGGAGGAAAGCGGCACATCGGGGGACAAAAATGCCCGTGCCTTTTCCGGCGTGTCATAGCCCCGGCTGCAAAGCACCGCTGCCGTTACCGGCGACCAGCCCGCCGCCGCGAGTGTAGTTGCTGCTTCCTGTTCATAGGACGAAATCGTCCAGCTTCCGTACTTCAAATCCGATACACATCCATCTGTTGCCCTCAAAATCCAAAGGGCACTATTTTTCTGCATATCATTATAGCATCCTCCCACGCATATCACAATAAAAATTCGATGAACAAATCCCAAAACGGGAAAAATTGTAGGAAAGATGCAAAGCGGCGTTCTCAAAAGCGCTTTTCTTTGCCGCCGGGCTGTGATAAAATGAAAAAAATTTGAAGGAGGCGCAGAAATGGGAAGCTCCGCGAAAAAATCACATGGCGCGCGCTGGGTGCTTCCGGCGGCGCTGCTTACGGCAGG